>Ga0335075_10006026_pt1 | contig 18735 bp, 21 predicted proteins | sample Lox_Sample_24_FD_206723 | JGI IMG/M metagenome (GOLD analysis project Ga0335075, IMG submission 206723) | Soil microbial communities from Loxahatchee National Wildlife Refuge, Florida, United States - Lox_Sample_2.4 | ecosystem: Environmental > Terrestrial > Soil > Wetlands | place: USA... | reverse complement strand
CGCATCCCGATACCGGTTACACCAAGAAGAACGAGGCGCTCGACATCGCCGGCGTGATGGATGCGCTCAAGGTCGAGAAGGCCGATCTGGTGACGCATGACATCGGCAACATGGTCGGGTATGCGCTCGCGGCGCAGTTTCCGGCGCGCATCACCAAATGGGTTGCGATCGATGCGCCGCTGCCGGGTATCGGACAGATATGGCAGGACCAGCTCGTCAACCCGAAGACCTGGCACTTCAATTTCTACGGACCGGATGAAGAGCGTCTGGTCGCAGGCCGCGAGCGCATTTTCCTGGACCGCTTCTACAACGAATTGAGCGCTCATCCGGAGCGGATCGATGAGGGGACGCGCGCGCATTACGCGGCGCTCTACGCCAGGCCGCATGCGATGCACGACGCGTTCGAGCAGTTCAAAGCCTTCCCGCAGGACGGCATCGACAACGGCGCACTGCTCGCCAAGGGCAAGCTGACCATGCCGGTCTACGCGCTCGGCGCGGAGAAGTCCTACGCGCTGACGATGAAGAAAGACCTCGATCAGGTCGCCACGAACGTGAAAGGCGGCGTGGTGCCCGACACCGGCCACTGGATCATGGAAGAAAACCCGGGCGCGACGACGACGCTGATCGTGGACTTCCTGACGAAGTGATCAGCCGCGCCTGACGATGGCGTGATAGAGGAGCAGCACGATCACCGATCCGATTACGGCTACGAACATGCTGTAAAGATTGAAACCGGTGATGCCGGCGTGACCGACCTCGTTGAACAGCCAGCCGCCGACCAGCGCGCCGATGATGCCGAGCACGATGTCCATGATCAGGCCTTCGCCGGATTTGTTGACGATCTTGCTGCCGATCCATCCCGCGATGAGGCCAAGAACGATCCAGGCAAGTATCCCCATAGGCATATGCGTCTCCGTTTCGAATCCCGGGAACTATAGCATCAGGTCAAAGCGACAAAAATCATCGTCGCCGTGGCGGCCGCCATCACGGCGGTCGAGGCCCAGCCTAGCGTGCGCAGCACAGGCCCGGCTGTAAACTGTCCCATCTGCTTCCTGTTGGTGGCGACGATCATCATCGCGGCCATCATCGGCACCGCGATGACGCCGTTGATCACGGCGCTCCAATAGAGCGCCTTGATCGGGTCGAGCCCGGAATAGTCGATGCCGATACCCAGCGCGACCGACATCGCAATGACGAGATAGAAGCCGACGGCTTCCCATGGCTTGTTGTCGAGGCCGACCTTCCAGCCGCGGCTTTCGCCGATGGCGTATGCCGCTGAACCCGCGAGCACCGGGATCGCGAGCAGGCCGGTGCCGATGATGCCGACGCTGAAGAGCAGGAACGCGAATTTTCCCGCCAGTGGCTCCAGCGCGCGCGCCGCATCGGCAGCCGTCTGGATGTTCGTTTTGCCGGCTGCGTGCAGCGTGGCAGCCGTCGCGATCATGATCGCGAGGCCGACGAGATTGGATACGGCCATGCCGCTCAATGTGTCGATGCGCATCCGCGTGAAAGCGCGCCTGGCCTGGCGGGGCACCTCCTTGAGAGGTTTGTCACCCTTGTGATGCTCAAGCTCTTCGACTTCGCCCGCGCTCTGCCAGAAGAAGAGATAGGGGCTGATCGTCGTTCCGAAGATCGCGACGATCGTCGTTGCCGCGGCGGGCGAGAGATCGGCATGCACACCGATCATGCCCAGCCCCACCTGCGACCAGTCGAGGTGGATCATGAACACCAGCGCGACATAGGAGAACAGGCTGAGTGTCAGCACCGTGAGAAATCGCGCGTATCGCTTATAGGGCACGAACATCTGCAGGATTACGGAAATGATCGCGAACAGGATCGTGAAGACATGTTCGTCAAACCCGGTGACAAGCCTGGCCGCTTCGCCCATCGCCGCGACATCGGCGCCGATATTGATGGTGTTGGCGACAAAGAGCAGGGCGACGAGCGACAACACGATGGGCGTGGGCAGCACCTTGCCCATGTTGTCGGCAAGGCCCTTGCCGGTAATGCGCCCGATATGCGCGCTCAGCAACTGGATCGCCGCCATCAGCGGGAAGGTGAGGACGAGGGTCCACAGCAGGCCGAAACCAAACTGCGCGCCACCCTGGCTATAGGTGGCGATGCCGCTGGGGTCGTCGTCCGCGGCCCCGGTGATCAGTCCGGGGCCGAGCTGATTGAACAGCGCGACCGACCGCAGCCTATGGCGCAGCGTGCGAGGCGGGTGCTTCGCGCCGCTCATTCCATCGTTACGATGACTTTGCCCTGGGCCTTGCGGTCGGCGAGCATGCGGATGGCTTCCCCGGCGCGCGCCAGAGGAAAGCGCGCGGAAATGTAAGGCTTGATTTTTCCCTCGACAGTCCAACGCATGATCTCTGCCAAATGTTCCTGATTGCGCTTGGGATCGCGCGCCGTGAATGCGCCCCAGAACACGCCCTGGATATCGCAGCTTTTCAGGAGCGTCAGGTTCAGCGGCACGCTCGGGATGCCGGCGACGAAACCGATCACGAGATAGCGGCCTTCCCAGGCCATGGCGCGCACAGCGGGTTCGGCATAATCGCCGCCGACGGGATCGTAGAGAACGTCCGCGCCTTTGCCGCCCGTGGCATTCTTGATCTGGTCGGAGAATTCCTTCTGCTGATCGCGCGAAAGCTTGCCCGACGCGTAGACAAAACCGTCATCGGCGCCGTGCTTCTTCGCCAGATCGACTTTCTCCTGTGACGACGCGCCGGCAATCACGCGCGCCCCCATTGCTTTGCCGAGCTCGACGGCGGCGAGGCCAACGCCACCCGCCGCGCCGAGCACGACCAGTGTTTCACCGGCTTTCAGCTTCGCGCGGTCCTTGAGCGCGTAATGCGACGTGCCGTAGGTGAGGATCAATCCCGCGCCGGTCTCGAAATCCATGCTGTCAGGCATCGGGATGCTGCGATTGGGATCGGCGACGATCTCTTCCTGCATGCCGCCATTGCCGACGGATGCGATCACGCGGTCACCGGCCTTGAAGCGCGTCACGCCTTCGCCGGCTTCCTTGACGACACCGGCGATTTCAGCCCCCGGCGCGAAGGGCAGCGGCGGCTTGAACTGGTACTTGTTCTCGATGATCAGCACGTCGGGAAAATTTACACCGCAAGCCTTCACCGTGATGACGACCTGGCCGGGGGCGGCTTTAAGGGAAGGGATATCGCTCAGGACCAGCTTCTCGGGCGGCCCGAACTCCTTGCACAGCATGGCTTTCATGGAATTACTCCGGCGTATTGTGAATTTCGATGGCCTGACCATAGGCAAGCCCTGCGCCCGCGCCAAGCAACTTTCCCGACGGAAAGCGCGTTGAATCGCGTATAATCTCTCGCGGGAGGGGTCCCGCTTTTTGAAGGACCAGAGGGCCATGAAGACCACATTCGCATTTGTGCTGCTTGCCGCGTCGGCCTTGTCGGCGCCGGCGCTCGCCGATCGCGTGTGCCTGCAGCGTTCGCAGATCTACAACTGGAACGCTCTCAACGACCGCACGATCATCGTCGAGGACAATCTGCACAAGAAGTACAAGCTGTCGCTGCTGGTGTCGTGCCAGCATCTGCAGTTTCACGAACGCCTCGGCTTCAAGACGTTCGATCCGTCGGCGCTCGCCTGCGTGAGCAAGGGTGACTCGGTGATTTCCGGAACGGAAATCGGGCCGCAGACTTGTCCGATCAAGACCATCGAGGCTTACACGCCCGAGATGGAAAAGGCCGACAAGGACGCCGCCGCTGCCGCGAAAGCTGCGGCGCACTAAAGGCTGATCGTTGCCTGCTTCAGCGCCGGCGCTGCACGGCGCTGGCCTACGACCTCTTTGCGCGTGTTCTCGATCGGTGCGTGCAGCATTTCGCGCGCCTCTTTTCCATCGCCGAGCACGCCCAGCTTGTCGAGCACTGCGGCGATTGCCGTCTCGGCGGCGCGCGATGCGCCGTCGTCGATCTTGAGCGCGACACCCAGTGCAAGCTCGGGAATCATCGCGATGAAGAAGCCTTCCGCGCCGGTCTTTACGGCAACACGGCCATTGGCCGAGCGCATGAGGATGGCGCACGCACGACCGGTGCCCGAGACGAGCTCCGGATTTGCCATCATTGCGCGCACGATCCGGCGGCAGGCCTGCGCGCGCGCCGGCGAAAGCGCGTCCGGCGCTGCAAATTTCGCAAATGCGCGGGCCTGCGCGTCGAGCGGGACGGCGAAGTTGGGGGCGGCGCATCCATCCACCCCCCAGGGAAGCTCGCCTTCGATATCCGTCAATTCGCCAAGTGCCTTGGCGATGGCGCGCTGCACAGGGTGATCGTGCTTCTCATAGCCCTCGGTCGCGATGTCCCAATGCCGCGCGACGGTGAGAAATCCGGAATGCTTGCCGGAACAGTTGTTGTGGATGCGGGTTGGCTTCTCGCCGCGCCGGATCATGTCTTCCGCCACAGGCTCATAGCGCGACGGATGCGCGCCGCAGGCCAGATCGCTTTCCACGCAGCCGATACGCGAAAGCCATGCCGCGACACGCGTCGTATGCATCGGCTCGCTCGAATGCGACGCGCAGGCGAGCGCGATCTCCTCGTCGCTGAGGCCGAATGCCTCGGCAGCGCCGGATTCAAGCAGTGGCAGGGCCTGAATGGGTTTCAGCGACGAGCGCGGATAGACCGGAGACGTCAGGTCGCCGAGCGCGAACCGGATATTGCCTTTCGCATCGGCAATGGCGATGGAGCCGCGATGGATGCTTTCGACGAGATCGCCGCGCGTGATTTCAACAAGAACTGGATTTGCCATTACCGTTCGTAACCGAGAATTTCGAATTCTTTGCGGCACCTTTTGAAAACGAGGAGCCTTTGCTGCTGGTTCAGAATCTCACGCGCCGGCCGCGTGTCCGGCCTGGTCTTGTGCTTGAGGGTTGGTAGCACGGCCGGAATGGGAATGCCGAGCTTTTCGCCGACGCGCTCCATGTCCGCCTGCAGGGTTTCTTGTCGCAGAATTTCGTCGACGACCACCTCGCCATCGATCGACCACATGTCGAAGCTGCTGTATTTTCCCGCCCGGATACAGCGGTGGAAGTAGACATCGGGCGGCTCGTTCCTGTTGTTGTGCTTGTTGAGCCGGTAGAATGCCTGGGACACCGCCTTTTCATACGGATGGCGCTCGACTGTGATCTTGAGCGCGGACGCCCAGAAATCCGGATCGATCAGCGCGCGGGCCTCTTGCGCGGACATGTGGTTGTAAAATTCGTTGCGATGCTTGCGTCCTTTTTCGGGGCGAGCGTCGTCATCGCTATAGCGGCTGCTGAGTTCGGCCGGCGACGATTGCCCGTTATCGGGCATCACGCCGTCCGGATACCGCGTGACGATGTCGCCCGGCGCGCAGCCAGCCTCGAGCACGGCTTCCACGGTGCTGCTGGCCGTCTTCTTCGTCTTGATGAAGATGAATCTGCGCGAATAGGAAACGATCATCGATTGGCTGTGGGCGGCATGGACTGGACGCGCAAAATACCCCCTGGCGCGCACCCGGCGCAATCTGGGAGCGAGTCGCTCTGGAACTGCGCGGGCGCCGGTCTTATACAAATTGGGCAAGGGGGACTTCAAACGGATGCGTGGATATTTTGCGGCGGGCGTCGACGGCATCTCCAAGCCGATGAACCTGGGCAATCTGATGCGCATTGCGCATGCGTTCGATGCAAGCTTCTTCTTCTCCATCAACGCGCGGGTGAAGCTTTCGGACGCGCAGTCCGATACGTCCAGTGCACAGGGCGCGATTCCGGTTTACGCGTTCAAGTCGGCGGAGGACTTTCGCCTGCCGGTCGGATGCAGGCTGGTCGGCGTCGAGATCACCGATGATGCGGTCGATCTGCCGCGGTTTCGCCATCCGCAACGCGCGGCCTATGTCTTCGGCGCGGAGCGAATGTCCCTATCGAAAGAGGTTCTTTCGCGCTGCGAGTTCGTGGTGAAAATCCCGACGCGGTTCTCGATCAATGTCGGGATGGCGGGCGCGATCGTTCTTTACGACAGACTGATCAGCCTGGGCGGCTATGGCAGCCGCCCGCTGGTGCCCGGGCGGCCGCCGCCGGACATTCCGCCGCAGCATGCGTGGGGTGCGCCGATTGTGAAGACCCGGAAATGACAAATTGCGTATCGGCCACTATATAAGTGGCCGACAGCCATTCATTTGGATTCGATGACAGCAGCTCTCAAAATCTCCCATTTGCGCAAGGTCTATCGCAGTGGCACGGTCGCGGTAAAAGACCTCTCCATGACCATCGAGGAGGGCGATTTCTTCGGCTTCCTCGGCCCCAACGGTGCGGGCAAGTCGACCACGATCCATTGTGTGACGGGCATCGCCACGATCACCTCCGGATTGGTCGAAGTGTTCGGCATCGACGCGGTGAAGAACTACCGCGAGGCACGGCGGCTCATCGGCCTTAGCCCGCAGGAGTTCAACGTCGACCAGTTCGCGACGCCGCGGCAGATCGTGGACTGGATGGGCGGCTATTTCGGCATGAGCGCCGCCGAGCGCAAATCGCGCACAGACATGCTGATCGAGCGGTTCGATCTGACGGAGCATGCGAAGAAGGCGTTTCGCGAATTGTCCGGCGGTCTGAAGCGCCGCGTGATCCTCGCGCGCGCGTTGGTGCACGATCCAAAGCTTCTCATTCTGGATGAACCCACTGCGGGTGTGGATGTCGAATTGCGCCGCGATCTGTGGCGCTATCTCCAGGAGCTCAATGGCGACGGCAAGACGATTCTTCTGACCTCGCACTATCTCGAAGAAGTCGAGCGCCTCTGCCGCACGATCACCATCGTCGCCAAGGGGCGCATCGTGCGCAGCGGACCCAAGGCGGAGTTCATGTCCGGCGGTCTGGAACATGCCTATCTGCAGGCCACCGGCGCGGAGCCGGACCACATCGCGGGAGCGGCCGCATGACCACGGCGCAGGACGTTCAGCTCAAGCCCATGGGCATCAACTGGATCGGTCTCGGCACCATCGTGCGCCGTGAAGTGTCGCGCATCATGCGCGTGCCTATCCAGGCGTTCATCGCGCCGTGGATTTCGGCGCTGCTGTTCATCTTCATCTTCGGCTTCGTGCTCGGCGGACGCATCAAGGAGATCGGCGGCCACCGCTATCTCGAATTCGTGCTGCCCGGCATCCTGATGATGAACATCATCAACGCCGCGTTCCTGCAATCGACCTCGGCGATCTATTTCCAGCGCTTCCTGCGGTTCATTGAGGAGACGCTGGTCGCACCGCTTTCTTATGTCGAGATGATCGTCGGCATGCTGGTGTGCGTGGTCATCCGCTCGGTCGTCACCGCGCTGGGCATTCTTGCGATCGGCGCGTGCTTCGGTGTCATCGCAGTCGACAACATCTTCGAGTTCCTGTTCTGGGTGGTCGCGGTTTCGACCATCTTTGGCGAGCTCGGCATCATCATCGGGCTGTGGGCGAAGAACTTCGAGCAGCTCAATATCCTGAACGTGTTCTTCATCGTGCCGCTGTCGATGGTGGGCGGCGTATTCTCGACCATCGACATGATGCCGCCGTACCTGCGCTTTCTCTATTACGGCAACCCGTTCTTCTATTGGATCAACGGATTGCGCCACGCGATGATCGGCTTCCACGAGGGCCCGCCGTTTGTCGGCGTTGCGATGACGGTGGGGTTGGTCGTATTGCTCAGCGCGGCGACATTGCGGCTTTACGCGACCGGCTACGGTTTGCGGGAATAGACGGCCTCGCGGCGACTTCGCGTGCGGCGACAGGCTCGCCGCACTCGGAGCATGTCATCACCGAGCGAAAATCGTGGCCGCAGGTGAGATGGGTGTGCAGCACGGGCGGGCCGTCCTTGGTCGCGTAGTGCCTGTCGCCCCAATGCACGAGCGAGATGATCGCGGGATATAGCTCGAGTCCCTTGTCGGTCAGGCGGTATTCGTAGCGGGTCGGGCGTTCTTGATACGCTACCTTCTTCAGGATGCCGTGCTCGACGAGGAGTGCGAGGCGTTCGCTGAGCACGCGCCGCGCAATCTTCAGGCTCTTCTCGAAATCCTCGAACCGGCGCACCCGCAGGAACGCGTCGCGCAGGATCAGCAACGTCCAGCGGTCGCCGATCACAGCCAGGGTTCGGGCGAGAGAGCAGTTCTCTCTGTTCAAATTTTCCCAACGCATCACGCACCTTCGCTTGTCATCCCGGGCGAGCGCAGCGAGACCCGGGACCCACGGAGCCGCTTTCGCGATGGGTCCGGCTCGGCGCGGCACTGGCGCGCCGCTTGGCCGGGATGACAACTTTGGATGATACCTTGACCAAGTTCCTTTTCAAGACTTATAAGTCTTGAAAAGGAACTGAATAGGTGGGCGATGGAGAAGCGCAATGCGACCTGTGCCGTGATCGGGGCGGGGGACTTCATCGGCTCCGCAATCGCCAAACGCTTTGCGGCTGAGGGCTACACGGTCTTCGCGGGCCGCCGCGCCGCCGAGAAACTGGAAAAGCTGAAATCCGAAATCGAAGCGGCCGGCGGTTCCTGCGTCGCGCGCGGTTTGGATGCGCGCAAGGAAGACGAGGTCACGAAATTCCTTCAGGACGCAGATGCGCACGCGCCGCTGGAAGTTGTCGTCATCAACCCAGGCGCCAATGTGAATTTCCCTATCCTCGAAACCACCGAACGCGTCTTCCGCAAGGTGTGGGAGATGGCGTGCTACGCGGGCTTCCTCGCGGGGCGCGAAAGCGCACGGCTGATGCTGGCGCGCGGGCAGGGCACGATACTGTTCACCGGCGCCACGGCCAGCGTGCGCGGTGGCGCAGGTTATGCCGCGTTCTCTTCCGCGAAGGCAGGCCTTCGCAATGTCGCGCAGAGCATGGCGCGCGAGCTGGGGCCGAAGAACATTCACGTCGCGCATCTGATCATCGATGCCGGTGTCGATACCGACTTCGTGCGTGAGCGCATCAAGTCCGCGGGGCGCGATCCGGATTCGCTGCCGCCGGATGCGCTGATGGATCCGGTGTCGGTCGCCAATGCGTACTGGTATCTGCACAGCCAGTCGCGCGACGGCTGGACCTTCGAACTCGACTTGAGACCTTATGCGGAGCGCTGGTGATGAAACGCGTGGAATTCCTCTTCGATTTCGGCAGCCCGAATGCCTATTTCTCGCACAAGGTCATTCCCGAGATCGAAAAGCGCACCGGCGCGAAATTCGAATATGTGCCTGTCCTTCTCGGTGGCCTCTTCAAGCTCACCAACAACCAGCCGCCAATGGTCGCGTTTGGCGGTGTGAAGGGCAAGCTCGCCTACGAACAGCTTGAGAGCCAGCGCTTCATCAGGAAGCACAATCTCACGGCGTTCAAATTCAATCCGAACTTCCCGGTGAACACGCTGGCACTGATGCGCATCGCGGTTGCGGCGCAAGCCGCGGGCGAACTCGCGCCCTATGTCGATGCCGCGTTCCATTACATGTGGGAAGACGGACGGAAGATGGACGATCCCGAGATCATCCGCGCATCGCTTCTCGAATCCGGTCTCGACGCCGATCGCCTGATCGCGGCGTCGCAGACACCGGAGAACAAGGCAAAGTTGATGGCCAATACAGAGGCCGCCGCGAACCGGGGCGTGTTCGGCGCCCCAAGCTTCTTCGTGGGTGACGAATTGTTCTTCGGCAAGGACCGCCTGCGCGACGTGGAAGAGGAGATACTCGCGGCCCTTTAACACTCTGACGGGATGGATTTATTTGCCTTTTTCCCGGCAATCGGGCATGGAGCGCAGGCGTTGCCGCCGCGACCACAGAACTGCCGGATTTTCTCTGTTTCCTCGCGGCCGCTGTCGAGGAGTCTAAAGTTCATGATCGGGTTTTCGCGTTCGCTTGCCGCCGGGATTTTCGCCGCTGCCACGCTGGCCGCCACCGGGGCCGTCGCCGATTCCGGGCCGACGCTTCTCGGCGCCTACAAGAACTGGTCGGCGCTGCAGTCTGTGAGCCGCGATGGCAAGAGCTGCTATGCGATGTCGCAACCGAAATCGAGCGAGCCGAAAAAGGCGAAGCGCGATCCGATCTATTTCCTGATCAACACCTGGCCTGCGCGTCCGGCGAAGGACGAGGTCGAGGTCGTGTCCGGCTATGAGTTCAAGGCCGACAGCACCGTCACCGTCACGGTTGGAAAAGACAAGTTCGAACTGTTCACGAAGAATGACGGCGACAACGGCAACGCCTGGATGAAGGACTCCGGCGAGGAAGCCCGGCTGGTCGCGGCCATGACGCATGGCGCGACCGCCGTCGTGACGGGAACCTCCGCACGCGGCACCGTGACCAAGGATACCTATTCGCTGAGCGGCATTTCCGGCGCGCTCGACAAGGCCCATTCCGCCTGCGGGATGTGACATGCCGTTTCCACCCTCCCCTTGAGGGAGGGTCGAAATTCGCGAAGCGAATTTCGGGGAGGGGTTAATTCAGCCGCGGAATCCCTCCCCGAAATTTCCTTCTCGCTACGCTCGAAGCAAATTGTCGACCCTCCCTCAAGGGGAGGGTAGAAGTATGAGCATGAAGTTGCAGTCTCTCATCGGCCTATCGCCCTCCGATCTCAAAACCGCTCTCATCGAAGCCGGCGTGCCGGAGAAGCTCGCGCCCATGCGCGTGCGCCAGCTCTGGAACTGGATCTACGCCCACGGCGTGCGCGATTTCGCCAGCATGACCAATCTGGCGAAGGATTTCCGCAGCACTCTCGCCGAGCGCTTCACGCTCGCGCGGCTGGAGATCGTCACAGAGCAGATCTCAACGGATGGCACACGCAAGTGGTTGCTGAAAGCGGGTGGCCAGGAATTCGAGGCCGTGTTCATCCCGGAGCCGGGACGCGGCACGCTTTGTGTCTCGTCTCAGGTCGGCTGCACACTGAATTGCCGCTTCTGCCACACCGGCACGCAGAAACTCGTGCGCAATCTCACGCCGGAAGAGATCGTCGGTCAGTTGATGGTCGCGCGCGATGCACTGAACGACTGGCCAAGCACGGCGGAGAACCGCCGCGTCACCAATGTGGTGATGATGGGCATGGGCGAACCGCTCTACAATTTCGACAATGTCAAAGCCGCGCTCGCGATCGTCACCGATGGCGACGGGCTGGCTCTCTCGAAGCGGCGCGTCACGCTCTCCACCGCCGGCGTGGTGCCGATGATCGAGAAGGCGGGCAAGGAGATCGGCTCGTCGCTTGCAATTTCGCTGCATGCCGTGCGCGACGACGTGCGCGACGTGATCGTGCCGCTGAACAAGAAGTACAAGATCGCCGAATTGCTCGACGCCTGCCGCGCCTATCCCGGCGTCACCAACGCGCGGCGCATTACGTTCGAATATGTGATGCTGAAAGGCGTCAACGACAGCCTCGCCGATGCGAAGGAACTGGTGCTGCTGCTGAAAGGTATCCCCGCGAAGATCAACCTGATCCCGTTCAACCCGTGGCCCGGCGCGCCATACGAATGCTCCGACTGGAGCCAGATCGAGAAATTCGCCGAAGTCGTCAACCGCGCCGGCTATGCCTCACCAGTGCGCACCCCGCGCGGACGAGACATCATGGCCGCCTGCGGCCAGCTCAAAAGCGAAAGCGTGAAAGCGCGCGCGAAAGAGCGGATGGCGGAAATGGAAGCCTCCCGCCTCGCGCAGATGCCGGGATAGCCTCTTGCCGATCCGGTGCTAACGCCGGATCGCCTTCGTAATCGGCATACTGCTCTTCACGCCTCTCTCCGCCGCCGCGTCGAGCGAATAGGTGCCGTCGAGTTCGTCGATGAAATTGACGCCATCGGTGGTTTGATAGAGGTGGAATGTTCCGCCGCTCGTGAACGGATAGGACAGCTCCAGCATCAGCTGCACGCCCGGGTTCGAAGTATCCTGCAGCGCGATGTCGACCGACTTGCCGAACCCTTTCACCGTTGCGACGAAGCCGCCGCCGAAATTGCCGGTGCAGCTCGGCGTGTCCTGAGCCGCCGCGAGCACGCCAGTGATGCGCACATGATAGATGTCGCAATAGCCGTCGAGGCTGATGTCGGTGACCTTTGCGCGCGCGTGTGCGGTACCGGTTGCAGCGACAACAGCCGCCGCGGTGAGCGCGAGAATTGTTTTCATCGATGTCTCCGGAGCAGGTGGTCTCGCGAGGACGAACGCGAGCGGCCGTCGATGGCTCCGTGTCCTGTCGCGCGTTGGATAACGGCGTATTGACCGCTTCATGAAATTGCCTCCCGAACGGGAAGCGCCGATGCGCAGCCTTGACGGTCACGAATGTTCCCTTTATGTTCTCAATGTCGGCCGGGCCGAAAGGCGCCGGTTGCGATGGCTTTTGGAAGAAAGGACACTGGGTTCAATCGGTGAAGGAAGGCCCCCCGGGGGAGGGGGAGTGCCGAAAATCGAAAAACAAATGGCTAGATCATGGGCCATTTCCAACTGGAGCTACCAGATATTGAACACAGACCTTTCAAACAAAACCGCCCTCGTCACCGGGGGCTCGCGGGGGCTGGGGCGCGAGATGGTGCTGGCCTTTGCCGGGGCCGGCGCTGACGTCGTTATCGCCAGCCGCAAGATCGAGGCCTGTGAAGAGGTCGCGCGGGAGGTTGAGAAACTCGGCCGCCGCGCGCTGCCGGTCGCGGCGCATGTGGGCAACTGGGACGACAATGACCGGCTCGCCGAGACGGCGCTGAAGCATTTCGGCCGCGTCGATATCCTGGTGAACAATGCCGGCATGTCGCCGCTCGCCCCGTCGCTCAGGGAGACGACCGAGGCGCTGTTCGACAAGGTCATCGATGTGAACTTCAAGGGGCCGTTCCGGCTCTCGGTCCTGATCGGCGAGGCGATGATGGCCGGCGATGGCGGCGCGATCATCAATCTCTCCAGTACCGCGGCGTTCAAGGCGGAGCCACACACGGTGCCCTATGGCGGCGCCAAGGCGGCGATCAATGTGATGACCGTCGCACTGGCGAAAGCCTTCGCGCCGAAGGTGCGGGTCAACTGCATCGCGCCGGGGCCGTTCCTGACGGACGTTTCGACGGTGTGGCGCGAGAACAAGACCTATGAGCAGTCGCTAGGCCTGAAGCGCTTCGGCAACCCGGAGGAGATCGTCGGCACCGCGCTCTATCTCGCCTCCGATGCGTCGAGCTACGTCACCGGTCAGGTGATCCGCGTCGATGGAGGGACATGGTGAACGATCTGGAACGGCGCAGGCTTCAGGTCGTGCGCGATCACATGCATCTCGAGATTGTGCACGACTGGGAAGGCGTGCTCGCGACCTTCGCGCATCCGCATTACGACATCAACGACGGCCAGGCGGTGTTCGACGGGCGGGACGAGGTGCTGCGCTACTTCGCGGCCTCGCGCACGCCGTTCCCCGATCAGGGCAACGAGGTCATCTCGATTGCGGCCGATGGCGGCGACCGGGTGCTGGTCGAGTTCTGGCTCACCGGTACGCATCTGGGGCCGCTACGACGCGGCGACCGGGTGATCGAGCCCACGGGCAAGAAATTCCGTGTACGGATGATGGCGTCGTTCGAGTTCAAGCCGGGCACCGACAGGATCGTCTGCGAGCGGCCCTATATCGACTCAGGTGCCATCGACCGCGCGCTCGGGATCTCCTGAGCGCGCAGGCGAAGACAAATGCCTATTTGCGGAAGGCGGACTGGACCGGCTTGCTTCCGCCATTGGCGCGGGTGCCGGTCTCGACGGTGTACGTCCCGTCGAACGCGTCGGTGAAGGTCGTGCCGTCCGTCGTCTGGAAGATCGTCACTGTCCCGCCGGTCGTGAACGGATAGGAGAACTGCACCATCAGCTGCACGCCGGGTTGTCCCTGCGGGTCCTGCAGCGCAAGCAGCATGACGTCGCCGGCCGGTTTGGTCTGCGCAAGCATTCCGCCGCCATAGGTGCCGGTGCAGCTTGGTGTGTCCTGTGCCGTCGCCAGGCTCGTCTTCGTGCTGTAGGTGACGTGATAGATGTTGCAGAAGCCATCGATGCCGAGGTCCACCGTGACAGGCTTGCCGTGATGGTGCCGGGCAAGCGCGGCTCCGGTTGTGCAGAGCAGAGCGGCGGCGGCCAATGCCAGAGTGCGTTTCATCGTGGTCCCCATAGGAAATTGGATTTCGCTATGGTCCGAGGTTAGACGCGAGGCTGCGTTTTTCCAGCACATAGCTCTGCGCTGGAAAACAATGTATTGCGGTTTCGATAAAATTGTTCGTTCAGCCCTATGGAGTGCCTCTTGGCCGGTCCAACTATCAGGAAAGTCGTTCTCGCCTATTCGGGCGGCCTGGACACATCGGTCATTCTGAAGTGGCTGCAGACGGCTTATGGCGCGGAGGTCATCACCTTCACCGCCGATCTCGGGCAGGGCGGCGAGATTGAGCCCGCACGCGAGAAGGCAAAGCTGCTCGGCATCAAGCCCGCGAACATCTTCGTCGAAGATTTGCGCGAGGAATTCGTGCGCGACTACGTCTTTCCGATGTTTCGCGCGAACGCCCTCTACGAGGGCGTGTATCTGCTCGGCACGTCCATCGCGCGGCCCCTGATCGCGAAGAAGCAGATTGAGATTGCGGAGAAGCTCGGCGCCGATGCGGTGGCGCATGGCGCGACGGGCAAGGGCAACGATCAGGTGCGGTTCGAGCTTTCCTATTATGCGCTCAAGCCGGACATCAAGGTGATCGCGCCGTGGCGCGAGTGGGAGCTCACCAGCCGCACGAAGCTGATCGAATTCGCGGAGCAGCATCAGATCCCGATCGCCAAGGACAAGCGCGGCGACGCCCCGTTCTCCGTCGATGCGAACCTTCTGCATTCGTCGTCGGAAGGAAAGGTGCTGGAAGATCCCGCAGTCGAGCCGGAAAGCATCGTCTATCAGCGCACCATCGATCCGAAGGATGCGCCGGACAGGGAGACGGTGGTTGAGATCGGGTTCGAAAGGGGCGACGCGGTTTCCGTCGATGGCAAAGCGCTGTCGCCGTCGGCGCTTCTCACGGCGCTCAACGAACTCGGCCGCGCCAACGGCATCGGGCGAATCGATCTGGTCGAGAACCGCTTCGTCGGCATGAAGTCGCGCGGCGTGTACGAAACGCCGGGCGGCACGATCCTTCTCGCCGCGCATCGCGCGATGGAGTCGATCACGCTGGACCGCGGTGCCGCACACCTCAAGGACGATCTGATGCCGCGCTATGCGGAACTGATCTACAACGGCTTCTGGTTCTCGCCAGAGCGTGAGATGCTGCAGGCCGCCATCGACAGGAGTCAGGAGTTTGTAAGTGGCAGTGTCCGGCTGAAGCTCTACAAGGGCAATGTGATCGTCATCGGCCGTTCGTCGCCGCATTCGCTCTACAGCCAGGACCTTGTAACCTTCGAAGACGACCGCGGCGCCTACGATCAGAAGGACGCGGCAGGATTCATCAAGCTCAACGCGTTGCGTCTGCGCACGCTCGCGATGCGCAAACGCAGGGCGATCAAGCCATGAAGTCTCTGAGCCTCTTTGCGGGCGCTGCGGTCGCGATGGTGATGCTGACGGCGGCGGCGCTGTCGGCCGGAAGTCTCTCCATCGACGATATCGCAGGTGCGTACAAAGACCGCTTCCAGAACGGTCTTGTCGACGGCACAAAGTTTACGTCGGAGGACGTGCTCGAGATTGTGAAAGTCTCGCCACGCGAAGCCTATATCCGCACGCATCTGGAGTTCTACAACGGTCATTCGTGCAGCATCTATGGCGTCGCCAAGCTTGAGGGCGATGCCCTGGCGTACCGGCCGCATAACAACGCCGAAGGCCGGACCTGCGTTCTTACCCTGAAGCGCAAGGGTGATCGCATCATCTTCGGCGATGCCGATGGTGCGTGCAAGGAATACAACTGCGGTGCGCGCGGAAGCTTCGATGGCGTCGACTTCGCGATGTCCCACCGCCGGCCGATCCGCTACATGAAGGTATTGCTCGCGTCCAGGGAATACCACGACGCGCTCGCCGAACGGGACGCACACAAATGACCGCCAATGCCGAGATGATCGAATACTGGAACGGCCCCGTTGGTGAGAGATGGGCGCGTCTTCAGGAAACAATGGATGTCAGCCTTTCCGAGATCCATCAGGCGCTGATGACATTCGCCAATCCGCGGCCGCGCGAACGCGTGCTCGATATCGGATGCGGCACGGGAACGACGACCTATGCGCTCGCCAAGGCCGTGGGCAATGAGGGCAGCGTGACGGGCGTCGACATCTCCGAGCCGATGCTCGCGGTGGCTCGCGGCCGCGGTGTCGGCGTGAACTTCCGCAAGGCCGATGCGGCGACGCATCTGTTCCACCCGACGCACGATCTCGTGTTCTCGCGCTTCGGCGTCATGTTCTTCGACGATCCCGTTCGTGCCTTCGCCAATATCAAGAAGGCGATCAATCCGCACGGAAGGATGTCATTCGTCTGCTGGCGCGAGATGGCGAAGAACCTCTGGGCAGCGGCGCCGTTCGAGGCCGCGCGCGGACTCCTGCCGCCGCAAACGCCCGCCGATCCGCTCGCGCCCGGGCCCTTCGCATTCGCCGATGCCGACCGGCTGGGTGGTATTCTGGCGAAAGCCGGCTATCGCGATGTGCGCATTGAGCAACTCGACACCGTCGTGCGCATGGGCGCGACACCGGCCGATGCGGCGGTGCAGTCTCTCAATATCGGCCCACTGGCCTTCGCTGCCAAAGACGCCGATGGCGCCTTGCGTGCCGGCATCGTCGCTGCGGTCGAAGACACGCTCAGAAAATTCACCGGTGAGAAAGGCGTCGCTCCGCCAGCAGCGTGCTGGCTGGTCAGGGCTGCGCCTTGAACGCAAAGGCGCTTTGAAAGCGCAGGCTCATCATACGTCGAGCGCAGCGGTCAGAGCGTTATCCTGGATGAACTCGCGGCGCGGTTCGACGAGTTCGCCCATCAGCTTGGTGAAGAGGTCGTCGGCCTCGTCGGCGTGCTCGACCTTCACCTGGAGCAGCGTGCGCGCGTTCTCATCCAGCGTGGTTTCCCAGAGCTGCTCGGCATTCATTTCGCCGAGACCTTTGTAGCGCTGCATGGTCACGCCTTTGCGTGCCCATTCGAAGATCGCGGCGAGCAGTTCGCTTGGCGAGCGGACTTCGCGGACGTCATCCTTGCGCTTGAGTTTGCCGGAGCTGAGATAGGCCGCCTGCAGATCGGCCGCCATGCGGTCGAGCTTGCGCGCATCGGCGCTACCGATCAGCGCGCCGTCGATGGCCACGGCTTCGCGCACGCCCCGGACTTCGCGCCAGAACTTCAGGCCGCCATCGGGCGTCGGCTCGCCATGCCAGCCGCGCTCCAACTCGTCCGAGAGCGCGTCAAGGCGATGCGCGATATAGGTCGCAGCCTCCGAAGCCTTGGTCTGATCGTTGAGGATGTCGGGGTTGAGCGCGCCGGCGATCGCCGCCTGTTCCAGCAGGAAGCGCGGATATTGCGGCGGGAAGCCTTCCAGCGCGTGCTTGGCGGCGCGCGCCTTGTCCACCAGTGCATCGAAATCGGCGCCGGCGATGGTCTCGCCATTGTGCAAGGTGAACTGCGCACCGGCCGAGCCTTCCGCGATCAGATGGTTCTCAAGCTCGCGCTCATCCTTCAGATAACGCTCCGACTTACCACGTGTGGTCTTGTAGAGCGGCGGCTGGGCGATGAAGACGTGGCCGCGCTCGATCAGCTCGGGCATCTGGCGATAGAAGAACGTCAGCAGGAGCGTGCGGATATGCGCGCCGTCGACATCGGCGTCGGTCATGATGACGATCTTGTGGTAGCGCAGCTTGTCCGGGTTGAACTCCTCGCGCCCGATTCCGGTGCCGAGCGCGGTGATCAGCGTCGCGATCTCGGCGCTGGAGAGCATCTTGTCGAAACGCGCGCGCTCCACGTTCAGGATCTTGCCGCGCAACGGCAGCACCGCCTGGTTGGCGCGGTTGCGCGCCTGCTTCGCCGAACCACCGGCCGAATTACCCTCGACGAGGAACAGCTCGCATTTCGACGGATCGCGCTCCTGACAGTCCGCGAGCTTGCCCGGCAGCGAGGCGCCATCGAGCGCACCCTTGCGCCGAGTCAGCTCGCGCGCCTTGCGCGCCGCCTCGCGGGCGAGGGCCGCTTCCATCACCTTGCCGACGATGTTCTTCGCTTCGGTGGGATGTTCCTCGAACCAGCGCCCGAGCTTCTCCAGCACCACGCTTTCGACGACGGGACGAACTTCGGAGGAGACGAGCTTGTCCTTGGTCTGCGAAGAGAATTTCGGATCGGGCACTTTCACCGACAGCACGCAAGTGAGCCCCTCGCGGCAATCGTCACCGGTCAGCGCAACCTTGTCGCCCTTCTTGGAGCCCATGCTTTCGTCGGCATACTTCGTCACCACGCGCGTCAGCGCGGCGCGGAAGCCGGCGAGATGCGTGCCGCCGTCGCGCTGCGGGATGTTGTTGGTGAAGCACAGCATGCTCTCGTGATAGCTGTCGTTCCACGTCATCGCGACTTCGACGGACATGTTATCGCGTTCCGCCGCCACCGTGACCGGTGCCGGGATCAGCGAATTCTTCGTGCGGTCGAGATATTTCACGAAGGCTTCCAGACCGCCTTCGTAATGCAGCGTGACTTCCTTTTTCTCCACGCCGCGCAGATCGCTGAGCACGATGGTCGCGCCGGAATTCAGGAAGGCGAGCTCACGCAGGCGGTGTTCAAGCGTCGCGTAATCGAATTCGACCTTGGTGAAGGTCGCAGGCGAGGGCAGGAATGTGACCTCAGTGCCGCGCTTGCCGTTTGCATCGCCGACGACA
>Ga0335075_10006024_pt1 | contig 18738 bp, 13 predicted proteins | sample Lox_Sample_24_FD_206723 | JGI IMG/M metagenome (GOLD analysis project Ga0335075, IMG submission 206723) | Soil microbial communities from Loxahatchee National Wildlife Refuge, Florida, United States - Lox_Sample_2.4 | ecosystem: Environmental > Terrestrial > Soil > Wetlands | place: USA... | reverse complement strand
TGCGACGTCCAGTGCGAAGGCCGTAGCCCGGACCGGTCGGAGCCATAGCTGAGGGCCAGCGGCCGACCGGAGGAGAATCGAACCTCCTTCAATGCGGGTTCATGCAGGACGGACCGGAGCAAGACGTCGAGATCCTGACCAAGCATGTCGCGCGGGAGCGCGAGGGCGAGGCCGAGCACGTGACCATCCGCATGCCCGTGGCCGACATCGGGGAGGGCCAGGAACGCCAGGTGCGTTCGCCCAGGCCGGGTGTGGCCGCTGACCTGGCCAGGTATGTCGGGTACGTCGGCGCCCACCCGTGACAGCACGGCCCTGCGCAGTGCGCTGGCGAGGCTGACCACGAGATCACCGCCAACCCGGATCACTGGCCGTTCGATCTTCCAGACGAGGAGGTCGCCGAAGGGCCCGGCCGTTGCCTCCAGTTCCTCGGGCGCGTCCCCGGCCTCGTGCCCGCTCTGAGCCATGCTGTATGGCAGGGTCCTGGCCACCTCCCATGAACGGCGGCCATCTGCGTAGGCATTCCGCAGCGCTTCGACATAGCCGGCATACGGGACCCGCAGGTCCCAGGACTGGCCGCGCCGTCCGAGTACCGCGGGCTCGTAGATCACCGCTTCCGGCATGTCGGCGGGAACCACGCCAACGACACTGACCTGCGCCGAGCCCGTGGATCGTCCCACGTACGGCACCTTCCATGCCAGGAGGTTGAGCCGGCTCAGGGTGTCCGCCGCCGGGTCAGCCGTCGGCCACACGATCGCGAACGATTCGCGGGACGGCACGGCGAAGGCCCGGGCACGGAACCCGTTGTTGCGAGCCGGCCAGTTCAGGTTCCCGCCGTCAGGCCGGATGGCGTTCTCGATGACCCAGGCGCGGGTCCGTGACCTGTGTACCTGGCTTTCGGGGTCGGCCCACACCTGAGGCGGGGCTTGCTGCTCCAGCCAGCGGAGCGCCGACCAGTCGGCGTCGCTCTCGGCCGAGGCCACCAGCGCGCAGAACACCCGGGCCGGGTGCGGCGGCCACTCGCTCTCACTTGGTCGGTCGCCACCGGCGTCGTAGCGCCCGCCGCGCAGGCGTACCAGGATGCTCACCGGCATGTCAGCTCCTATCCCTGCGAGCCACTGGTCACCGCGAACTGGATCGCCTGACTCAGAGACGGAATCGGCTGGACGCTGATCGTGTCCGTGTCCATAGAGATGCCGGCGGCCGATGTACGGTGCCGCAGGTCGTTGAATGCATCGAGTGCGCCCTGCGTGCCGACCGGTATCTGCTCAAGGTCGCCACCCGGCCGCTCCAGGCCGATCTCCTCCCGTACCTTGGCGAGATCGCATCCGGACCTCAGCCATACCGAAGGGCCACCGAACGTGAGGCGGTCGCCTGCCAACGCGAGGGCGGCCAGTGTGGCACGCGCGAGATTACTGGCTTCCGCCGCCGCATCGCCGAAGCGCAGGCGCTCGAGGCCGGCCAGCGAAATGCTGGCCACCCTCTGGATCTTGGATACCGTTACGCCGCCATGTACCAGATTCGGGGCGATGTTGCCGTGGCCGATCTCGCTGAGCCTTGCACCCTTCTTCCTTTCGCCTTCGGCCACGAACTCCCACTGCGCCTCGGACTTGGTCGCGTCGTCCACCGCTCCGATCAGGTTCTGAGGGTCCATGCGACCGCCCATCCGCGCGTAGCTCACCGGGTCCAGGCCGTACATGGAGGACGAGTACAGCCGCGCGAACTTCGGCCACCTGCCCTTCCGATGCGAATCCCACGCGCCGAAGATCAGCGACGCCGGCTCCCGCTCGTAGAGTGGCCGAACGTCCGCGACCGTGGCGCTTCGCAGGCGCTCCCCCACCGGGCTCTCGTCGAAGCGGACGCCCTCAACCAGGCTGTCGCGCAGGTAAGCGTCGGCATACCGGTGCGGGAAATCGAAAGAAGTAAGGCGGATCTCACCGCGTTTAGTAGCAACCCGCATCTCGAAGAGTGGTAGTTCCAGCCGACCCTGGGAGTGTGCGTCTCGGATCGCCTCCTCGACCCGGTTCGCCTGCGACGGCTCCTGGTCGATCACGACCGCGTCCCGAGGCTCGCCGTCTACTCGCCGCTTGGCCAGGAGGTATTTGGCATTTGGATCGCGTTCACCATCGCTCACCGGGTAGGTCGGCGGCATCACCGTCCTGCCGCTCCCGCCCACCGGCTGATATTCAGCGCGCACGACGATCGCCGTGTGCTCCCGCTCACTCGATGTCGCCGCCACCAGGCGGTCTGCAAGTTCAGTCACTGCTTCCTCCTTCTTCCGAGACGTGGGCATCATAATGCTCACATGTTGTGGAGTACAGCACGTGCTGTACTCCACAAGTACTACTTTTTGCGCGCCCACGAGCTATCGTGCCGGATCATGACGCACAACACCGATCCCTGCGGCGAGGGACCGCTGCAGTACGGTTCGAGACCTCCAGCCGAAGCTGATCCACACATGTCCTTCGTGGTCTGGCTCAGCCAGCTCTCCTGGCCTCGCTGGCTCCGGGTGACCGTCCTCGTCGCCTTGGCCAAGCAGCGCCGCACAGGCGGCTAGAGGAGCCGACAACTCGGGGCTGCTAGTTCCGGGCGCTAGTGTTGGCGCAGGCAGCGGCACCATTGCGGATGGGGCACAGCTCGTGCCGGGCAAGAACTGGGCGCACGCATTTGCGGCTGCGGCCGCACTCCCGCTGCCGCCCGGGGCCAGCCCTGTGCTGGCCCCGGGCATGACCCGCGCCCGGGCGACGACGACCGCAGGCAGCGTGTCCCGCTCGATCCGCGCCTGACAGCTGAATGGTGGATCCCCGGCCGCCAATCGAGCGAGCACGTCACAGTTCCATCGCTGTCCTGTCAGGACGACCAATGTTGCATTAGTCGCTTGCCGCCGAACTTCGTCTGCGCGGGCATTCATAACGACCTCACGCGCAAACTGGCCAGGTGGGCCATGAGCGCCTGGTTGGCTTCCCAGCCGTCGGGGAACTTGGCCGGGACGTTGAGGTGCACCGGTTCGGTGTGCGGGTGAGCGTCGAAGAGCTGGGGGATCCCGGCCCTGGCGACCACGATGCAGGCGTGCCGATGCCTCGAGGTCAGCACACAGAGCCGACCGGCCTCGAGATGGAAGGCGCTGGCATCCACCCTGCCGCTGAGCGGATGAAGGACGATCATGATATCGACCTCCCGCCCCTGCAGCCGGTTGGCGGTGTCCACGGTAACCCCGGCCACCGACAGCAGCCCGAGCCGCGAACGGATGGCCTGCGCCTGGTCCCGGTGCGCGGTCCCGATCGCGATCCGGTCGGCCGTGACGAGTTCTCCGGCGGGCGCGCGCTCCGAGTAGCTGACGGCGCCGCGCTGCAGGATCCGCTCCGCCAGGGCGGCGCAGGCCATGACCGCCTCGGCGTCGGTGCGAACGGTGTGCCGGGCGGGCAGCTCATACAGGGCCCAGCCGGCCGCGGCGGCCGTCTCGATGGGCTCGTCCGCGGCGAACGCGCCGAGACCCCTGGTGGTGAACTCCAGCCGCCGCCCGCCGGGCCCGGTGCCGGAACGGAACCCGGTGAACGGGTAGAACGCCTCGGCCATCACCGGCACGGCGGTCGCGGGCAGCCGCCAGGACACCGGCAGCCCGTGCACGGGGATGCCGGGGTTGTTGCGCAGCAGCGCTGCGACCGCGCTCTCCATCGGGTCCCAGGTCAGCCCCAGCCACCGCTCGGTTGTGATGGTTGAGAACGGGTCGAGCTGTCCTGGGTCGCCGACGAACAGCGCCCTCTCGAAGCGGCCCGCGATGCGCAGCAGCGTGTCCGACCGCATCTGGTAGGCCTCGTCGATCACGGCCCACGGCCACAGCCCGTTGGTCACCGTGGCCCACTTGGCCGCGGTTCCCGCCATCACCCGGCAGCCGGTCAGGTCGTCGGCCCTTTGGGCGATGCTTACCGTGGCGTGGCGGGCAACTCGCGGCGTCGGCATGTAGTTCTCTGCCGAGAGCCGGCCGATCGCCGGGCCCGGCGTTGCGAGGGCCAGGCGGTCAACCAGGTCGTCGACCTGCGCGTTGGTCTGCGCGACGACCATGACCGGCTCGCCCGCGGCGGCAAGCTCGGCCGTGACCCGCACCACCAGGGCCGATTTGCCCGCTCCCGGCGGGGAGTCCACGACCACTCCGCGGTGACGCCCCCCGGTCAGGCCGGTCAGGTCGTCCGGGCCGCCGGAGCCGGGCAAGCCGTCCAGGGCGGCGAGCACGTCGGCAACCGCCTGCTCCGCGAGGTCCCCGGCCGTCGCAGGAAGCTGGCGCGCGGGAATCGTGGGCGGCTGGGCCTCGGCATGCACGGGCGGCACATCCCGGGCGGTCACGACCACACCTCGTTAGCGTCCTCGTCGGCGGGCACGTACTCGGGCGGCGGGCCGCCGTGCGTCCACGGCGTCTCCTCGCGCGGCGGGAACGTCCCGGACGGCTGGTAAGAGTCGGACAGCGTCGTGTAGCAGACCCGGTCGCCCACCCCCGGAACGCTGCCCGGGGTCGGCGTGAGCGCCCGGCCCATCCCGCCGGACAGCTCCAGGACCACCTCGGCGGCCCGGTCGGCCGGCCGCGGCGCGACCGGTGCGTCCGGCCCCGGCCGGGCCGATGGCGACACGGAGACGACCAGCGCGCTCTGCCCTGGCCGGGCCGGGGACCGCAGCGGGTCTCCGGCCTCGACCCGCACTGGGTCCTCCGTGGTGACGGTGATCAGCGGGCGCAGCTTGCGCCGCCTGCCCGAGGCGTCGATCCGGCCCGGGTTCGGCCGCGGTCACGATGCCGACGAACGCCTCCCCGGTCATCCGGTACTCCGCCAGCACGAGCGGGTCGTCCAGGGCCCGCTGCACCGCGTAACTGGCGAGTGCCCGCTCCATCCAGTCGAGCCGCCGCGCGGCGGCCACGGCGGAGTCCCGGCGCGGCTGCGGCGGGCCGCCGGCGCGAAGGTGCTCGGCATGCCGGGTGAACGCGTCCTTGTCGCCGTCCCACCGCGCCGCCACCCGCCCGCCGGGCGGCAGCGCGCGCAGCAGACCGACGCCTCGCCACATCAGTCCCCAGGTCGGCGTCAGCTGGGCGGACACCGCGGCCTCCAGCGCGGACTCGGCGCGGCGCCGGGCGCCGGTGCCGTCTCCGGCCCGGGCGCAGGCTTCGATCAGCGGCGCCAGCACCTCGTTGTCGAACGTCGGGTCGGTAACCGGCCCGGCGGGCGGCCAGAGCACCGGGTCCTCGGCAGCGGCCGCGGCCTCGGGGCCGGTCATCCCCGCCGGGGGGTCGATCCAGCCGAGCAGCGCCGCGAGGTTGAGGTCCTCAACGGGGCTCTGCCCGCTGGCCCAGTGCAGCGCGAGCGCGTCGGTGGCCGCCAACAGCAGGCACGATCCCGGGTACTCGGCCCGCTCGGCGAGGAAGGTCAGCCACCGGCCGAGCACCGGGACCGCGGGGTCGACGGCGTACTCGCCGTAGGAGCGCCGGAACCGGGTTGAGCGACCAAGCAGCCGGACGAACCCGATGCCGGCCGGGTTCGGCACCAGGACCTGCGGCGCGTCGGCGCAGCGCACTCTCGGCTCACGGCCCTGCCCGGACGGAATTGTTTCGACCGCCGAGCGGAACGCCTCCACGTAGCCGACGACGATCCCCGCCAGCGCGGCGGCGAACGCGAAGCGCTGGTCACGGTTGCGCGGCTGGTGAACAACCACCAGCCGCGGCGAGCCCGGCTCGTCGCCGACCATGGCCGCCAGCGGCGCGTTGGCCTCGCCCGCCAGGGCAAGCGGGATAAGCACCAGCGGACGGTCGCTGACGTGCACGTGCCGCACCGTGGCGACCGGCTGGGCTATCCGCCGGGCCACGGCCTGCGCCCGGGCCAGCGCGGTGAGCGTGCTCATGCCGCGCCGCCCGGGGTCTCGCGGCGCAGCCGTGCGGCCGCCTGCAGCATCGCGGCAGCCTCGGCCTGCTCGTCGGCCGGGGTAAGCGTGCCGTCGGCCAGGCCGAGCACCGCAGATACGGTCTCCACCGCGCCGAGGTCGTCCCGCACGTCCCGGCCGAGCGCTGCGGTCGTCCCCCGGGCCTCATCGCGGCAGAAGTAGCACATCTCGCAGCTCGCCAGGCACTCCGGCACGTATCTCGCCGGGACGGTGCGGATCGCCTCGGTCAGCTCGGCGGCCGGGCGGAACGCGACGCCTGCCTCGTCGATCATCAGGTCAAAGGTCAGTCCGGGTGGCAGCAGCTCGGCGAGCGAGTCGATGCGCTCCAGCCGGGAAAGCTGGCGGCGCAACACGGTGAGCTGCTTGCGGACGTCCACCAGCGTGGCGACCGGCGCGTTGGAGAAGTTCTCCGGGCAGACCAGCACGGCCTCGTGCGACACGCTGTCCGGCCCGTACCCCTCGCCCGCAAGCAACTCGCGCAGGGCCAGCACGTACACGGCGGACTGCGTGGCCGCCGCCGCGACCTTGTCGCCGTCCGCCTGCCCGTCGATCACCGCGAACGACTTCATCTCCACCACATGGAACTGGCCGTGTAGCTGGAACGCGATCAGATCCGGTTCGAGATAGACCTGCTGGCCCGCGACCGCCAGCCGGAGCAGCGGGTGGTCGAACAGCGTGCCCGCATCGGCGCCGGACGCCGCGGCTCGGGCGAGCAGGCTGCGGGTCCTGGCGTGCCGCAGCTCCCGGCTGGTGTTGCCGGCGACCTCCTCGAGGTCGTCGTATGACACCTCGGGAATGGGCAAGCCCAGCCCCTCGCGCAGCAGCCGCAGCAACTCGGCGCAGCCGTTGGCCTTGACCTGCGCCTCGAACGCGTTGCCCCGGGTAATGGCGAACTGAGACTGCCCGAACGGCGCCGGGAAACCGGCGCAGGCGGCCAGCCGCTGCTTGTCCACGCCCGCGGCGTCCATGATCGCCCGGCGCGCGCACCCGGGGTTGCTCGTCAGCGCCGCTATCGTGCGCGCGTTGTGGTTGCGGGGCGGGACGGCACCCCGGATCCGGTCGAGGCGGGCCTCGGTGGTCATCGCAAGTTCTTCCCTCCGGCAGCGCTGCCGTGGTCAAGCGCCGGTCCCGGTACGGGGAATCACCCGTATCCGTGAGCCGAACAGCTGCTCTGCGTCGTGGAGCTGGATCCGAGCGCGGGCAGCAGCCTCGCTGCGGACGGCGCGATCCTCGCCGGAGTGGACCTCGAGCTCGGCACGCGCCGCTGCGGCAACACGTTGCGGATCTCTCGGCTTCGCACCGTCGCCCGCCCCGGGGATGTTCACGGCGAACCGCCGCAGCAACCGTTGCGCCGCCGGGCCCGGTTCGGGCGCACGAAGCAGGCTCTCCGCGACCCGGATCGCCGCCTCCAGGTAATTGACGCGCGGGCTCAGTGGGCCGATGACGCGGCGCTCCATCGGCCAGGTTGACACGGCCAGCAGCCCGCGCGCCGGTGCCAGCAGGTCGGCCGTCAGCGCAGCGCAGAGATAGTAGGGACGCGAATACGGCGCCGCCCGGAACGAGCGTTCCTCGTCACGGCGCAGGCTTGTCAGCCGGGCAGCGGCCAGCGGGCTGCCGAAGAACGCGTCGTGCACCGCGATGATCAGCCTCTGCGCGGCGGGAGTTCCGAGCACGGTCAGCGCCTGGTGGACTTGCTCCCGGATCGGCAGCAAGGGCCCGGAACGGGACACCGGCGCCGACGAGGCCGTCGCGGATTTCTCCTCCAGCGCCGCGAGGGCTTCATCCCACACATGTTCGGCTTCGCGCAGCTCGGCGCGCATGGCCCGAGCACGGACCCGGTCGCCGCTCGCGGTCGCGCGGCGCACCTCGGCCCGGAGCTTCTCGATCCGCCGCTCGATTGCTTCCATGTCCTCGGTCACGTCGAGGAGTGTACAGTATTCCAGCCTTTTCCAGCAAGCTCCAGCTTTACTCCGGCCGAAGTGCGGTTGCCCGCTGGGCGCTGGCCAGCGATTGGAGGGCTGGGATCGCCAGCGCTTCTCAGAAATGTCGGCAGGGGTCGCCAGAGTGGACCGCATGGACCGAAGGGGGCACGATGGCAGCTGTGAGTATCGCCGAGGCATGGCCGGCGCGGGGCCAGCCGTTCACGGTCAGCGACCTGGACAGGATGCCTGATGACGGGCACCGGTACGAGCTGCTGGACGGGGCGCTGATCGTGAGCCCGCGGCCGACCACCGTCCACCAGCTCGCGGCGACCAAGCTGGTGACGCTGCTCGAAAACGCGTGCCCTGACGGGCTGTGCGTCCTGGTCGAGCCTGCTGTCCAGCTCGCCGTGGACACAGAGTTCGACCCGGATGCGGTTGTAGCCCGGCAGCAGGATGTCGGCGGCGCCAAGATCACCGCGCCACCGCTGCTGGTCGTCGAGATCCGCTCGCCGAGCACCGCCCTGATCGACCTGAACCGGAAAAAGGCGGCGTACCAGCGATTCGGCGTCCCGTCGTACTGGATCGTGGACCCGGACCTGCGACAGCCCTCGGTCACGGCCTTTGAACTGCTCGATGGCAGGTACACCACACTGGCCAGCGTCGAGGGGCACGAGGTGCTGCGTGCCGAGCAGCCGTTCGCGGTGCGGGTCGTCCCTGCGCTGCTGCTCGCCGGGCTGCCGAGGCAGCCCGAGGGCTGAGCGCCCGCGGCCACGCGGACGGCCGCCTCCCGGGACCGTTCAGCACTTGCGCAGCTGGGCTTCGGCGGGCGGGACGGCTGTCGCGCCGGCGCTCTGCTGGCGGGCCAGTTCCTGCTGACAGTCGCCTGAGCGGAGCTGGACCGCGACCAGCACGCCGGCCAGGACCGCAAAGCCGGTGGCGATCAGGAAAGAGAGCCGGTACCCCTCGGTCAGCGAGCCCGCCGCGTGCGCGGTGCGCGCGGCGGCCGCGGTGGCCAGGATCGCGAGCCCGATCGCGGCCCCGGTCTGCTGGCTGGTGGTGAACAGCGCTCCGGCCAGGCCCTGGTCCCGGCCCTGGACGCCGCTGGTGATCGCGATCGACGCGGTGGGCAGCGCCAGGCCGATGCCCACCGCGGTAAGCAGCAGGCCGGGCAGCACCGCAACGCCGTAGTTAGCGCCCGGCGAGATCTGGGCCAGCCACAGCTGCCCGGCGGCCATGGAGCCCAGCCCCGCCAGCAGCACGTTCTTGATCGTGAACCGGGCGAGCAGGCGGCGGGTGCCGAGCGTGGAGGTGAGCACCACCATGGCGGTCGCTGGCACCAGCGCCAGCCCCGTCTGCACCGGGCTGAAGCCTTCCACCCTCTGCAGGTACAGCGAGACGAAGTAGACGTAGCCGGCCAGGACAGCGCCCATCAGCAGCATCGCGGCCACGGCCGCCCGGCGGGTCGGCGCGGCCAGGATCGGCAGCGGCAGCATGGGCGAGGCGGCCGTCTGCTCGGTGCGCACGAACGCGGCGCCGAGTACCACCGCGACGGCGACCGATGCGATGGTGGCGGCCGTCACGAACCCGTGCTGCTGGCCGTAGCTCAGCCCGAAGATCAGCGCCGCGATCGCCGCGGTCACCAGCACTGCGCCCCGGACGTCGACCCGGCTGCCGCCAGCCGGCGCGGCCGCGGGCAGCTTCCCGAACAGCGCCAGCATGAGCGCGATCAGCGGCGGGTTCACCAGGAACACCGCTCGCCAGCCGAGGTACTGGGTGAGCAGGCCGCCGGCCACGATCCCGGTGGTCGCCCCGGCGGCCGTGGTGGCCTGCCAGATCGCCAGGGCCCGGTTCCGCGCCGGGCCTTCCGGGTTGGTCGTGGTGAGCAGCGACAGCGCGGCCGGTGAGACCATCGCGCCGGCGGCGCCCTGGACCAGCCGCGCGGCGATCAGCATCAGCGGCCACTGCGCGAACCCTGCGGCCAGCGAGGCGAGGGCGAACAGCACCAGCCCGCCAGCGAGCAGCCTCCGCCGCCCGAGCAGGTCGGCGAGGCGGCCGCCGGCCAGCAGCAGCGAGCCGAACGTCAGCGCGTACCCGGTGACGATCCACTGCAGCTCGGCCGATGGCATGCTCAGATCGCGCTCGATCGTCGGCAGCGCGACGTTCACGATGCTGAAGTCGAGCTGGAGCACGAACTGAGCGGCGCAGATCACGGTCATCGCCAGCGCGGCGGGGCTTGCCTGGCCTGCCTGGCCGCGTTCGCTGCTCGCCGGCCAGCCAGCCGCTTCGACGTTGCCCATTCACCTACGATGCCGTGACCGGGTTCTCAGGGGAACAGCGGCATCGATCTTGCTAGAGCACCGGCGCCGGTCCGCTAGGTTGGTTGACTCCGAACATTGGAAACGGCTGAAAACAGCGTGAATATAGATGCAAAACCCCCGGCACGCTGGGGTACGCGGGATCGCCGGGTGACGAGGGAGGACCGATGGCACGCCGAGCATCGAGGACCGGCCGCCGGATGGCCGCCGCGGTGGGCATCGCCGCGCTGTCGGCCGCCGTGGCGGCGGCGCTGGCGGCGCTGAGCGTGGCGCCGGCTGCGGCCAGCCCGGGCAGGACCGCCGCAAGCGGCGGCCGCGCCGCGGCCGGGGCACTGGCCGCGCCCTCGGGTGACAAGCCGGCCGGCTTCTGGTACGGGACCGACAGCCGGCAGGTCACGATCGCCGGGTCTGCGCCGTACTCCGAACCGGTCATCGGCGGCACCTACGGCGGGTACATCGGGATGACCGGGAACTGGGCCAATCTCGAGGACTGTCACAAGATCGTCGTGTGGTCGGCCACGAACAGCACCCAGGCCAACGCCGACTACGCGCTGCACGCGGGAATCGGCACCGGCGTGTACTACTTCATGGGCGGACCCGGGGTCGACCCGCACTACAACGGCACCACCAGCGAGGCGTCGGCCTGGGGAGCCGAGCAGGCGGGGCGCGCCCTGGCCGACGCCGCCAAGCTGCACGTGACCTACCCGGTGGTGTTCATGGACATCGAGCTCCCCGGCGGGCCGTCCGACTACACCCCGGCCCCGGACAACGGGTGGAACTCGGTCTACACCTCGCCGTGCAGCGGCGTGGTGAAGTCCGACTTCGTCGCGGCGAGCGTCGACCGGGCCGACCTGAACGGCTTTGCCGACTACGTGACCAGCCACTCCTCGTACAAGGTCGGTGTGTACTCCGCGCCGAGCATCTGGTCGGAGATCTTCGGCACCGGGTCTGCCGCGTCCATCCCCAACACCTACGAATGGACCTACGAGTCCTTCACCAGCAGCCTGGCCAACCCGGCGCACGGCTGGTGCCTGACCGGCAGCGCGTCGTCGACCTGCGCGGACTTCTTCGGCGGGCAGACCAGCAGCAGCCCGTACGCGCTGATGTGGCAATGGTCGGGCGGCGGCGGCAGCGACAACGGCGTCGGCGACTTCGACCAGATCGACGGCAACCGAACGCCGTAGCCCGGCCGCTGCGGGCCAGCTTTTTCATGATCGTGGTAGCTGACGAGCACATCTGCTCGGAATCTACCAAGATCATGGAACGCTAAGCGCTCGAGGCTCCGTGGGTTGAGCTTTCGGGGCCACGGCGTGGTGACGTGACCGTGGTGCGGCCGCGTCGGTAGCCTCCGACCACGGGCACGTCACGGGGAAATGGCGCGCCGCCTATCGGGGGCATGCAGATGGCATTCTCACGCTCGCACCGCGCCGTGAAGATCGCCGGGGTGATAGCGGCAGCCGCGCTGTGTCTGGCACTCACGTACGAGTCCGGCGCCATCGGCGGCCTCCCGACCCGGGCCAACGCCCGGGCCACGGCTGCCCCGGCGCGCCCGCCGTATCCCGGCTGCGCATGGCCGGTTGACAGCGCGGCGCAGACCGACGATGCGGCCGCGCCCGACCCCTTCACGGCCTACTGGATGACGCCGTTCCAGGCGGTCCCAGGCCAGTCGCTGACCATCAGGGGCAAGTTCCCGGTCAGCCGGTTCATGTCGTTCGCGGTGTACAACGACTCTTTCCAGCTGTTCACGAACACGGTCAATGGCAGGCGTGTGCCCTCCGACCTTTCCGGTTACCAGATCGATCCCGACAGGGGGGCGGCGAACCCGTGGCGCAAGGAGCGCGCGCACGCGCGGCAGCGGTTCACGATCCGCCTGCTGCCGAGGGCTACGGCTGCGCAGCAGCGCTCCGAGAACGCGATCCCGACGATCGACCAGCAGCCGCCGGTCATCCCGTCCGGGCCGCAGGGCATCGACTACGTCATGTTCCGGATCTACCTCCCGGCGGGCGGCGACGCCGCCGTGCAGCTTCCGGTCATCACCGTCACCCGGGACGGGCGGAGCACCACGCTGCCCCAGTGCGGGCGCGGGGGCACGGCGGCGGACGAGGACACCTCGCTCCTGGGCACGGTCTCGGTGCTGAACGGGCTCGGCGACGACGGCGTCACCATGTCCTGCACCTCTGGCTGCGCGGCCCCGCAGCTCCGGTACTTCGGGCCGTCGGCCGACTCCAAGGCCGGGCCCTTCCCCAACCCGCTGAACGCGTACCTGGAGATGTCGTTCACTCCCCGGCCGGGGTACGTGATCGTGACCCACGGCCGGGCACCGACGAGCCCGACGAAGGCCGGCCGCGGTGTGCCGGGAAACTCGGTGGGCACCCACCCGGTCTCCTGGACGAAGCCCGCGTTCCAGGTCCTCTACTGGTCGATAGCCAACTACCTCGACACGCAGCCCTACCCGGCCGTCGAGGCTGGCAAGGGCGCCCAGGCGGGGTTCGGGGCAACCCCTGACTACCTGACGCGGCTCAGGCGCGGCTACTACACCGAGGTGTCATCGCTGCCGTCGGACAAGCCATCCGCGGCGTCGCTGAAGGCCAGCCTCGCCACCTGGATCCCGATGTCTGCCGCCGATCCCCGGACCCCGGAATTCCAGCTGCTGCGCAACGTGCTGTCGCAGCGGGCGAGCTACCCGAAGGGGTTCGCGTTCATCGCCCCGCCGGCGAATCCCTCGGACATCATCCCCCCGGCCGCGGTGCAGCGGCACATGGGTGCCTACTACCCGCAAACCGCCGAGTGCACGGTGCGCACGTTCGAGACCCGCGGCTGGGCCGGCTGTCTCGCTGCCACGCGCGCCTAGCCGGATAAGAACGCGACGAGCGCAGCGTGGACGCGCCTGCCGGAACGCCGGTTCCGGGCCGCCGGCCGAGCCCCACCTGTTCAGCGCACCCCGTACAGGTACTCGAGCGCGAGCTGGTCCAGGCGCTCGAAGGCCATCCCGCGGTCCGCGAGCGCCGGGATGTCCGGGGTGAACCCGCGGATGTCGCGCCACGTCTCGCCTTCGGCGAGGGTGGGCAGCGACAGGTCGGGCACCCGGGAGGCCCGCAGCGCCTCAGCGACCTCCGGGTCGGACCGGAACGCCCGGGTCTTCTCGCGCAGGATCAGGTAATTGCGCATGCAGGCGGCGGCCGACACCCAGACACCGTCGTCGTCCTCGGTCCGGGGCGGCTTGAAGTCGAAGTGCACCGGCCCGTCGTAGCCGCCGGCCTCCAGCGCGTCGACCACCCAGAACGCTCCCCTGGCGTTCCCGGCGCCGAACCGCAGGTCCTGGTCGTAGCGGGGGCCGTGCTGGCCGTTCAGGTCGATGTGGAACAGCTTGCCGTGCCACAGCGCCTGGGTGATGGCGTGTGCGTAGTTGAGCCCGGACATTTCCTCATGCCCGACCTCGGGGTTCAGGCCGACCAGCTCGGGGTGTTCGAGCTCGTTGATGAACGCCAGCGCGTGCCCGGCGGTGGGCAGCATGATGTCACCCCGCGGCTCGTTCGGCTTCGGCTCGATCGCGAACCGGAAGTGGTACCCCTGATCGATCACGTAGGCACACAGGATGTCGAACGCCTCCTTGAGCCGGTCCAGCGCCGCCCGCACGTCTTTGGAGGCGCCGGACTCTGCACCGTCCCGGCCGCCCCAGCAGACGTAGACCCTGGCGCCGAGCTCCTCCGCCAGGTCGAGGTTGCGCATCACCTTGGCCAGCGCGAACCGGCGGACGTCCCGGTCGTTGGCGGTGAACCCGCCCTCCTTGAAGATCGGGTGCCCGAACAGGTTGGTGGTGGCGGTGGTCACCACGAGGCCGGTCTCGTCGAGCGCCTTGCGGAAGGCGGCTATCCGGTCCGCCCGCTCCTGCTCGGTGTCGTCGAACCCGAACACGTCGTTGTCGTGGAAGTTCACCCCGTAGGCGCCGATCTCGGCAAGCTTGCGCACCGCCCGCTCGGCGGGCATCGGCGGCCGGATCGCCGACCCGAAGACGTCCACGCCCTGCCAGCCAACGGTCCAGATGCCGAACGAGAACCGGTCGGCCGGTGTCGGTTCGTAGCGGTCGTTGCTCACGAGCCAGTCCTTTCGTCCCAGGTGACGGTGTCGTCGCGGAGCGCGGCGTGGCGCTCGCGGATCTGCGGCTTCGCGGGGCCGGTGTAGGTCTGCGTCGGCCGGTCCGGCCACGCGGGCGGATCCGGCGTTCCGGCCAGCGCCCACGCGGCCTGGCGGGCCGCGCCGAGGGCGACGTACTCCTCGGCCTCGGGCACGATGACCGGGGAGAAGAAGATACCAGGGGCAGCCTGGCGGACCGCGGGCGAGCGCGCCGCCCCGCCGATCAGCAGCACCCGGCCGGACGTCTGAGCGGTCCCGCAGGCTGCGGAGATCCGGTCGGCCGCGTCGGCCAGCGAGGCGAGCAGCGCCTCCACCGCGGCGCGGGCCAGGTTCTCCCTGGTCGCGTTGTGCGTGGTCAGCCCCTGCAGCACCCCGGTCGCGCGCGGGCGGTCCGGGGTCCGCTCGCCGTCCAGGTAGGGCAGCAGCGTGATACCGCCCGCCCCCGGCTCCGCGGCCAGCGCGAGGGCGTCCAGCCCGGCGAGGTCGGTGCCCAGGACCGACGCGAACGCGGACAGCACCAGGCCCGCGTTGATCGTGCACACCAGCGGCAGGAACCGCCCGGTGGCGTCGGCGAACCCGGCCACCGCGCCGGACGGGTCGGCCGCCGGGACCTCGGTGACGGCGAACGCCGTGCCCGATGTGCCGATCGACACGGCGACGTCACCGGGGCGCAGGCCCAGGCCTAGCGCCGCTCCCATGTTGTCCCCGGTCCCCGCCGAGACGGCGGCGCCCCAGGCGGTCTCCCCCACGACGGCGCCCGGCGCCGCCACCCCGGGCAGCATGACCGGGTGCCCGACCGCCGCGGCGGCCACGTCGGGCAGCCAGATCCCGTCCGCCGGCGAGAAGTAGCCGGTGCCGGACGCGTCGCCGCGGTCGGTCACCATCGGCGCCTCCCGCCCGGGCCCGGCCCGCCCCGCCGGCCCCGGCTGCCCGGCCGCCCGGCTCCGCTCGCCCATCCCGCCGATCAGCCGCCAGGTCAGCCAGTCGTGCGGGAGCAGCACGGCCGCGACCCGGGCCGCGTTGCCCGGCTCACGCTCGGCCAGCCAGCGCAGCTTGGTGACCGTGAACGAGGCCGTCGGCACGCTGCCGGTCTTCGCCGCCCACCACCCCGGACCGCCGAACTCGCCGACAAGCTCGGCGGCCGCGCCGGACGACCGCAGGTCGTTCCAGAGCAGCGCGGGCCGGATCACCTCGCCGTCTTCATCCAGGGCGACCATGCCGTGCTGCTGGCCGGCCACGCCGACGGCGGCGGCGCGTTCCAGCAGCCCATCGCCGGCCTGCTGCAGCGCCGACCACCAAGCCTCGGGGTCGGCCTCGGTGCCGGCCGGGTGCGGCGCCTGCCCCTGCCCGACCACGGTGCCGTCGTCCGCATCGCAGAGCAAGACCTTGGTGGACTGGGTCGATGAATCCACCCCGGCTACCAACATGATCGCCCCTTCCGCCGTCCGGCGACCCCAAAATTCGATCACAGCCGCGCGCAGCCTGGCCAGGGGTGGCGCCACCACGCAGAAGCCGTCTGTTCCCGGCCCGTCTCTCTGTTCCCGGCCGGTCTCTGCTTCCGGCCCGCGCCGCCTCCTTCCGCGGGGAGCGCGGCGGCGTCGAGCACTTCGGCCACGAACTGGCGCGCTGATGTCCTGATCACCATGCTCGTGCAGCCGGTCCTGGCCCCGGCACGCTAGTGCGAGTGGCGGCCGACTGCATCACCGCTCCCTCCGACCAGGAAGTCGAGATCCGCGCCACGGTCGGCCTGGAGTACATGGTCGGTGTACAGGCGTACCCAGCCCCGCTCGGCGTGCCTCGGCGGTGGCATCCAGCTGGCCAGGCGCTTAGCCAGCACCTCCTCGTCGACCAGCAGGTCCAAGCGCCGTTGCGCCACGTCCAGCTCGATCTCGTCCCCGGTGCGCACTAGTGCCAGCGGCCCGCCTGCGGCCGCCTCGGGCGCGACATGCAGGATGCAGGTGCCGTACCCGGTTCCGCTCATCCGCGCATCGGAAATGCGGACCATGTCGGTGACCCCGGCCTCGAGCAGCTTGCGGGGGATCGGCGGGTTCCCGACTTCAGGGAATCCCGGGTACCCCTTCGGGCCTGATCCGCGAATCACCAGGACTGAGCCGGCGTCCACGTCGAGGTCGGCGTCGTCAGCCGCTGCCACATATTCCTCGATGCTGTCGAAGACAACCGCGGCGCCGCGGTGGTGCAGCAGGTGCGGCGACGCGGCCGATACCTTCAGGACCGCGCCATCAGGACATAGGGATCCGCGCAGCACGACCGTGCCGCTTCCCGGCTGCTGGAGCGGCTCGGCCACGCTGCGGATCACTTCCCGGTTCCAGCAAGCCGCCTCGTGCACGTTGTCCCCTACCGACCGGCCTGTGACCGTCACGTGGCCCCTGTGGAGTAGGTCGCCGAGCCCGCTCATCACTGCCGGGAGCCCGCCGGCGTAGTAGAAGTCCTCCATCAGGAAGCGTCCGGACGGCATAAGGTCGACGAGCAGCGGCACCAGCCTGCCGATGCGGTCGAAGTCATCCAGGCTGAGCGGCACGCCTGCCCGCCCGGCGATGGCTATCAGGTGCACCACCGCATTCGTGGAGCCGCCGATGGCGGCGTTGACGGCGACGGCGTTCTCGAACGCCTCGCGAGTCAGGACGGCTGACGGCCGCAGGTCCTCCTTGACCATCTCGACGATGCGCTGTCCCGAGTGCTGCGCGGCAAGCAGCCGCCGCGAGTCTGCTGCCGGGATCGCCGCGGTGCCCGGCAGGCTCATGCCGAGTGCCTCAGCCATGCAGGCCATCGTGGATGCGGTGCCCATGGTCATGCAGTGACCTGCGCTGCGCGACATGCAGCTCTCCGCCTCGGTCAGGTCAGCGGGGGTGAGATGACCGGCCCGGAATTGCTCGGTCATCTGCCAGACGGCAGTTCCTGACCCGATGTCCGTGCCCCGGAACTTCCCGTTGAGCATCGGTCCCCCGGTGACCAGCACGGCAGGCAGGTTGACGCTAGATGCCGCCATCAGCGATGCCGGGGTCGTTTTGTCGCAGCCAGACAGCAGGACCACCCCGTCGAGCGGGTTGGCCCGCAGTGACTCTTCTAGTTCCATCGCCATGAGGTTGCGGAACAGCATCGCCGTGGGCCGCAGCATCGTCTCGCCCAGCGACATGACCGGGAACTCCAGGGGGAAGCCGCCGGCGAGCAGCACCCCCCGCTTGACCGCTTCGGCGACCGTCCGCAGGTGAGCATTGCACGGTGTCAGTTCAGAGAAGGTGTTCGCAATGCCGATCACCGGCCGGCCATCGAACAGCTCCTCGCCGAAGCCCTCGTTGCGGATCCAGGACCTGTGCACGAAGCCGTTTCGCCCGTCGGACCCAAACCACTGGCTGCTCCGCAAGCCGCCGGTACGCCGGGTGGGAATCTGGGTGTCGTTCATGCGGCCTCCGGAGCGATCATGATTTTCAGGTAGCGGTGTGGCTTGCGATCCAGCGCCAGCAAGCCGTCTTCGAGCGCGCGGGCCAGCGGAACCCACGTGATCATCCCGTGCCAGCGGATCGCCCCCGAGCTGATCATCGCGAGCGCTCCGGCGAAGTCCTCGGCGCAGACATGGCTGAACGAGCCGACGATGGACTTCTCCTGTCGCACGACGTCCAGGGACTCGAGGCGCGCCGACTGCTTGCCGATGCCGACGAGCGCAACCCGGCCGCCCGCAGCGGCCGCATGGACGGCGGCTCTGACGGCCTCGGGCCGGCCAGAGCACTCGACCACGACATCCGCCGCCAGTCTTCCGTCAGCGTCCTCACGAGGCTCGATCGACTCGTCCGCCCCGAGCGCAATGGCGAGGGAACGGCGCGACGCGAGCGGTTCGACGGCCGTTACCCGCGAGGCACCCATCGCGCGCGCTGCCTGCACTGCAAGAAGGCCGACAGGACCGCACCCCACAACCGCCACGGCGTCGCCCGGGGCAAGGCTGGCCCGGCGAAAGGCACGCACAGCCACGCTAAGGGTCTCCGCGAGCGCGCCGGCCTCTGGCGCGGTTCCGCGCGGCATGACGATCGCTGCTGCGGCGGGAACGTTGACGAGCGGCTGGAGGCCGCCGTCAGACGTCAAGCCCACCTGGCCGAAGTGCGGGCACCGGTTAGGTGCACAGCGACGGCACTCCCGGCAGTGCCCGCAAGACAGGAGCCCGTCAACCGCCACCATGTCGCCAACCCGTGCGGCCGCGCCAAGCCCGGCTGCCACCACTTCACCGGCCAGCTCATGGCCGAGCGTGACCGGAGCCTGCTGCCCGCTGAGCGGATGCGGCGCGACTGCTGGCACCAGCACCGGGCCCTCGCGCCATTCCTCCACGTCGGTACCGCAGATACCGCAAGCGCGGACCGCCACCTGGATCTGGCCTGGACCAGGCGGCGGCGGCGGAGCAACGTCATCGAGGCGCACATCGCGGCGGCCGTGCCAGCGCAGCG
>Ga0335075_10006023_pt1 | contig 18738 bp, 14 predicted proteins | sample Lox_Sample_24_FD_206723 | JGI IMG/M metagenome (GOLD analysis project Ga0335075, IMG submission 206723) | Soil microbial communities from Loxahatchee National Wildlife Refuge, Florida, United States - Lox_Sample_2.4 | ecosystem: Environmental > Terrestrial > Soil > Wetlands | place: USA... | reverse complement strand
AGGGGGCTGACGCCCCCCGCTCGCCGATGGCGACAGCGACCACGGCGGCGGATCGAGAGGCGCCGCGGCTTGCGGAGAAGGCATGGGCAAGCCGGGAGCGTAAGCGACCGCAGGGGTGCCGAGCGTGTCCGTCGGCTTCATGGTCGAAGGCACTTGCAGACGCGCCGTGAGGTTCTCGGCTCGCAATCGCTGGCGAATCGTCGAGAAGACGAGATGATGCAATGCCTGGCTGTCGCGGAAACGCACCTCGGCCTTGGTCGGATGGACGTTGACATCGACCTGATCGGGCGGCAGATCGAGAAAGAGAAACGTCACCGCATAGCGTCCCGTCATCAGCAGGCCGCGATACGCTTCCTGAACGGCGTGTCCGAGGGTGCGATCGCGGACCCAGCGGCCGTTGACGAACAGATATTGCATGCGGGCCGTGCCGCGCTCGCAGGCCGGGTCGGCGATGTAGCCGGTCAGCGTCGCGGAACCCTGATAGTTCTGCACGGCATAGAGCTGATTGCTCACTTCCGGGCCGAAAAACGCGGCGATGCGATCGAGCAGCACTGTCGCGGCGGGGATGTCGTACACCGTCTTGTTGTTGTTCCGCAGCGTCAGATGCAGCTCCGTCGCGCGGATGCCGCGCTCCACGTCCGCCTCGAAGGTCGAGCGGGCATGGGCCAGTCCCAAACGAGTAAATGTCTCGCTAATGTGGCCCATTTCCGTGGCGGGCGTGCGCAGGAACTTACGGCGAACGGGGGTGTTGTAAAACAGGTGCCGCACTTCGATGCGCGTGCCCGGCGAGCCGTTCCAGGGCCGGACCTCGGACAAAGCGCCGCCATTGCAGGCGATTTGAGCACCGCAGGCTTCCTCGTGGGTCCGCGATTGCAGCGTCACCTGGGCGACGCCGCCGATGGAGGCCAGCGCCTCGCCGCGGAAGCCGAGCGTCTCGATGTGAAAGAGATCGTCCGCCGAGGCCAGCTTGCTCGTAGCGTGGCTGGCGAAAGCGAGAGGAAGATCGTCGGCGACGATGCCGCAGCCGTCATCGACGACGCGGATGAGATCGGTGCCGCCCTGCTCAATCTCGACATCGATACGGCGACTGCCGGCATCGACGGCGTTTTCCAGCAGCTCCTTGACGACGCTGGCCGGCCGTTCGATGACCTCGCCGGCGGCGATCTTGTTGACGACGAGGGTTGGTAATTGCTGAATTCGCGGCATAGTAGATCTCGCAAAGAATTAGCCACAGATGAACACAGATAAACACAGATAAGACAAGAAGGAAAAAATCGAATTTCGTTTTTTTGCTTGCATCCGTGTTTATCTGTGTTCATCTGTGGCTAATTCTTCCCCTCGTGCCAGCCCCATTTTTTGATCTTGCGCTCCAGGGCCGCTTCCTTCATGTTCAGTGTCTTCGCTGCCGCGGCGATGTCGTGGCCGGCGTCGTCGAGCGCCTGGCGGATCTTATCTTGCAGCTTCCACTCCTGGATGACGCGATAAAGCGTTCGTTCGCCGATGCCGAGCATGCGGGCCGCCTCTTCGCGGTTGCCCTCGGTCAGCGTCAGGGCTTGCTCGATGTAATAGCGCTCCACCTCGGTCAGCGGCCGGCCGACCAGGTGCGCCGGACCCGCGGCACGGCCATCCGTCGGCGGCATGCGCTTGAGCACGGCGCCGTCCTGCACGTCGTCGAGTCCCAGTACGCCGTCGGTGTCCAGCACCACCATGCTCTCGATGAAGTTGCGCAGCTCGCGGACGTTGCCCGGCCAATCGTAGGCCGCCATCGCCCGGCGCACCGACTCGGCGATGCTGCTCGCGTGCTTGCCGTGCTGAGCGTTCATCTCCTTGAGGAAGTGCGCGGCCAGCAGTGGAATGTCCTCGCGCCGCTCGCGCAGGGGCGGCAGCTTGATCGTCATCACCTTGAGGCGATGATAAAGATCCTGACGAAACGCGCCCTCGGCGATGGCCTGCTCCAGATCGCGAAACGTCGCCGACACCAGACGCACGTTGACCTTGATCGGCTCGTTGCTGCCGATGCGAAAAACTTCCTTGTTCTCCAGCACGCGCAGCAGCTTGGCTTGCAGCGTCAACGGCATGTCGCCGATCTCGTCGAGGAACAGCGTGCCGCCGTTGGCGTACTCGAAACGACCCTTGCGCATCTTGTCGGCGCCGGTGAAGGCGCCGACCTCGTGGCCGAACAGCTCGTCGTCGAGCAGGTTCTCGTTGAAGGCGGTGCAGTTGAGCGGCGCGAACGGCTTGTTCTTGCGCGGGCTGTTGTTGTGGATGGCGCGAGCGATCAGCTCCTTGCCGGTGCCGGTCTCGCCGAGGATGAGAACAGTAGCGTTGGTCGCGGCGACGGCCTGGCACATCTTGATGACCTGGTGCATGGCCGGGCTGTTGCCGATAACGCCCTCGAAGCCGAACTTTTCATCGAGCTGCCGTTTCAGCTCGCGGTTGGTCCTGGCTAAGCGCAGCCGCTCGGCGGCCTTGTCCACGATGGCGCGCAGCTCGGCGAGATCGACCGGCTTGGTAAGGTAGTTCGCCGCACCTTCCTTGATGGCCTCGACGGCGGTTTTCACGTCGCCGTGGCCGGTTATCATGATGACTTCCGCTTCCGGCAATTCCGCGCGCGCCTTGCGCAGAATGGCCAGGCCGTCAAGGTCCGCCATTTTCAAATCCGTGACCACGACATCAAATTCGTCCTGCTCGATCAGGCGGGCGCCGGCCGAGCCGCTGGTGGCCAGCACGCACTCGTAACCGACGCGCTCCAGTCCCTCGGCCACGGTTTCGGCGTGAAACGGCTCGTCGTCGATCACCAGGACCTTGAGCTCCTCTCCGGCCTTATGCTCTACGGGTTTGTCCAGAAGCTGCGCCATGTGTTGGTTTCCTCTTGAGCATCGCCTCCCAGGCAGGGAGATTTGTTATTTTATCGCCGCCGCCTGAAGCCTCCTAGCCCCGTGGCAATTCTGGCTCCTGCCCAGAGCACCGAAAACTTGATGCAGGCACTGGTGCCCTTAAAGTCGCTATCACCGATCCTCCGATGAAAGTTGTCAGCCCTCAGCTTTCAGCTATCAGCCAGAGGAGCACAGCCATACTCCGCGCCGATCAGCGCAAGGGGCAAGGCGTGGCCAGGCAGAATCGGCTGATAGCTGAAAGCTGATAGCTGACAGCTCAGGAGGTTGCGATGAGCGAGACGCGAGTGCTAATGGGCAAGATTCAGGCACTGCGGCAACGGTTGGAGCAAGCGCAGGGATTGGCGAACGAGGCACGCAGCGCGGCGGCGGCGCTGGTCGAGGAGAGCGGCGGCGAACGGCGGCTGCCGGCCTTTGAGCAGCTTGTCGAGGACAGCCACCAGCACGATGCCCAGCTCGACAGCGTTGTTCGCCCTCGGACGGCGGTGATTCGCCATGACGAGGCCCACGGCCTGCCGCGTCAGCTGACCTCGCGGGCGCGGCGCTGCCTGGAGCACGGCCGCAATCTGCTGCTGCACCTTCGTCAGCTGGCCGATGCCTTCGATCCGAGCGAGGGGAGCGAAACGCCTCCCCTGTTCGATCGCCGCGATCCGCTGGCCAGGCTGTATCGCGAGACCATCGCGCTGACCGACACCGCCCTGCGCATGACCCTCCTCTTTCCCGAATCCGCCAGCGCGCAGCTGCGGCTGTGCGAGGGACTGGAGGCCATTCTCAACGTGGTGGCGGCGCGGCAGATGACGCTGTCGGCCGGCGTCGAGCGGCAGCGGCAGGAGGTCGGCCGCGTCACGCGCCTCGCCGAGCTGCTGACCGCCCTCGATCGCGGCGAAGCCGTCGACAAACAACCTTTCCTGGCCCTGGCCGAGGACATTCTCACCGATGCCCAGGAGTGCGGCCCGCTGCGTTTTCTGGAAGGCGATCCGCGCCGCCCGGCGCATTTCGCCGCCTGCCACGACTTGACGACGGCCCGCATTGTCGGCCGGGTCATCCGCCACGATCCCGAGCTGCGCGGCCGGCCGCTCGACGCCCTGCTGGCCGCCCTGGTTCACGATGTCGGCATGCTTCGCATTCCGCCGGAGATACTGGCCTATCCCGAACCGTTCGACGACAATCAGCGCCGCATCGTCGAGGCCCACTGTCATGTGGGTGTCAGCGTGGCCGCCCCGCTGCTGCTCGACGCGCCGTGGCTGGCCGAGGTGATCGTCGGGCATCACGAACGGCTCGACGGCACCGGCTATCCGGATGGTCTGCGCGATTTCCAGATCAAGCCGCTGACGCGCTTGCTGGCCGTGTGCGATGTCTATGCCGCGCTGTGTACGCGCCGCTCGCACCGACCGGCCCGCGAGACACGCACGGCCCTGACCGACACGCTGTTGCTGGCCGAGCAGGGGCAGCTCGATCGGCATTACGCCGAGTGTCTGCTGCACCTGTCGTTCTACCCGGTCGGCTCGGTCGTCGAGCTGGCCGACGGCGCCGTGGGCGTGGTGGTGGCGACGCCGCAGCCGCGCCGCGATCTGAACAGTCCGGCCCGTCCGGTCGTCGCCCTGCTGATGGATGGGCAGGGGCAGCCGCTGCCGTTGCCGCATCACGTCGATCTCGCCCAGTGCGACAGTCCCAGCATTGTCCGCACGCTATCCGCCGCCGAGAGCCGCCAGCTGCTCGGCGGACGCTTCCCGGAGTGGGTGTAATGCAGGGTTTAGGGTTTAGGGTTTAGGGTTTAGGGAACAATCGACTTCTTCCCTAAACCCTAAACCCTAAGCCCTTCGGGAGATGCATGACCAGTCACATGAGCTACCTGCGTGCGACCCGACATCCCTGGCCGTCGCTGCTGTTCGTGCTGCCGCTGGTGATCGCGTACGAGGTCGGCGTCGCCGTGCTGGGAGGACCGCATCCCGAGCACCTGCGCAACGGCGCCGACAACTGGCTGCGCGTCGGCCTGACGCACCTGGGCATCTCGTGGGTATGGCTTCCGCCCGCGGTGTTGCTGGCCCTGATGGCAGTCTGGACCTGGTCCCAGAGGGACGAACGGCCCAACGAGGTCATCGCTGTCCTCAGCGGCATGATCCTCGAAAGCGTCGCCTACGCCATCGGCTTGTGGGGCGTCAGTCGGGCGCTGGGACCGCTGCTGGAGCACTTCGGCGTCGCGCTGGCGGCCGGCGCCGCGGAGCCGGCGGTGGGACAGGTCATCACGTACCTCGGCGCGGGCATCTACGAGGAAGCGTTGTTCCGCCTCGTGCTCTTTTCGTGCATGGTGCGTTTGCTGCGTCTGGTAGATGTCAATGGTCTGCTCTCCGTGCTGCTGGCCGCCAGCGCTTCGGCCCTGCTCTTCTCCGCCGCCCATCACATCGGACCCTACGGACAGCCTTACGGTAATTATCTGTTCCTGTTCCGCCTGATCGCGGGATTGTATTTCGCCGTGCTGTTCCAGGCGCGCGGCTTCGGCATCGCCGTGGGCGCGCACGCCTGCTACAACCTGATGGTCAGCATCGGCGCCAGTTAGTTCAGCAAATCCGTCGGCTTCTTATTCAGCGAGTCCCTGGCATAAGTGGCCCAGAACCAATCCAGGCCGCTGCCGGCGTGCAGCGTGTTGGCGTACTTGCCGTTGTACGTCACATTCTGACTCAGCGTGTTTTGGATGAAGTCGTAGTCGGCCACGGATTTCGTGGTGCTGTAATCGATCCAGGCGCTGAGAACCTGGAGCAGCGTGTCGATCGGCAAGCTCACGCTGCCGTCGATGAGGATGTTGCTGCCGTCGCCGGCCTTCACCGTGTCCCGACCGAGGCCAGCAGCGATCAGGTTGTCGCCGTTGCCGGCGTTGATGGTGTCCTTGCCGTCGCCGGTGACGATGACGTTGTCGCCATTGCCGACGCGCACGCTATCCGTGCCGTTGCCCAAGGTCACGCTGTTATTGCCGTTGCCCAGCTGGACCAGGTCGTTGCCGTTGCCGCCGTTGACCGTCGTGTCGATGGTCAGGGTATCGGCCAGATGGATGCTGGCGTCGCTGTTGTAGACGACAATGTTGATGGCGGTGAAGGATTGGCTGTAGGGGGTCGAGGTGTGAACGTGGTCGATGGTGGCATCAACGTATACGCCGGTGCTGCCGGTCTTGCTGGAGCCTGTCGGAGTGATATGGATGCGGTCAGGGCTGGACGGGCTGCCGACGATCCACAGCGTTGTGCCGACCGGCGTGACTCCGGGACCCAGGACCGTGAGCGTCGGCGTGGGCGATTGGCTGGAGTTGTTGCTGGACTGGAAGTTGCCCTTGCTGTCCGTGTAGCTGGCCTCGATGGTGTAGCTGCCAACCAGCGTGTAAGCGGGCAGACCGTAGCTGACGCTGGCCGTGCCGTTGCTGGTGACGCTGCCCGAAACCGCCGAACCGATGGTCTTGCCCGCGCTGTTGACGACGGTGAATTTCACCGTGCCCTCGTTGACGGTGCCGGCGCTGCTGGTCACGCCGGCGCTCAACTTCACGTCTTGCGTGCTCGTGCTGAAAGTGGTCGTGGCGTTACTGGCCGTGGTCGTGGTGCTGGCGGCGTTAACCATGAGCGTCGGCGTTGGGGACTGGCTAGCGTTGGAGCTATCGGCGAAGTTGCCGGCGCTGTCGCTGTAGTCGGCGTCGATGGTGTAGCTGCCAGCCAGCGTGTAGGCCGGCAGACCGTAGCTGACGCTGGCCGTGCCGTTGCTGGTGACGCTGCCCGAAACCGCCGAACCGATGGTCTTGCCCGCGCTGTTGACGACGGTGAATTTCACCGTGCCCTCGTTGACGGTGCCGGCGCTGCTGGTCACGCCGGCGCTCAACTGCACGTCTTGTGCGCTCGTGCTGAAAGTGGTCGTGGCGTTCTTGGCCGTGGTCGTAGTGGCGGCCTGGTTGATCAGCGTAAACGTGACCGGAGCGGAAGCGCCCGCCGTGTCCGCGGTCACGTCATAGGAGCCAGCCGTGGCGTTGGCCGTGGCGTTGACGCGGGCGGTCCCGTCGCTGGCGATGGTCACCGGATTGGCTGGGCTGAGGGCGGCGCTGGCGCCGCTGCCCGGCGGTGTGAAGGTGATTTGGCCACCGGCCACCGGATCGCCTGAATGCACCGGCGTCACGGTGACAACCTGCGCATTGGGGAAGGCGGTATTGATGAGCGTACTCTGGTTGTCGCCGCCGGTCGCGCTGAGGGTGAAGCCCTGCGACTCGAAGGCGCCGATGTCCGGTGCGCTGCCCTGCGGCCGGCTCACGCCGCGCTCATCGCTGGTTACGCCGTTCACCGTCGTGCCGGCATCGATGGCCGGACTGCCGGGCAGCAGGGCCAGCGTCTCTGTCGGGCCGCCGTAATTGCCCAGAGGAGACAACAGCGGATCGACGCCACTCATAATGTTAGTGCCGGACAGACTGCCGCTCGTGGGATTGTTGCGGACCAGATCGTTAGCGCTGCCGCTCAGGTTGGGAGCGGTGCCGCTGTTGATGCTGTTGGCGACGAAATCGCTGACGCTGTTGTTGGTCTGGCCGAGGATGTCATCGACCAGGTCGGCGGTAGCAGCCATGCTGCCGGAGCCGTCGGTGCTGGAGCCATCGCTGAGGACGTAGACGTCCGTGCCCTGGTCTGCTGAGTCGCTACTGAAGGTGACGAAGGTGGCCTTCAGGCTGCCGTTCAGCGCGAACACGGCGCCGCCGAGGCCCTGGCCGTTCGAGCCATCGCCGTTGCTTGCCTGGATGTTAGCCGAGAGGCCGCCGGTACCGCCGGTGGCAGTGTTGTTGAAGAAGGTGTCGTTGGTCAGGGTGAGGGTGCCACCATTGCTGAACACGCCTCCGCCGAGGCCGGCACCGCCACCACCTCCGCCGCCCCCATACGCCAAGTTGTGGCCAGCGGTGCCAGTGCCAGCGGCGCCCGTGCCGCCAGCGCCGGCGCCGAAGCCGCCCTGGGCGCCGGCGCCGTATCTCGTGAACTTGGTTCCCACGGTGCCCCCGCCGCCGCCGCCGCCGCCGCCGAACCCGCCCAGACCACCGGCGCCGACAGGGGCGGTGATTATTCCAATGACTCCTCCCCCCTCGGTGCGATCCGGCTGATTCTCGCCTGCGCGACCACCACCGCCGCCACCGCCGAAGCCGCCGACGCGGCCATTGACGTTGCCGGGGAACGTGCCGCCCAAGCCGCCGTTGGCGCCGCCGCCTTTGCCGCCATCGCCTTCGTTCAGCGGGATGCTATTACCGTTGTAGACGGAATAACCGCTGACGCCGCCGTTGCCGCCGGTGGCATTGTTGTTGGTGAAGGTACAGTCGAGCGCCGTGAACGTGGCGCCATCGTCGTACACCGCACCGCCCAGACCCGCGCCGCCGCCGCCGCCGCCACCGACCTGATCGGAGCTGCCGTCCACGCCCGTGGCTGCGCCGCCCGTCAGGGTCAGGTTCTCCAACGTCAGCGCGGCGCTGCCGGTCACATCGAACAGGCGCACCGCGCTGTTGCCGCTGATCGACAGCCCCGGTGCGTTCGAGCCATCGATGGTGATATTTGCGCTGCCACCGACGACAAACGCCGTCGTGCTGTCGGGCAGACCGGTCGCGTCGGCAGGATTCGTCACCAGGCTTGAGGACAGCGTGATGGTGTCGCCCTTCAGGCTCGACGCGAACGTGATCGTGTCGGTCTGGCCATCGGTGATCGCCAGGTTGAGACAGTAGCGGAGATCGCCAGTCGTTCCGGAGCCGGAGCCGGTCGCGCTCCCCGAGTTGTCGGTGGCCACGTTGACGGTGTAGGTGGTCGGCGTGACGCGGGCTTCGAATTGTTCCAGTCGCAGCCACGTGCGTTTCGGCTTCCGCGCCAGCGGGCGCGAAGCCCACGAACGAACCAGACGCGAGAGCCACAGGGAAGGTTTGCGCAATGTCATGGGTCACCTCGTTTTCGGATGCAAGTGTGATTCACATTCACGGGAGGGCGCCTCACCCGGCAGACGATCGAAAAGATCCGCGAGTGCGGTTTCATAGTGCTTCCAGCGCGCCACCGCCTTGCGGTACAGCGGTTGCCGCACCTGCGTGACGCTGGCGGTGCGCACCGGCCGCGCCGTCTGGTGGAAATGCAGACACGCCGGCTCCCAGTCCAGGCCGCACGCCTCGACCAGTCGCCGCGCCTCCGTCTCAAAGTCGTCCACCAGGCGCTCGTAACAGACTTCATGGATCGGCAGCGGCAGCACGGCTTGCCAGTGGGCCGTCAGCCGGCGTTGTTCGCAAAGGCGCTGGGCGAGGTGTTCGAAATCGTTGGCCCAGCGGATGCTGCGGAAGTTGGTCATCCAGCACGACACGGCGATGTCGCGCGGCTCCCGGCGGACGTGGATCAGCGTGGCCCGGGGGAACATCAGCGCCAGCAACCCCAGATATAGATAGTTATCAGGCATTTTGTCAACGATGCGGTCCGGGGCGAACCCAGGCCGATCGCGCTGGAGGGTCGCCGCCAGCTCCGCCAGGTGCCGCTGGCTCAGCTTGTGGACCGCGGCAGCGTCGAGCGCCGCCAGGCGCATCAACAGGGTGTCGTCCTGGCTGGTGACGACGGCGAGCGCCGCGAAGGTATCCGGCCCCAGGCGCAGCTCGCCGGCGCCGTGGACGCGCGAATGGCTGGCCAGGATCTGCTCGACGAGCGTGGTGCCGGAGCGCGGCATCCCGACGACGAACACGGGCTGGCGCGTGGGGTCGCCGGCGCCGGCCAGCCGGCCGAACAGCTCCGGCGTGAAGCCTTCCAGGAGCCGATCGACGAAACGGCGGTGTTCGGCCGCGTTGTACTTCTTGCCCTCCTTGCGGCGCAGCTCAAGAGTGAGGGCGTTGGCCCGCGCCAGGCAGTCCGCAGCCTCGGCGAACTCGCCGCAGGCGTCGTGGACCTGGGCCATTCCGAAAAGGAGGTTGGCGCGCGGTCCGTCGGCCAGCCGGGGCTCGTCGAGCCACTGGGCGAGCACGGCCCGTTCCGTCTCCGGCAATTTATCCTTCAACAAGGTCGCCAGGCGGGCCAGGGGCGCCGGCGCGCGGGGGTTCACCTCGCGGGCGCGGCGGAAGACGGCCTCGGCTTCGGCCAGGGCGCCCAGCTCCTCGTGCAGCCCGCCCTGATGCAGGAGGGTGTCGAAGTGATCCGGTTGCAGCTCCAGTGCTTTGCGGTAGCTGGCGGCGGCCTCGGCGAAGCGGCCTACTTCTTGCAACGCCCAGCCCAGATCGACGTGGCTCTGCGCCAGGTTCGGCTTCAGGGCCAGCAGACGTTCGCAGCAGGGGATGGCGGCGGCAAAATCCCAGTTGTCGGCGTGGGCGTTGGCCAGGGCCAGCCACATCTCGGCGTCGTCGTTGCCGGCCAGCTCGACGGCGCGGCGCAGGGCGGCGACGGCCTGCTCGGGCTGGTCGTCGTGTTGCAGGGCCAGGCCGAGGTTGGCGTGGGCGCGGGCCAGCTTTGGGGCCAGACGCACCGCCTCGGCATACGCCCGGCGCGCTTCGGGCCAGCGTTCCAGGACCCGGTAGGCGTTGCCGAGGTTGTTGTGCGCGGCCGCCAGGCCCGGCGACAGGCGGACGGCTTCCTCACAGTGAGGCAAGGCTTCCTCGACCTGCCCGCGATCGATGAGCAGCTGGCCAAGGTTGGCACGGGCCATGCCCAGGTTTGGATCGAGCGCGACGGCAGCGCGGAAGGCTTCGAGGGCGTCGTCGAGACGCCCCTGTTCGCGCAGCACGTCGCCGAGATTGTTCTGGGCCATCGCGAACCCAGGCCGCGCCCGGAGGGCGGCGTGGAGCTGTTCGATGGCCTCCGCATGGCGGCCCAGGGCTTGCAAAGCGAGGCCGAGATTGTTGGCCGCTTCGGCGTAGTTGGGCTGCAAGCGCAGGGCGGTGCGGCAGCTTTCGGCGGCCTCCTCGTTGTGGTCCAGAGCGCGCTGGGCCTCGGCCAGGTTGGCGTGGTACGCGGCGGTTTCGGGTCGCAGGGCCACCGCACGGCCGATCAGCTCGACGGCCCTGGCAAAATAGCCATTCTGGTAGTGCAGGACGCCAAACAGGTGCAGGGCCTCCGCATGATCGGGTTGCCTGGCGAGCAGCGTGTGATAGCAGCGTGCCGCGTCGGCGGAGCGACCCGCCTGGTGCAACTGCCAGCCGCTGAGGAGGTCCACATCCATCACGCCAATTCCCACCGGGCCCGCCGTCTCATCCTTGGGCGAGCGGTAGGAATCGGAAAAGTTCGGCGTGTGGGCGGTGCGCAGCGGCCCGGGGTCTTCCATCCTGGAGGAAACTGAGGCCAGCGTTGCTTTAGCGGGGGCAGCTTGCGTGGTCATTAAATACCTTGTAAGAGCGCAAGAATTCACCAACCCGGTGCGCTCGCTCGGCGCGCGCGGGTAACGTCAGCGAGTGAAACGAGTTCACTGAACGTTGTATCGGAAAGGGCGACGCAGTCTATCAAACCGCGAGCTGATTGGTTCACACCAACGGGCCCGCTGAGGGCAACCTGTTTCCGTGGGGGCGGCAAGGACAACCCTCGCTAACAGCCGCCACGCTTCTACTTGAACTCCCCCTGTCGTATCGACCCTCTTGGTGTGGACATCGGAACAACGCGCCCGTAGGCTCCTGCCGCGCTTGGCGTGGCAGGAGCGCGACGCTGCCGCTGCCGCCGCCGCCGAAGAGGTTGGGGCCGCTAGCGAAGTGGCTGCCGCTGCCGCCGACACCGCCGCCGCTGCCGCCGTAGTCGTAGTCTTGCTGGCTGAGGACGCCGCCGGATCCAAAGGCGACACCGTTCCCGCCGGAGCCGGTGCTGCCGGTGCCGTTCCCGCCGCCGCCGCCGTCGCCGCCAAGAGCACCTCCGCCTCCGTTGCCGCCGAAGCCGCCTTGTCCTCCTCCTGCTCCCGCCGCGGTCCCGCTGGTATTCCCCCCTCCATCTCCCGCCTGAAATCCGCCGCCGCTGCCGCCATAAGGCCCGCCAGCCAGCGGTCCTCCGTAACCGCCGCCGTCGGACCCCTGCGCATCTTGCCCCATGCCGCCGCCGCCCTCGTTGGAGGGGCTGCCGACCCCGCTGCTGCCGCCTACGGCCTGATTGTCCGCCAGCGTTCCGTCGTTCAGGTCCAGCATGCCCTGATTGAAAATGGCGCCGCCCGCGCCCAGACCGCCGCCGCCCCAATTGCTGTTGCCTCCTTGGGCCACGCCGCCTTCGAGCGTCAAGTCATTCAGCGTCAAATTGCCCGCCACCAAGCCGTCGAAGCCGCCCGACACGTAAAACAGCCGGAAATTACTGGTCGCATCGCTGCCGCGCTCGATGACGGTGCCGTTGCCGTTGATGGTGATGGTGATGGTGATGGTGATGGTGATGGTGATGGTGATGGCCGGCAAGCCGTCCGGACCGTACCAGTAATTGTCGATCTGCTTCAGGTCGTAGGTCGTGTTGGCTTGCAGGTCGATGACGTAGCTGTTGCCGCTGCCGCTGTTATTGGCGGCGTTGATGGCGTCGCGCAGCGTCACATTCGCGAAGCTGTTGGCTTGGAGCTGCGCGTACGTCACCGTCGAGGCATAAGTGGGCGTATCGCTGTTGCTGGTGACGTTGATGGTATCGATAGAAGGCGTCAGGCGGTCCTCCAACACCTCCAGCCACGGCCGCACGCGGCGGCGACGCGGCGCGGCCTGACGGACGCGCTTTCGCGAGGGCAAACCGAACCATCGAGTGCGCAGCTGTCGTAACCACATTGTTGTGGACATGACAAGGTCCTTTCCGAGAGGGGAACGGAACCGCTCGCCCGGAAGCGCCTGCCGGTTGCAACGGGACAGGGCGACAACGCCGACGAGCAATCAGATGGCCTGACTCCCACGGCGGAATGGCAACACGACTGGTCTACACAATATCGAGGATTCGAGCCATGTAAAGTGAAAATGGGGAAAATGCGGCGTTCTTATCACCCCGAGCAATCCGCAAGCCTTGAAAGGGCCGCTGTCGATCAGCCTTGCGTTGCTCGCTTGCGGTACACGCCGCATCGCCCGGCTGAGGGGCCGAAAAAAAATTTTCTTTTTTTTCTTGACGTGAGAAAACTTTAATGTATAAAAGAGGATGTCCCGCCGTGAGCTTCTTCGGTGACTGGGCGACGCCGAAGGTGCTGCGGCGGGACTTTTTTTCTCCACCACATGCAATCCCTGCCCCCTCCCAACATCACCCCTTCCTTTAGTGCTTCTTAATCTTCCGCGAGCCGCCGCAGAACGAGATCGTGTACCGCCGTCATCGCCAGCTCCGGCTCGTCGGGAGCCGCTCCCTCGCCGATGAGCAGCGGTCGATCCGCTGCTTCGACCGCCGCCAGGCCATGACTGCCGCGCACCAGGCTGGTATCGAGCGGCACCACGTCGAACAGCGTGCGAAAGCCGAGCTTCTTTTGCACCAGCCGCCATAGCGCCCATCCTTTCGGCCACTTCAAACATGGATCGAAGAACAGCTCGCACGGATCGAAGCCCGGCTTGCGATGAATGTCCACGGTGCGGGCGTAATCCGGCGCCTGCCGCTCGTCGAGCCAGAAGGGATAGGCGAACCAGGCATCGGCGTCCGCCAGGGCGATCTGCTCTCCCGCGCGCTCGTGCCGCAGATGAATCGCCTCGCGCTCGTCGCCGTCGAGAACGCGAGCCACTCCCTTAAGTCCGAGCAGCACATCGCGCACGCGCGGCCGATCGGCTTCGTCGGCGACATAGACGTGAGCGAGCTGATGGTCGCACACGGCGAAGGCCCGGCTGGTGAAGGTGTCGAGATTTTCGCCGAACGGTCCCGGCCGCACCGCCAGCAATCCCGCCTCGCGCAGCGCATGATTGGGCAGCACCGCTCGATTTACCTGCACATGCCCATACTCGCTGACCACCCAGACGCGCACTCCGGCGGCGCGAGCGGCGTCGAGCAGCGGAGCGCAGGCGTCATCCAGCTCGCCGCTGAGACGGCGCATTTCGCAGCCTTGCGGGCCGAAGCGCTGCGGATCGTAATCCAGGTGAGGCAGGTACACGAGCGTCAGATCCGGCCGTTCGCGTCGCAGCACCTCGGCGGCGCAGCGCGCAATCCACTGCGTGCAGGGCAGCCCCGCCATCGGTCCCCAGAATGACGGGAAGGGAAACGGACCGAGCGTGCGTTCGAGATCGTCGGTCAAACCCGCCGGCGTGCCGGTGATGCCGAAGAGCTTGTTGCCGTCGGCGCCGTAGTACGGCTTGGGTGTGACGCTGACATCGACCGCCGCTCCTTGATTGAACCACCAGAACAGCTTGGCACAACGAAACGCTTTTCCAACCTCCGCCGCGCGGCGCCGAGCGGCGACGTATAGCGGCGTCGCCTGGATCAAGCGATTGGATTGCTGCCAGAAGCGCACCTCGCCGCTGTCGCGCCACAGCCAGCCGTTGGCGACGATGCCGTGTTGTTGCGGCGTCTGTCCGGTCAGCAGCGTCGCCTGCGCCGTGCAGGTGACAGACGGCAGCACTTCGCGCAATGGCCGCATCCAGCCGGCAGCAGCAAGCGCGTGCAAACGTGGTGCGAAGGGCAACAAGCGCGGCGTCAGGCCAACGGCGTTGATGAGGAGCAGCGGAGGCATGGAGGGTGATCCAGAGGGCCGTCGCATCGTCAACCGAGGGAATGTATGGAATCGGGGATCGTGCGGGTAGGATTTAGCAAAGGTTGCTTATTTTATCACATTTTCCTTCTTGACAAGCGATGCCGTGAGGCTTTACATTCCCGCTGCCGAACGATAGCGACATTGAGACGCCGAAACCGTGATTCCAATTGATCCCCACGAAAAGCATCTGGGGAAAGCGTGAGCACAAACAGGAAAGGAGTCCTGCCCATGAAACGCGTGCTTCTTGTTTTCGCTCCGGCCCTCGTGTTCCTGCCCTGGCTCGCCGGAGCCAGGGCCCAGGCCGAGCCGATCCGCTGGAGCCTTTCCGGAGTTTCAATTGGATCGGAAGTCGTGGAGTCTCGCAACTTTGATTTAAACGGCACGATCGGGATAGGCTATACGACTTGGCAGAGTCCAATCATCGGGACATTTTCCGAAAGCGTAGCCATTGCAACCCTGCGAACCTTCTCCGTGGCACCTGCTCAAGATACTCTCCTTTTCGGTGGTCCCAGTGGCAACTATTCTCTGAACCTGGCGCTCACCGATCTCGCCTCCGGCGCTTCCGGCTCTCTGACATTTCGCGGCAATTTGAGCGGGACCGTTAGCTTGAATCAAGTAGACCTCACGAACACCTTCCTCGGTCCGACGACCCAGACCCTGACACTGGGAGGGCACCAGTACACCGTGACGATCGGACCCTTTGTTCCCCCCGGTCCCCTAACTCGGAACTATTCCTATGTTGGCACTCCCACCTACTTCAGCGAGCCGGACGGCAGCATCAGCGTCACCGTGCAGGTGACAACCCCGGAGCCGTCCAGCCTGATGCTGGCGTGCCTGGGCCTGCCGCTGTTCGGCTTGTCCCGCTGGTTCCGCCGCAAAAACAGCACACAGGTATCGAGCAGCAGACTCATTCCACGTACTCGCGCAGCCCATCCAGCGGTGCTTTGAAGTCCTTGGGAACGACGAAGATTCCTTGGCAGCTCCCGGCCTTGGGAACCCCGGTAACCGGCGGCCGCGGCCGAACCGCCGTCAAGCAGAACACACGCCCACTCGGACCAAGGATGGCGACGCCTTCGCCCGTCTCCGCGGCCGCCAACAGCTCGGGCAAGCGCTGCTGAGCTTCTGCCAGGGTGACTTCCATCACGTTCTACCTCATCGCGCTGCCCGACCGCTTTTTCGGTTTTATTCCATCCGTTGCGCTATCCGCGCCGGAGCCGTTTAATGGTCACTTTGCCGCGGTAACGGACTTGCATCTTCAGCTCGTGACCACGCAAAAGTCGCATGCCGATCAGCGGATCGGCGTCTGCTTCATCGACGAGAATTTGACGCACTTTGCCGTCCCAGACCACTTTGCCCCTATACACCTGAAAGACACAGGTGCTGCCGTCGCCCAGTGTAGCCCGTTGGGTGCTTTGCCAGCGCAGGCCCAACAGCGTAATCAGGGCGGGTGGTAACGTGAGCGCTCCTGTATATCCCGAGTCGATAACAGCCGAAACCGCTTGCTCGCGACCCCTGCGGCCTCGGACGGTCAAGCGAATACGAGCTTCATCGGCCTTGACCGCGCCGGTAATCATGGCAAGTCCTGGCGTAATTGCCGTCCGCCGAACCGTCGTGTCGCGGCATAGCCGATGCGCACCATCCAGATTTGTGCTTCGGGCAGGCGACGCCGCAGTTTGTTGCCCGCCTTCATCTCCTCGGCAGCAATTTCGTATTGACCGGTTTCGATGTCGACGGCGAGAAACTTGCCGACGTCCTTGTCTGTGAGCTTAGGCAGAATGTCCTTTTCATAGATGGCGTCGCCGCGTTTGGCGAATTCTTCTTTGCTGTAGCGCGGTTGTGTACTTGCCATGCGTTTACTCCGCGAGCTGCTGTCGTGCGCACTTGAATTACGCCGTATTCATTGTAGTTGCCCTCGGTGGTACGCGCCAACCTTGGCCAGATAGCGGGCTCGGTACGCCACCCTGTTCGCTGAGAGCCTTCGGAAAAAGGCGGTTGGTCAGCCGACGCTGTCAGGTCGGAAACGGGGCCGATACTGAACGGCCGATCACGGCTAAAGCGCATGATTTGTGATTTTGTGATTAAGAAGGGTTGACTTTCCTATATTCTGTGATAATATCACAAATAAGCAGACGAGAAGCGCAAGCATCAAGAGGAGGGAGAGTAACGTCGCGTGAGCAAGAATCTTATTCCTTTAGCAATGCGTTAGGAGATTCGGATGGCCGTTACGGGAACCAATTTCGTTCGCTTCACCCGGCACGGTTTGCAGGCAATTCGGAGATCTTGGGCCAAAACAGGAGATCGATTTGAAGTCCGCCGGCAAGCGCTCAAACTGCGGTTTTGGGACGAAAGACACCTGCACGTTGCGGGAATGCTGTTTGACCACACTTACGAAAGCATCAAGGGTTTGCCGCATCTTGGCATCTATGAATTGCGGTTGGACGACGAAATCGGCGGGCAATCGAACATCCGGGTTGTCTTTTTCGACCCGCCTCCGGATTGGCGGCCGGTCGTTGGCGAAACACGCCCTCTGCGCGTCGTTTGGGTGTTGGAGGCGTTGCCGAAACGCCGCAACGACTGGACGACGAACGATCTCACACGATTTCGCGCTTCCCGACTTCTAATCCAAAAGCGGTTCTACGGCCGCTGATGGTCTCGAAAGGTCGATTTTTTGGAGGGTCATCGTCATGATCCGCACGGACTTAGAAAAGGCTGCCTCTTTCCCCATGTCCTCCGCCGCCACCCTGCAAGTGGCGGCGCTTCAGGCCTCCGCCCCTATCGTGCTTGCGCTGGCGGAGTGCGAGGAAGAGCTTCGCGCGGAAGCGATCGAGCTCTTCAAGCAGCTGGCGTCAGGCGAGCTGGATGAAGAACAGCGCTTCGCCACGGTCGCCCTCCTCGCGGAGATCCTTTTCCCCAATGCTGACTCCAAGGGAGCGCCGGGGTTGGATCTCGTGGAAGCCGAGGCGGTCGCATCTTCTCTCGATCCCGAAGCGAAAGATGTCCTGGCTCGGATGGACGAGGAAGAATCCTTCTTCGCGGCTCGGCTGCGCGAGCTGATGGAGACCAAGGGATTGACTCAGGCGGAGCTGGCGGTCAAGGTCGGCATCGGCCAGCCAGCCATCTCGATGATGTTAAACCGCGTCTGTCGTCCTCAGAGGAAGACCGTGCTTCGCTTCGCGGAGGCTTTGGGGGTTCCCCCCGAGGAACTGTGGCCGCAACCAAGACAGGAAAAGGTGTCAGGGTAGGAAAAAGTATCAGATAGGGAAAGGTATAAAAACCTTTTTCTGCCCCAAAAGGTTCCTTGCCCCAAAAGGTTCCTGACACCTTTTCCTGACCCTTTTCCTGACCACGGTATGAAAAGAGTTGGATATCCCCGTAGTTGTCGATTTTTCTCCGAACCGGGAGGGGGCGTCTCGCGTCTGACCAGAATGAGCTTACCAGCGTTCCGGACTTTCCCATTTACAGCGAGGAAGGCCATGAGCGACAGCGAAGAACATTTGGATGTGAAAGAAAAAGCCTTTGCCGAAATCCTGCAAACTGGATCCGCAACGTTGGAGGAGGCTTGGCGCGGCGGGATCGGGATGGCGGCTGCAACGATGTCCATGCTCCAATCTGGCAAGCTTGGCGGACGGAATCAAATCCTCTACGGCGGGGTCGGAGCTGCCCTTAACCTCATCATTAAAATGGCAACATGTTCATGGGGATGCAAGGGTGGTGATCACGATGTCGAATGCTTGCTGCGACGAGCCTGCAACGCGGCTTTGGGATCGCTCGATCTCGCCCGACTCGGATACTATGACGAAGCAATCGCACTTGTCCGAGGGGTTGGTGAAATCTCCAACCTCCTCATCCTCTTCTACGCTGACAACACACATCTTATCCAGTGGAAGACGATGCCGGAGAAAGAGCGCAAGGAGAAATACAGTCCCGCAGCCGTCCGCAAGCTGATTCAGAAGGCAAATAAACCCCTGGGGATAGACGAAATGAACTACAAAGCTCTTTGTAGCTTTGGGGTACACGTCACTCCCGAATCGTTACGAACGCCTCACCACCATGACGGCAAAGGGTATATCGGTCCGGCTTTCTCCGTTACGGGATTCGCTCTGCTGCTGAACGAGATTCAGTAGTTTCCGGTGAGCCTGAATCATGATACCATGCCCTAACTCATTCATACATCCGATGTTCCGTGGCGATTTCATCAACGATCCCCAAGCGTGCTTCGATCCAGTGTTGCAACCATACCAGC
>Ga0335075_10006021_pt1 | contig 18739 bp, 19 predicted proteins | sample Lox_Sample_24_FD_206723 | JGI IMG/M metagenome (GOLD analysis project Ga0335075, IMG submission 206723) | Soil microbial communities from Loxahatchee National Wildlife Refuge, Florida, United States - Lox_Sample_2.4 | ecosystem: Environmental > Terrestrial > Soil > Wetlands | place: USA... | reverse complement strand
GCTAACGCAAACTTTTGACTGATTTAGCTCTTGTTACAGCACGGAGTGCTTGTCTTGAGACCTACCTGGTAGCTTTGGCTCTGTAGCCGTTCCACCCGCCGAATGGCACATAGTGGCAGGGTGAAGCCATTACCTCCAGGACCTGCACCGTGAGTTTGACCAGTAAAACCAGACGATGTGCTTGTAGTCGCAGTCGGTAGGAAGCTCGTCGGCTGTGTGGAGAAGCACATATAGCTCTCACTCAAATGGAGCTTCCCAACATAGTGGTAGCCTCTATCACGATCCTTGTCCTTTTCTCCCTGTGTTGCATTGGGCGCATGTGCAACTGGCGGGGATATTGTGAGCTCAGCAGTAATCTCTTGTAAAGGATTTTGACTGTCTGGAAGCCGAAACTGATGTCTGAAGAGGGTAGCTTTGGCAGGGTTGCGGTCCGAAGGCGAGAGGTTTAGAGCTTGTATAGGGTCGATCAACGACTGCGCCCGCTGCACAAAGCTCGTTAGGTTAAACATTGCTCATGGCATCTGGTGGAAAACATCTACTCGTACGAAGGAAAGGATGTAGGAACATGGATTTTATGTCTCGTCCTCAGCTGGGCAATCCTATGTCATGGAGCTCGTTTCGGTTGCTGACAAGGATCCGTGCGCTATGCTCGCATGCATCTCGCGAGGTTGAGGACCAACGACAGTAAGCCATTATCCTCACTTTTTCGAGGCTTCATTGAGAGACAGGCTCGACGGGTTCACTGTGTGTACAATCCATCCAGTTTTCGACTAAACCACAACATTTATAGTTGACGCTGCCTCCGGAAAGCGTGGCGACAGTTACCTCTTTGTTTTGCTACTGTCACGTGCTATCAAGCAACTCGAAATATATATAGATGAAACCTACAGGCAGAGTCGAGGTTGATCTATGTATGAATCAGCTCCTGTGGCTCAACACATTATCTTAATATTAAGGTTTGATGCGTTAGTATCTTGTGAAGGAGTTTTTTGAAAACTATCATTACAGTATCTTACAACAGGTCAGTACATTTCCACAAATAATTTACAGATCCAACGTTGCTCTTATTCAACCATATGTGTGCAGGCCGTCCCGTTGGCACGATATTGATCTCCCTAATTAAATCCATGCAGTAAATCTAGACCATCCTATCGAAATTAGGGCAGACAGATCCCAAGCCTCAATGTTCGCCACCTATGCCCTCAAATCATCCTGAGTCATGACACGAAAGCGAGTTCACCCGAGCTTACACCTGAGCGGTCCAGGTCTCATTCGCCACTCCCGTGCCATACAAACGTAACAGTATGATATCTGCGTACTAGCTTCGCTGTGTGAGGATTGTTGATCTGTGGCCGCATTAATCTGTCTTAACTCATTCAAAGGTGACTCAATGCGCCTGGTTCTCATGGTTTTGGTAGCGCAGGCAATTATGTCCTTGTGTCTCGAATCTACCGTGTGTCGCCTTGTTGTCCTTCAGTATAGTCGAGATCTCCTGTATTCCAACGGCGAGACTCATCCAGTCTAGAGTCTTAATTGACATTCATACTAGATCCAAGGCACTGATCCGGCATTGCCTCTTTATGCAACCGAAATACTCGTATCCGACATCAATGATTCTTCCATCTGGTCGAATCATAGCAGTCCCCCTTTGAAGAAGTCCTTCAACCACGGCCTCTGAGGGAGTTCTCCCCGAAGTTCTGCTTTGATGCGAGACGTTACACCTACCGGCCAGTCTAGGTAGCTGCGCAAGTCGGCCGGCATCCCATCACGCATCCCATGCAACCACTGCAAAGTGCCTTCCATAGGCATTGAAATGACTCTTCCTTTCCACTCACGCCCTACGATGGGTCCCATCATGATATCACAGGCCAGGAAATGGGCCAATAGAAGGTGACTAATATGATTGTTGAGATCACTGAATAGTCGAAACTGACTTTGGTCCATTCTTCCGAGTAAAGCGTAGATCGCGTAAAATTTGAAATAGCCTAGAGGATGTCAAGATCTTAGAGCACTTGTAGAGAAGAGAGGTTTGACCTACCAGCCCGAGTGTCGACACCGATAGTTTCAAAACAGTCTTTTAGCACTCCGTGAAATGATAGAAGACACTCAACATCTCTGCATAGCGGTAATATTGCATTTAGGGATGGCACTGCGCCCTGATAAAGGTCGGCATCAATGGCAGGGAGGTTGTCGAGTCTAGCTTGCATATACTCGAGATGTCGGTTTGGACTGATTGAGAAAGAAATATCTACTTGGTCACAAAGCAGTTGGAATGAAACAAGTCCACAGCCCCGTACCATAGTTAAAAACTCAGACATACCATCTTTCATGTTGGCCGTTTGGAAAGTAAGAGCATAGCAGGCTGCCAGTAAAGCATCACCATCGCTGCCGGTTCGTGGAGTCTTTGAGAGAGCCTCATTCAAACCTTTGATGGCCTTTAGGCGATGCGACAGCGCCAAAGAGCTATAGTCAGTTTCGGAGGTGGCTGTGAGGTGAGAGGCAGCCTGACCCAGGATAGCATGCATGAGATATTCATACTACCTCACGTATCAGCCAAGCAGAGACAAATGATTAGACACGCGGAACTTACGTGGTAGGCTATGGCTGGAATACGACGAACCCAGACAGCATCATTGCCGACGGGAAGATGAGGGTAGGCATGGAAGATGAAATGGTGGAAAAAGCGCATATCGGTTAAGCTGAAGATTGGCGTCGTCTGCAACTGGACAGGTACAATGGGACTGCCAATGTCCTCTGAGCATGCTTGGAGCAGTGATGGAGCTCTTGCGGCAGGATACTTGCATACAAGTTCTTTCCGAATACAATTATCACACGCTGGCAGTGTCTCTTGGCACTTCAAACCGGGTCAGTACTAGTCCGGGATTTAGTGGTGAAACTAACTTTGATCTTTCTTCGTTTGCAATTGAAGCAACCTTGTCTTGATTTTCTGTGACCTTTTCTGGACCTCTGCACCAGTTTTATATCAGACGCCGATTGTGGGCCATACTCAGAAACAGATTGCCTGGCGGACGTATACAGCGGCCGGAGAGCAACAAATGTATTGGTAGAAGGCTCAGAATCAGAGCTAGTTGATGAGTCCTTCTCATTTAGGGTGGGCCGGTGATCCGAGACTTTCTCATTGAACTCGGAATTGGGCATGCTATCATCCCCTATCAGGGTCGCCGAAGAGCCCGAAGCCCATGATTCTACACCAGGGGTAAACGTGCTGCCATATGCAGTACGCACGACGAAAGGTTCGTCGTCACTTTCAGTCATCTTGATAGAACAATCTGCCCCTGAGAACCTTCCAAAATGGGTTGACGCAGTCCCACGAAATTGTTGTCACATACCTAGCAGTTAGCTGTGCGGCTGAGTCAAAGCGCAAAGGCACAATGCAAGTACCGCGTCACGTGCCATATACCCCTGCGCGATACATTTTGATGTGTCCCATGGGCTCTTTACTCTCTTAAGCACTGTATAGAAGCACATATTCATATGCTTGGGAGCAAAGAATTACGGCGGCCTCTGCGATGCTTATACTCATGGTTCAAAGGAGCTTTAACAAGTCACGAACTAGCCGTCAACGATTGCGCTATTTCAAACCCTGTGCAAAACAATGCAATTGAATGAAAGTGTAGAGATGGGAAGAGGGATAATGGGTTGGGTGGGCGAGATTGAGGTATGTGCAATATGTTTTTGCAGTTGGGGGCGGGAGGCTGTATTTGGTGAGGCAGAGGAGACCATGAAGTGGATGGAGGATAAGATCAGAGTAGTATGTTGAGCTGAGCCTGTAAGTGCTGACCATCATCGAAATATCGCATAGCAAAGGCGTATTATTTTCCTTTTTTGAGGTGAGATGTATTGCTTATTTCGACGCTATATAAACATGTTAAATCAACCATTTAAATCAACCGCGGACCCATATGCAGAAAGCCTAACAGGTAACCTTTTAACATTTCGACAGCGAAGAGTATCATAACATTGACTAGCGTTGCTCGCGAATGCCGCAGTGTTCCGCCGAGTAAAGCACGAGTCGCCGTTAGAAAGTGTACTGGCGAGATCAATGTAGAAGTACGATTTAACGAGAACAGAAGGAAGGAACGATAAGAGATGTCGGAAAGAAGTTGCCTGCGGCCGAGTAATGACTGACGTAAAAGAATCGGTGTGCTAATATGACTGTTGTACAGTGGAGAGGTGGCAGCGTGGTCCAAAGCAATTGAGGATTTCATAAGATGATCGCGTGAGATGCTGTCCATGGTGACTAAATATTTGGCTCAGACATAGTGTCCTTCGACTAGTATCGATTCTATGTCTTCCCAGTTCCATCCGTCTCCCGCCTACCCATAGTCGAAGTCTCCTTCCTCTTTGCACCATTCAGCTTCGTTTTGGCCTTCTTGCTTCTCTTCATGGCATTGCTGCCACCGATTTTATCACTGCTGGTATGGCGACTTTTGGGAACAGTGACACTGTCATTTGGTGCTGCTCGGTCCGCATCTCGAGTCGCCTTCCCACCAGCCCGGAAATGCTCATGCTCATCGTAATCATTCAAAAACCTTTCTACGGGTGGCGCTAGGATATTATGATGGCCCGCTGAGGTACTACCATAATCTTCATCACTTAACGGATGCTTTTGGAAACTTTGACTAAGGCCGCAAGTTGAGTTTTCGTAGGAGTGCTGATTTCGGGGAATGTCTTGAACTTTTCCGACGGAATAACCTCTAGGCTGTTCATCTTCCGAGACTTCATCACCAGAGAGAGTTCGACTTCCTTCACTAGAGCTGCCAGTAGTCAGTCCATGCCAAGGCGGATTCCAGGTTATGGTTCTTACTTTGATCTGTATGTTGAACCTGATCCAGATCCCTGAAATGCATGATTGGACCAGGCAGATCTTCGATCCATGATAGGTAGTATGAACAGTTTATTTGCTCTAAAACACCGGGTTGAGATGCGCTGTTCATCTGGGAATGAAGGGAGTATTAAAGACAATGCTTAAATATTGAGTACAACCGAATTTCGAAAAGGGGAGACGTAACGCGCCGTGAGCCCGGGCTTAAGCCTAGGGCGGAGCACTCCCTTCAATTATTTGCCAGCGTAATGGATTGGTGAGGACGCCTCACCTACGGTGCTGGGTGTAATTCAACCTTCGGCTGTGCACAAGCGCAGCGCTGCAGCGTATTCTTTGTTAATTCTCTCACCGCTTCACATGTTTTCCTGATATTGTGGATAGTGTAGGCGTTGGCAAGGCTTCCTTCCTCTGCCTGAGCCTACGGTAGGTAGCTTGCCCTGCCTTCCTTTACGGAGTCAGGCAAATTGGGCAGTGCTCTTCAAGATTCCATAGAGCAAGGAAGTTTTTTAGACTGCTGGCCTCATGTCGCTCCTTAGGCATGATTGCCCAGCATAGGTTTCGCCTTGCTAGCTGCCTTCCATGTGCCATATCTTGCAGCGATGTGCGGGCCAATTGAAGTCGACGGTGGGTAAGGCCCCTTTGGTTCGGTAGGCTGCCATTCTTTCTTCCCAGCCCCGAAAAATGTACGATGAACAGGCTAGTAGGCTGTGCTGTTCAATCATTGCGGTGACTAGAACAACTTCTTCGCAAGCTATCGTCCTTCTCGTTATTGTCGAAGTTCTAGCGGGAGGTGTAGCTGTCCACGAGCACGCAGTCAACCGGCTGGGGGCGCAGTGCTCTTATTCTAGCTGAGAGCCTCGAGTACTACCTCCAGTGAAGACGCCCATATTCGTGAAGGGGGTGCGGGCGGAGACTGCTAACTGAATTTCAATAGTGACCTTCATGCAGCTTTGACCCAAAACGTCAGTTGAGGAAAGCCACAGCGGTTAATCCCCGCACACCATCATTTCGAACCGCACAATTCAAATAGGGTTCAAATCCGCAAATAATGCCGATGCCATTCCTAAAAACAATGGCTTTGGCTTCAGTCATCTCGTTGTTGGCTAGTCTTTCATCTCTTTCTCTTTCCAATGTGACCCCCAAATGCAAGATTGATTTATCGCTCTATCGCAGTTTCTTCATCGCTGGATGAATTCTGATATTTATATGCGCCTTCAACATAAGTTGCTGCATATGTGAAGGTGTGAGATTGGTGAGTGGTTTCTCGTCCTCCATTCGGAATTGAGCCATTTGATCGTTCTGCATATTTATTCCTTTCGCCAGGTCCGGCCAGCGATAGCTTGGATTGGAATCAAAGGGATATTCTTTCCACTGGAAATCATCCATTCAAGACTGCACAACATTCTGCAGGCGCATGAAGCGTTCTGCACAGAAAAGAGAATCTTCACAAGGTAGTGTTATCTTTAGACACAACCAGAGATGTCTCTCTGTCGACTTCAAGTACGACGTCTGTAACATGGACCCCTTATGGTCGATCTGGGAGTTTGATTTAGTTTGCAGCCTTGTGATCTTCGGTGGTTGGTTCATCCAAAGAGAGCTGTCAGAAAAGCTTGCGACGTTGCCACCGCCACTTGCCGGCCCACTATCATTCGCTATTCCGAATGGTCACTCTAGTCATTGCCGCAACCACTTGCAAGACCCGATAGGTCTTGTTGCCTGGCGCTTGACCGCCAAGAGAAGATCACTGCGTCCAAAAAGGAGAACCGGATTGGTGAAGGAAACCTAGGGTTAGGAAGAGGATAGACAACTCCCTGTTGGATTACTTTGGCGAGTAATGAATGAACATAAGCCTATCAGACAATGAGATGGAAGGGTCAGAACTTACGAAGGGTATCAAACCCAGCACGAAGAACGTGCGGTGACTGTGAAGGTCCTCCAGTTACCCGTGAGTGAGTGTTTGAAGCATCCCCACGCAATGAAAAACTTTTGTGCGCAAAAAGCGAACAAGTTAGGCCCAGAGTGAAGTGAGTAAGGTGGCCGAAGCTTTTGGATGACTGCAGTGGGATGGCCCCAGGACAGAACCACACTCGGGCTTCCATGACTGGTCAGTCTCTAATACCTGTGCATGACTAGCACTTTCCTGTCGCACAGAGTCGATCACTGCATGAGTAGATGAAGATAAATTGGAATCGGCAGTGGGCCGAAATAAAATTTCAGTGGGCACGGCTCTAAGCATTGACCTCCAGTGTGGCGCCATTCTGATTTTCAGTACGCGACGCCCTAAATATTACTCCTGTTCGTGGCCTCTCATGAACTCAAAGTGAGCTTTTCGAATTCCCAGTTTGTACCGTCAAATAACCGTACTCCGAAGTCTGGTGAGACGTCCGATTACAAATGGTAAGCCCACTAGCACTCGGATTAGGGGCAAGGCCAGCCAACTATAATAATCCTTCCTGTCTGCCCCTCCAACCACCTCTTCAAAGATCTGCGAGGCCCGAAACAGGGAGGCGGCTTGAAATGCGGAAAATACGAGGTGAGAGTACATGGGCCGAAGGCAAGAAGTCGAGGAGCACATAACCAGGCAATATAAAATCGATGAGCAACGGCAGAGCATTAAAGTCCTCCACAAGTCAGTCGAGGAAGCTCAGCGTAGAGCGGATTACCACTATAAGGCCTTCGAAGGGCAGGCACCGACAAAAAGTCACCAAGAAAGAAAGAGATTACCACCAGAAGAGAGACATTTATCTACAGTTCAGACTGCCTAGCTATGCTTTCGATGAAGGGATTCCTGTTGACGAGTAGTTACGTTGTCGTTGCATCTGCTGCTGATATATATCTTCCTGTTGTCGTTGCTTGGCCTATATTTTTAGCCATACTATTCCATCGAATGATTTCTGCAGCTCTGAGATGGTCTGTTATTACTCGTTGATTTTATATTGCTTTATTATTTGCTCTTCCCTAGGGTCTTTGTCGAGACGCTAAACTCTGATATCTTTCTTCATAAGTTGTTCCTCGGGATCAAATTTCCTCAACACCTCAACAATTTTCACTCCCCTGCATTTATCAACAATCTTTAGTAAGCCAGTCCTCAGCTTTACCTTTTCTTAGTTTTTCTCTGGCCTATGATTTTTACTCCATGGTGATTCGCTTGGTTTAAACCGGGAAACGGTGGTTCGACTGCCTGGATTAAGACTGAGAATTGAGGTAAGAGAGGCTTGTTCCTTGTGAGATGCCAGAAATGAATTTTGGTGTTGCCTGAGCAGTCGTGACAGGAGCAAAGGATGTGGTGTTTGGAAGAGGCTTTTATGCGTCGGACATATTTATGCTATGAATGGCTAGAGATGATGAATCAAGAGAAGGGAAAGCTTTGAAAGCGCAAAGTCTCGAAGGTATATATACAGCATGCAGCCAAATAGAATATGATGTCATATAATTTTCCTTTATGCTGCAGTTGTGAGTTTGATGCTGGACCGCGCAGTGATAGCTACAGGCGTAAAACGATAGTAATCTTCGCTCTTAACCTCCTCCAACAAGGAAGGGGGGCCAGTAATTTGACGAGGTTAGTGAAGGAGAGTGTAGTCCCCAAGGAACAAGAAGAGAGTAGTCCAAGTCGGATTACAGAATGTCTAGATTCCTTTAGATATAGTAATGATAGCAACGACAATGAACGCAGCAGCACTGGCAAGACAAGAAGTCCTATCGACAGCAACCCCATGACTCAAGGTGCAGGGGGTCAAGGCTCTCTCCTTATCACCTCCAGCCTGGATCTTCTTCTCAGCCATATGCTCTACTGCGAAGGGGGATAGTGCGACTGCTTGCCTCAACCGAAGCAGAGAGCGTGGTAGCAGGCTTTTCTGTATGCTCATCTCAGAGACGCAGGTATAAAAACAAAGTACGGCTCTTCCAGAGCCATGCTATTGCTCATAGTCAAATCCTACGCACATCCCCTGCCAGATACAGTCAACTTGGCCGACAAAACTTCTAGAAGCTCGCCATAGAGGTCCGATCTTCCAAGTTTGGCCCTAGCATCATCTGACTTTACGTTCTCTGCCGGCAGCTCCACGCAATTCTTCCAGCTCCTCTCCCCCTTCCGCAAGAGCACTCCATAGGAGAAAGGAAAAAGAAAGAAACTAGTCATTTGCTATGCAGGAGACCTAACAGCTCCGCTCGCCGCAGTTTCTGCCTTGGTTCTATTAAGAAGCTGTTGTTGCTAAGGGGTCATGCTGTCGTCGAAGATTTTCTTACCATCAAAATATTTGCTGCTAGCGCCTCCATAGCTTTTTGCCGGATTGTACACTACCTCCGCCTCTTTGCTCTCAAAGTTATCTATCTCTTCTCCTTTTCTACAACTTCATGATCACTTTTCCTAAAGAAAGCACGAGATATACTATCACAATGACTTATGAAACCATCAAATAAGAGCCTAACCTTCCAACAGCATCCTCCAAATTCAATTTTCTGGCAGCGTATTAGATTACTTCACACGATCCTCTCTCGTCGAGAAGTTTTTAACCGCCCGAAAGACTTGCTGCTACTGTTGCTAATCTTGCTGTCACTTTTGATATCTTCCCAAGAGCAACCTTTAACGTTCACCTATTCATCCTGCCGGCAGCCGAGCGTAAATTCGGACGATGTAGGGGCTAAACTGGGGAGGCCAGGATTCCGTAGAGTATTCTGGGTAGATACTGTAGCCATGGTAGAATCAGGGGAATCGGCGAAAAGTTTTGGAAAGGTTTCGGACAAATCTCTTCATAGAGCAATTTCTGGTTCAGCTTTATACTCCGGATACTCCTATACCCTCCTTCGTCATATGAAGCTATAACACTTACTTTCAGCACGCTGTTATAGTCTGCCACATACACATACCCCACAGCAATAAACAAGTATATAAGAGAAGTATGCAATGTCGAATTTGTACCAGCAATGACAAGACATGTACGAAAGTATTTAAAGATAAACGATAAAGGAGAAGGTCAACTTCTTTAAATCATAGAGCAAGAGATGAGATCTTGTGAAGCCCAAATGTCCGCCATATCCATGTGTTCGATTTCAGAATGACACCCAATCAGCCGTGATAGGCCTCATTGCCAACGCCAAAGCAGAGTTTCCTCCTTCATCATGTTGTATTAATCATATCATCAGATCATTCTTTCTTGACGTCAGCAATATACGCATATCACTTCATGCCCAGCCGTTTCGCCAACTTTCCCCTCTTGCCTTGCTCCACCTCCAATCGGAACTTGTTCCAGCTCTTCTCACGTTCTTCCCAGTCTTTCATTTGATCTGTATGTCGTCAGTTAAGACTACTAATATTGCCAAAGTATCAAAACTCACCAAGCAACCAATCCCATCTCCTATCCTCTCTGATCAGTACCTCTCTGCCCCAGCCAATCCGCTCTTGCCTCGCCTTCTCCGCTGCTTCCCTGCCTACCAACTCCTCATCTTCTAGCGGCCTTTCGCGATCTCTATACTTCTCCCTTTCTTCTTCCTCAAGTGTCTGCATGATCGCGGCAACGGGGTTCGGCGTCATGGCGGCAGCTATGATCTTCTGTTCATCGCGAGCGTTCGCAATGGTAGCACGTCTATGAGCGACACTATGATAGTGGCGAGCAGTCGGGTTTGCTCGCGTTGTTGACCATGTCGGGATGCGGTAGTCGGAGAGCTGAGGCGGTGCACTGGTCTGGCGTTGTAGTGTTGGCGCGTCAAGGCTCGAGTGGTAGGTTGGCGCTGCAGAGGTGTAAGATGGTGCTGCTGAGCGAATAGAGGCTGTTTCGAAGTCGACGGTCGAGAGGCGGCGTGGGGCGTAGGTCGGTGGCGCTTCGGTGATATCAGTACTGGCTGAGGACATCTTGAGTACGGTAGTGGCAAGATAATCCGAAAATGTGGGGTCAGACGATAAGGAAATGGAGGAAGACGTTCCAGGATGGATAACCAGCTCCTAGCAGATGTGTAATGAAAGAAGTTCACGAAGCACGAGACACCCAGTTTGACATTGGAGATACAGATTACAAGCATGTGCCTTCGGAGGGAGGAAGGAGCCATATAAGGGAGTCCTGTCTGGTGCATCGGTTAATGCGGGGAAGAGCTGAGAGCTGGCTCCACGTTCATAACCCGCGAATCAAATGGACGGAACGTACGTGAGATCATTGATCCAGATCATGCAAGGATAGAACCGATACTGGATGGTACAATGTTCGAAGTGCTCCGTATGAGAAGCCTCAGTCAATCATTCAAGAGACACAGAATGTCCATGGCGTTCCAATGGTCTCATCACGTGCGTACCATACGCAGCACTGGGTCAAACCTCTAGGATGATCACCTTCTATTGCCTGAGAGCACTATGATTACATGTATAAAGGGTAGGAACGCAGAGCTATTAGAGAAATCCGACCTGTCCCAAAGTTATGTACTAGACTCTTAATTTCATCCTTAGACATCATGGTATACAATTCTCCGCTCCATCTAGTTCTGTCCGTTCAAATGCCATTCGAAGACTTTCCTAAAGATGGCCTTTCCGTCCCCTTCGATCACATCACCGTGACAGGGAATGATACGATTGAAGTCCCACTTGTTAATCCTTTTCGTGGAGGCATCAAAGCCTGCGCGGTTTTTGCTACTAATGGCATACCAGATGAACCTCTTCTGCCATATCGCAGATCCTGCGGTATTATTCAGGCCAACAAATAAATTCGTGATAAATCCTCTATTCGCGGGCTCCCCCGTCCGGGAATACTGCTCTGTGGCGGGTAGGTTGAACAGGTAATCGGCTTCAATCAAGGTTTTCTCTGGTTTGTAATAGAAGACAATTTCTTTATTTGGGTGCGCATCAAGATATTCGTATTCGAAATCGCGATCAAATTCTTCTGAGACAGTAGTGCTGCTCTTGCTCTTGGCTGTGAAGACAGTTGTGAAGGGCACATTGTATGTAATGGATTTATCGGCTGCGCGCTTCTCTGGAAGTCCCTCTGGACCAATCACATGTGCATTTGGGTAGGCGCTGTGCCAATCCGAGAGGAAGATGTGGTGCTCGATGTCAAGAGCCGCCAGATACGCAACATTGTTGCCAAGTTCTTTGACGGTGGCCTTCACTTCAGGCGTAAGAGCCACCGGCGAGAACACAGCGAGCGCACCAGAGCTAAGGCGAACTTGATGATATTAGCTATGATGAACCGCAAGGAGTACAGGCGTATGGGATGCTCACCTATTGTCCCTCGGCCGCCAATGCGTATATGACCAAAACGAAGAAAAGGAACTGAGAGCGTCGTGATATTCGGTGTTACGCTTCGGATCACCATCACCTCAGAAGGATTTGCGGGAACAAGTTTGGATGCCATTGTAAGGATGAACTATGTTGATGTTGCGGTATTGTACAAAGAAAGTCTTAATGAGATGAAAGATGGCCGTCAGCAATTGATGTTGGGACCTTTAACCTACTCTTATCAGCGTCTTTAGTGGCGAGATGACGCACTGAACTCGAGGTTGAAACAGAGCTGATGCGATTGTGGTCAGGAATGTGAAGACATCTCGGAGCAGCGACGCTCATATATACTCTACCTCCGTAATTGAATTCTGGAATTTGCTAGGAACTATTCGCACGTATGCAAACGTCAACTTCGATGCTTAGTGATGCCGAGGGTCTAGAAACTCAAATCAGACAGTGCTAGGCGTTATAGCAGTCCCTGTCCGATGATTAAGCACCTTGCACGGCTCGGTTCTGCCGCCGAACATCCCTGAAGCAACGCCAAATTGTGGCTTTTGATTAGTGATGACAAGCAGGCCGAGGTTCCGGCAGATACCCGAATATCACGAATTACTCAAAGCCACGGCATCACATACGAGGTATTTGCAATAAGGAGAGTGACTTTGATTTGAGCCGCTAACCAGCTGAGACCAAGTGAAGGTCTGTGTGCTCCTTATGGGAGCTGATCAATAAAGATCTTGATACAGAAATGGCCATCCAGTAGAACCCTGTCTGCAACTGGTTTACAGGAGAAGCCAGATCGAGCCCGAGACAAATGAAATAGTAAACACAAATATCAGAAAACATCAGCCTTGTAGACCAATTTTAGAACGCCAATATGCAATTGGTGCCACCCGAAGCAAACGCCATCTGTGGGTATCCGTGAAGTGAAACTAAAGTGACAGCCCCATCTGTACAGCCAGTATCAGCCAAACACGACGCTGAAATACTGTAAATGCAGGTCCGAGTGCTATTGAAGAACACGATGCATCAGGCGTGATGAGTTACCAGGCACTCTAGGAAATCAGCCTGGAAGGGAGCGGCTGATCTTGGCCCAGCTGTGAACGTTGTACCGCCAGACATCGAGGTATCTTAGCGGACCAAACAGTTCATGAAACTTGCCATGTTCGTGCTTGAAAGGTACCTCGTAGAACTCATGGAGATACTGGCGGGTGATCTCATTAGCTTTGAGCCAGATAGAACGCTCGTGAAGGACAGCCCAATAGTTCGCAACACACACAATGATAAATGCGTAGAACAAGATGTGGAAGCAGAAAGTGAGGATGGTGATCCAGAAATCTGGGAGTTCTCGGGTGGGGTTCTCATAATCCATCGAATTCGGAGCGGTGGTAGTGACCACGGAAGCAACATCTCCAATAGCTGCAGCTGGCAGAGAAGCACCGGTATGTTCGCCTTCAAGAGCAGGCGGAAGATCTCCTCCGATTTCTCCAAGTCCGTTTGAGGAAGATGAACTACCATAGGAGACAGAAGAGTCATCCTTGACAACACTGCCAAAAGGAGACACCATGCTTCGTCCACCAAAGGATATGGCCAAGCATTGATTGAACCAAAGGATGAAGAGAATCCATAGGTCGACGTAGACTTGGAGCCAGCAGTCAAGTGGATTGTGGCTTTTCAGGATAGCAATCGGTAGAGCCTTGATGAAATCAGTCTTGGTGACTTCTGGAGAATGTGTAACGACTGGGGACTGAGTGACTTCTGGAGAAGTGGTGACCACTGGAGCCTGTGTGACTTCTGGAGAAGTGGTAACCTCTGGAGAGAAGGTAGCTTCTGGAGACTCAGTGGCCTCTGCAGAGTTGTCACCCAAGTCGCCACCCAAGCCGCCATCGTTTTGAGTGAAGAGGGTTTCCTCGCCAGCTCCTGCAAAATCGCTCTCAGCCAGTTCTCTCTCGAGATTGCTGCCGGTGCCACTGGGTCCAGCAAGGGAATGAGGATTTTCGTCTAATCTGACCTTGAGTTCGCTATTTGATTGTTCCAATGAAACGACCTCGTTCTTGAGTTGAGCTGTTGTAGCTTCGACCTCGGCAAGCGCAACCTCAAGCTCTTGGTAGTCGCGACTTGTCTCTCGAAGAATTTCTATCTCAGCGATATTGTCCCTGACTTGTAGCTCCAACTTTTCATTCTGTGATTTGAGACACGTGTTCTCCTGCCTCAGTTGCTTGTTAAGGCCATTCAGATTACCAACCTCAGCCACCCTGTTTTTGATATCATCGTCCTTCTTTCTAATCCGATTGTCCTTTTGTCCGAGTTCCTGCTGAAGATTTTCCATTTGCTCCTCATTTTCAAGAATCTGACGTTCGAGGTTCCTGATAGTCGCGTCGTTGTTCGTAATTGTGCTCTGAGCATGGCGAAAAGCCACCGTAGTGTCAGTCAACTTCTTCTCAGTAGCTTCCAACCTGACTTGCAGGGAATCGAACTCTGTGTTGAGAATGTCTTTTTGCTGTTCAAGAAGATTGATCGAGTTCTGGAGTTCTTCGACCTTGACAGCCAGCTCATTTTCGGCCATTTTCTCAAAAACTTCGATTTTGCTTTGAAGTTCTTTGATGATCGCTTGCTGTTTCTTATCCTCGGCCATTTTTTTCTTGAGTGCTTTTTGGATGTACTCGTACTCTTTGCGGAATGTGACAATTTCCTCGTCCTGCCTAGCAACTACTTTTCGCTGGCCTTCAAAGGCCTTCTGGTGATAATCTGCTCTCTGCAGCGCTGCCTTGATAGACTCCTCTAACTCATTTATCTTGGCCTGCTTCGTGGTCTGCTCCTCTCGGAGGTCTTCTTTTAGAGCCTGGAGCTTAGAGTGTTCCTTTTGTAGTTGTTCCTTCACAAACGCATTCTCCTTCTCCAATCTTAACGCATTCCTGGCCTCCTTGCTGGCTACTTCCCTCAGTCTCGCTTGCTCTTCTCTGATACCCTTCTTCTCTTCTTCAGTTAATTGTTTCGCCCGAAGGGGCGCGATTTGCCTATTGCTTGAGTCGGCTGAGGTGGGAGTTGCGGCGGATGGAGCTGCGGCGGGCTGTGCGGCAGGGGTCTTCTGCACAGCGTATGACCAGTTCCTGTCTTTTGCAGTTTCCTGGGGTATATTGTTATGGAAGGGGGAGCGGGGCTGGAAAGATAGTGCGGATCCACCGGCAGAGAACGTAAATTCGGACGATGAAGGGACGAAGGAGGTAACTTGCGAGCCCTCGGAAGTATTGGTCGCAGGGGTCGTCGACTTGGGAGGGTTGCCAGACATAGCGATTGTGGTCTTGTATCCGTAAATATTGATCAAGAAGTTGTAAAAAGAAAGGAAAGATTTAAAGTGGGAAGAGTTCGAGAGTATATATGCACATGAAGATATCAATAGCAAGCTCAAATCAGATTCATGTTTTCATTTAATTATTTCTATTCTATAATTTACGTTGTCAATGCTGTTGATGTTGAAGCTTCAATAGGACTGACAATAGCAATTGTCAATAGCCATTGTCAACCACACGCCAATCGACAGCCACATTGAATATAACTCTTTCAATTCTGCGCACGCTGAAATAAATGGCCTTCTCACTGCATAATTGATATATTTAATAGCAATATACCGGCATTATGCTCTAAATTTGGTTTATACACGTAGCTGTTTGCTGGAGGATGGCTTTCCTTCATAAGCGTGCCACACATGTCACACAAAGCCGCAAATGATGAGACTTTACGGTGGAATATTTCTTTGCCCACCCACACCTATGAATACCCTCACCAGCAACCCCCGCCCTTCCTCCCCAACAGCGATTTCCCCCCTTCCTCTTCAGCAACATCTGCAACATCCTCTTTCCCATACCCTCGTAGCCTGTCCTACTTTAATCCTCAGAAACAAAGTCTTCAACCGCAACAGTTTATGTCACTTTTGGCGGTGCTCTTAGCTAACTACAGCTAACTACAGAATCACGCACATCGAAATGCTCAGATTTTATATATTTGATTTCATTTCTCTTCTGTCTCATAATATAACCACGCCGTTCATCATATAAGATGCTATTGGGTATAAACACAACCACACAAATGCAGCTAGGACTTGCCCGCTTTCTCTGCTTCCGCTTTTACCCGATATGCATATCCTGACCTATGTCGCCTTGCCCATATGAAGCAACCAGTAAGCGGTACAACGCTCATAAATACAAACATGCTCATGTCTATAAACAATAATTCCGACATGTGGAAACAAGGAAAATGCAAACACCGTGTTTTCAAAACCATTCCATGCATCAAAGGATGAAAGCTCTGAGAAACGCCTTCGCGATCTTTCACAAACGCCTAATTTTTTTTTCATCAGGGCCAACTCTTGGCCGGTGTTATTTTTAGTACAGCTGTGGAGCCGTTGCGTGAATATACCGCTCCGGTGAACGCACTTGGTCTATGAAGATCCGTATTCTTTGTTTTTGTTCAAAAGGCTCACAGGGCTAGATTGACAAGTGAGTGGTACGCCAAACTTTGGTGACCTTGAACGGTGAATAGGATAGGGCTCTGCGCGATGAAGCGACTAAAGCTAATCAAGGGTCTTTCCGGAAATCCCCCTGTTGGACTTATAATCAGTCTCTGAAGGCTAGTCCCATCAGCCACCCTTTCTCTCAAAATCAATACCAGGTATCTGCTCGCTGATATTTTGATCACCAATTAAGCCGGAGTTCTGATCAGATGCGTTCCCTTTCTTCTTGCTCTTTGGAATTTTCTGCCAAGCACCAGGACCACTGCCCTCACTCTTCGCAGCTCGGGTGTGCCCATTAGGCATCGCCACAATATTCTGCTTTTGGTTTCCTTTCGTACTATTCGAGAGCGCAAGCTTCAGTGCTGGCTTTGATTCATCAACCCCAACCTGCAAGGTGGGCCTAGATTCCGCTTGAGGATTGTCCAAGATAGACTCGAATTTTCTGTAGGCTGTGGGAGATGGTGTTTGCGTTTCGTAAACGGGAGACAGATGAGGAAAGTCATCGCGAAGAGCCTCGCTCTGACCTGGTCCGATATCAAGGGGTGACATCGCACCATTTTGTGACTGACGGTTAGAGCGGTTGCCCTTGCTAGGTTCAGGTCGATTCTCTTGTACCTGCTCTGGGGTCAGGCGCCGTGGTGGAGTCATGGAGATCACCCCATTTGCAACAAGAGTAGGACTGGGATATTCGCGGTCATTCACACGGTAGCTAGAGCCATTGACTACTGGAGGACTGTCATGCCGAAGCTCAACAGCAGCCCCTTGTTGCGCTGCCTGAGGTAGATGATCTACCTCAGTCGGAGGATTGGGAACGAAAACTTTTGATGCTGGATAAACAGCTGGGATGGAGGTATCATAGTTCGATTTATCTGACAGCGGAGCATCATCAACCGATGCTTGCTGATCAAAAGTTGATGGTGTCACAAAGCCAGATCCATTGATAACTGCGGGGCCTTGCTCATTTGACACTCGCAGGTTGCTATTCGGGTTATATTGTTGAGAAGGATTCCTGAACGGTGAAGAGATCACGCTTGTCGAATACGTTCGATGAGGAGACGGGGTTCGAGAGGTACGTCGAATTCGATCAAGGACAATCTGAGGAAACTGCTCTGTAGTAGATACCCTTCTGCGTCTTTGGATATCCCCAAATGCTGGAATTGCCGGGATAACTACTGGGTCCCTTCGAGGTGGAGGAGGCACTGAAGGTTCGTTGACATAGTAGCCGACATATTCTTTTGGAGTTCCATTGGGCGGCGAGTCAGCGAATGTAGAAGACTCACTCTCAACCCCTATCTCCATATTTTCATCCGCGATAAAATTCGGAATGATTACTCCATTGGGTTGTCTGTAATTTCCAAAGTCGTTCATCCCAACATTCGAAACTCCAAGGCCTTGCAGCGGAACTGTCGATTGTACTGAGCGAGCCGCAGGTTGTGAGTGTGAGCGGAGTGAACCACTAGACGAGCTACCAGCGCCCTGTCCACCGGTTACTGTGGACCTGTGAAGACTACGGCGCAACTCTGGCAAGGCTGGGCTCATTGACGGCGAAGAGGGATATGTGCTTGGGCTGTGCTGCCCATACATGGGAGTTCCTTGATAGTGCAGGGGATAGAAGTACATCTCTGGTCGTAACGGGGCTGTAAGGGGCGGATTATCGAAGGAGCTACCATGATGTCTGTCCGCTGTTTGCTGACTCGCAACACCGCCATTGCCCTGGCCTCGTTGAGCTTGATGATACGCTTGGGCTTGAGCCTGGGCATACGCCTGTGACTGTGTATACAGTTGCAGTCGTAAGTTATTTTCTTGGGCTTGTAGAACTGAGAAGGTCGTGTAGAGATCATTATGCAATCGTTCTTGAGCTGCTTGATTATGAATCCAAGCTTCTTGTGCTGTCATCCCTGGAGGTAGGGCCTGTGTACCATAGCTCGAATTGTTATCAAAGGCACCACTTGAGGCACTCGAAGCGCGACGGTTATTGTTCCCATTACGAGGATGGTTGTTCTGTTTCCCTCCACGATAGTTGCCGCCCTTTCCGCCTCTCGACTGTGAGGTGCTCCGCGACAAAATTGGTCGAGGCTGCGGTACTGGCTTCTCCCAAATTCGCTCTTCTTCCTTAGGAAACACGTACTCTTCACAGCACTCCGCAAGCTTCGCCTCACCTATAAGATCAAAAGCTCGCCGT
>Ga0335075_10006020_pt1 | contig 18741 bp, 17 predicted proteins | sample Lox_Sample_24_FD_206723 | JGI IMG/M metagenome (GOLD analysis project Ga0335075, IMG submission 206723) | Soil microbial communities from Loxahatchee National Wildlife Refuge, Florida, United States - Lox_Sample_2.4 | ecosystem: Environmental > Terrestrial > Soil > Wetlands | place: USA... | reverse complement strand
TGTCCTTGTGCTCGCGGTGCTAACTATCAAGAGCAGTTATTCTCGGAACAGCGAAGCTCAGTTGGAAAGCGAGGCCGATGTTCCAGACACTCTGCAATGGTGGTTTTCGAATGGCGATTGCTGGCGAATTCGCACTTACGCGCAGGACCACGACATCCACGTACACCGGCTTGGCAAATCGCAGCAAATTACCTTAGAACTCGCCCAGCGCAATAATCTCAAGCACTACGGCGACGTGATCAAAGTGCAGCACGTGCTCGACTTTTTCGATTGCCGTAGCGAAGCTGACGTGAGCACAGAACTTCGGCGCGTCGGTTTGGTCCCGAGAATGGAAACCAGTCCAGGCGGGTTCACATTCTGGAAGCCGGACGATGTCGAATATCGGACGAAATCCCTCCCGAAGTAGCGCAAACCCGGCAATCAGAATAACGGCTCGTGTCGGGCCGACCGTTCCGCCTTGCTCTTTACAAGCCGTTCCTGTCGATAGAGGTGTGCGGTGTGGCGGACGGCGGAGGCGATAAACATCGCCAGCATCAGCGCGCTGGCGATGACGCCGCCAAAATCGAACAGCCGAACCCGGCCGAATACCGTCGCCTGAGGGTCCGACCACAGCGCGAGATTCCCCAGTGCGAGCAGGATGCGAATCTCCGTCGGACCAAATTTCCAGAACGACATGCGGAAGACGCCGATCGTATAGCTCGCCAGATAGCTTTCGATCGAAAGCAGCAAAAATCCGACAAGCATCGCCGCGGCAATCCTCCAATCGAGGCAGCCTGAAAGCGCGAGTCCGCTCATTAGCAGGGCCGCGCCAATCGAGTCGATCACATGATCGACGTAGAAGCCGTATCGCGGCCGCTGCAGATCGCGCACGCGCGCCAGCGTGCCGTCGAGGCTGTCGCCGAACCAGTTGAGCGCGAGACTCAGCGTCGCGAGCAGAAATCCCGCTCTATACCAGCGCGCCAGCAGATAGCTGCCCCAGCCAAAGAGCATGGCGCCCAACCCAAAAAACGTGAGCTGGTCCGATGTGACCCACAGCGGCAATCGCGCCGCGATCCAGAGCAGCGCCTCCTTCTCGATCCGCGCCGTAAAGCTTTCCTGCACGCGCCTCGCATTCCGAAATTCAGGCTCGGCTGCCGCGGCCATCCTGTCGCGTTTCACACCTTCGTCTTTCACATGCTCGTTTGTTCGTGACCTCAACGTGTTTTCGAGCGGAAATGAACTAAGTGCCATGTCTGGTCTCCTTTCGCTGGGGGCGATTTGTCATTCTGAGGGGCGGTGTCCCGCCCCGAAGAATCTCTCCGGATCTCACGAGATCGAAACGAGTTTTTCGCACCTCGCATTGGGCTATCCGGCGTGTGATAAATGCGGGTTGCGACTGACCTTTCTCCGACTCACAAGCACGCCCTCACGGGTGGCGTTCAGCGTGAATTGCAACGACTTTCGCGGGATGTTCTTGATGAACGGCGCGACGATCCAGCCAAACCCCGCGGGAATGTCACGGCTTAGTGAAATCGCGCGACATTCCACGTAAACCCCGCCCGCAACCTCTTCGAATCGCCAGTAACTGTCGAGGCGCCAAAGAAAGCCGTCATTCTGCGCGGGAGGCAACTCGCGGTCTTGCGTGTTGTGGGCAAGTTGCGCGATTCGCGTGCTGTGCGAAGTGGAATAAACGCGCGAAGCGCCGAGCCGCACGTAGCGAACGTCGTACTCCGTATCGAAACGGACCGTCACTACTTCGGCCTGTTTCAGTTGTAAGAAAACCCGGAAAGAATTTCCTGTGCGCGCGAGGAGGCGCGATTTGGTCACATCGGGCGCATAAAGCGCGGCTGCATGATCGTAATCCTGAGCAAACGAGAGCACCTGGTGCAGTGAAACGCCGGGGATGAACGCGACGCCGATCCAGTCGTGAATCAGTCCCGCGGTAACTGCCACGCCGCTCGAATCGCATCCCGCGACGCAGCGGATCAGTACCTGCCCTGTCTTCAATTCGGCCTGTGCATTCACACCCGACAGCAGCGCCTTCGAAATAAAGTCGCCACCGGGACGATAGTCCTCAGCCATTCGTGCTTCGGCAGAGTAGAGATAGTCGTTGTACGCCCGTGTTGTGGCAGGCGATGGCTTCCCCGCAAACGAAGCGTCCGCACAAAGGAACTGGGCAGCCAAAACTGTCACTGCGATGCGCACCAGCCTCGGTCTTCCGCTGCGTTTCATGCGTTTGCTCCCGTGCTCACGCATCCGAAATACGCGAAACGCCGCTTCGGCTCAATGCACGGAAGCTCAAACGCGGCGCAAACGGTTCTCATCCCGCAAGCTGCAACTCATCTTTCACTTACGAACAAAGGTCATCTGGCTGCGAGTGGGATAAAATGGCCCGCCGGAGAGGCGAGGCCGGACGAATGTCCGAAGTCGCGCGAGACACGCGAGTGTTCCGCATCGGAATCTACGAACTGACCGCCGAGACCGGCGAGTTGCGCAGGGACGGCAAACCGCAATCACGCCTTCAGGCGCAGCCCCTCCAAGTGTTGCTGTTGTTGCTCGAACGCCCCGCGCAAGTCGTCACGCGCGACGAACTGCGCGAGAAGATTTGGCCCGCGAACACCTTCGTCGATTTCGATCATGGCGTGAACACGGCCATCAACAAGCTGCGTGGTGCCTTCGGCGACTCGGCCTCGAATTCGCGGTTTATCCAAACGCTTCCGCGCGTCGGCTATCGCTTTGTGGCGCCGGTTGAAGTCGCGAATGGCAGCGGCGCTGCCGCGGGCGGGCTAACTCGCAATCAGCAGCATACGGGGGATCAAGAAGAGTCGCTGGACCAGCAGAACGACATCGGTAGCTGGAACAGCGCCGCGGTCGCCGCGGAGCGTCCCAAGGGTCTGCTCAGTCACCCGGCCGACCTGCCTTTGGCGTCGCATGCCGTAACTCTTGGGCTGTTCGTCGCGCTGCAGGTGATGTACCTGGTGTTCTATATCGCGGCGCTCGCGAATTTTTCGCAGTTGCAGGGGATTGCCACAGGCCTGACGCGTCACACCTACGCCACGTTCACCGTGATTATTCTGGCGGCGGCTGTTGGCGTTCCGCTGCGGCTCTATTTGCTTTCGGCGTGCGCGTTCCGTTATAGGCGGCTCGGGGAGAATTTCCTCAAACTGTTTCCGTTTCTGCTCGTGCTCGACGAACTCTGGGCGCTCGCCCCGTTTCTCATCGCCCGATATATCGGCCTGGGGCTCGCGCTTGCTGCAACTGCAGCACTGGTCTATGCGCCTTTCGCCCAGCGCAGCCTTTTGCTGATGAGTTCTCGCCCTAAACACCCCTGACCATTGCTCCGACGTCCTGATCCGGTTTATGCCGACGTATTTAGCTTAGGTTGCTCTCCGCCGGCGGCTGGATCACCTCCGAGAAACGAGGGTCTCTTCCACAGCCAAAAAAGAGCTAACGCCAGCAGGAGCATAGGAAGACCGTAGGCTCGCAGGATGCTCGACGGGTCGCCCTCAGTGAGCACGAAATTTAGGTGCGAATTGTCAGTTTCCTCTCTGCTGATAAAAAACACACCAGGTTTGGGTCGCTTCTCAAACCACGCCACATAACAAACTTGAACCTTCCTGGTTGTATACGACTTCTTAATGTTGAGTGTGGCGGATGCGCCATAGTAGGCGCCAACGGGGATTGCGCGCCTAAGGTGTCCCAATTGCGCCTTAGCCTGCTGCACCAGGGAGTCCAGCGAAAATGGTGGATTCTGGCGGCCTTCGAGAGCACCCACGAGCGCCTGAATATCGGGATTGGGAACAAACAAGTAATAAATGAGCGGCGAAAATGTTGCAACTGTCCAGGCGAACGCCGCTATCAACAACACGATCGGTAAAGCACGGTTGCTTATCCTCATCGCGCTTCCTTCCGGGTCATGCGTCCAATCGCCGCAGCATCGACCACACGCGCGAGATCGGCAGTCCCATCACGTTGAAGTAACAGCCCTCGATGCGGTCCACGAATCGCCCGCCGACGCCCTGAATCCCGTACGCGCCCGCTTTGTCGAACGGCTCACGCGTTGCGATATAGTCATCGATCTCCTGCTTCGAAAGCTTCACAAAATGTACGCGCGTCGATTCAACGTGACTCAGCGCCTTCGCGTCTGGCATCGACAGAATGCAGACCCCCGTGAGCACTTCGTGAGTTTTGCCGCTGAGCAAGCGCAGCATCGACCGTGCTTCCCGAACGTCTTGTGGCTTCCCCAGGATTCTGCCTTGCGCCAGGACGATCGTGTCGGCTCCGATCACGACTGCCCTGCCGCTTCCTTTCACTCGCTCCGCCACTGCGTGCGCTTTTTCTTTCGCCAGACGCAACGTGTGCGCCCGAGCCGACTCCCGCCCTCGCCGCGATTCATCAACGTGAGCGGGACGAACCTGAAACGCGAATCCCGCGTTGCGCAAGATTTCCGCCCTCCGCGGCGAATTCGACGCGAGGATCAGCTTGGTGCCCGGCCCTATCGCGAGCAATTTGTCTTTGATCGAGGAAAGAAGCATGGAGGAAAAACATAACACAGAGCATACGAAGCGAAGGCTGAGCGCGTCCGAATTGTGCCTTCACGCTGCTGACCGCGGCGGTTTCTCCGCGCCCTCGGCTGTTCTCTGTATGCTTTGTGGTTATCTTTAGGCTTTCTCGACCACGGCCCTCTCGGCTAGATGACCACCGACTCTTGGTATTCGCCGAACGGTCGTCGCATCGCGTCAGAAATCTCGCCCACGGTTGCGTACGCTTCCACTGCCGCGAGGATCGCGGGCATCACGTTCTCCGTCCCACTGGCCCGCCGCTCGATTTCTGTCAGGGCGGCCCGTGCCTTCGCGCTGTCACGGCGTCCGCGCAACGCCTTTACGCGGGCCACTTGCGCCCGCTCGATTTCCGGATCGATGCGCAGCGTCGGAATCGGCCGTTCATCTTCCGCCTGAAAGCGGTTCACTCCGACGACCACCTGCTCGCCCGTCTCGACCGCGCGTTGATATTCATACGCCGATTTCTGAATCTCCTGCTGAACGTACCCGGCCTCGATGGCTCGCAGCATTCCGCCCATCGCATCGATTTTCGCGATGTAATCGCTCGCGCCCGCTTCGATCTCGTTTGTCAGTTTCTCGATCGCGTATGAGCCCGCAAATGGATCGATCGTGTTCGCCACACCCGTTTCTTGCGCGATGATCTGCTGCGTGCGCAGCGCGAGCAGGGCTGCATCTTCCGTCGGGAGTGCCAGAGCTTCATCCAGCGCGTTCGCGTGCAGCGACTGGCATCCGCCCAATACTGCTGCCAGGCATTGCAACGCGACGCGTACAAGATTGTTCTCCGGCTGCTGCGCCGTAAGGGAAGATCCCGCTGTCTGCGCGTGGAAGCGCAGCATCATCGACCGCGGATCGCGCGCGCCGAAGCGTTCGCGCATCGTCCGCGCCCATAGGCGTCGCGCCGCGCGGAATTTCGCCACTTGCATCAACAGTTCGCTGTGCGCGTTAAAGAAAAACGAGATCTGAGGCGCGAACTCGTCCACCCGCAATCCCGCTGCAATCGCAGCTTCCACATATGCGATTGCATTTGCCAGAGTGAACGCCACTTCCTGCACGTCCGTCGAGCCCGCTTCGCGAATGTGATAACCGGAAATCGAAATCGCGTTCCAGTTGGGTACCTCGGCGCGGCACCAGGCGAAAATGTCCGTCACGATCCGCATCGCCGGCCGCAGTGGATAAATGTACGTGCCACGCGCGACGTATTCCTTCAAGACGTCGTTCTGCACCGTGCCCGAAAGCCGCCGGAGGTTCGCGCCCTGTTCTTTCGCAACCGCGACGTACAGCGCCAGCAGTATTGCAGCCGTCGAGTTGATCGTCATCGACGTCGAGACACGTTCGAGGGGGATCCCATCGAATAGCGCGCGCATGTCCTCTAGCGAATCGATCGCGACGCCAACTTTTCCGACTTCGCCCAGTGCCAGCGTATGATCGGAATCCATCCCGATTTGCGTCGGCAGATCGAACGCAACGGAAAGGCCTGTCTGCCCCTGTGCGAGCAAATAACGATAGCGGCTGTTCGATTCAACGGCGCTTCCGAAGCCGGCATACTGGCGCATGGTCCAGAGCCGGCCGCGATACATCGTCGGATACACGCCGCGTGTGACGGGAAACTCGCCGGGATACCCGAGATCGCGCTCGGCGTCGAAGCCGGGCAAGTCCTCCCGCGTGATGACCGTTTCCATCGGCAGACCGCTGGTCGACGCGGCTTTGCGTTCAGAAAAGCTCGGCGGCTTTTGGGGAATGGTCATGATGCCAACGGAAGGAAAATAGAAAACTGAAAACAGACTTCAGATCGTCAGGGTGCCTCGCCGTAACGCCAATCCCACGGTGGTTCTTCTCTGCGCGCCCTTCGGGCATGTTTCGAAGTTCCGGTCGACGCTCACGTCCGGCAAAGCACGTTGCCGCTTCGCACTTCCCTTTTCTATTCTGCATCCTCCAAACCGATTTTGCGTGCCCGTCGGAACGAAGCCACGGAGAACGCCGACATTGCGATCGTGTACGCCATGGCAAACGCAATCACCCACGCCACGGGCCGCACTCTCCATTGGCGCCACGCCGCCGTCAACCCATATACGGCGAACACGGCGAAAAATACGCCCATAGCTTCGTGAAACAATTGCCGCGTCACGCGCCAGAACGCGCGCATCGACGCCATCGTCGAACGCCAGACGAGCGGCATCACCCGGGGATCCATGCCCCCGATTCTATTGCCTTTTGCGCGATTCGGCCAATCGGTTGTCCATCTCTCACCCCCAATGTGTCGCGAAAGCAAAGATGTTCCCGGAGAGCGACCCCATCGACAGGACAGGTAACCTCTGCGGGACGCATTCCGAGGCCAGTCTTGTTTCGCTCTTGCAGCAAACATAAAATTGTTATAGGAAGGGCGTTCGACAGGAGGTGAGCCCTTGCAACTGGACGACCGGATGAAGCAATTGTTGCGCGAGCTGGGCCACGCGATCAACGACAGCGTGTCCGAGTCGGACCGCATCGCGGAGGCGATCGCAAGCGTTCGCGCCGCCGGCTTCGATATCGTGCTGAAGCTCGACGCGACAATCGGCCTCGCGCGACGCCCGTCCAAGGACGCGCGCATGACCAAGCAGGATCGTCGCTTTCTCGAATCCCTGCACATCCGTGTCGATGAAGAGATTCTCGAAGAGGAGGACGCCGAGGCGCCCAAAATCGAAATCACTCCTCAAGATATCAAGTTCCTCAAATCGCTGAAAATTTCGTTCGATGAAGAGCTTTAGCACATTCGCGATCGTTTGCGGCCTCGCCCTCTCGGGCGCGGTCTTTGCGCCCGTCGCGTCCGCGCAGGTCAGTCCGGTCGTGATGGCCAAGCAGGTTTCGCAGAAACCCGTTTGGCTGAAGGTCGAGGTCGTGCGCTTCGATCAAAATTTGCTGACGGTTCGCATTCCCGGGCAGGAATCGCGCATCCTGACGTTCACTTACGCATCGAGCGCCCAGTCCCAAGTTCAGAAAATACTCAATAAGGGCGGCTATCAATATGGCGACGCCATCAGGATTCGCTATATTCCTGGAACGAGCGTCGCGCTTCGCATTCACGGCAAGGCTTCGAAACCCAAAACGTCAAGCCCGAGCAAGCCGACCGCTCCGATCCGCACTCGCCGCGCTTCTCCGGTTAATTAACCTTCGCGATCTCGCGAATCGCGCAACACCCTTCAACCGCAGAACCCTTGAAACGAGCAGGAAACCCCGAACCCCAACCTGTTGACATACCGCAACTTTACGCCTAGATTCGGTTTATATCAGTATAGGAGGCGCATTGCGCTTTTGCTCCCGCTCCCTGCTGATCGCGCTCATTTCTAGCGGGATGCTAACCCTGCAACTCCAGCCCTCCCTGCAGGCAGCTCCAGCACCGACTGACGCCCAGGCCACTGCGGCACCGTTCGCAGTAGTTGCCTTGGCGGATCTCGCCCATATTGGCAATGCCAACGCCGCGGGCGGCACGACGGTGCATCCCGGCGACACGCTCGACACCGCCCCCGGCGGCGAACTGCGTCTTACCGTCGCCAACGGTCAGGTCTATCTGGGTTCCGACACTGCGGCCAACATCCTCCGCTCGGGCACCATCTTGCAAGCCGCGATCGTCCGCGGCACCGTCGGTTTTTCGTCGCTCACCGACCAGCAATTCCAGATCGTCACGCCCGAAGGAATCGTTGCGGCTGCGGGTGGTCTGCCTGCATATGGACAAGTCACCATCACAGGTCCGAACGACATCGTGATTTCCGCTTACACCGGCGCACTGGTGCTCAATCGCGGCTCCCAAACGCTGATCGTTAAAGCGGGCCAGTCGTATTACGTTTCGCTTGTGCCGGACCCACAGCCTCCCCAGCGAAAAGCCGGCGTCGTTCCCGCCTATAATTACCACCTGGTCTGGCGCATCATCGTGGTCAGCGCCGCAGGCGGAATCGGTTATTGACTCTGGCGCATATACTGCGAAAGTCCCATCGACCCGTGATCTCTGGAATTACTCTGGTTTGTGCATTCCCGCCTGTGTCACATAGACGAGATTTCACTGCTGCTCTCCACTTGACGCTCGCCCCGCGGCGATGTTCCTCACGAATCGCCTCGCGGGGTGGTGCTCGTCAGCCCTGACCCTCAAAACGTGCTACAACTGTCCCAATGATTCGCTCGCCTGCTGTTGCAGGACGCTTTTATCCCGCCGATTCACAAATACTGGCGCATGAAATTGACCAGTACGTGGCGTCAAAGACTGCAAAGTCGGCTGTGCGCGCATGCCTTGTACCGCACGCCGGATACATGTATTCGGGGCACGTGGCCGGCGCCGTTTACGCGTCAATTGAAATTCCGCCGCTTTGCATCCTCATCGGCCCGCGCCATTTCCCGCGTGGTGCGCCGCTGTCGATCCTCACCGAAGGCAGCTGGGCGACGCCTTTCGGCGAGGCGCAAATCCATTCCGCGCTAGCGAAGCGCGTCGCACAAGAATGCCCGCTTCTCCGCGAAGATCCCGTCGCGCATCAGACCGAGCATTCTCTCGAAGTGCAGCTTCCGTTCCTGCAGTTCCTCGTGCCCGATTTCCGTTTCGTTCCGATAGTCCTCGCGAGCGATCGGTTCCGCGCCCTGGAGGATCTTGGCCACGGACTCGCGCGAGCTGTCGCAGCCGAGACGGCCCCGCTTCTTTTGGTCATCAGTTCTGACCTGAACCATTACGAGAGCGATGATGTGACGCGCGTGAAAGATCGAAAGGCAATCGAGCGTATTCTCGCGATCGATCCCCGTGGACTCTACGACACGGTTCGAAATGAGGAGATTTCGATGTGCGGCTATGCCGCTACAGTCACAGCGCTCGCCGCGCTGAACGACTTAGGCGCGACCGAAGGGAAGCTGGTCCGCTACGCGACGTCAGGCGACGTCACCGGCGACCGCGACGAAGTCGTCGGCTACGCCGGGATTGTCTTTCCTTGATTGGCAACGAACTCCGCAAATCGAAACCACGCGTTCGAAAAACGTTCAACTGTCATCCTCTTACCGGCGCCTTCAAAGACTGGAATGACAGCCCGGCAAAATGTCTCTTCGCATTTCGCATTCCTAGTTTCGAATTTCGATCTTCTCAGTAATCTCCGCCGACGCCATGAAACATCGGCGTGCACGGAACAGACCGAGCCTCCGTTCCGTCGTGTACGGCATAGCTGACGGGGTGCCCGTTTGCTTCCGACGACCACAGCGACGCCGCGCCATGCTCACCGTTCTTGTTGATCGCGTAATACTGCAAATCGAACAGCTTCAGTCGCGATGGATCGAACGCGTAGTTGTGTGCCACTCGATGTAGCGCTTCCAGGCACGCCTTCGTCGGCGACATTCCTCCGCGCATCAATTCGACCACCGTGTGTGCCCCGCAAATTTTGATGTTTTCTTCGCCGCGTCCCGTCGATCCCGCCGCCCCCACTTCATTATCGACGAAGCAGCCGTCGCCGATCAGCGGCGAGTCGCCTACGCGCCCGGAAATTTTCCACGCCAGCCCGGAAGTCGTCGTCGTGCCCGACATGTCGCCTTTCTCGTCCAGCGCCAGGCAGTTGATCGTGCCCGTTGGCGGGTGTCTCACCACGTCCTCGATCCACGCGCGCAACTGCATTTTTTCGGGCGTGTCCAGCAGCCCTGAGAGCGTGCGCTTCCATTGCGGGCTGTCCAGACCGGGCCGCCAGTCCTTCGAGCTCGACGCCTTCCACGCAAGCCACGCCAGGCGCGCGGGTTCCGTCAGCAGATTCATCGGCTGAAAGCCGAAGTCCTCCGCCACTTTCGTCGCGCCTCGCCCTACGATGAATTCATGGTTCGTCCGTTCCATGATTGTTTTTGCGACGAGCGACGGATTCTTGATGTCCTCGATCGCGCCCACCGCGCCGCACCGCGACGTGGGCCCATGCATCACGCAAGCGTCGAGCTGAACCACTCCGTCCTCGTTCGGCAATCCGCCGTAGCCCACCGTGTGGTCGTTCGGGTCGTCCTCCACCTTCGTCACCACCGCGAGAACCGCATCCAGTGTGTCGCCGCCGTTGCGCAAAACCTGCATCCCGCCTTCCAGATGCGGCAGCCCGTTGTCGGCGGAAATGATCAGCGGCCGTTTCCCCTGCGCCGCTTCCGTCGCGCCGCCGTTGGTGCGCGGTCTCCCGCTCGCCTTTGCCGCCGGCGCTCCCCCGAAAAATTTCCCCGCGCCCGCCGCTATAGTGCCCGCCAACGTCGACAGAAAAAACTTCCTGCGCGTCCACTTATCCATGCTTCGCCTCCCTGCGCGCCCACTCGCGATTGTTCGCGCTGCGCAGCATAATTCCGCCCGCGTCCTTCCACAAGGAACTTTAGCGAATGATTTAGCGTGACTCCGCGCAGACGCAATGCGCGCGGACCAATGCTGCTGATCGGCCTTTCCGCAAGTCTTGCGCTTTGGTGAGAGGTCCGCAGCGCGTGACGGACGAACCGGTGCTGCGAATTGCCAGACCGGGTGATTTTTCTCGCATCCATACAGAATTTTCTTCTGCGCGCAGGCATTCACCGCAAATCGCGCGGCGTATACTTGTAATTGCCGGTGTGTTTGAACGCTCGCTGGGACTGCATCATACGGGCCGGTCGATTCGCATCGGCAGGAGGATCCGATGCGATTCACAGCACTCGTAATTTCGTTTCTAGCCGCCGGTCTTGCCTTCGCGGGAACGTCCGCCGCGCAAGGTCCGCAGAATCAGCCCCCAACACCGCCGCGGGACCAGTCAGCAAATCACACGATGCGAAGTCCCGCATGGCGAATGGGCAACTCCACGATTGCAGCACCGCGAGTCATGACCTGGCGTTCGCGGCAACTTGAGCGGAGGGAAGGATGGGGCGGCCCGCTTCGCATCTTTTCGAACTTGGAATCGGATTTGGATAATCCGCGCATCCAGACCGCGCTCGGTCTCAGCCAGCAGCAGGTAACGAGCCTTCGCGGAATCCTCGTCAACACGGAAATCTACACGATTCAAGATGGATCGGGGATTCTTGTCGACGGCATTCAGTTGAAGCAGCTTCTCCGCTCCGATCATCCCGACAAAACTGCGGTCATGGCCAAAGGCAACGCCATCTCGCAAGGCGTTTCGCAGATCATCAATCATTATCTCAACGCGATCCTCGACGCGAAAAATGTACTCACTCCTCAGCAACAGGACATGATCCGCCACTACATGGCCATGCATGGGGCCGAAATGGGCAATCTTGGTTTTGGCAGCGTGGGCATGCCTGGTCAGAGTTCAGGGCCCAAGCCCCAATGGTAGGTGGACGCTTTCCCTTGCAGCTTGATTTTGCCTGAACTTCGCAGCAACATGGCCCGTTCAATGCGAGGCGCAAGTCGGCCCTCTCGCTGCAACAATCCCGTTTGGGAGAAATCATGCGTCCAGCCATTCGGCTTTCTTCGCTTTTGTTCGCTCTGTTGCTTTCGTCCGCTTTTCTGATCGCGCAGACTGCCCCGAACTCCGGCGCGCAAGCTCAGCCTGACGTCCTGCGCGCCATGTTCGACGTGCGCACCTTCAAGCAGGTGGCAATTTCGCCCGACGGAACGCGCGTAGCGTGGGTCGAAAACCTCCCGGGCAGCGGAGGCGCGCCGTCGCGCAACAGCACGATCTACGTCGCGGATGTTGATGCGCCTGGACGCGCGGTTCGCATCACCGCCGAAAACACCGCGGCCAGCGAAAGCGAGCGCACGCGTCACGTCGCGCGGCGTCGCACTGAAGCAGGAACGCACGAAAATCTCGCTGCGCCGCACGAAGAAGACGATGTCGCCTGGTCGCCTGACGGTCGCCAAATCGCATTCCTTTCTGACGTTGAAACTCACGGCCAATTGCAGCTATACGTCATCGACTTGTCGGCTCGGAACTCTCGCCCCAAACAGCTCACGCACTTCACCGGTTTTCTTACGCGTCCGCAATGGTCGCCGGATGGAAAGACAATCGCTCTCTTGTACATCCAGAACGCAAAGCGCGTTGCGGGTCCGCTTGCGGCTGAAACGCCCGACGTCGGCGTCATCTCCGAAACTTACACCGAGCAGCGCCTCGTCCTCGTCGATCCATCCGGCGGTAACGCGCGCCAAATCTCCCCTGGCGACATGTATATTTACGAATTTGATTGGTCGCCCGATAGCCGTCGCCTCGTTTTCACTGCCGCGCACGGCAACGGCGACGACAACTGGTGGATCGCTGATATTTACTCGATCGATGCCGCATCCGGCGCGATGCGTGAAATCCTGCCGAACCCGAAGCTCCAAATGGCAAACGTCCGCTGGTCGCCAGACGGCCGCGAAATCGCCTTTATCGGTGGTCTGATGAGTGACCAGGGCGTCACCGGCGGCGACATCTTCACGTTCCCCGCCGAAGGCGGCACGCCGCGTGATCTCACCCGCGGAATGCGACAAAGCGCCTCCTCATTCAGTTGGGCGTCCGACTCGCATTCGATTTTCTTCACAAGCATCATCGATGGCGACACCGCCATCAATCGCCTCGACGCGACCAGCGGCGGGATCTCGCAAATCTGGCGCGGCGCCGAACGCGTTTCCGCCGCCGGTTTCACGCCCGACGTTTCTCTCTCCCGCGACGCGACCGCCTCTGCGCTCGTCCGCCAATCCTTCTCGCAGCCTCCCGAGGTGTGGGCCGGTCCGGTCGGCCAGTGGAAGCGCATGACGAACGTCAACGCCAGCCTCCATCCAGCCTGGGGCAAAGCCGTCAGCCTCGATTGGGACACCGGCATCGGCAACGTTCAGGGCTGGCTCGTCTACCCCGCAAATTTCGACTCATCGAAGAAATATCCGATGGTGGTCGTTGTCCACGGTGGCCCCGCTTCCGCCACGCTCTCTGGCTGGCCGGGCCGCGGCTCGTACTACATGGCGCTTCCGTCGCAGGGCTACTTCCTGCTCTTCCCGAATCCGCGCGGTAGCTACGGGCAAGGAGAAAGGTTCACACGTGCAAACGTGAAGGACTTCGGCTATGGCGACTGGACCGACATTCTCGCGGGAGTCGACAAAGCCATCCAATCCGCGCCCATCGATCCGAATCGCCTTGGCCTTACCGGCTGGAGCTACGGCGGTTTCATGACCATGTGGGGCGTTACGCACACGCATCGTTTTCACGCTGCTGTCGCAGGCGCGGGACTCTCCGACTGGCTCAGCTACTATGGCGAAAACAAAATCGACCAGTGGATGATCCCCTACTTCGGCGCGTCCGTTTACGACGATCCCGGCGTGTACGCCAAGAGCTCCCCGATCAACTACGTCAAGAATGTCACCACACCCACACTGATGCTTGTCGGCCAATACGACGGCGAATGTCCCGCGCCGCAGTCCCTCGAATTTTGGCACGCGCTCGAAACGCTCCACGTTCCCACGCGCCTCGTCATTTATCCGAACGAGGGCCACGGCTTTGTCAACCCGGCGCACAATCGCGACGTCATGCAACGCACCATCGACTGGTTCGACCAATACCTTGGCTCGGCGAACTAACCATCGTCTGATTGTCTAACGAGCTAAAAGAAAACGAGAGCCTGGAAGAAGCACGGGAGCAACGACCCTCCTGGGCGAAAGCCGGAAAGTCGACGCACGCGGCACGAGCGCGTTCAAGCGCGAAGTTATTTGTTCGTCCCTCTGCCTCCTTTCCCGCCTCTATCTCCTTTCCTTCCTTTACTTCCGCAAGAGTCTCCTCTGTTTCCTCCTATGACTCCTCTGCATCCTTTGCTTCCTCTGCCTCTTCCTTTTCGCCTGTCATTCCGTACAGCCATAGCGACCCGAACGAAATCTGGCCTGCCGTTCTATTTCGCCTCCTTCCGAGGAAGGGTACCTTTTGCCCATGAGCTGCGGGGTGGTTCCGAGCCCTCGCCCCCGGCTCCCATTTCGCTCTGTCACGCTTCGAGGGTGAGGGTAAGTGACGTTTCGAGCGTGCGAGTAAGTCACGGTTCGAGCGTGCCAGTAAACCACGCTTGGAGCTTGCGACTAAATGACCTAGGGGAGGACCCGAATGTCCCACTGGATTGGCACCACGTCCGCCACCGACGCTGGAATGTCCGATTTCAAGGAATGTCTGAAGAATCTTCGCGACGGCCATCCTGACGAAGCCTTGCAGCACGCTCGCCGTGCACTGGGCGTCGCGCCGAAGAATCCCTTTTATCTCTCGTACACGGGTTTGCTCGCCGCCATGGCGGAAAGGCGCTACGCCGACGCGGAATCGCTCTGCCGCGAAGCTGTCGGCATGAAGCACAATCACGCACAGCTTTACCTGAATCTCGCCGACGTGTACATCCAGGCCGGCCGCACCTCTGAAGCGGTCGCTACGCTTGAGAAGGGTCTCATCTCTGCCGGACGCGACTTCCGAATTCGGCGCGCCCTCGAACGCCTGGGCGTTCGCCGGGGGCCGGTCTTGACGTTTCTCCATCGCGGTCATCCGATCAATCGCACACTGGGACGCCTTCGTCATCGCCTTGCCGGTCCACCCCACGCCGTGTGACCGCTTCCTGCGATTGTTGAGCCTTCGATTGGCCCCGGTTTCCGAGGCCAATCGCAAAGGCTTTCGCGAGTTGTCACTCTAAACCTGACCTTACGAGCTAAGCCAAGCCTGCCTGCCGCACTCGGGGATCTCGCCGCCTCTGCGACTATCGTGGGCTGCTCCACATACGTCATCCGAAGGGTGCCGTTTGGCGAGTTCGAAGGGCGCCGGCTGTTCGTTATGAGGAGTGGTTTGTAGATTCTCTCTTAAGATTCAAGCTCGAAGAAAACCCGGAGCGAATTGCATCCGAGTCGCACGCTGCCCCGAAGCGGAAAACGCGCGAACCGTCGTAAGGCTGCTCATGACGAAGCATGCCGTAATGGCCCCTTGCCTTCAGGTGCGTGCCCTCCTCCCATTACCGTCCCAAACCGCGCCCAATAAGCGCTGCTTAAGCGCGTTTCAAGACCAACATGCTTGGTCTATTTACCGCCATTTTTTTCGCTTGATTTTCGCCAGAAAACTACCGGGTGGAGGCGTCGCTCTCGACTTTGCCGTCGCGAAGGCGGATGACTCGGTGCGCGTGGGCTGCGATCTCCGGCTCATGTGTAACGAGAATAATCGTGTTACCGTTCTCGTGAAGCCGCTGGAACAGCGCCATGATTTCTTCGCCCGTCGCCGAATCCAGGTTGCCGGTCGGCTCGTCCGCCAGAAGGATCGCAGGGTTATTGACCAGCGCGCGCGCAATGGCCACCCGCTGCCGCTGTCCCCCCGACAACTCGTTTGGTTTGTGCATCATGCGGCCGGCAAGGTCGACCTGCGCGAGCGCCCTTTTGGCCCGATCCATGCGCTCGAGAGCCGGCGTGCCGTTGTAGATCATGGGCAGCTCGACGTTGTGGAGTGCGGTCGCGCGCGCCAGCAGGTTGAATGTCTGGAAGACGAAGCCGATTTCCTTGTTGCGGATGTAGGCGAGCTCGTCGTCGTCCAGCTGGCTGACCAGGCGGCCGGCAAGCCAGTAATTTCCTTTGCTGGGCGTGTCGAGGCAACCAATGAGGTTCATCAGCGTCGACTTGCCCGATCCCGACGGCCCCATGATCGCTACGTATTCGTTCTTGCGGATCTCTATGTTGACGCCGCGGAGCGCGTGTAGGTGCTCCGTGCCCATCTCGTAGGTTTTCCAGAGGTCCTCGGTCTTGATGACGATGCCGGCCGAGACAAAATCCTCGCGATAAGGCTGAACGGCAATTTCGGCGACCGGCGATGCCATCGAATCCTCGGTGATTTAAATTACCACCAATTTACTGAGATGCGACGACGAGAGCGAAAGTCGTTGCCCAAAGACCGAAAAGATTACTGCCCCTAAGCTGCACCACAGAGCATACCGAGATCACAGCCGACCCCCAGCACGAAGAAAAAATCGTCTGTAGTCCCAAAGCAGCCTGCCATTGCGGACGCGCACTCGCTCCCTAGCAGCGTTTACCCCACTTCGACGAAATCGACGTGGGCGCTACGTGCTACTGCCTTCGTCCTTAGCCAGGCTGTTATCGACTTTGATCGTCGCGCCGGGTTTTAGCGTGCGAAGGACCTGGTAGCTACCTGTAACGATTTGGTCGCCCGCTTTCAAACCGTCGGTGACTTCAATATTGGTCGTGCCGGTAATCCCGGTCTTAACTGGAACAAAGACGGCCTTATTGCCGCGAACAACGAACACTCCCTGAATTTCCTTTTTCTCGGCGTCCAGTTCGGCGGCCGTCGCAGCCAGAGTCACATTGGAGGATCCGGGATGCGCGGCCTGATTGAGCTCCTCCTGAGTACGGACAGCAACGGCCTGAATAGGAATGCTGAGCGCGTTGTCGCGATGGGCCGTCTGGATCTTAGCGGTGCAGGAAAGTCCAGGCCGCAACGAAAGAGGCGGGTCGGTGATGCGAACTACGACCTTGAAGTCGCGCGCCTCTTGCGTATTGGCGGTCGTCTGTTGAGTAGCAGCCTGACCGGACTGACGCAGAATGGCAAGATCGCCGACTTCGGTGACTATGCCGTGAAGAGTCTTATTGGGGAGCGCATCGACCGTGACATCAGCGGGTTGGCCATCCCGAAGATTTGTGATGTCGGTCTCGTCGACCATGACTTCAGCGGTTACGATGCTCATATCGGAAATCGTCATCAGGAAACTGCCCTCGGCGTTCTGGATGCCGGGAACCACGTTTTCGCCGACACGGACAGGAATGAAGCTGACGATCCCATTAATCGGAGCGCGATAGGTGGTCTTGCGCAGCACGTCCTGTTGGTGCGCCAAAACGGCGCGAGCCTGCTGAACCATCAGGGATGACTGCTGACTGGAATCACGCATTTGGTCAAGCGTGGCCTGCGCGGCCTTTAATGCTGCCACAGCACTGTCGTAGGTCGCTTTCGCGGCGTCATAGTCGGACTTCGCGATGAGTTCTCCGGTGTAGAGAGATTGCGATCTCTGCCAATCGAGCTTGGCTTTCTCAAGATCGGATTGGCGTTGCGCAAGAGTGGCGACAGCAGCCTGGTAACCCGCGGTAGCGGCTTCCGAAGAAGCCTCGGCGCCCTCGAGAGTGGCCTGCTGCGCGCGAACATCCGCAGCAGGCTGAATGCTGTCGATGTGAAGCAAGACGTCGCCGATGCGAACCTTATCGCCTTCCTTCACTGCTATGTCCGTGATCTTGCCGAACCCTTCGCCGAGAATGTTCGTGTAGTTCTTCGGACGGACTTCGCCGGAGGCCGTAACAATTGAGGTCAGATCCTGGCGGACAACGTCAGCCGTTTGGACGGTAACTACCCCTTTATTCACTTCATAGACGCTGACAAGTACGATTGTCCCGAGAACAACGAGCGCACCAGCGCTGATGGCGATCTTCTTGCCCGTCTTCATTCGCCGAATCCCTCTGTCCGAATCTTATGACCAGGACGATCCATTTTCTGCTTCGTTAAATGGATACGCCCAGGAAGGCCGAAATGTTTCGCACGGACCGCAAGAATTTAGACGCCGAGGCAAGGATAAAGAAAGGGAAATGATGCCCGCCTCTTTAGATCCCCGCTCCGATTCCCGACCATAGCGCGGAGTCGCGTATCCACACGATTCACGACAAAATAGCGGCTTAGAACAAACGCGCCAACTTTCGCTGGCTTTGCCGTGAGCCATTATTCTAAATCGTTTTGACCCCGAGGGAAAACGAAAGTTCCCCGTGACGTGCATCGTATCGGCAGGGGTAAGGGTCAAGGAATCGGATCGTGAAGCTTCTATAGCCGCTTTGAGGTGACATCGCTATCGCTGGTTTGGCCGCCGGATCCGGAATCCAGCGAACTGAAAGGCAACCCAGTTCCGCGGAAGGCGCTCTTACGTAGCAACGATGGGTGCGGAGGCGCAGTGTTTGCTGCCACGGGGCCGTGGCGCTTTTGGAGGATTACCGTGTCTTCGGACTCGGGAACAGCGCAGGCCTGAAGACCTGAGCTACATCAAAGACGTGAGGAACATTCGATTGACCTGTCCTTTAGGACGGGCTAAGATTCATGCTTCAGGGTAGGTGTGGAATGGATCGCTCGGCCAAGGTACGCGCTCTCGTTATTTTGGCGGGGGCTTCGCTGTGTTTTGGAACTCTCGCCGCCGCAAGACTTCCGCGTCAAGATCAGAGTGACCAAGCAAGCAAAGATGCCAAACGAACCGCTAAGCAGGAGAAAAAAAGGGAGGGCCAACTTTTTAAGGAGCTCGACCCCCAGTA
>Ga0335075_10006019_pt1 | contig 18743 bp, 13 predicted proteins | sample Lox_Sample_24_FD_206723 | JGI IMG/M metagenome (GOLD analysis project Ga0335075, IMG submission 206723) | Soil microbial communities from Loxahatchee National Wildlife Refuge, Florida, United States - Lox_Sample_2.4 | ecosystem: Environmental > Terrestrial > Soil > Wetlands | place: USA... | reverse complement strand
GCGAAATAACGGCGACCGTGTCGCCGAACCGACCGACAAGACCGCTCCCCGGCGCGATGCTCACCCGCATGGTCATCTCTTCCGCGAAAATGCCCCCGTGCTTGGCGGCACTGTGTTTTGGCGGCCCCGTGTTGCTGGCCCGAGTGTTTGGTGCCCAGTGTTTGGTGCCCAGTGTTTGGTAGCGCTGCGTTTCTTGTTTTGTGTTGCTTTGCTCCGCAATTCGGCGTGCCGGTTTTGGACGGGCGCGCACAGCGCATTTTAGCCAGTCGGTGACTTCCCGGGAAGCGCTCACGACGGCAAGCGCAGCCCGTAAGCGGAGACCGTTAGCGAAGACCGTAAGCGGGTGTGTTTAAGAGGCATACGTGTGCGACGCCTGCTCGATCGCGCTCAGGTACCCGGTCCGGCTGTAGGCGGGACCGCCGTCCACCTGAGCGAGCAGCCCGCGGACCGCCGCCAGCGAGCTGAACCCCTTCCGGTCCATCCAGTCCTTCAGACCGTCGAGCAGCACCTTGGCGTGCGCCGGGCCATGCCGGAGCAGGGCTGAGGTCGTCATCACCACGTCGGCCCCGGCCAGCAGGTAGGCGGCGACGTCGGTGGCGGCGTCGACACCGGTGGAGGCCGCCACCGAGCAGCGGACCAGGCCGTGCAGCCTGCTCACCCAGGCGCGCGGCAGCGCCGCCTCCGCCGGGACCGACAGCCGGAAGCCGGTCGAGACCGTGAACGTCTCCGGGTTGATGTCGGTCTGCAGGAACCGGTTGAACAGCACGAGTCCGTCAGCGCCCGCGTGGTCGAGCACCATCGCCATCTCGCCGAGTGAGCTGAAGTACGGCGACAGCTTGATCGCGACCGGGATCGACACGACGGCCTTGACGGTGGTGAGGATCTCGGTGTACCGGCGCTCGGCGTCCCGCGCCGGGATGAGCGCGTCACCGGGCAGGTAGTAGACGTTGAGCTCGATGGCGGATGCCCCGGCCGACTGGATCGCGGACGCGTAGTCGGTCCAGCCGCCGGCCGTGACCCCGTTGAGCGACCCGATCACCGGAATGTCCACCTCGGCGGTGGCGCGCTTGATCAAGTCCAGGTAGCGGTGCGGCCAGTCTCGGCCGCCCGGCCCGTCGGCGCCGCGGAAGTAGGTTTGCGCCTCGCCGTGACTTTCGGCGTACGCGTCGGCCAGCAGAATGTCCCGGTCGGCGGCCGCCCGCAACTGCTCCTCGAACAGCGACGGCAGCACGACGGCGCCGACGCCGGCCTCGGCCAGCCGGGTGATGCCGGCCAGCGATCCGGTCAGCGGGCCCGCCGAGGCGACGAGCGGGCTGCGCAGGGTGAGTCCGAGATACTTGGTGCTGAGGTCCATGATCTTTCACGCCTTTCCGGGTGAGTGTGCCGCGCCAGTTGTCGGATTGGCGGCGGCCGGGTACCGGTCCGCCCCGCGGGCGGCCATCTCCTCATAGGTCGCCCACTGCTGGGCGATCTGGTGGGCAGCGAGTGCTGCGAGCTCCTCGGCGGCCGCCGGGTCGGTCCTCGCGAGGACCCTGAAGCGCAGCTCTCCGGCCATGTAGGCGGCCAGCGGGAGGCGCGGTCGCGGCGAGTCGAGCAGGAACGGGTTCTCCCCCGCCGCGCGGAGCAGCGGGTCGTACCGCAGCAGCGGCCAGTACCCGGACGCGGCCGCCTTGTACTGCTGGTCCATGCCGTTACGGAGCGGCTGGCCGCCGGATTCGATGCCGTGCGCGATGCAGTGGCTGTAGGCGATCACCAGCGACGGTCCCGGGTACGCCTCCGCCTCGCGCAGCGCCCGCAGCGTCTGCTGCGGATCGGCGCCCATCGCCACCCGCGCGACGTACACGTTACCGTACGCGATGGCCTGGAGGGCCAGGTCCTTCTTGGGCACCCGCTTGCCGGCCGCGGCGAACTTGGCGACCGCGCCGAGCGGCGTCGCCTTCGACGCCTGCCCGCCGGTGTTGGAGTACACCTCGGTGTCGAGCACCAGCACGTTGACGTCCCGGCCGCTAGCGAGCACGTGGTCGAGGCCGCCCGCCCCGATGTCGTAGGCCCAGCCGTCGCCGCCCACGATCCAGACGCTGCGCCGCACCAGGTGGTCAAGGACAGAAAGGAGATCCCGAACGGTCCCGTGCTCCGCGCCGATCTCGAGCAGCCGCTCTCTCAGCCTGCCGACGCGAGCGCGCTGGGCTGCGTATTCGGACTCCCGCCGCTGCGGCGCGCACCCGATCTCGTCGGCGAGTTCCGCGCCGACCTCGTCCCGCAGCGACGCGAGCAGCTCTCTGGCCAGCCGCAAGTGCTGATCGGCGGCCAGCCGGAAGCCGAGGCCGAACTCGGCGTTGTCCTCGAACAGCGAGTTCGACCAGGCCGGCCCGTGGCCGGCCGCGTTCCGCGTCCACGGGGTGGTCGGCAGGTTGCCACCGTAGATCGACGAGCACCCGGTCGCATTGGCGACCAGCAGCCGGTCGCCGAACAGCTGGGAAAGCAGCCGCAGGTACGGCGTCTCACCGCAGCCCGCGCACGCCCCGGAGAACTCGAACAGCGGCTGGAGGAACTGCGTCCCGCGCACCGTGCCGAAGTCGACCCGGGACCTGTCGACCACCGGCAGCGTCTCGAAGAACGCGACCTCACGGCGAGTCCGGACGGGGTCGGCGAGGGCGAGGTTGATCGCCTTGCGTCCGGCCGGACTTCCCGTTGCGGCTGGCGCGGTGACCGGGCAGGCCTCGACGCACAGGCCGCAGCCGGTGCAGTCTTCGGCATAGACCGCAAGCGTGAACCGGGTCTCCGGCAGGCCGCGCGCGTTCAGCGGCGCGGCGGGGAACCCGTCCGGCGCGGCGTCGAGCGCCGAGTCGGGGCAGAGCACCGACCTGATGACGCTGTGCGGGCAGACGAAGGCGCAGTTGCCGCACTGGATGCACAGGTCCGGGTCCCAGGTGGCGACCAGGTCGGAGATGTTCCGCTTCTCGTACTTCGTGGTGCCCGAGGGATAGCTGCCGTCCACCGGGAGCGCGCTGACCGGGATCTGGTCGCCGCGCCCGTCGAGCATCGCCGCGGTGACCGTGCGGACGAATTCGGGCGCATCCGCCGGGATCAGCGACGCGGCGGCGGCACCCGCTGTGACCTGGCCGGGGACCGGCACCTCGCGCAGCCCCGCGAGGGCGGCGTCGACGGCGGCGTTGTTACGCGCGACGATGTCCGGGCCGCGCCGTCCGTAGGTCTCGGCGATCGACTCCTTGATCGCGGCGATCGCCGCGTCCCGCGGCAGCACCCCCGAGATCGCGAAGAAACAGGTCTGCAGGACCGTGTTGACCCGGCCGCCGAGCCCGGCGTCACGGGCGACGGAGGTGGCGTCCACGGCCCACAGCGAAAGCTTCTTGGCGAGGATCGCCTGCTGCGCCTGCCTGGGCAGCGAGTCCCAGACGTCTTCGGTTGGCTGCGGCGTGTTCAGCAGCACTGTCGCGCCCGGTGCCGCCCGGTCGAGAACCTCGGCCCGGCCGATCAGCCGCGCCTGGTGGACGCCGACGAAGCTCGCCTGGCCGGATCCGATCAGGTAGGGCGCCCGGATCGGGTCGGGACCGAAGCGGAGGTGCGATGTGGTCTCCGAGCCCGACTTGCGGGAGTCGTAGACGAAGTACCCCTGCGCGTGCAGGCCGGCCGCGCCGAGGATCTTGATGGTGTTCTTGTTGGCGCCGACGGTGCCGTCCGAGCCCAGACCGTGGAAGACGGCGCGGATGATATCCGGGGACTCAATGTCGAGCGCGGGGTCGTAGTCAAGGCTCAGCCCGGTGACGTCATCGGTGATGCCGACCGTGAACCGGGGGCGGGGCCGGTCCTTCGCCAGCTCCGCGTAGACGCCCGCGACCATGCCCGGGGTGAACTCCTTGGAGGCGAGGCCGTACCGGCCTCCGGTGACCAGCGGCATCGAGTCACGGTCCCCCGCCGAAACGGCCTCGGCCAGGGCCGCTACGACGTCAAGGAACAGCGGCTCGCCGAGCGACCCCGGTTCTTTGGTCCGGTCCAGGACCGCGACCCGGCGCACCGACGGCGGCAGCGTCCCGAGGAACGCCGCGACCGGGAACGGCCGGAACAGCCGGACCTGGACGACGCCGACCCGCTCGCCGCGGGCCGCCAGGTACGCGGCGGTCTCCGCCGCCGTGACGGACGCGGACCCCATGACCACGATCACGCGCTCGGCTTCCGGGTGACCGTAATAGGACATCAGCCGATATGTCCGGCTGCCAGACTGATCGGCGCGGGAGCCGAGGGCGTCCATCGCCGCCTGGACGGCCACTGGCACCCGCGCGTAGAAGGGGTTCACGGTCTCCCGGCCCTGGAAGTAGGTGTCCGGATTCTGTGCCGTGCCCCTGATGAACGGCCGGTCCGGGGACAGTGCCCGGTTTCGGTGCTCGCGGATCAGCGCCTCGGGAACGATGGCGCCCAGATCGGCGTCGGCGAGCAGGTCGACCTCGTTGAGCTCGTGCGAGGTGCGGAACCCGTCGAAGAAGTGCACGAACGGCACCCGGGTCGCCAGCGTGGCCGCCTGCGCGACCACCGCCAGGTCGTGCGCCTCCTGCGGCGACGCGGCGGCGAGCATCGCGAAGCCCGTCGACCGCACCGCCATCACGTCGGAGTGGTCACCGAAGATCGACAGCCCCTGGGCGGCGAGCGCCCGGGCAGCGACGTGGAACACACACGGCGTCAGCTCGCCCGCGATCTTGTACATGTTCGGGATCATCAGCAGCAGGCCCTGCGAGGCGGTGAACGTCGTGGTCAGCGCCCCGGCCTGGAGCGCGCCGTGCAGCGCGCCCGCCGCCCCGCCCTCGGACTGCATCTCGATCACGGTCGGGACCGAGCCCCAGACATTGGCCCGGCCGGCCGCCGACCACTCGTCGGCGAGTTCGGCCATCGGGGACGACGGGGTGATCGGGTAGATGCAGCAGACCTCGTTGAGGCGGTAGGCCGCCGATACGGCCGCCTCGTTCCCGTCGATGGTCACGCGGTTCATGACAGCTCCTGGTCGGCCGGCTCGGGGACCATCTCGATGGCGTGCACCGGGCACTGCTCATAGCAGACGGCGCACCCGGTGCACCGCTCGTAGTCGAACTCGTACCGGTGGCCCCGGCCGAGCTGGATGACGGCGTCCTCCGGGCAGGCGCCGAAGCAGCCGTCGCATTCGAAGCAGTTGCCGCATGACAGGCACCGCTGCGCTTCGCGGACCGCGGCGTCTTCGGTCAGTCCCGCTACCACTTCGGCGAAGTCGGTGACACGCGAAGCAACGGTCCGTTCGGTACCTTCCTGATGTTCGCTTTCCGCGAAATACCAGGGGCGGAGCAGGCCGAAGGTGGCGACCTCATGCTTGGGCCGGTGCACCGGGATGATCTGGCGCAGGTAGTCGTCGATGTAGCGGGCCGCCTTCTTGCCGTGCCCGACGGAGACGGTCACGGTCCGCTCGGCCGGCACCATGTCGCCGCCGGCGAAGACGCCGGGGCAGCCGGTCATCATGTGCTCGTCGACCTCGACCGTTCCGTCGCGGTTGAACTCGATGCCCGGTAGCGCGGTGAGGAAGCCGGTCTCGGCGTCCTGCCCGAGGGCGAGGATCAGCGTGTCGGCTTCCAGGGTTTCGAAGCGGCCGGTCGGCCGGGGGTAGCCGGTCTCGTCGAGCGCCATGACCTCGACCCGCATGGCGGGCGCGGCGAAGCCGGTGATCGTGCGCAGCCAGTTGATCCGCACGCCTTCCTGTTCCGCGGCGGCGGCCTCTTCGTCGTGGGCCGGCATCTTCTCCCGGTTGCGGCGGTAGACGATGATGGTCTCCTCCGCACCAAGCCTGGCGGCCGTGCGGGCCGCGTCCATCGCGGTGTTGCCACCGCCGTAGACCGCCACCCGCTTGCCCGCCACCAGCCTGGCGAGCACCGGCTGGCCGCCCGCCGCGGCGTCGCGCAGGAACGGGACCGCGTCGATGATCCGGCCAGCGTCCCGGGCCGGGATTTCGGTGTGCTTGGACGCCTGCGCGCCGACCGCCACGAAGACCGCGTCGAACCCCTCACGTTCGGCATTGAGGTCGGTGACCGTGTGGTTCATGGTGAACGTGACGCCGAGGTCGGCGATGCGCTCGATGTCGAGCGCGAGCACGTCCCTCGGCAGCCGGTAGGCGGGGATGCCGTACCGCATCATGCCGCCGGGTTCGGCCCCGGCGTCACGGATCTCGACCTGGTGGCCGTGCCGGGCGAGATGGTAGGCGGCGGACAGCCCGCTCGGGCCGGCGCCGATGACGAGCACTCGCCTGCCGCTCGCCGTTGTTGCTGTTATCGGTGCATGACGACCGGTGCGGTTCGCCTCGTCGCCGATGAACCGCTCGACCGCGTGGATGGCGACCGCGTCGTCGAGCTCGCATCGGTTGCACGCGTCCTCGCACGGGTGGTAGCAGACCCGGCCCATCACCGCCGGCAGCGGGTTGTCCTGGGTGAGGATGTCGAAGGCGCGCCGATAGTCCCGCTCCCGGGCGGCCGCCAGCCAGGCCTGGATGTCCTCGCCGGCCGGGCAGGCGTTGTTACACGGCGGCAGCAGGTCAACGTAGACCGGCCTGCGGGTTCGCACCGGCCCGGCCGACGGGCGGTCGTGCAGCAGGTCAGGCAGCGGAGTCAGATCCCGTTCGCGTGCGGCGTTCATGCCTCCACGGTGCGACCAAACGGGCCGGCCGGTTAGGGCAGAACGTCCCGAGCCACGGCTCGGACAGCCAGCACCGTCGCCACCACCAGCAGCACGTTACGGGCTACCAGAACGCTGGTGAGCACGGCCGATCCGTTGACCAGGCTGCCCCAGCCGAACGGGAAGTTCAGCTGGGTGAGGCCGGCCGCCGCTAGCACGGCCAGCGCGGCCGGGCGCTGCGCGGTCTGACCGGTCGCGAGGCACGCCGCCGCCAGGCCGATCACCCAGAGCATGTACTGCGGGCTGAGTACCTGGCTCGCGAGCAGGAACAGCAGGGTCGCGGCGAGCGGCGCGTCCGTCCGGAACTCCGGCCGCCAGCCGATCCGGCCGGTGACCAGCAGCAGCCACCAGGCGAGCACGAGCATGCCGACGACCACCAGGGCGAGCTTGGTGGCGTACTGCGCAAGTCCGACATAGTCACCAGACAGCTGCCACGAGCCGAAGCTGAACACGATCCGGCCGTTCCAGCCCGCCAGCCGCCACACCATGAACGGGGTCGCGGCGACGGATTCGATCTCGATACCACGGGTGTACTGGTGCGCGAGGAAGCTCGCCATCTGGCGGGGAAAGATCGCCCAGACCCCGAGGATCACCGCGACCGCGGCCGTCACGCTCCGGCGCCACTGGCCCGGCGGCACGCCGGTCAGTGCCGTCACCGGCCACACCTTGATCGCGGCGGCCACGCCGATCAAGGCGCCGCGGACGGTCCCGCCGACCGGGCCGCGGTCAGTGACGACCAGGGCCGCGGCCACCGTGAGGGCGACCGTGACCATGTCGAATCTCCCGACGCTGATCGCGCCGAGCAGCGGAACCCCGCAGACCCAGTACCACGCTCCGGTTAGCGACCCGCCGCGTCTGGCGGACCGGCACAGCATGAGCATGACGGCCAGGTCGCAGGCGATGGTCAGGAAGGCGAAGTTGTCGAAATAGTTGCCCGGTATGTGGCCGGGCAACCAGATGACCAGCGCGGCGCCCGGCGGGTACTGCCACTTAGGGTCGGACAGCGGGAAGCTGCCCTTGGACAGGCAGCAGGTGTACCACTCCTTGTACAGGCCCATATCGCCGGCCAGGCGCGGATCGGTGGCGAGCAGGTACAGGATCGTACGTGACGCCAGCCAGGCCCCCCAGAGCACCGCAATCCTGACCCGGTCGTGTCTCGGGTGCAGCCCCTCGTTCCATCCGGACGCCGCGGGGCGGATCCGGGCGTCGGTGCTCACGTACAAGGTTCTTACCACGAATCGCCCCGTCAGCCATAGTCGCGGCGTTAATGTTTGCGCTGAATGCCGCCGCCGAACGAAATCGAACGCGCGACTGACTCCTGCGATAGCATGTTCGCATGAGCGTGGCCGTACAGGAGTCGCTGCTGGACTTCGGTGAGGATCCGGTACCGGGAGCCCTGGCGCCCGAGCGGGTCCCGCTGAGCAGGGGCGCTTGGGTGGACGTGCAGCGAGGCTGGCTCGCGGGCTCGGCGGCGCTATTCTCCCGGCTCGCAGCGGAAGTGCCCTGGCGGGCCGAGCGGCGGCGCATGTATGACAGGACCGTGGACGTGCCGCGGCTGCTGTGCTTCTACGGCGAGGACGACGCGCTGCCCGACCCGGCCCTCGCGGCCTGCCGCACGGCGCTGAGCGCGTACTACGCCGCCCAACTCGGTGAGCCGTTCGTGACCGCGGGGCTGTGCTTCTACCGTGACGGGCGGGACAGCGTCGCCTGGCACGGCGACCGTATCGGACGGGGCGCTCGGGAAGACACGGTGGTTGCGATCCTGTCGCTCGGTGAGGCACGGCCGTTGATGCTGCGGCCCCGCGCCAGTGCTGGCGAACGCCGTGCCGCGACCGGTGAAGCTGGCGGCAGCGACGACACCCGCGCCGCCGGCCCGATGCGGTTCAGTGTCGGGCACGGGGACCTGCTCGTCATGGGCGGCAGCTGCCAGCGGACCTGGGAGCACGCCGTCCCCAAGACGGCGCGCTCCACCGGGCCGCGGATCAGCGTGCAGTTCCGCCCGCGCGGCGTCCGCTGACCAGACCGCGAAGGTCGTACCCGTGGACCTTTGAGCCAGGCCAGCTTCTAACTCTCTGATTCCGACCCGCTCCGCGCCTTCACAGTCAGCCACTCGGCGAGCTGCCCGAGCAGCTGAGGCAGTCGGCAAGCCGCGGCGGCCAGCAGTCACGTAGCGGAGGTAGGACTACGGGGCGGACGAGGCTTGCGCATTTCCAGGTCTTTCTTTAGCTCGGCGATCTCTTTCCCATGGTCATGGCGTTGCGTGAAGTACGCGACGAGGGACAAGACAGTGAGCACAGCCCCCGCCACCGTCACCGCCCACAGAACATCCCTGGTCCCTGTCAAGTCCGTTGGCAACGTGGCCGCGGTGACGCCCGCAGCCGCCGCCAGCGCCACGCCAGCACCAACACAGGCCAACCACAACTCCCCCCAGCCGCCCGGCTTACAGCCGTCGAGGCGTTCGATCAGCCGCTCATAGTCACGGACGCTGATTACGACCCCCAGTTCCTCACTCTGCGGGACAGTGAACCGCTGAGTCACCTCCACAGACTGCAACGGATCAATGCTCACCTCCGCGCACCTGCCTCCTCCTGGACGGGATCAGCCGACACGCAGCGCGGACCCTTCCTTTCGGTATTGGAGTCCTGGCGGGGCGCCTGCCACTTGGCGTGGCCGGATCTTGGCAGGCCACGTCACACCGCCTGGGGGAACCGGACGCTCGGGTACGCGCTCTGATCAGCCCAGGCCACGACCGCGACCTGCCATTGAGCTCTTCGATTGAGCTCTTCCAGTAGGCGACCGTGAGTTACCCTGCTGTAGGGGCTTCTTGTGTTCACAGTCATGAAAGTCCCTTGCCTTCACCTGGAAGGCCGATGGGTCGTCCCGCCGCTGGGAAAGCTGACTGGAATCGGAACCACAGGGGTGGGACGGCCTCGGCCTCATTGGGCGTGGTCCAGCGACACTGGGCGGGTGCCGAGGTGGCTGGCCACCGTCGCCGCACCTGCAGTACGTGTCGGGCCGACACCACAACGAGGCATTACGGTAGAAGCTCTTGAGTTAGGCCCTGCAGGCATGGGCGGACATGACCGCACAAGCGGCACGTATTCAGATATCGCGGGATTTTAGCAAACTTACAGATATATACATTTATGTATTGCCCGGTACTTACGGTATGCTTGTGGTATATACCCCCATAAATGGGACAGGACCTATAAAAGCGTCTCTCTCCGATTGATTCCTATCAATTTTGTGGAGCTGCCGAGTCGTCTGCCGTGTGATACACGGCTTGCCCAACGCCTCGCCATGAGCCTACTCGGGCCTTGGCAACATCGTGCCTACTTCTGCCCAATCGTGACCAAGCTCGGACCTAGCGTACCCAGAATCACCCTGCATGAGGGCGGCTTGCGGGTGTAGCGAGTGTATGAGAGTCAACTTTTATGCACAACGATATGCAAAGCATTGCACAAGGTTGTTACCCTTGACGAGTCGCAAATTTCTTGGCAGCGAGGCTTGCCTCAACCGCATTCGGTGTGGCACGGGCAAGCGCAGGAAGTAAGGTGCCATGACACAGCAACCAATTCAGCAGCCGTACCCCGACCCGCTTGGCTCCCTGGTCAAGGGCATTCGCGAAGGAGACCTGCGACTGTCACAGGAAAATCTCGCGTGGCTAGCCAGCGTCTCCCGCAACACGATCTCCAATCTGGAAAGGGGCGCGGTTATCCCGGACGCGCGCACCTGGCGTCGCATCCGGACGGCCTTGGCGCTGCTACCGATCTCCCTTGAGCAGGCCCGCGAGGGGGGCGCTACGCAATTCCTGATCAACGCGGACGCTGTGCGTGGGATTGTCGAGGCGATCCTGGCCATCCGTGACCGCGATCCGGCCCTCGGGCGGAGCACAGCGGAACGTTGGCAGCAACTCGTCGAAGGACTCACCGGCGAAAAAGGGCTGGAGTGGGCTGCCGCAAGCACCGAGCTGACCTGGCTCGCACGTGAGGTGGCCGACCAGGCCCCACCTGGAAAGGCGTCGATTATCCGTGCTGCGCTGCGTGATCGGGGATGGCTCCCTACGGCTAGGCCTGCGGACGACCTAGCGGTGCCCGTAACACGAGAAGGTCTTACGCAGGTCGAAAAACTGCTTACAACCGTAAACGACATGACGGAGCGACTTCGCGTGTACCAGGCCAAGGCACAGGCTTTCGACCGCCTAGCGCCGGTGGTACGTGATCGTCTCGCTCTTGGGCACGTCCTGGCCTTCGAGATCACCACCCCGGAAACGGCATCCGAAGCGTCGCTCATCAACCTGCTCGTGCTGAACCGAGCCGCTTCGTCGCTCGCCGCAGAACAGGAAGCGCTCGACGCCGCGCGACGCTGGACCGTGATCCTCAGAGTCGCGACGCACATCGTCGAAAAGCAGGCGCCCAACTTGTCCCCCGAGGAAATCATCATGGCGCTACAGCGCGGACTTGACGCGCGGTCATCGGCTGAGATCCACGAACTGCTCCCGCTCGCTAGCGGCGGCGATCTGACCGCGATGTATAACCTGGCGAGGCTACTGAGGAAAAACGGGCGCGTCCAGGAGGCGGACCACTGGCTGCGCCGCTGCGCAGAAGGTGGCCACCCCGGTGCCCTCTTCACCCTGGGCGGACTAGCCATCAAAGATGGCCGGCTGAACGAGGCTAAGCACTGGCTCAGCAGCGCCGCCGACGCGGGGCATCCCGAGGCGATGTACAGCCTCTGGGGGCTGCTGCGCTCGGACGACCCTGTTAGAGCAAAGGAGTGGCTCGATGACTCAGCCAGCGCCGGCAACCGGAATGCCATGTACTGCCTCTGGGTGCTCCATCGGCAAGGTGGCGACCATGCTGAGGCTCGACGGTGGCTGCGTCGCGCCGCCAACCGCGGCCACCGCCAAGCCTTGGACGACCTGAGCAAACTCGACATGGGGAGCGGCTCGGAAGAAGAAGCCGCCCGCTGGCTGCACTTGGCTGCCGAAGCCGGTGACACGGGGGTCATGGCCAGGTTCGAGTCCATACTGTACGAACGCAAGCGCCAAGAGGCGGCTTTCCGCCCGGCGGGCTAGCTCGCGCACGGTGTACGCTGAGCTGCTATCTGGCGGTTACGCTCATTGGTTGTGGGTGAATTTCCGTTGCTCGTGGCGACCGATCTGGACGGGACGATTATCCGCGGGGACGGGACGATCTCCGCGCGCACCGTGGCCGCGTTCGCCCGGGTGGAGGCGGCCGGGGCGCGGTTCGTGCTCGTCACCGGGCGGCCGCCGCGGGTGATGCGGGACATCGCGGCGGTCTTCGGGCACCGGGGGACGGCGATCTGCGCCAACGGGGCGCTCGCCTACGACATGCGGACCGACACGATCGAGGCGCTGCACCTGATGCCGCCGCTGGTCCTCGCCGCGGCCGCCGCCGCGCTGCGGGCCGCGGTGCCTGGCATCGGGATCGCGGTCGAATACCCGGACGGCGAGCATGCCGCCGACGAGGCGTACCAGGCGAGCACCTGGGACGTCAACAGCTCCATACCAAGGCGGGGCGACGCGGCGCTGTTCGGGCGGCCGGCGTTCAAGCTGCTCGGGCGGCACCTGTCCTACACCTGCGACGAACTGCTCGCGCTGACCGCGCCGGCGGTCGAGGACCTGATCAGCGTCTCGCACTCCAACGGCAAGGCGCTCGTCGAGGCGGCCGCGCTCGGCGTGTCGAAGGCCACGGCGGTCGCGGAGCTCGCGGACCGGGACGGTATCGGGCCGGAATCGGTGCTCGCGTTCGGCGACATGCCCAACGACCTGCCGCTGCTGTCCTGGGCCGGCGTCTCGTGCGCGGTCGCCAACGCGCACCCCGAGGTGCTCGCCGCCGCCAGCCTCGTCATCGGGTCCAACGACGACGACGGCGTCGCCGAGTACCTGGAGAGCGTCTTCCCCTAGCGTGCCCGATCACCTTTGGGCCCGCCGGAGAATAACTCGTGGGTTCCGTCTCCGGGTGCCACGGATGTGGCAAGTCAGCCGTACCTCACTGTGCTCACCAGTCGCGCATCGGACGCACTTTCGAAGATGGGGGATAGTTAGGCACACTCCGGTGTGCCTAACTATCCCCCATCCTGGAGCGGCGTCGCCGTCCGACGGCTGCGATCACGGCACCCACCAGGGCGAGTGAGCACGCGTGTTAAATAGTGCGCAGGCCCTTTGGGCGCAGGGGCGAATAACCCGTAGTTTCCGTTCCCGGGTGCCCTGGATGTGGCAGCCAGCCCGATATCTCTGTTCACACCCATCACAGACCGGACAGGATTTCGAAGATAATGGATCATAGCCCACACTCGAGTGTGGGCTATGATCCATTATCCTGATGGGTGGTGTCGCCCGGAGTCCAGCGACCGCGCTGATGGCGTCCGCGAGGGCGGGTGAACCCTGCGTGTTACTAATCCGCAGGCTCTTACCTGTCTCGTGGGGGCTGTGCAATAGGCGTTTTAATGTGTGTTGCGTGGTTTGCCGTGTGCGCGGGGGCGTAGTGCTTTATGCCTCCTGCTTCCGGACTGGCGCTGGGTTGCGGGTACCGGTGGGCGGCCGGGTCAAGGACCCCGCGCGGAGCGGGGGCCGCGCCGGCGCGCGTCAGGTGCGTCCTTGACGCGGGTGGCCGGTCGTGCCCGATGATCGGATGCCCGGAGGCGGGGGGCTGGCGGGGGGCTGTGTTCGGTTCGCGGTTGGCTTCGGGGGGGTCCTTTCGTCCGTGGCGGCGCGGGGCGGCGGGGCAGCCAGACTTACCTTGGCCCGCGGGCAGCCGTCGTGGCTGGCCGGGACATGATGATGGATCGGGTGTCCGTCCCCGCCCGGCAGGGAAGGTGCAGCCGCTCATTCTTTGGAGGCCCGGCGGCGCGGTATGCCGCGTGACAGGGCCCTGGGCCGGAGCTGGCTGCCGTGGCCCGCATCGAGATGATTGCCGGCGTCTCCGCGGGCCCCGTCACCGGTTGGGCGGCCTGGGGGTTGCGTGCCGCGGGTTAGCAGGGGGCGAAGGCGTCGCCGCCGAGCGCGTCCAGGATGTGCATGCCGCGGCGGGTCAGGCGGCGGGCCTCCGGCAGGGCGGCGCGCTTGCCGTCGATCCGGTCCTTGACCTGCGTGTAGTACTGGTAGCCGGGGGCGCCGGCCCGGGCGGAGGTCTTGCCGGCCTCATACAGGCACCAGCGGAGCACCGGCGGGCCCTGCCGGGACAGGTGCCCCGGCGAGCGCTTGCCGGCGCTGGAGTACACGGTGACGTCCAGCCCGGTGAACCGGACCGCCTTGCGGGAGGAGGAGAACCGGCCCTCCCCGCCCAGCCAGCAGGTCATCGCCAGGGCGGTCACCGGGCCGGCGCCGTACAGCTCCCGGCACAGGACCACCGGGCCGGTAACGTGCCGGGCGATCGCGGTCACCGTGGCGCGGCAGGCCCGCATCTGCGCCCCGGCGAGCTCGAGCTGGGCCAGCGCGGCCGTGACCTGGTCCTGCCCGGCCCGGGACAGGTACGCCCGGCAGGCGTCTTCCAGGGCGGCCCGCCCGGCAGCGGTGCCCAGGCCACCGCAGGCCGGGGCGCCGTGGCGGAACAGCACCGCGTGGATCCGCTGCACCCAGGCGGTGTGCTGGACGCGCAGGTCGTGGTAGGTCTCCAGGCGCTGCCGCCAGTCGGCCACCGCCGACGGAGGCACCCAGCACCCCGGGAACTCCCCCCGCTCCAGCAGCTCCCGCTGCAGCCGGGCATCAGCCCGGTCGGTCTTGGCCCGCCTCTTGCGTCCGCGCCGGGCCGCGATCTCCGCCGGATCCCCCACCTGCGGGGTGAACCCGGCAGCGGCCGCCTCCTCGGCCACCTACCGCCACCCGGTGCACCCCTCCATCGCCAGGTGCACCCCGCCGCGGCCGGCGAACCCCGCCAGCCAGCTCCGCAGGTGCTCCCGGTCGGCGGGGCGGACCTGGCCGCGCCAGGCCTCCCCGGTCACGGTGTCAACGACGTCGAAGGTGATCTGCTGCCGGTGAATATCCAGCCCGCCTACGATGGACACGGGACCTCCTCACGCTCCCGCGGGCCCCCCCTTACGGCCCCCGGCGACACTGGACCGCCCCCCGCGATCCATCATGCCCCTGAGCTGGGGAGGTCTCCCCCGCACAGCACACGACCACCGGCAGCGGCCGAGGCATGTCATCTTTGCATGGGTGGCGCACCGACAAACCGGGTCATAACGGACGTGATCATGGTCACCAGCCATGCAAAGGCGGGCGAGTGGCGGTAACGGCGGGCGGCGGCGGGGACGTTAGGTGCTGGTCTAGCCGAAGCGCTCGGTTCTGATGCCGGCGAAATCATGACCGGCCGCCACCAGGAGGGATGTGGCGGCTTCGACGAAGCCGGCCGGGCCGCAGACGAAGATCGCCGGGGCGGCCCGCGGCGAGAAGGCCGCATCCGCCAGGGTGGCCGCGTTGATCCGGCCGGTTTTCACCCCGTCCGGCGCTGCCCGGGTGAACGAGTAGCTGAGGGCGAGGGGAGAAACACGGGACCGTTCGGACAATTCGGTGGTGTAAATGACGTCGGCGGGGGTGCGGGCGCTGTAGACCAGCCGGACCGGGACCTCGCTGTTGACCTGGTCATGGGTGCGCAGCATGGCCATCAGGGGGACGATGCCCGAGCCGCCCGCCACCAGCAGCAGCGGCCTGGTGTCATCGGAGTGCCAGACGAACCAGCCGCCGATCGGGCCCCTGAGGTCGAACTGGTCGCCCGGCTCGGCGACGCCCGCCAGGTACCCGGAGACCTCGCCGCCCTCGGTGAGCTGGACGGTGAGCTCGACGCGGTCACGATCAGGAGCACCGGCGGGGGCGCTGGCGATGGAGTAGTCGCGCTGCGAGGAGTAGCCGTCGGCGGCCGTCAGCCGGGCGACCACGTGCTGTCCGGGCAGATGGCCCGGCCAGCCGGGAACATCGAGGATGAGCGTCCGCGCCGTGGCGGTCTCCTGTCGCGTCGCCGCGATGGTGACCGCGCGCCAGCTCAGTCGCCCTGGTACCGCTGCTCGCGCCACGGGTCTCCGTAGTCGTGGTAGCCGAGTTCTTCCCAGAATCCGTGCCGGTCGGTGCGCATCAGGTCAAGGCCGGTGACCCATTTGGCGGACTTCCAGAAGTACAGGTGCGGGACGAGGAGGCGGGCGGGGCCGCCATGCTCGGCAGGGAGCGGCTTGCCGTCGTATTCGTAGGCGATCCACGCCTTGCCGTCGCGCAGGTCGGCGAGCGGGAGGTTGGTCGTGTAGCCGCCGTAGCTTTTCGCCATGACGTAGCCGGCGTTGCTGGTGGTGATGCCGTCGAGCAGCGTGTCGAGGCTGACGCCCCGCCAGTCGGTGTCCAGCTTGGTCCACTGCGTCACGCAGTGGATATCGGCGTGAATGTCCTCGGCGGGCAAGCTGGTAAACTGCTTCCAGTCCCAGCGCCTCGCCTCGCCGGCCTCCGTGGTGATCGTGAGGCTCCAGGTGGCGATGTTCACCGGCGGGGTCGGGCCGGCCTGCAGGACCGGGAAACCGCGCTCGAGATACTGTCCGGGCGGCAGCTTGCGGCCAGCGTCGTCACGTCTGCGGCCAGTGAAGCCACGGGAGATTGTGCTCACGGTTGAGGTTAACGCGACCGCGTGACGATGGCTTCCCGGAGGATAATCGGGACGACCGACCAACCCAGGGAGACGATGACGACATGAGCGCCCAGGCGACAGCTCAGATCGGCGTAACCGGACTAGGCGTGATGGGCCGGAACCTCGCCCGCAACTTCGCCAGGCACGGGTACGCGGTGGCCCTGCACAACCGGACGACCGCCAGAACCGACGCCATCGTGGCGGAGTTCGGCCACGAGGGCACCTTCGTCCCCGCCGTCACCGCGGAAGAGTTCGTCGCCAGCCTCGAGCGCCCGCGCCGCCTGGTCATCATGGTGAACGCCGGCGCCGCGACCGACGCGGTGATCGAGGAGTTCGCACCGCTGCTGGAACCGGGCGACATGATCATCGACGGCGGCAACGCGCACTTCATCGACACCCGGCGCCGCGAGGCCGCGCTTCGCGAGCAGGGCATCCACTTCGTCGGCATGGGCGTCTCCGGCGGCGAGGAGGGCGCGCTCAACGGCCCGTCGATCATGCCCGGCGGCTCGGCGGAGTCGTATTCGTCGCTCGGCCCGATGCTCGAAAACATCGCCGCGAAGGTCGACGGCGTGCCGTGCGCCACGCACGTGGGGCCGGACGGCGCCGGGCATTTCGTGAAAATGGTGCACAACGGCATTGAATACGCCGACATGCAGCTCATCGCGGAGGCGTACGACCTGCTCCGGTACGCCGGCGGGTACGAGCCCGCGCAGATCGCCGGCATATTCCGGAGCTGGAACAAGGGCCGCCTCGATTCGTACCTGATCGAGATCACCGCCGAGGTCCTCGCGCACACCGACGCCAAGACGGGTCGCCCGTTCGTCGACATCGTCGCCGACCAGGCCGAGCAGAAGGGCACCGGCCGCTGGACCGTCCAGGTCGCCCTGGACCTCGGCGTGCCGGTCAGCGGCATCGCCGAGGCCGTCTTCGCGCGCGGCCTGTCGGGGCACACCGACCTGCGTTCGGCCGCCCGGGAGCTGGGCGGGCCTGCCCGGAACGTAGCGATCGCCGGTCCGGTGGCGTTCGCGGACAAGGTCGAGCAGGCACTGTACGCGTCCAAGGTGGTCTCCTACGCCCAGGGCTGGAACATGATCGCCGCAGGCAGCGAGGAGTACGGCTGGGACATCGACCTCGGGAAGATGGCGGTCATCTGGCGCGGCGGCTGCATTATCCGCGCCGCCTTCCTCGACCGGATCCGGGCCGCGTACGCCGGTAACCCGTCGCTGCCGACGCTGCTCGCGGACCCCGATTTCGGCGCCGAGGTCACCGCGGCTCAGGACGGCTGGCGAGAGGTGACGGCGACCGCGATCACCAGCGGAATCCCGGTTCCGGGGTTCTCGGCGGCGCTGGCCTACTACGACGCGCTGCGCGCGGAACGGCTGCCCGCGGCGCTGATCCAAGGGCTGCGCGACTACTTCGGCGCGCACACCTACCGGCGGACCGACAGCGAGGGCAGCTTCCACACGCTGTGGGCGGCGGACCGGTCCGAGGTCAGCCGGTAGGCCTTGGGTTCACCGCTAGTAGCCGAGCCGGCCGATCACGTTCTGCAGCGGCTGGCCCGCGGCCAGGCGTGCCAGCTGGGCGCGCACCACGGCGTAGGCGTTCTGCCGGGATGAGTGGACCGCGCCGCCGACGTGCGGGGTGAGAAGCAGGCCGGGTGCGGACCAGAGCGGGTGGCCGTCCGGCAGCGGCTCCGGGTCGGTGACGTCCAGCGCGGCGCCGATCCGGCCGGAGTTGAGCGCCTCGAGCAGGGCGTCGGTGTCCACGATCACGCCGCGGGCGGCGTTCACCAGCAGCGCGCCGTCCTTCAGGGCGGTGAGGAACTCCTTGTTCACCAGCTGCCGTGTCTCGTCCGTCACCGGGAGAAGAATGACCACGATGTCCGCATCTTTCAGGAAATCCGGGAGTTCATCGATGGCGTGCACCCCGGCCCTGGCGTGCCGGGCGACGCGGTCGATCTCGACCTCCCAGCCGGCCAGGCGGCGCTCGACGGCGGCGCCGATCGAACCGTAGCCGATGATCAGCACCCGCTTGCCTGCGACCGTGTCGCTGACGGTCGAGTCCCAGTGCTTGCCGATCTTCTGCGCGGCGATGAAGCGCGGGAAGTTCCGCGTATGCGCCACGATCGCGCCCACGACCCACTCGGCGGTAGCCGCGTCGTGCGCACCCCGCGCGTTGCACAGCATGATGTGGCCGGGGACGTAGGGCCGCACGTGCTCGGCGCCGGCCGAGAGCAGCTGGATGGCGCGCAGCCGCGGCAGGCCGGTAATCCTGCTGATGACATCGGGCGTCACCCCGAAGGGCAAGACGATGAACTCGACCTCATCAGCGCTCGCCGGGAGGTCTTCGCCTCCCGTCCAGACATCGGCGTCGAGGCCGGCGGGCAAGCCGCCGAACGCTTCCGGTGAGTGAGGC
>Ga0335075_10006018_pt1 | contig 18746 bp, 9 predicted proteins | sample Lox_Sample_24_FD_206723 | JGI IMG/M metagenome (GOLD analysis project Ga0335075, IMG submission 206723) | Soil microbial communities from Loxahatchee National Wildlife Refuge, Florida, United States - Lox_Sample_2.4 | ecosystem: Environmental > Terrestrial > Soil > Wetlands | place: USA: Florida... | reverse complement strand
TAAAGTGCCTGGCGGGAGATGCCGGAGCGAGCGGCGTGTCGTGTGACGGCGCCGTCAAGGACGGCGGCGGCGTTGGCGATGCGTAGCGACGGCGGTAAAGTGTTCATGGGATGCGTAGCCATTGAGGACGGGGGAACAGGTTCCCGTCATTGCAGCTGCGCACCCCTCAATTGTCCACTTCCAGCGCAAAATAAGACGCCGCCAGAGAAAGTCCCGGATCGTGCGTGCGTATCGGCTGGTAATCGGCATCGCTGGACGGGCACGGAAACCTTTCATCGGGATGGCAAGCAGCAGTTGGGCATGGGAGATTGCCAGCTACGCGACGGCCAAGGCCAGACGCGGCACATGCACTTGGTCATGGTAACGTACAGTCTGTTGATGAAACAATTGCAGCAGGGCCATGCGTATGACTGGGCGTACCAACAGTTGACGACGATCGGCGAAGTCTGTCGAGCAATGCTGCGAGAGAGGCTGCGTACGACCATGACTTGGGCCATCAACCATGTCACGGAATACGCTTGGAGCACGGAGCGAGTGATGATTCATCTCAATCTTGTTCCAAATAGCTGATCTCATACAGTTGGCACAAAGTGTAAGGTTTGCAAAACGCCAGTTCCTCGGTAACGAGGACTACCGGCTTTCCGTCTGACGGCCGCACTCCCGACCACCGGGACGTACGCTTAACTTGCGTGCTGACAAGGACTTAGAGAGCCGACGGTGAGAGTCGAACTCACGACCCATGCTTTACGAAAGCATTGCTCTACCTCTGAGCTACGTCGGCATTTACGTCAATTCTACGGCTCCGGTGCTTTTATGTCACGCTCAACCGAGAGTCGCAGCCGTACGAAAGCTGTGCTCTACCGCTGAGCTAAGGCGGCTAATGCCTTGATTTCCAAGGCCTTGTGTCGAACCGAGTAGGTAGGTGTCTTTGGCATGACTCCCGTAAACACAGCAACAAGGTTTCAGGACACGTTGCCATGTCCGACAACAATTCTACCGCGCCCCTCTCCTCCGACAAGCCTACAGCTCGTCAAGGCTTGATGGATAATTCTCGATCCGATCACTTCGGGGCAATGGCGAGAACAAGGGGGTGATCCGTCAAGGTTAACTTCAGCGCTTCGATCTTGTCGTGGCTTTCGATGGGACGCGTGCCGGTCGTAGGGTCGTACACTTTCACCGAGGGGTAGATGCGGCCCAAATTCACCGTCACCTCATCGGCCCCCTTCAGCCGCTCGTTCCAGATCACCAGCTCGAATGTGCCGTCGCTTCGTTGCAGCAGCAGGTCATGCATGGTGGCCGGCTGCTCCGGGATGCAATAAGCCAGCTGGCCCGGCTTGGCCTGGGAGCTTTTGTCGGCCAGAATCGTCGTGAGGTGGTGCAGATAGACGGCGGCCTTGCGCGGCGTGTAGTCCTGCTTGAAAAAGCCAAAGGTTTGATTGCCTCCTTCGTCCGTACGGTCGCGCAGCAGGTAGACCGCGGTGTGGCTCCAGCCGCGCTTGAATTGATCCAGATACATGCTCAGCAGATTCAACGCCTGGATTTCCTCAGTGATAGGGCCCGCGATGGTGCAGCCGGTCTCCGTGGTCACTCGCGGCAAAGTCAACAGCTCGCTTTCCGAATAGCCGTGAAAATGCTTCGCCCAGGTGAGGCCGTAGTTCCCATACAGGCCATCGACCTTGCACAGGGAGGTAGGCTCTGCCGCATTCCAGGTCTTGTTGTCCTTCAGGCCTGGTGAGCCGGGATGATAAATGTAGTTATGAACGTTGGCATGGTCGGCGTACCTGGTTCCTTCGGGCAGCAAACAACCGGCGCCTTTGGGGATGGTCAGAAACTGCAAGCCGACATTATCCACCTCCGCGCCGCCTTCGCTGATCGACCAGACGGGATACTTCTTGAGCAACGGATCGGCCTTGACACCCTGGTACAATTCGCGTTGCAGCTTCGCGACGGCCAGCCACGAGGGGGCGCGGCCGCCGCCTTTCTCGCCCTGGTAGGTGACGCCCCAGTTGTTCGGCTCGTTGTTGCCCTCAAAGGCAAGCAGGGCGCCGGCCTTCGCTAACGGCCGAGCGGTGTCGAGGAGCTTCTTGAGATCGCTGCCGCCGCTGACCAGGCCCCAGCTGAACCGAGCACCCGTTTGTCGGTGCAAATCCAGATAGGTCTGAAGGGTGGTCGAGCCTTTTTCCGTCAGCCCCTCGATGCCGCCCCGCACCCAACGAAAGCCGCCGTACTTGACCATTTCGATCGTCTTCTGGAGAGGCTGTCCGCGATCCGGGAAGGTGCTGACCACGCCAATGCTATCGAGGAAAGCCGTCGCCGGGATGGCGGTCGTCGGCGTTGGCTTGTCACTTGGCTGGACTTCCAGGACGATCTTGTTGAAGATCTGGTCGTCGAAATTCGGCGTGCCCATTAAGACCAGCCGGCTGAACGAGGTGGTCGTGGTATCGAGGAACCGGACAGCGGCGCCGGCGCCCTTGTTCCAGCTTTTACTGGAAAAGCTCCATGCCCCGTCGGCTTCGCGGCTGAGCGTCAGATGGCTCAAGCCGCCGCCGTTACGCACCGAAGCATGGCTTGCGTCAATGTCCACGGACGCCCAGGTCTTGTCCTTGGCGGGCGTGCCGCCCGCGGCCTTGCCCCACTGCACCGCCCACTTCGCCTTGCAGCGGTGTACCTCAAAGACATAGCCGTTGTCCCTCGTATCTAAAAGCATGAACGAGACGGAGTCGGCGCCCTGGGCGGTGTCGCCCCAGCCCCAGCCGTAATCGAGGGAAAGCGTCAGTTTCCGGGGCTTCTTTACTTCGGTAAAGGTTTTGCTCAGGGAGCCGGCGGGCTGCTTGTTGGCCGCGAAACGGGCGACCGGGCCTGGATTGTTGGACGCTTCTTTCGGGTAGCGGAGCACATCCCAGTCGCCGTTCACCTTCCAGCCGAGGGCGGCGAAGCTCCCCTTGGAAAAGTCGGCGTTGATGACGGACTGCGCCGCGTGAGCAGTCGGGGTAAAGACGAGCTCCACAAAGAAGACGACCAGACTTGCAATCAATCCTGCTCTCATGACACCCTCGGTTATCCGTGATTGTCAGCAATGGCTTTCCAGGGCCGGATCCGATCCCGTTACGCGTCTGTCCTGCGAGCATTGTAGCTGGCCAGCGGTTCTTCGCCATCGCTTGCCGCCAGGATCTCGCAGCTATAATGTGGACTCCGGGGTTGTGGGAATTCGGAGTAGAATTGCGTGAAAAAAGCCGGCTTAGGAGAAGCCCTAAGCCGGCTTTTCATGGAGGCGAGGGGAATTGAACCCCTGTCCCGTGGCATTTCAGCACAAACATCTACGTGTGTAGCTTATCTTCTTTCCCCACGACGGCGCCTTGCGGCTCCTCGCGAAACGTTCGCTCTCCCGATCTCCGACAAGCAGGATGTCCGAAGAGCTAACCGACTGTAAATCTAGCCGTCGCCTCCGCCGGTGCAGTCGATCCCGAAGGATCAGCTTCTGGCGACAGCGAGCCTGATTTAACAACCGAGCCGAGAGCTCTCAGGCGAAGCTCCCGGACACGGGGCAACCGTTACTAGGCCGCCAAGGTCAACTGCGGTTCAGCAGTTAATTGTGTGATAGGCTTTTTACGTGGCCAGCCCATCAACCACGACACGCCGTTTGCACCTCAACTTACCCGGTCGAAACCAAGTCGCCCCCCTTTGGGGAAGAGATGTTGCCGCTAAACACAACATCATTATACCCGCCAGAGGAAAGACGAACAATACCGTCCGAACCGCGACCGTGGGGCAGCGGTCTGAAAACCGCTCCCTTACGGTCGCGGCTCGGATTATTTACGGAACATCGGGCTTTGACGATCCCCGCGCGATAATAAGTAAGCGAGCAGGTCGAGCACTTCGTTCTCGTTGAGCGCCTTGAGCAAACCCTCCGGCATCACCGACACCGGCGACGGTTTTACCTCCTCGACCGCGCTCTTTTTTACCTCGGCGATCTTCGTCGAGTCTTCCGGATCGAGCAGGATCGTCAGCTTGTCTTTCGTCTCGTTGACAATACGGCCGGTGTACATCTTGCCGCTGTTGGTGGTGACGACCGAGGCGCGATATTGGTCCGAGACAACCTTACTCGGCTCGACGATGGATTCGCAAAGGTCCTTTAAGTTAAAGCGGCCGGCGACCTGGCTGAGGTCCGGTCCGGTGGCGCCGCCGTCGCCGTTGAAGCGGTGGCAGATGACACAGCGCGCCGCCGCATACATCTTCTGGCCATTCTTGAAATTGCGGCCTTTCAGCTTCGGCTCGGCGAATTTCACCAGCGCGTCGAGCTTCCAGTCGCGGCCCGGACCCTTCGGCTTGGGCAGCTCCTTGATCTTGAACGGCTTGCGCAAGCCGGCCGCCTCAATGGCCAGGCGCTCCGCATCGCTGGCGTTGTCGAAGGCGTCGTTTTCGATGTTGACGAGGAACTTTTGATAGCTGGCGCCGCCGCTGTGTTTGCGGGCGTCGTCCAGCCATTGAAAGTAAAATTTGCGCTGCTCCATCGTCCAGCCTTCGCGCAGGTTCCGTAGCACGAACAGGTAGTGCAGCTTTTGAAGGTCGGCCCCGTTGGTGAGCGTCTGGGCGACCGTTCCACCGTAGCCGCGGTTGCGCGCCAGCAGCTCGTCCATGCGCTCGGCATTGGTCTTCTTCGATTCTTGCCGCATCAAGGCGATGGTCTTGGCGATGACCGTCGGCGACTTCAGATAGACGAGCAGAGTGGACAATTCCCGATTCAAGCCATCGCTTTTGGCGGGATAGTGAATGTCAAGCTTCTTCGCCAGGCGAGTGGCCGTCGCGGCATCCGGCTGGCCCATGCGGATGAAGACGAGCTGATAGACGCGCAGCAGCTCCAGCTGCTGCGTCTCGGTGAGCTTGTCGTAAGCGAGCCGATCAAGCGCGGCGAGCAAGGGCGCTTGCAGCTCCTTGTCGCCCTGACGAGCGAAGGCCACGGCGCCCGTGATGAGCGTCTCGGCGTCGTTCTCGTTCAGCAGGCGATCCTGCCAGAGAGCGGGCTTCTGATGCTCCAGGGCCACGCGAGCAGCGTAGCGGATGAAACGGTCCCCGTGGCCCAAGTGCGGATAGATCAGCTCGACGGCCTTGGCCTGGTCCGCCGTCGGTTGATGATACTTCTCCAGCTTGTGCCGCAGCTCGCGCAAATCGGCGTTTCTCGAATCGTGAGCATTGACCTTGTCGATTGCTTCCTTGCCGACGTAGGTGACGCGATACAGCTCCGACTGCGCGCCGCGGCCGCCGACAGTGAAATACAGCGCTCCGTCCGGGCCGATGGCAATGTCGGTCAACGGCAGCGGCGTGCGCGACACGAACTCCTCCTTGGTCGCCTTGTAGCTGCTGCCGTCCGGCTCCAGGTGCAGGGCGTAGATGGTGCCGAAGGTCCAGTCGAGCAGGTACAGGGCTTTCTGATACTTGGCCGGGAACTTGGCGCCGTAGCCGAAGTCCATGCCGACCGGCGAGCCGGGACCGATGTTGAGCACCGGCGGCAGGCTATCGATGTAATAAGCCGGCCATTTGCCGGTGCCGCTGCGCCAGCCGAACTCGCTGCCGCTGGCGGCATGCACCACGCGCGTCGGTCGATACCACGGCATGCCCAGGTCCCATTCCATGTCCGCGTCGTAGGCGAACAATTCGCCGTCGGCGTTGAAGGCGATGCGATAGGCATTGCGGTAGCCGATGCTGAAAATCTCGAGATTCTTGCTGTCCGGATCCGTGTTGGCGACCCAGCCGCCGGGAGCCATACGGCCGCGGGCATGGCCGTTGGCGTCCCACTGGCGCGGCAGAAGCAGATCCTCGCCCCAGTTGCTGGGAATACGGCTGCCGTCAATTTTCGGCGGCAGATCGGTGTGATTGCCGCAGACGAAATAGAGCGACTTGCCGTCCGGCGCCAGGCGCACGGCATGCGGACCATGCTCGCCGCCGCCGGCGATGGACCGCAGCTTCTTCACCTCGTCGAATTGATCGTCGCCGTTGGTATCGCGCACCCGGTAAAGACCGCTGCCCGGCCCGCCGTTGGCCATGACGTACAGGCTGTCGAACGCCCACAGCATCCCCTGCGCCGCCGTGATTTTCACGTCGAGATGCTCAACTTTAACCTCGTCCTTGCTGCCCGGCGGCGGCGGCGTGATGCGGCACAGGCCCTTTTTGTCCTGATCGCTGGCGATGAGCCGGCCCTTGTTATCGAAGGCGATGCACACCCACGATCCCAGCTCGGAACGCGGCACCGTGAAAAGCCGCTCGACCTGAAAACCCGGCAAGACCTGGAACGATTGCGAGGGCGCGGCGGCGCGGGCCGTCGAAGAGAAAACGTCTCCCCAGGAGCCTCCGCCAAGCGCAGCAATCTTGCGAGCCGGCGCGGACTTGGCATTTTTCTTTCGCTCCGTCGCTTGCCAGCTTTCGTCCGAGACGACGTAGCGCGTCTTTTCGCCGTCCCTGTTCAGGACGAGCTTGAGGACGAAGCCGGCGGGGCCACCGGCATTGGTCACCTCGGCCGTGAGAACATTCTTGCCGGGCTTGAGAAACTTTTGCACGTCCACCTCAACCGGCGTCTGCCATTCGTCGCTGCTGGCGATTTCCCGGCCGTTGAGCGAAAGCTTCATGCGATTGTCGCACGACGCTTTCAGCCGGGCGGCACTCGAGCCGCCCTCGAATTCTTTGCGCAGAACGTAGCGCCGATTGTCGTCGGCTCCCCAGATCCACAGGGGTTTCGGTCCGCGCTTGAACATCTCGCTCGACGAAGGCGGCTCCTTCGCCAAGGGTTCTGTCGCCGCGCCATGCACCTCGGCAGTGAGGATCTCCGGCTTTTGCGTGTAGATCTTTTTGTCGGCTGCAAGGAGAGCGGGGACGAATCCGAGGATCGTCAGCACGCATCCAGCAGCCGAGATCATCTGTTTGGAGAAGGGAGTAAGCATGTGTCGATTTCTCGCGTCGCGGGTTGGGGCGGGTTTGGGGTGAGCCTCACGGCAATGCTAACTAATGTCGAGCATGGAGGGGCTGGCGTCAAGCGCCGACTCAGAAATTAGCCACGGATGAACACGGATAAACACAGAGAAGACAAAGAAGAATTGATGCCTTTTGGTTTTTCTCTGTGTTTATCCGTGTTCATCCGTGGCTCATTCGCTTGAGTCTGGGACGAGCCGCTCGAAGAAGCTGCCCAGCGCCGGCTCGTAATTCTTCCAGCGCGCCACCGAGCGCGTGTAGATCGGCTGCCGCACCTGGGTGACGCTGGCCGTCCGCACCGGGCGCTTGGTCTGATGATAATCCAGACAGGCCGGCTCCCATTCCAGCCCGCACCATGCCACCAGACGCCGGGCCACGCTTTCGAAGTCCCCGACCGTTTCCTCGTAGTCGATGTGCAGCAGCGGCAGCGGCAGCGTGGCCTCCCAATGTCGCATCAGACGCTGATACTCGTGAAATCGGGAGGCGATGTGATCGAGGTCGTTGGCCCAGCGAATCTGACGGAAATTGGTGATCCAGCACGACACCGCTATGTCGCGCAGATCGCGGCGGCAGTGGATGAACCTGGCTTTGGGAAACAGGACCGCCAGCATGCCCACGTACATGTAATTGTCCGGCATCTTGTCCACGATGCGCAGGGCCGTGCTGTTCAGACCGTGCAGGCGGTCGAGATGGCGCTGCGCCACGGTTTGAATGGCTTCCCGATCGATGCGGGCCAGACAGGTCATCTCGGGATCGCTGCTCTTCATCGCCTCCGGCAGGAACTCGAAGTCCTCGCGCGCGAAGCGCAGCTCGCCGGCGCCGTGAACCTGCGAATGACTGGCCAGCACTTGCTCGACCAACGTCGTTCCCGAGCGCGGCAGGCCAACGATGAACACGGGACGTTCACTGGCTACTCCCAGGCCGCGGACGCGCTCGAAAAAGGCCGGAGTGCAGGTCGCCAGCATCTCGGAGACGAATTCGGCATGTCGCTCCGGGCTGTACTCTTCGTCGCGTTTTCGCCAGGCTTTGAGGGCGAGGGCGTTGGCATCGCGGAGGTGCTGCGCAGCCTCGGCGTATTCCTTTCGCGCATCGAGCGCCTGCGCCAGCCCGAAATTGAGCACCGCGCGTCTGCCGTCGAGCTGATCCGGCTCCGCGAGCATGGTCCGCAGAGTCGCCAGGTCCTCGTCCGGGAGCTTGCTGCGCAGCATCGTGGCCAGATGCGCCAGTGCACCGGCCAGGTGCGGATCGTGGCGCAGGGCGGTGCGAAACTCGGCTTCCGCCCTCTCCAAATCGTTCAGCTCTTCCAGCAGGCCGCCGAGGTTGCAGTGCGCCGGCGCGAAGTCCGGTTTGAGCTGCACGGCGGCCTCGTATTTTTGTTTCGCCTCTTCATCGCGGCCTTGCTCGTGAAGGACGAAGCCCATCCCGTTGTACGCTTCGGCACAGCGAGGATCGAGGCGCAGGGCAAGCTCATACTGGGCAACGGCTTCGTCGTAGCGGGATTTCTCGCCCAGCGCGCTGCCGAGGTTGCAGTGGATGCGCGGCGTGTTGGGATCGCGCGCCAGCGCTTGCTCGTACCAGGCGAAAGCTTCGTCGTACTTGCCCTCCTCTTGCAGCAGCTGCGCCATGTTGTTGTAGATCATGCCGATGCGCGGATTGAGCTGCAGCGCCTTGGTATAGTGCTCGCGCGCCTCGTCGAGTCGGCCCATCTCGCGCAGCACGTTACCGAGATTGCTGTGCGCCTCGGGGAAGGTGGGTCGTAATTCCACGGCGCGACGGCAGTGCTCCAGGGCTTCGGGGAGCTGCTGCTTCTCGCACAGCAGCTGGCCGAGATTGCTTTGCGCCTCGGCCAGGTCCGGTTGGCACTGGACGGCCTGGCGGAAATGCTCGATGGCCGCCGCCTCGTCGCCCTGGGTGCGCAGGGCGTTGGCGAGGTTGTTGTGGGCCATGGCGAACTGCGGGCGAAGGGCCAGGGCCTTGCGGAAATGCTCGACGGCCTCCGCCACGTTGCCGACTTGCAGCAGGGCGAGGCCGAGGTTGTTGGAGGCTTCCGGATAATCCGGCTGAAGGCGCAGCGCGGTGCGGCAGCATTCCAGCGCCTTGTCGAGCCGGCCCATGGCGCGCCAAACCTCGGCCAGGTTGGCATGGTAGGCGGGCGCGGCCGGGCGCAGGGCGATGGCGCGGCCAATCAGCTCGGTCGCCTGGATGTGCTGACCGAGCTGATGCGCCACGACGCCGAGCAAGTGCAGGGCGTCCGGATGATTAGGGTTGCGAGCGAGGATGAGCTGATAGCTCCTCGCGGCTTCTTGCAGCCGGCCCAGCTGATGCTGCTGGATGGCAGCGTGCAGGGGGTCTTGCATACCTGGAGTCTTTCTCTCTTGTTCTGGCGGCCTCCCCTGCTCCCAGCCGGGACGTTGCGGCAGGCGCCGCCTGCCGCACGCCCGGGTTTAAAAGAGGAAAGCCGGCTGTTAAATGCCTTGCACGATCTCCGGCGTGTAGTGGATATCGGCAGGATTGCTGGTGCTGAATTCCAGAGCTGCGATCAGAAAATGCCACCAGCCTGCCTGCCACGACCCATTTGCCGGGACTATATTAATATATGGACTACCATCGTAGGTTCCGCTGGCATTTGTCAAGGTCACGTCGGAAGGAAGTCCCACTAGAACCAGCGCAATCGGACCGGTCAGCGTGGTGCCGCTCTCATTAACGAACAAAGCTCCCTGGATGTAGGCGTTCGCTCCGGCGAACGGATCGCGCAAGGGCGGGGTTCGCAGCAGACCGACTTCGTCCGTGATGTTCGTGGTGCTGACACCGGACACCTGGGCGGTAGCTGTCGCACTGCGCCCGCCGGCAACGGTATTGCCGGTTGGGACGATCGTAGCGGTGTTGCTGAGGGTCGTGTCGGCGGACACGCTGGAATTGACCGTGACGGTGATGGTCAGGGTGGCCGACGAGCCGGAGGCCACGGAGGCGGCGGCCGTGACGGTGCCGCCGGAGCCGGAGGGAGTCGAGGTGATGCTCCAGCTCGCTCCGCTGCTCGATTGGTAGGTGGTGTTGGCGTCCAGCGTATCGGTCAGCGTTACGTTGGCCGTGGTGGATTCGGTATTGGTCACGGTCAGCGTGTAGGTGATGGTTCCGCCGGCTTGCACGCTGTTCACGGAAGGCGTGCTATCGAGGCTTATCTGCGTCTCGGTGGCGCCGATGTCGATGGTGCTGTCGATGACGCGCGGCAAGCCGCGCGCGTCGGTGGCGGTGTTGGCGGAAGCGGATGATCCATATTCCGCCTGGGCGATGGCCGTGGCGGCGCTGGGATCGCCGTGGCTGATGGCGGGGCTGGTGCTCCAGTTGAGGGGCAGCGTGAGCGTCAGGCCGCCGTAATTAGCGGGCAGCTGGCCGGAATACTCGGAAGGGAGAGGGTAGCTCAGGCTTCCGACGAACAATTGCTGGGAGCCGCCAACGGCGTAATTGGGGTCGCTGCTGCTATCGCCGATGAGGTTGGAATCATTCACGGCGGCAGCTCCGTCGAAATCGTCGTAGCTTATCGTGGGCGTGGGGCTGCCCGTGTTTGTGTAGATTTGGTCCAGAGCGATGATGGTGTTGGTGAGATTGAGCGTGCCATTCGCCGTATTGTAGACGCCTCCCCCTTGGCCGGCGGGCACGCCTTGATACGGGGCGACGATCAGCTCATTCCAGGCGACCGTGTCGTTGACGAGGGTGAGGCTGCCGTTGCTGTTGTACAATCCGCCTCCCTGGGTCGCGCCGCCTCTCTCAAGATTGCTGGTGCCTGCGACACCGCCGCTGAGCTTGTTCAAATCGAAAGTGGAATTGAGGACGGTTACGGTGCTGGTGCTGGCACACAGCCCGCCGCCCTCCGCGCTGCCGCCCTGTCCATACTGCTGGGTGGAGCTGAGGGCGATGCCGCCGCTGCCTCCTGTCGCGGAGTTCTCGGCAAAGAGGGAGCTGAGCACGGTCACGCCGCTGCTGCCTGAGACGAACAGTCCTGCGCCCTGGGCATCGCCGCCGCTGCCGTGGATACCCTGGGAGCTTGCTCCGCTGCCGCCGGAGCCGGCTTCGAGGAGGTTGTCGGCAATCGTGGTGTTGTTCAGTGTCAGCGTATCGCCGTAGACGGTCAATCCGCCGCCGGTGGCCAATCCGCCCGCGCCGCCAGCTCCGGCCAAAGAGCTGTTCTGGCCCACGCCTCCGAAACCGCCCTTTCCGCCCTCCACCAAGCTCGCTTGAATGCTGACGGAGTGGCTGGCATCGCCGAAAGCCACATTCTGGCCGGTGCCGGAGATGAAGACGTCGCCGCCCTGGGCGCTGCCGCCGGCGCCGCCGGTGCCGCCTGGCCCCGCCGTGTTGGCGCCACCGTTGCCTCCTTTGCCAGCGAGGGCGCTATTGTTGCTGAGAAGAGGGGAGAGCACCCCTCTTGCGGCAAAGGGGACGATGGTCGTTCCGCCTGTGACCGTGACGGGAGCATTCACCACGTACAGGCCGCCGCCCTCGGCTTCGCCGCCGCTTCCGCCCGTGGCGCCGGCGGAGGCCGCTCCCCCATTGCCTCCAGCTCCGCCGTCACCGCCCCACCCACCGTCGCCGGAGATTTCCGTAGTGGCTCCTGTAATCGACACGCTTCCGCCATCGACGAACAGGCCGCCGCCGAGTACCGCGCCTCCCGCGCCGCCCTGACCGCCTGCCTGTTTCGTGCCGCCGGCGCCGCCAGTGCCGCCGTAACCGCCGTATAGTGTGTCCTTGTTGATCTCCGCCCCGTTTTCGATCAGGACCGTGGTGTTCGTCGCGTAGACGCCGCCGCCCGCGGCGGTGCCTCCGGCACCGCCGGTGGGATGAGCGCTAGTCCCGGCACCACCCATGCCGGCCTTAATCGTATCATTGTTCACCGAGCCGCCCGAAATCGTCAGCGTTGCCCCACCGGCATAAATGCCGCCACCCTGGGCATTGCCGCCGGACATGCCCGCCGCGCCGACGGCGGAGGTGGCCAGGGCCGTGTTGTTGGTAAAGTTGCAACTGCTGAGATCGACTATTCCGCCGCTGATGTAAAGCCCGCCCCCTTGGGCGTTGTTGCCCGCGCCGTTGGTTGTGTTTCCCGTGGCGTAGGCCGAGTTAAACTCGACCGTCACGGTTTTCATCGAGAGGTTGTTGCCGGCGTCGTAGATGGCGCCGCCCTGGGCATTCGGCCCGACCGCACTGCCGCCCATGAGCGTGAGGTCTTCCAGCGTCAGCCCCGACCCGGAGCCGAGATTGAACAACCGCCCCAAATAGGAGCCGTTGATCGTCGCGCCATTACCATTGATAGTCAAATTCGTCGCCGTGATGACCGGCAGAGCATTCGCTCCGTTGGTCGTGTTATCGACGCCGCTAATCGTGTAAGTGCTGCTCGTCAGATCGATCGTGTCGGCGATGCCGTTCGCGCTGTCGGTGTTGGCCTGATTGATAGCCGCGATCAATCCCGCCGTATCGCTGGCCCCAACGTTAATTATCGTGGGAACAATGCGATCTTCGAGGCAATCCAGCCGGGGGATGAATCGCCGTCGTTGCGGCGGCGTCCGCCGGATCTGATGGGTACGAGATTTGCTTGTAATCAATCGACGCAGGGAGGTCAGCCACATCATGAGAGTTCCTGAAAAGTCTACATTGACCCGGAGAGAAAAAATCATCCGGCGACTACGTTGCCGCCGGAGGCGAGTCCTTCGAGTGTCGGCACAGATGCTTCGCCCGTCTGCGCATGCGGCGCGCACATTCCCCAGCTTCGCCGACGTGACGCCGGTGAATCTCCTTTGTTGCGAACATTGGGCGCGACGAAGAGGACCGAACCGTCTATCTTCGGAACCTTCTCGTGGAGGCGCTGGGGTGGGGCGAGCTTCGGTTCTTCGCGATCTACCGAGCGAAGTTGCCGACCCGTCCATCCCTGCCGATGGGAAAGGGTGCTGGCTAGTGAAGTCGGAGTATATGGGCAAAATTTCCGGTTGTCAAGTCAATCCGGAGGCTTGGTATGAGAACGGCGAATATGCTAGCATAAGGAGATTGGCGATTCCTCGGAGGGATTCGAAAACGTGTTCGCGAATTTCGGGGCAAACGGCCACTGGCTTTGGGACATTGCTGCTTTGCTCCTGGTTCCCGCCCTGGTGTTGTTGAACGGCCTGTTCGTCGCGGCCGAGTTCGCCCTGGTTTCGGTGCGCAAAACGCGGATCGAGGAGCTGATCAAGCGCGGCGTTAAGCCGGCGCGGTCGGTGGAATCGGCGCTGAACCGGCTGGATCGCTCGATCGCGGCGACGCAGCTGGGCATCACGCTGGCCAGCATCGGTTTGGGCTTCGTCGGCGAGCCAGCCCTGGCCGACCTCCTCAAGCCGGCGGCTGACTTTTTGCCCAACGGCTGGCGCGGCGCGGCCACCGACTCCGTCGCCACGGTTTTGGCCTTCCTGCTCATCACCTACATGCACGTCGTCTTCGGCGAGCTGATCCCCAAAACGATGGCGATTCAGACGCCCGACCGGGCCGCGCTTTGGCTGTCCGCCCCGCTAAACGTGTTCGCGCGCCTGAGCCAGCCGCTCATCTTGCTGATGAACGGCACGGCCAACTTCCTCCTGCGCCGTCTGGGATACCAGGCCGCCTCCGCCGAGGAGATGGTTCACTCCGTGGACGAGCTGAAGCTGCTCATCGAGGACAGCGAGGAAGCCGGCATTCTCGACGCCGACCAGGCCGAATTCGTGCAAAACGTCTTCCGCCTCTCGAACAAGCGGGTCCGCGATTGCATGGTGCCGCGCGACAAGATGGCGGCCCTGGAGCTGAGTACGCCGCCGGACCGGGTGCTGGAGGCAGTGCGCAGCGGCGCGCACACGCGCATGCCGGTTTACGAAGGCCAGCTCGATAACATCGTCGGCATCGTCAACACCAAGGATCTGTTCTTTCTCTTCAGCCTCAAGGGCGTGGTAATCCTGCAAGACGCCCTGTATCCGCCGCTGTTCCTCCGGCCGGAAGAGAGCATGGCCAATGCCCTGCGTCTATTCCGCCGAGTGCGGCGGCCGATGGCCCTGGTGCGCGACGCGGAGGATACCATTGTCGGATTGATCACATTGGAAGACGTCCTGGAAGAGATCGTCGGCGACATCGAGGATGAGCACGATCGTCCGACGCCGAAGCTGCCGCGCGGCCGTTTACGGCTTGGCGCGAGGGGGTGAATGCTGGACCGGCGAGACGCCGGTGCCACCGGGCGTCTTTCCGACCTCCCCGGTTGTCGCTATGCTGTCTTTTTACCACCGAACATCGATTCTTCGTGAGGAGCTTCTCTATGGGAGCAAGACGTATCCGCCGCGAGCAGCGGGCCTACGACATGGCCGAATCGCGGCGCACCAACGGCATGCTCAAGATGAAAGAACGCATTCGCCGTCACAACCGCATGCTGGAAATGGTCAAGAAAGGCAAGCTGCCCTTCACGCCGCCGGTCATGAGCTGGCTGAGCGCCGAGCTGAACAAACCCGCTCGCCTCATCGTTCAGGCGGACGTGGATAAGCTTCTTCACCAAGGGTAATCGCATAGAGTTCATTGGCGAGCGGGGAGCCGACGTCCTCGCTCGCCAACGCTTGCCCATGCAGCTCTCGGTTGTCAGCTGCACGGGTTTCTTGTCTACTCCTGACAACAGACAGCTCTGTTTGGGTCGTTTGCTCCTTGACAGAGCGCATTTTTTCGCCTTAGATAAAACCGCATTCCCTGGCGACCCGCGATCTCCGGCGAATCGAACATTATGTCCTTTCGCTTGTTCATCTACTACTGTGCGTTGTGCGGCGCCGGCGGCGCCTTTCTCGGCTGGATGCTGGGCCGGCCGATCAACCTCGGCAACGAGATTCTGACACAGGGACTCAAGGGCATGTTCCTCGGCCTGTCCATCGCGCTGGCACTGGCGATGGTGGACTCTCTGTGGGTGTTCTCGCTGCGCCAAGTTGTGCCGATTGGGCTGCGCGTGGCCACGGCGGTGATGGTCGGTACGATGGGGGGATTGCTCGGCGGCCTGGTCAGTCAAGCGCTGTACGACTGGAAGGAATTCGGTGCTTTTTTGGTCTTCGGCTGGACCATCACCGGCTTTTTGATCGGCGTGTCGCTGGGCGTCTTCGATCTTCTGTCTAGCCTGGCGCGCGGGCAGGATCCGGGTGCGGCGCTGCGCAAGATACTGAAGGGCATCCTTGGCGGCACGCTCGGCGGCATCGGCGGCGGCATTCTGTCGCTGCTGTTGCTGCGCGGCTGGAAGGGGCTGCTACTGCTCCTGGGCGGAAGCCCCGATGTCGAGCGACATTTATGGAGTCCCAGTGCCTGGGGCTTCGCGGCCCTGGGCGCCTGCATCGGCCTGATGATCGGCCTGGCTCAGGTCATTCTGAAGGAAGCGTGGCTGAAGGTGGAGGCGGGCTTTCGCAAGGGACGTGAAGTCATTCTCGCCAAGCCGGAGACCACTATTGGCCGGGCTGAGACCTGCGACATCGGCCTGTTCGGCGATCCCCAGGTTGAAAAGCTGCATGTGCGCATCCGCCAGGAGGGCAAACGCTATGTGCTGATCGACGAGGGGGCCGGCACTTACGTCAACGACGAGCTGATCCACGGCTCGCGTCCCCTTCGTTCCGGCGACGCGATTCGCCTGGGCAACTGCGTGCTGCGCTTCGGCGAGCGCCGGAAACAAACGTCCGCGTGAGCCGCTTGCGGCTTAGCATCCCACGCCGCGCTAAGCCGCAAGCGGCGGAGAGCGACCATGACCGTTGTTTGCCGCAACTGTTCGCGGGTCAATCCGCCGGAAGCGCGCTACTGCTACTGGGACGGCGCCGTGCTGGACAGTCGGGCGCACAGTAGTGGTCCAATCGCCGTCGGCGCGCAGCCGTTTCACAACCCCTTCGTCTTCCCCTCGGGCCGGCAGTGCCGCAATTTCGATGAGCTGGTGCTGGCCTGTTACAGCGAGTGGCAGGAAGCGCTCGATCTGCTGCGTCAGGGCTACCTGGACGGCTTCTTCGGCGGCATGGGCCGCGCCGATCTGGCGTTGGCGGCGAAGCAGGCGGCCAAGGCAGCCGATCCCGATCGCGGTCTCGATCATCTGTTGAACAAGCTGCCTTGCAGCAACCGCGAGCCGCCGAAGCTGTTCGCACAGCCGCTGGAGGTCAACCTCGGTCAGGTCCCGCGCAGCGCCGAGCGACAATTCGAGATGCACATCGAGAACCAGGGCTTGGGCCTGCTCCAGGGCACAATCGCTTGCGACGATACCGCCTGGCTGATGCTCGGCGAAGGCGGCGGCTCGCCGCGCAAGGTGTTCCAGTGTCTGCACGATTTCAAGCTGCCGGTGCAAATCCACGGCAAGGCGCTGCGAGCCGGCAACAAGCCGCTGGAAGGCCGGCTGACCATCGAGTCCAACGGCGGGGCGACCGTGATCGTGGTGCGGGCCGAAGTGCCGGTGCAGCCGTTCCCCGACGGCGTGCTGGCCGGCGCAATCTCTCCGCGTCAGGTCGCCGAGAAGGCCAAGGCCAATCCCAAGGGGGCCGCGCCCTTTTTCGAGAAGGGCGCCGTCGCTGCCTGGTACGAGAGCAACGGCTGGATCTACCCCGTCCAGGGTCCGCCGTCGTCGGGCCTGGGTGCCATTCAGCAATTCTTCGAGGCGCTGGGTCTGGTCAAGATACCGGTGGTCGAGATCAGTGAGACCTCGATTCAGCTGCAAGGGCCGCCAGGGGGCAGTCTTGAACATGTCTTGCAAGTGCGCGCGCAGGAGAAACGTCCGGTGTTCGCCTACGCCACCACCGGCGCGCCCTGGCTGCAAATTGGCCGGGTGGTTCTCGAAGGGCGAACGGCGCGCATTCCGGTGAAGGTGCCGAGCGTACCGGCCCGTCCGGGCGAGACGCTGCAAGGCAAGGTGCAAGTGACGGCCAATGGCGGACAGCGTTTTCTCGTCGAGGTGTCGCTAGTCATCACCGGCCGCATCTCCGCCCACGTCGATCGTCTGCCCGCCGGCGGCGTGCTTGAGGTGGAGCCGGCGATGGAGGCGGCCCCCGTTTTGACGACAGCTGACGTTGTCGCCGAGGTGGAAACCATCCCCGAGGTCGAGGCCGTCGTCCCGGAAGTCGTGTCCGCCGGGCCGTCGAGCCGCCAGGAGAGCCTCGATTTCACCACCGCCGCCATTCCAGACGGGCTGCACGGCCTCCGCAACGGCGGGCGCGGTGACTTCGACGGCAAGGTCGCGCGGATTCGCGAGCAGCCTTCGGGCGGGATCCTCAAGCATCTGCTGCCGCTGGGCATCCTCGCTCTGCTGCTGTTCATCGTGGTGGCGCACGACCTGTGGGTGATCCTCAGCGAGCCGGCGAGGGGCGGGCCCGCTGACGCCGCCGACGTCTTCATTCACTTCCACGATTATAAGGGCGATAAGATGATTCCGCTGCCGACCATGCGATTCGGCCTGCTGGTCACGGATGCCAGCAATCCCGATAAACGGAAAAAACTCACCTTCGATGAGCATGGCCGCTCCAACAATACCGTGATCCGCCTGGACGGGAAGGAAGCTATCTTTGGGGAGCCGCCGGGCGAGTGGGACAAGATGAAGGGCAAACTCTCCAGCGAGACGGAGGGCCTGCCGCGAGAGGGTCTGGGATCTTCGTGGTGGATGCCCGAACGCAAGCTCAAGGTGACGCAGGAAGTCGAGATCGTGGCCGGAACCCAATCGGGCCGCCTGGATACCTGCCTGGTGCGCTACTTCCTGAAGAATACGGACAAGCGTGTCCATCGCGTCGGTATCCGTTTTATGCTCGATACGTACATCGGCGCCAACGACGGCGTACCGTTCCTCATTCCCGGCGACTCCCATCTATGCGATACCAAAAAGGCGTTTGATACACCCGCCAAGGTGCCGGACTTCATCCAGGCGTTGGAGAAGGAGGACCTGCAAAATCCGGGCACGGTGGCCTATCTGCAATTTCGCATCGGCAAGAACGTGGAAAGCCCCGAGCGCGTCCTGCTCGGCGGCTGGCCCAATCCGGCATTAGAGGAGATCGGCATCCGGGCGGCGCAGGCCCAGCTGACCGGCTGGGAAGTGCCGTTTATCTCCATCAAGGAGCGTGTAGGCCGGAAAGTTGCCGACGATTCGGCCGTGACGATGTACTGGAACGAGCAGCAGCTGGAGCCGGGCAAATCGCGCACTGTTGGCTTCGCTTACGGACTAGGTAACGTGGACACGCACGAGAGCGGCGGCCATATCCTGTTGACGGTCGGCGGCCGGTTGGTGCCCCACGGCGAGTTCACGCTGACCGCCCTGGTTCACGATCCGAAAGCGGGCGAGAAGCTGACCCTGGAGCTGCCGAACGGTTTCTCGATCGCGAAAGGCGATAAGGAGCAGACGGTGCCGCCCGTTCCGGCCGGTGCCAGGCGGCCCGATAGCCCCGTCACCTGGCGAATCAAGGCCGGCGCGGAGGGCAAGTACGAATTGACCGTGCGCTCCAACGCGGGCAAAACCCAGAAGCTGCCCGTCACGATTCGCACCGTCCGCGGCGTGTTCGATTGAGACCGCTTGCGCCTTACTCGACGCGGTTTTTCAGACGGGCAATCCCGCGAATGTCGATGGCGATGTCGTCGCCCTTTTGCAGCGTGAAGTAATCGGACGGCACGATGCCGATGCCGGACCGTAGAACGACACTATCGGGAAAGCATACGGTTGTTCCTGGACAACTTCGCTGGCTTCTCTCCACTGATGTGGCATCTTATCCTTTCTTTTTCTTAATATCCCGAATCTGTCCTGGAGGTCGGCGATCCCCTCGGATAAGTTA
>Ga0335075_10006016_pt1 | contig 18749 bp, 13 predicted proteins | sample Lox_Sample_24_FD_206723 | JGI IMG/M metagenome (GOLD analysis project Ga0335075, IMG submission 206723) | Soil microbial communities from Loxahatchee National Wildlife Refuge, Florida, United States - Lox_Sample_2.4 | ecosystem: Environmental > Terrestrial > Soil > Wetlands | place: USA... | reverse complement strand
CTTCGCCCGCGCGGCCGGGGAGTCGCAGACCTTCGAGAAGCTGCAGTCGCGGGCCTTCCTGGTCGACCAGCTCGATGACATTTCCCGACCCGGCAAGGCGCACGCCGCGGCGCCGGATGATGTCGCTTTCATCCAGTTCTCCTCGGGCTCCACCAGCGAGCCCAAGGGCGTGGTGCTCACCCACCGCAACATCCTCGCCAACTGCCAGGGCGTCACCGAGGCGGCGCGACTCACGCAGAACGACGTCAGCATTTCGTGGATGCCCCTCACCCACGACATGGGACTGATCGGGTTCCACATCTTCATGTTCGCGAACCAGACCAACCAGTACCTGATGCCGACGGACCTGTTCGTGCGCCGGCCGCTGCTGTGGCTGACCTTCGCCGAGCGCTGCCGTGCGACCATCCTGTGTTCGCCGAACTTCGGTTACCGGCACTACCTCAAGGTGCTCGGCGATCGCCCGGTGGCGGGTCTGGATCTGTCCACCGTCCGGCTCATCTTCAACGGCGCGGAGCCGATTTCCGCGGAGCTGTGCAGCGAGTTCCTGACCCGGATGCAGCCGGCGAAGCTGTCGCGCAACGCCATGTTCCCGGTGTACGGACTGGCCGAGGCCTCCCTCGCGGTGACCTTCCCCCCACCCGGGGCACCGCTGCGCACCGTGCAGCTGAACCGCCACCAGCTGAGCGTCGGGGAAGTGGCGCAGCAGGCCGCCGACGATTCGCGCGATACCGTGAACCTCGTGTCCGTGGGTCGCGCCATTCCCCTGTGCAGGGTCAGGGTCTGCGCGGACGATGACCGGGAGCTGCCCGCCGGTACCGTCGGACACATCCTGATCGCGGGCGACAACGTCACCCGCGGTTACTTCGAGGACCCCGAGGTCAATGCGGCAAGCTTCACCGCGGATGGCTGGCTGCGCACCGGCGATCTGGGCGTGGTGCGGGAGGGTGATCTCTTCATCACCGGCCGCGCCAAGGAAATCCTGTTCGTCAACGGCCAGAACTACTACCCGCACGACCTGGAGGGCATCGCCCAGGCGGCCGCGGGCCTGGACCTGGGCAAGGTGGTGGTCGCAGGCGTGCGCCCGGCCGGGGCCCAGACCGACCAGATCGTGGTGTTCGTGCTGCACCGGGGGGAGACCCGGGAGTTCCTGCCCGTCGCCAACGAGGTCTCGAAGCTCATCAACGAGCGGGCCGGACTCGAGGTCGCCGAAGTGGTGCCGGTGAAACGCATTCCCAAGACCACCAGCGGCAAGATCCAGCGGCATCTGCTCGAGGAAGGCTACGTCGCCGGCGAGTTCGCGGCCCAGAGCGCCGAGCTCGCCGCCCTGCGCGGGGCGCTGCGCGGCCCCGCCACCGCCTCGCGCACCGACATCGAGGAAAAGATCCGCACCATCTGCGATGCCGCGCTCGAGGGCAAGAAGCTCGACCTGCACGACAACCTGTTCGAAGTCGGCGCCAGTTCACTGAAGCTGATCGAGATCCACGAGCAGATCGATCGCGAATTCCCGGGACTGGTGGACCTGACGGAACTGTTCGACTTCCCGACGATTGCGGAGCTGGCGGCCCACCTGGAAGGCAAGCTGCAGGGTCAGCCGCCGGTGGCGAACCCCGGGTAGAGCGTCATGCCGCCGTCGACGAACAGGGTCGCTCCGGTGACGTAGTCGGCGGCGTCGGAGGCGAGCCAGACAGCCGCCTGCGCGATGTCCTCGGGCTCGCCGATCCGCTTGTAGGGCACCAGGGTCATCAGATCCTGGTAGGCCTCGGGCGTCTTCCAGGCCGCGGTGTTGATGGGTGTGCGGATCGCCCCGGGCGCGATGCCGTTGACGCGGATGCGATGTGGGGCCAGTTCCTGGGCGATGCTGCGCATGAGCATGTCGATGCCGCCTTTGGAGGCCGCGTAATTCGCGTGCCCCGCCCAGGGGATCTGCTGGTGCACCGAGCTCATGCAGATGATCTTGCCCGCCGCGACCGACACCTTGCCGATGACTCCGCGCCGCTTGAACTCGCGCGCCGCCTCGCGGGTGCACAGGAACTGTCCCGTGAGGTTCACCCCGATGACGGTATTCCACTGCTCCAGGGTCATTTCATCGAAGGGCGCATCGCGCTGCAGGCCGGCATTGCTGACCACGACGTGCAGTGTGCCGAAGTGGCTCACCGCCTGGGCGAACATGCGCACGACTTCATCTTCCCGGCTCACGTCCGCCCTGATCGCAAGTGCCCGCACGCCGAGCCCGCTGATCTCATGCGCCACCTCTTCGGCTGCGGCCGGATCGGTGACGTAATTGACCACCACATCGGCCCCGGCCTGCGCCAGTCCCAGCGCCACAGCCCGCCCGATGCCGGAGTTCGCGCCCGTCACGAGCGCGGGCTGGCCGACCAGGACCCGCGCGTAGGGCACGTTCGGCACCGGCCGCGCGCCCGGGTCGGCCGGCCCGGCAGGATCCTTGCTGTCCTGAACCATGCCGGAAGTGTGCCTGAACGGGTGCAAGCCGTACCCCGGGGGCGCGGCGAATCCGCATGCAGGTGAACGCTGACAGCGGACCGATACCCGCGGGCGCGACGGAACTGATAGGGTGTGCTTCCGGCCGATCGAGGACGCCATCATTTCTGCGGTCAGCGCCCAAGACTGCAAGCCCGATCCGAACGACCCGCTGCCCATCGAGGACTATGCGGTCATCGGCGACTGCACGACGGCCGCACTGGTGGGCCGCAACGGTTCGATCGACTGGCTGTGCTGGCCGCGCTTCGACAGCAGCACCTGTTTTGCAGCCCTGCTGGGCCATGCGCAGCATGGCCGCTGGTCGATCGCACCGGCCGCCGGCGCCCGCTCGACGCGCGCCTACGTCACGGACACGGTGGTGCTGGAAACCCTCTTCGAATCGGACGCAGGCACGATCGCACTGATCGATTTCATGCCGGTCGGGCAACCGGCCTCCTCGGTGATCCGGATCGTCGAAGGCCGCCGTGGGCGCGTGGCCATGCGCATGAATCTCATCCTGAGATTCGACTATGGATCGAGCGTGCCCTGGGTCTCCAGGCTCGAGGATCAGAACGGCATCGTCGCCATCGCCGGTCCGAACCTCGCGGTGCTGCGCACGCCGGTCGAACTGCAGGGCGAGAACCTGACCACCGGCGCGGATTTCGTGGTTGCAGCCGGGGAGCGGGTGACGTTCGCGCTGAGCTACGGCCTGTCGCATCGCGAGCCGCCCGCGGCCATTGACTGTGAAGCCGCCCTGCAGGCGACATTGCAGTTCTGGCGGGAATGGACGGCGCGCTGCACCTACCGCGGTTCGCGCCGCGATGTCGTGGTGCGCTCGCTGCTGACGCTCAAGGCCATGACCTTCGTCGAAACCGGCGGCATCGTCGCCGCGCCCACCACGTCGCTTCCGGAACAGCTGGGCGGGCAGCGCAACTGGGACTACCGCTACTGCTGGATCCGGGATGCGACCCTGACCCTGACGGCGCTCATGGGGGGCGGTTACTACGAGGAGGCCGGCGCATGGCGCAACTGGCTGCATCGCACGCTCGCCGGGACGCCGCAGGACCTGCAGATCATGTACGGCATCTTCGGCGAACGCCGCCTCGCCGAGTGGCAGGTGCAGTGGCTGCCGGGCTACCAGGGCGCCGCGCCGGTGCGCATCGGCAACGCGGCCTCCGGACAGCTGCAGCTGGATGTCTGGGGCGAAATGATGGACGCCCTGCATCTGGCACGCAAAGGCGGGCTTGCCGATTCGGGGTCCGCCTGGGCCATGCAATGCTCGGCGCTGCGGCACCTGGAGGAGATCTGGCAGGAGCCCGACGATGGCATCTGGGAAGTGCGCGGTCCGCGCCAGCAGTTCACGCATTCGAAGGTCATGGCCTGGGTCGCCTTCGATCGCTCCATCAAGGATGCCGAGGAATATTCATTCGAGGCCCCGCTCGAGCGCTGGCGACAGATCCGCGAGGACATCCGCCGCATGATCCTCGAACGCGGATTCCATCCCGGCAAAGGCGCGTTCACGCAAAGCTTCGGCAGCGAGGAACTGGATGCCAGCCTCCTGCTCATTCCGCAGGTCGGGTTCCTGCCCATCGAGGATCCGCGCGTGGCCGGGACCATCGCCGCCATCGAGCGCGAACTGGTCGCCGACGGGTTCGTGATGCGCTATCGCAGCGAGAGCGGTGCAGACGGTCTGCCGGCCGGCGAAGGGGTGTTCATCCCCTGCAGCTTCTGGCTGGTCGACGTCTACCAGCGACAGGGACGTGCGGCGCAGGCCGATGCGCTGCTGGAACGGCTGCTGGCCCTGTGCAACGACGTTGGGCTCCTCAGCGAGGAGTACGACACGCGTGCCCGGCGGCTGGTCGGAAACTTCCCGCAGGCATTCTCCCACCTGGCGCTGGTCCAGAGCGTGCTCGGCGTGCATGCCGACATGCCGCTGCGCGACCAGGTCGGCTGAAGGGCCGTCAAAGCCTGCCGGCGAACACCTTCTGCCGCCAGTGGACCGGAGGATCCGGACGCAGCCCGAGCTTCACGTACAGCGCCCGGATCACGCCCTGCTCCGTGGCGTAGTGCGGGTAGAGCATCGCCAGCAGCTGCAGTGCCCGCGGGGAATCGAGCGCGTCGGAATTGCTGCGCATCAGGTCCATCTGGTACTCGAGGGGGCGTCCGGCGACGGCAAGCTGCGCGCGCCGCGCCGAACTTTCCGCCCAGAGGCGCACGGCGAGACGGTTGCCATACATCGCCACGAGTATCGTGTCCGCGTGCTGCAGCACCTCGGCGGCGCCGCGGCAGCGTGCCAGCAGCGATGCATCGCTGAGCGCCGGCGCCGAACACGAATCCGACAGGGACGTGAGGGGCAGGTGCAGCGCCGCTTCGGCGTCGATGAGCGCACTCAATGCCGTCGGCGCATCGAGGCCGCCGCGGGCTGCCATCGCAGCCGCCATGCGCGAGCCCAGTCCCGTCCAATGCAGCTCGACGCCTTGCGCACCGGCGAGTCCGGCCAGCGCCATGCGTTCGCCGGGGGCATCATGCAGGCGGTTCGCCCGCCGCAATGCGTAGACCCAGGAAATGCCGTTCTGCGGATCGAGTTGCCGCTGCTGCGCTTCGGCCTCACGGGCATCGCATCCGGGGCTCGCTTCGCACAGCTGCAGCTGCAGGACCGCGAGGTCCGCGCGCCGCGGCGCACTGGCCACGGCCCGACCGACCAGCGCCAGCGGCCGCCCCGGATGCGCGGCCGCATCCGTCAGTACGCGGGCGGTCAGCGCGGCTGCCGCGAGGGAATCCGCATCCTGCGCCGTCGCCAGCATTGCGTAGGCGCGCCGCAGCTGCTCGGGTGTGGCGCTGGGGGCGACCGGGGACGCCAGCCGCGAACAACTTGCCATGACCGTCATGGCGAGCAACGTGGCCGCGCCCGCGACAATCCGGTGCATCATGGTATTCCCTCGGCCGCATACCAGGCGACCTGGGCCGCCTGCTCAGTAGGATTTTGGCCGTACAGTGCCGCCAGAGTGCGGATCGCCTGCGGCGTATTGAGTTCGTCGCGACTCCATTGCGCCATACGCTGATCCAGGAGGCGGCGTTGCGCGGCCAGCGCGGTGCCTTGGGCGGAATCGCTCGGCCACAGCCGTGCAGCGAGGTGGTTGCCATAGGACTCGAACAGAATCGTATCGGCCTGCTCAAAAGCAGCGGCGATGCCGCGACACCGGACGAGGACATCCGCCTGGGTAATCGCCGCAGCCGAGCAGGACGTGGACACGGGCTGTACGGGCGGGATGACCATCGCCGCATCGATGCCGACGACGTACTCGAAAGCCGCACCTTGCTCGAAGCGCGCCCCGGCGGCCAGGGCCGCGGTCATGTGGGACACGAGCGCAGTCCAGTACAGATCCACCCGCTGTGCCTGTGCAAGGCCCGTCAGTGCCGCATTCATCGCCGAGCCGTCCTGCCGGGCACGGCGAAGAGCGAACAGCCAGACGACACCATTGGCGGGATCCAGTTCGCGCAGCCGCTCTTCGTAGGGCTGCGACGGGCAGGACGGCTGTTGATGACAGATCAGCAGACCCAGGTAGGCCAGATCGGCCCGTTTCGGCGCCATCGCCATGGCACGTCCCGCCAGCGGGGGCGCGTCGCGCCAGCTTCCGGTCGCGAGCCGCGTGAGAAAGGCGGCCGTAGCCAAGGAATCCGCATCGCCGCGGGCGATCATTTCGGACCGTGCCTGGCGGATTCGCGTCTGATCCGATGCCGGTGACCGCGGGGTCGTGCAGCCGGCCGCCAGCAGTGCCAGCATCGCGATGGGCAGTACGCCGCACGACAGTAGGAACCCTCGGAAAACCATCGATCGGCCTCCAACGGACATCCGGGCGCCTGCGATTGTATACCGGCGCCGCCCGCTCAACCGCCGGGCGCCGGATCCTTCCAGTTGGAGGGCGGATCCGGGTTCAGTCCCAGGCGCAGATACAGGGCGTGGTAGGCCGCCTGCTCGCTGGCGTAGTGGCCGACCAGTCCGGCAAGCGCCCGGGTCGCCTGCGCCGAGTTGAGCCGGGCCCGGTTGCGGTCCATCAGCTCCACGCGGTAGCGCAGCCTGCGGCGCTCGGCGATGACGGCCAGCCTTTCAGGGGAGTTCGCCGGCCACAGGTTCAGCGCCAGGCTGCTGCCATACGCCTCCACCACGGCCGTATCGCCCTGGCGGAACGCGGCCGCGATCTGCCGGCAGGGCTCGAGCATTTCGGCCTGCAGGGGCGGCTGCAGGCACAGGCGCGTGATGGGATCGTAGTCCAGCGCGAAGGTGCTCTCGATGCTGATGACCTGGGTCAGTGCCGCACCGGCATCGAAGCCGGCGCTGCCGGCGCTGGCGGCCGCCAGGTGCGAGACGATCCGGTTCCAGTACAGGTCGATGCGCCGCGAGCGGGCGAGATTGTAAAAGGCGGTCCCCTCAGCCGACCGATCCTTGGCAAGATCGGCGCGCCTGAGGACATAGACCCACACCACGCCATTTTCGGGATCGAGCGCCAGCTGCTGGGTCTCCAGGGATACGGGGTCGCACTGGGGCGCGGTTTCGCACAGCTGCAGCTGCACGAAGGCCAGATCGGCCCGGGTCGGTGCGCCGGCCACGGCGCGCGCCGCCAGCTGCTGCGCGGTGGGGCTGCTGTAGCCCAGGATCGCCCGTTCCAGCAGGGCCGCGCCGGCCAGCGAGTCCGGATCGCTGCGCTGGGCCAGCGTCGCCTGCAGCTTGCGCAACCGGGCATCCTGCTGCGCCATCCGGCGTTTCATGTCCTGGTACGCGGGGGGTTCGGCGTGAGCGGCCGCGGCCTCCTCCTCTTCCTCGCGATGCAGGCTCGCGGCCCGGTGCTCCTGCTTCCACTTCGAGACCGTGCTGCAACCTGCGGCGCACAGCAGTGCGACCAGCATTGCAGATCCGAGCAGCATCGGGCGCTTGGCCATCCGGCTCCTACGCGTACAGCGATTTCTTCAGCTTCCAGCGCTTGTGGGACCAGGGCCAGTCCGCGGGCGAGGCCTCGATCTGCGCCTCGACCAGTCTCGCATAACGCTCGGTCAGTGCGCCGGTGTTGAGCTTTTCCCCCGGTTGGTACAGGGGTGTGGCGGACATCGCATAATGGCCGCGGCGGGTGCGGCGCAAACCGATGAAGAACGCGGGAAACTTGGTCACCCGGGTGATTTCCTCGGCGCCCATGAAGAACGCGGTATCCCGGTTCATGAAGCGCAGCCAGTGACGCCGCTCGCTGGTGCGCGGCTCCTGGTCGGCCACCATGGCGATGGCACGGGGGGTGCGGCCGCCGCGCAGGATGTGGGCCAGCAGCTCCTGCGCGGGAACCAGTCGTGCGCCGAAGCGGCTGCGGGCCTTGAGCATTTCACGCTGCGCCCAGCCGTCGACCAGGGGTTTGTACGCCGCCTCGAGCGGATGGCCCAGTTCCAGGGACAACCCCAGCAGCATCCACTCCCAGTTGCACTGATGCGCTGCGACCAGCAGCACGGGGCTGCCGGCGGCGAGCAGCGACCGCACCGGTTCGAAATGCTCGAGCGTGACCCGCTCGCGCAGTTCCTGCTCCGACAGGTTCACCGAGCGGATCACCTCGACCAGCACCTGCGAGAAGTTGCGGTAGTAGTCGCGCATCAGGCGCTGCAGCTGCGGTTCGGTGAGGGTCGGGTAGGAGGCGCTGAGATTCTCGCGCAGCGAGCGCTGCTCCACGCGCACCACCCGCCAGGCGAGCCACGCCAGCAGGTCCGCCAGCGGATTCATGACCCACCAGGGCAGCGCGGCAAGCAGCCGTACCCACCAGGCGGAGCGCTGCGCCGAGGTCGCAGGATCAGCCATCGAAACTTTACGACACGGCGTGGGGCCGCGGCTGCGGCGGCTCGGGCTTGCCCGCATCCTCGGTCCGCGTCGACATCAGCAGACGCGCCACCCGTGGGCCGAGCCACTGCTCGACATCGTCGACCAGGGTGAATACCGCCGGCACGATGACCAGGGTGAGCGCGGTCGAGGTGATCAGGCCGCCGGTGACCGCGATGGCCATGGCCGCGCGGAACTGTTCGCCATTGAGCAGCTGCAGGGCCACGGGGGTCATGCCGGCGATCATCGCCACCGTCGTCATCACGATCGGACGCGCGCGCTTGTGGCCCGCTTCGAGCAGGGCCTCGGCGCGGGACTTGCCGGCGCGCATCTCCTCGATGGCGAAGTCCACCAGCAGGATGGAGTTCTTGGCCACGATGCCCATGAGCATCAGGAATCCGATCACCACCGACAGCGACATCGACAGATGGGTCAGCAGCAACGCGACCGCCGCCCCGCCCACCGACAGCGGCAGTGCGGACAGGATGGTCAGCGGCTGGAACACCCGGGCGAACAGCAGCACCAGCACCGCGAACACCATCAGCACGCCGGTGCCCATGGCGATGCCGAAGCTGGTCATGAGTTCGGTCTGCAGCTGCGCGTCACCGGTCTCCACCCGCCGCACGCCCGGCGGCAGGTTGGACATGGTGGGCAGCGCATAGATGGCCTTCAGCGCCGGGCCCAGGGTCGTGTGGTTGAAATTGGCGTCCAGCTCCACCCGCCGGCTCTGGTTGTAGTGGTGCACGCGGCTCGGCCCCTGCCCGAAGCTGATGTCGGCCACGGCCTTGAGGGGTACCACACGGCCGCCGGCGGCCGGCACGGGCAGGTTCTGCAGCGTGCCGATGTCACGTCGCGAGCTCTCCAGGAGCGACACGCGGATCGGAATCTGGCGGTCGGCCAGCGCGAACTTGGCGTCGTTCTGGTCCAGGTCGCCGAGGGTGGCGATGCGAATGGTGTTGCTGATGCTCTGCACCGTGACGCCGAGATTCGCGGCCAGGTCCAGGCGCGGCTTGATGATGACCTCCGGCTGCGGCATGTCGCCGCTGATGCGCGGATCGCGCAGCAGCGACAGGCCACGCATCTCCTGCAGCACCTGCTGCGAGATCCGGTCCAGCAGCGCCGGGTCGTCGCCGGTCAGGTAGATCTGCACGTCGGCATTGCCGCCGGCGCCGTTCTGGTTCTGGAAGCTGATGCGCGCATCCGGAATGCGGCGCAGTTCCTTCATGACGTCCTGCTCGAACTGGGGCGAGGTGAGCTTGCGCTGCGACTTGGGAACCAGCTCGATGAACATCTGCGCATTGCGCACATCGTCCGAGCCGATGAACTCCACGACGCTCTTGACCTCGGGCCGCGCGCGCACGACGTCGTAGACCTTCTGCGATACCGCCGCGGTCTGCTCCAGGCGCACGCCCGGAGGCAGCTCGATGTACATCTGCGAAAAGCCGATCTCGTCGTTGGAGAACACGGAGGTCGGCAGCAGCGCGAAGACCCCCAGCGAGGCGGCGTAGATGACCACCGCGACGCCGAGCGTCTTCCAGCGGTGCGCCACCACCCAGCGCAGCAGCTTGAGGTAGTGCCGCATGAGCGCACCGTCCTCGTGCACCTTGTGGTCGCTCTTGAGCACGTAGGCGGCCACCACCGGGGTGATCAGCCGCGCCACGAGCAGCGAGAAGAACACCGCCGCCGCCACGGTCAGCCCGAACTGCTTGAAGAACTGGCCGACGATGCCGCCCATGAAGCTCACCGGCAGGAACACGGCGATGATGGCCGAGGACGTCGCCACCACCGCAAGTCCGATCTGGTCGGCCGCGTCCATGGCGGCCTGATAGCCGCCCTTGCCCATGTGCATGTGGCGCACGATGTTCTCGATTTCCACGATCGCATCGTCCACCAGCACGCCAGCCACCAGCGACAGGGCCAGCAGGCTGATCTGGTTGAGCGTGAAGCCCATCAGATCCATGAAGGCGAAGGTCGGGATGGCCGACAGCGGGATCGCCAGCGCCGAAATCAGCGTGGCGCGCATGTCGCGCAGGAACAGCCACACCACCGCCACCGCCAGCAGCGAGCCCTCGATCAGGGCCTCCATGGCGTTGAGGTAGCTGCGCTTGGTCAGTTCCACCGTGGTGAACACCCGCTCGATATGGACGTTCGGGTATTCCTTGCCGATGGCCCCGAGTTCCTTTTCCACCAGGTTCAGCTCGGTCACGTCCGAGGAGCCCTTCGCCTTGTACACCGCAAAGGTGGTCGCCAGGCGACCGTTCAGGCGCGCGATGGTGCGCACCTCGGCGAAGCTGTCGGCGACGACCGCGAAATCGCCCAGGCGCGCCGTGCCGCCGGTCGGCAGCGTGATCTGCACGTCGGCCAGGTTCAGCGCGGAGCGGGCGCTACCGAGCACGCGGATGGTCTGTTCGCCACCACCCACTTCGGCGCGGCCGCCGGGCGCATTGAGGTTGAGATCGCGCAGCTGTTCGTTGACCTGGGCGGCCGTGAGGCCCAGGGCCTGCATGCGCGCCGGATCCAGATCCACTCGCATCTGGCGGTCGACGCCACCGACGCGGTTCACCTGTGACACGCCCGAAATCGCCAGCAGGCGCTTGGTCACCGAGTTGTCGATGAACCAGGACAGCTCCTGCTCGCTCAGCGCCGTGGTGGTGATCGCAAAGAAGGCGATGGGACCACCGGCCACCTGGATGCGCGAGACCTGCGGCTCGAGGATTCCCTGCGGCAGGTCGGCCCGCACCTTGGTCACCGCGTCGCGCACGTCGGTGACGGCGCGGTCGATGGGCGTGCCGATCTGGAATTCGATGTCGGTCTCGGAGCTGCCCTCGCTGGCCACCGATTCGATGCTGCGGACGTTGCCGATCCCGGCCACCGAACCTTCCACCTTCTGCAGGATCTGGGTCTCGATCTCCGAGGGCGCAGCGCCCGGGTAGGAGATGTTGACGCTCACCACCGGGTAGTCGATGTCCGGGTTCTGGTTGATGGGCAGGCGCAGGAACGAAACGATGCCCACCACCGTGAGCACCGCGAACAGCACGATGGGCGTGATCGGGTGTTTGATCGCCCAGGCGGAGATGTTGCGCATGGAACTTAGGCGCCCTTGCCGCCCGGGGCCACCGCCACCTGTTCGCCCACGCGCAGGAAGCCGCCGGCCGTCATGACCACTTTTTCCTGGCCCGTCAGGCCCGAGGCGATGACGATGCCCTGTTCGGTCGTTTCGGCGGCGCGGATGGCGCGGCGCTCCAGGCGGTTGTCGGCGTTGACGATCAGGACGTAGGTGCCTTTCTCGTCGGACTGCACGGCGGTTTGCGGCAGGATGGGCTTCTCGCCCTTGCCCACCACCACCTCGCCGCGCGCGAAGGCACCCGGCCGCAGCTGCGGATCCGGCTGCAGCGCGATGCGCGCCTCGCCGAGGCGGCTTTGCGGATCGATGATGGCGCCGAGCAGTCGGACCCTGCCCTTGAAGGGCTTGTCGACGCCGGTCATGAAGACACTGGCCGTCTGGCCGACCGCGAGGCTCGGCAGATCCTGCTCCGCGACCAGCGCCCGCATTTCGATCTCCGAGCCTGCGGCAAGGCGGAACAGGGCGTTGCCGCCCGGGGTCGCGATCTGTCCGACCTCGACACTGCGGGTCAGGATCACCCCCTCGGCCGGCGCGCGGATGGAGGTGTGCCCGAGACGCTGCTGGTACTCGCTCAGCTGCGCCGCGGCGACCCGCACTTCGGCGGCCGCGGTCACCGCCGCCGAGCGGCGCTTCTCGATGTCTTCCTTGGACAGGGCGCCCGCGGATTCCACGCCCTGGGCGCGCTTGTACTCGGCATCGGCCAGGGCGGCATTGGCCTTGGTCTCCTCGAGGGCCGCCGCCAGACGCTCGACCTGCGGCCTCAGGATGGTCTCGTCGAGCTGGGCCAGCAGCTGGCCGGCCTTCACGTGATCGCCGACCTCCACGTAGATGGCGGCGACACGGCCGGTCTCGCCATCCGTGCCGATGGATATGTCATAACGCGCATTGATGGTGCCGGTGAAGGACACGGTGGCCGTCACCGGCGACAGGCCCGGTGCCGTAGCGGTCACCAGCGGGATGGCGCCTTCGGCGGTGGACGAGGTCGCGGCAGTGCGGTTCGATCCGAAGTAGAGGCCCGTCCCCAGGGCCACGAGCGCGACCAGCACGCCAAAGCCGATCAGGCCGATGCGCGCCGGCGTCCAGCGGCCGGGCGGGGCCGATTCAACCTCGCGCTCATGAGAGTTCGCGGCATCGTGACGGCCGATCCAGGTCACTGGCGGGTCGCTCTTCACCGGGATCGGTTCTGGTTGTGTGCCCAAGGCGGTCCCCTGCTGCGACCGCGCGGTCGCACCGAGTCATATGGTGTTATATAGAACTATATCACTTGTGGATCGTCAAGTCGCTCTGACGGAAGAACCCTCCAACGACGTTTTTGTCGCAGGTCCCGGCAGAGAATCACTTATGACCAATTGTACAAGCGGTGGACTGGCCGCTTTTGGACCACGGTCAGGAGAAATGGTGCCGACTCACAGAATCGAACTGTGGACCCCATCATTACGAATGATGTGCTCTACCAACTGAGCTAAGTCGGCGCCCGGGGCGTGAAAAATCGCGGGGCCGGATTGTACTAAGAAACGGCGGGATTTCAGGAAATTTTTCGGACCCGGATCACCAGGTCGATGCCCGCCATTTCGGTCCCCGGCGGCAGCGGGGGCAGGCGCGCGAACTCAACCTCCGGCACCGGCACGTCCACCAGGGCCCCGGTATCCAGGTCCTGGAAATGATAGTGCGGCGCGACATTCGAATCGAACCAGGTCCGGGCCCCATCCACCGTCAGTTGCCGGATGACGCCCCGTTCGGCGAACAGGTTCAGGGTGTTGTAGACCGTGGCCTTGGAGACGCGGGCGCCGGAGCCCCGCAGGGTGGCCAGGATCTGCTCGGCCGAGAGGTGCTGGGGCGAGGACAGCAGCAGCGCCGCGATGCGGACCCGCTGCGCCGTGGGCCGGATCCCGAAGCCGGCCAACCGACGGGCGCACTGGCCGGGGGGGTCAGCTAAGCCTTTGTCCTGCATGGCCCCATTATAACCACGGCGTGGCCGGAGGTAACCTCAGGCGGAACCTGGACCGACTTCAGGCCGCCGCAGCTCCCGCGGCAGTCCGAAAATCACGTGCTCCTCGCGTCCGGCGATCTCCCGGGGCACCTTCGCCCCCCAGTCGCGCAGCTGGGTGATGACCTGCTGCACCAGCACCTCCGGCGCCGAGGCACCGGCGGTCACCCCCACGATGTTCTTGCCCTCGAACCAGTCACGGTGCATGTCGGCGGCCCCGTCCACGAGGTACCCCGGGATACCGGCCCGCTCGGCCAGCTCCCGCAGCCGGTTCGAGTTGGAGCTGGCCCGGGATCCCACCACCACCAGTACGTCGGCCTTTTCCAGCAGCTTCTTCACCGCATCCTGGCGGTTCTGGGTGGCGTAGCAGATGTCTTCCTTGCGCGGCGTCGCGAGTCCCGGGAAGCGTTCCCGCAGGGCTTCGACGATTTCGGCCGTGTCATCCACGGACAGCGTCGTCTGGGTCACGAATGCCAGCTTCGCCGGGTCGCGCACCCGCAGGGACTGCGCATCCTTCACGTTCTGCACCAGCCAGATCCGACCGCCGAAACTGGTATCGAAGCGCCCGAGCGTGCCTTCGACCTCCGGGTGGCCGTTGTGTCCGATGAGGATCACATCGTAGCCATCGCGCGCGTAGCGCTGCACCTCCATGTGCACTTTGGTCACCAACGGACAGGTGGCATCGAAAACGGTGAGCTTGCGCTCCTTGGCGCCCTGCTCGATGGCCGTGGACACGCCGTGCGCCGAGAAAATCAGCGTCGCGCCCGCGGGCACGTCCTCCAGCTCCTCGATGAACACCGCGCCGAGCCCGCGCAGGCGGTCGACCACGTGCTTGTTGTGGACCACTTCGTGACGCACGTACACGGGCGCCCCGAACATCGACAGCGCCCGTTCCACGATTTCGATGGCCCGGTCCACGCCGGCGCAGAAGCCCCGGGGATTGGCGAGCAGTACTTCCATCAGTTCGATCTCCTGCGACCCTCGGTGAAGGCGTCCAGCAGCATCAGCGCGGCGCCGACCGTGATCGCCGAATCCGCCACGTTGAAGGCGGGAAACTGCGCATCATTCCAGTGCGCAAGAATGAAATCGACCACCTGCCCACTGTGCAGGCGGTCGATCAGGTTGCCCAGCGCACCGGCCAGGATCAGCGACAGGCTCACCGACAGCAGCACCTGGGTGCGGCCGTTGATCCGCCGCAGCCAGTACACGAGCCCCGCCCCGACCACCACCGCGAGGCCCGAAAACAGCCACCGCTGCCATCCCGAAGCGCTGTCGAGCATGCTCCAGGCCGCGCCGCGATTGTACCTGAGGGTGATGTCCAGCACCGGCAGCAGGGTGCGGATGCCGCCGTAGGCCATGTGGCTCACGATCCAGGCCTTGGAGAGCTGGTCCACGCCGATCACGGCGATCGCCAGCGGCAGCCACAGCCAGCCGCTGCCCAGAACCGGCGGCAGGCGCCCGCCGTGGCCCTCAGCCTGCGGCTCGCCTGCATCCCTGCCGCCGTTCACGCGAACCTCCGCTCTTCACCCGGTCCTGCGATGTTGCCGGCGCAGCGCCCGCAGGCCTCGGCATACGCCGGATCGACGCCGACATCGGCGCGATGGTGCCAGCAGCGTACACACTTCGGATGGCTCGAGGCGCTGACCTGCAGCCAGACCCCTTCACGGCCGGTCTCGGTGGCGGCGACCGCGCCCGCCGGCGGTGCGGAAACCTTGTGCACCCGGGCCTCGGAGGTGATCAGCAGGAACCGCAGCTCCGCACCCAGGGCGCTGAAGCGATCGTACTGGGCGGGCACGCAGTAAATGTCGACCTCTGCGTCCAGCGGCGCTCCGATCTGCTGCGCCTCGCGCAGCTTCTCCAGTTCCCGCAACACGTCGCGCTTGAGCTGCAGCAGCGCGTTCCAGTCCACATCATGCGCGGCGCCCTCCGGCAGCGCGTGCCATTGCGCGAGGAACACGGAGTCCTCGGTGACACCGGGCAGGTGACGCCAGATCTCCTCCGCCGTGAACGCCAGCACCGGCGCCAGCCAGCGCACCATGGCATGGGCGATATGAAACAGCGCGGACTGCGCCGAGCGGCGCGCATGACTGCGGGCCGGGGTCGTGTAGAGCCGGTCGCGCACGATGTCCAGGTACAGGGCGCTCAGGTCCACGATGCAGAAGTTGTGGACCTTGTGATAGACGTGATGAAACGAGTACTCGCGGTAGGCCTCGACGATTTCCGCCTGCAGCTGGGCGGCCCGGCTCACGGCCCAGCGGTCGAGGGCGACCATCTCCGCGGCATGCACCAGGTCGCGGGCCGGATCGAATCCGTGCAGGTTGCCGAGCAGGAAGCGCACGGTATTGCGGATGCGCCGGTAGGCATCCGCGGTGCGATTGAGCAAGGCGTCCGACACGCTCATTTCGTTGGCGTAATCGGTGGCGGCCACCCACAGCCGCAGCACGTCCGCCCCCAGCGATCCGACCACCTTCTGCGGCGGGATCACGTTGCCGAGGGATTTGGACATCTTGCGGCCCTTCTCGTCCACGGTGAAGCCGTGGGTGACCACCCCGCGGTACGGCGCCTGCCCGTACAGGGCTTCGGACATCAGCAGCGAACTCTGGAACCAGCCGCGGTGCTGATCCGAGCCTTCGATGTAGAGGTCGACCGGCATCGAGAACTCCGGTCGCACCGCCGCCATGTAGTCGAACGACACGCCGGAGTCGGCCCACACGTCCATCACGTCCTTGAGCTTCTCGTAGTCGTCGGCCTCATTGCCCAGCAGCTCCGCCGGATCCAGCGAGAACCAGGCCTCGATCCCGGCCCGCTCGACGCGCTCGGCCACCGCTTCGAGCAGTTCGCCGGTACGCGGATGCAGCTCGCCGGTCCTCTTGTGGACGAACATCGCGAGCGGTACGCCCCAGGTGCGCTGCCGCGAAATGCACCAGTCCGGGCGGTCGGCGATCATGCCGGTGATGCGCTGCTCGCCCCACGCCGGCGTCCACTTGACGCCGCGGATGTCGCGCAGCGCCTGCTCGCGCAGGCCCTTGCGATCCATGCTGATGAACCACTGCGGGGTGGTGCGGAACACGACCGGCGAGTGATGCCGCCAGCAGTGCGGGTAGCTGTGGACATAGGGTTCATCGTGGATCAGCGCGCCGTTGGCGCGCAGGGTCTCGACGATGAGCTTGCCGCCCTCCTCCAGCTTCATCCCCCCGACCAACGGCGTGTCCGGCAGGAACCGGCCGTCATTGCCGGTGGGATTGGGTACCGGCAGGTGGTAGCGCCGGCCGATCGCGAAATCCTCCTGACCATGCGCCGGGGCGGTGTGTACGGCGCCGGTTCCGGCCTCGGCCGTGACATGCTCGCCCAGGATCACCGGCACGTCATAGTCCTGGAAGGGATGCGCGACCTTCAGTCCTTCGAGCGCCTGGCCCTTGAACGTGGCCCGCACCGCGGTATCGGCCTCGAGTCCGTAGCGGGTCAGGCACTGCGGCGCCAGCTGCCGGGCGAGGATCAGGTTGCGGGCGCCCGCCGCCACCAGCACGTAGTCGAAATCCGCATTCAGCGCGACCGCCTGATTGGCGGGCAGCGACCACGGCGTCGTGGTCCAGATGACGATGTCGGCGGGCGTCGCCCCGAGCGATCCGGGCGCGGCGGCGATGCGCGCTTCCAGGTCGCGGTTGTCCCGCACCCGGAACGCCACGTCGATGGCGGCGGAGGTATGGTCCTCGTACTCCACTTCGGCCTCGGCGAGTGCCGAGCGGCAGTCGAAGCACCAGTGCACGGGCTTCACGCCCTGGTAGACGTGGCCGTTGGCGATGATCCGGCCGAGGACCCGGATCTGATGCGCCTCGTAGCGCGAATCCATGGTCAGGTAGGGATGCTCCCAATCGCCCAGTACGCCCAGGCGCTTGAAGTCCACCCGCTGCAGGTTCACCTGCTCGTTGGCAAAGGCGCGGCACGCCGCGCGGAAAGCGGCCGCGTCCAGTTTCTGTCCCGGACGGCCGTGCTTCTTTTCCACCTGCTGCTCGATGGGCAGCCCATGCCCATCCCAACCGGGCACATAGGGAGCATCGAAACCGTCCAGCTGACGGGACTTGACGATGATGTCCTTCAGGATCTTGTCGAGCGCATGGCCGAGATGAATGGGGCCGTTGGCATAGGGCGGCCCGTCCAGCAGCACGAACCGTGGCCGGCCCCGGGAGGCGGCGCGGATGCGGCCATAGAGATCGCCCTGCTCCCACTCGGCCAGCATCTTGGGTTCGCGCTGCGCGAGATCGGCCTTCATCGAGAAGGCCGTCTGCGGCAGGTTCACGGTTTGTTTGTAGTCAGGCACTTCCAACTCGCTTCAGGAAATCAACACCGATCGCGCCTGCGCGGCATCCTGGTGGATCTGCGCGACCATCGCGTCCAGCGATCCGAACTTCAGCTCCGGACGCAGGAACTGCACGCACTCGACCGCGATCTCGCGACCGTACAGGTCGCCCACGAAATCGAACAGGTGCACTTCGAGCCAGGGCTCGGTACCCCCGACCGTCGGCCGGGTGCCGATGCTGGCCACTCCCGCCAGGGGGGCATCCGCGCCGCCGCGGATCCGGATCCGTACGGCAAAAATACCGGCCACCGGCAACCGCCGGTGCGGGAATCGCACGTTCGCGGTCGGAAAGCCAAGCTTACGTCCCAGCTGCTCGCCGCGCACGACCTTGCCGGTCATCGTGTAGGGACGGCCCAGCAGCCGCGCGGCGCGGGCCAGATTGCCCGCCGCGAGCGCCTCGCGCACGGCACTGCTGCTCAGGCGGTCACCCTCGAAGGTCACCGGCTCCACGATCTCCACGGCGAAGCCGAGCTGCTCACCCGCCGCGAGCAAGGTCTCGGCGGTGCCCCGTCCGTTCTTGCCGAACCGGAAATCGTGCCCGACCACGACCACGGCGGGGTTCAGCCTTTCGTACAGCAGCACCGCGAACTGCTCCGCGCTCAGCGACCGGGTCGCGGCGCCGAAGCGCAGGATGCACAGGCGGTCGAGCGGCATGTGTTCGAGGCAGCGCCAGCGCTCGCGCAGCGAGGTCAGACGCGCCGGCGGATTCTCGGGCGTCAGGTACTCGCGGGGCATGGGCTCGAAGGTGACCATGAGCGTGCCCACGCCGAGGCGCTCCGCGTGGCCACGCAGGCGTTGCAGCAGCGCCTGGTGCCCCAGGTGCAGCCCATCATAGGTGCCCACGGTGAGGGCCTGGCCGCCCTGCAGGGAGCCGGCCGGGGGAAGTCCACGAATCAGTTGCATTTAGTTGAAAGTATAGGCAAGTCGGCCCGTTCCAAGTTGACAACCGTGGGAC
>Ga0335075_10006014_pt1 | contig 18753 bp, 14 predicted proteins | sample Lox_Sample_24_FD_206723 | JGI IMG/M metagenome (GOLD analysis project Ga0335075, IMG submission 206723) | Soil microbial communities from Loxahatchee National Wildlife Refuge, Florida, United States - Lox_Sample_2.4 | ecosystem: Environmental > Terrestrial > Soil > Wetlands | place: USA... | reverse complement strand
ATCGCCGCGCCGTGGCGCGCTACGCCGGGATCACCGGGTCGCCCGACGAGAGCGGCAAGCGGCGGCGCGAGAAGGGGCTCGCCAAGGCCGGCAATGCCCGCGTCCGTCGCGGCATGATCCAGCTCGCTTGGCGCTGGCTGACATTCCAGAAGGAGAGCGCTCTGACGCTTTGGTTCAAGGCCCGGGTCGAGGGGGCTCCGCGCCTGCGCAAGACGCTGATCGTGGCGCTCGCCCGCAAGCTCCTTATCGCGCTCTGGCGCATGGCAACAATCGGGGAGGTGCTGCAAGGCGTCGTAATGCGTCCGGCGGCATGAGCCGTCCGGGAAGTGAGAAGAGATAAAACGCTCGCTCCGGCGACCGCTTCGTAAGCGGTGTGCCGGTCTCAATCCGAGGCGGCGGCGACCGAGAGAACCCTTGGCTTCCATGCCGTTGTTAAGAATGGATCCGTCGTCTCGGAGCTTCGCCGTTGCCGAAGCGCATGGCGCTTCATGGTGGGATCCCTCGGGATCTACCGAATGTTAGGTCGCGGTATCGCAAGGTGCCCGATGGCGAGCTCCCTCGGATCGACCGGCGCTCCATTCCGTGAGCGCGAAGCCGTTTGACCCGACGCTACAAGAACGGGCTACCGACGACGGCGCCCGGAACTGAAAGTAGGCTCGTCATCATCGGCAAAAAAACTCCTTGACATTAAGAGCCCCATGTTAGGGTTCTCGGATGCCTGCCGCAGCGCGGAGGTCTCCGCAAGAAGCCTTGTATGGGGCGTTGTTTGTCAAGCGGCCGCGTCGTTGGCGCGCTCTCGTTCTTTACCCCGAGCGTCGGTGCCCTGCGCCGACGCTATGGCGAGCCAGACTGACTGGAAACGCGGACGGGTCAAGGCCGTAAGCCGCGGAGCGGACGCGCGCAAGCGCGGGCCTTGACGCGGAGCATTCCCAGTCTACCCATCGGCAGCGTCCGGTGGACGAGCTGAGGTTTAGCGCTTCAAGCGGATCGACAACGAACCCGAGTGGAGCCCGCGATTGCGCGCGATTCCTCGCGCCGCGACCTTGTATTCGGTTGGATCCGCAGAGGATCCAGACTATGAAGCAGTCATTCGCTTCAGCGCAGGGCTCCGAGGCAGCGGACCCATTCTCAGGCCGGCATCGAAGCCATGGCTTCTCTCGGGTCACCGCCACCTCGGATCGTCATCGGCAGCCCCGTCGCGGCAGCGCGGCTGGGCCCCGAACTCTTGTATTTCCGCTCCTTCAGTTATGCCTTACTTGTCGTCCCGCCGCTGGTCGGCCAGCCGGGCTAGGCCGCAGGCCGCATCACAACGCCTTCGGGGACCTCGCCGGCCGTGACCAGACGCCACAGCGCTACCAGCAACTTTCGGGCGAGCGCCACTATCATGCTCGTCTTGCGCGCGCCCTTGGTGCCATCGGTTCGCGCCCGATACCATTGGGCGAGCGCGCTCTCCTTCTGAAAAATGAGAAAGCGCCAAGCGAACTGAATGAGGCCGCGGCGCACGCGCGCGTTGCCCGCCCGGGCGAGACCTTTCTCGCGTCGCCTCGAGCCGCTCTCGTCGGGCGAACCCGTCGCCCCGGCGTAACGCGCCACCGCGCGTCGGTCGCGGAACTTCCGGTAAAGGACCTCTTGGACCAGCATGTCCGCGGTCTCGACGCCAAGCCCGATGATACGCGCCAAGAGCAGCACCATCGCGTTCGGGCGGTCGGTGGGTGCCTGGTGCAGGCGCTCCAGGCGCGTGCGCTCGATGACCTCGATCTGCCCGCGCACCACGGCCAAGCGCGCCATGCCGCGCTCGATCTCGGCTAGCATGTTCGGCGGCAGGGCCACGCCCTCCGGCGTGCGGAGCGCCGCCAGCCGCTGCGGTGCCTTGCGCAGCTCCGGCTTGAAGCCGCGGGTGCCCAGCTGGGCGAGAGCCCCCTTCATTCGGTTGGCGATTCTCGTCTTCTCGCCAGTCAGGCGCTCGCGCTCGCGGCTCGGCCGCTTGGCATCCTCTTGCTCGAGTGTCGGAATTGCCACCATGCTGCACTGCTTGCGCTCGCCACGGAGCCAACCAAGAAATACCCGCAGAAGCGTTGCGAGATCGAGGCGGTCGGTCTTGGCCCGCTTGTGCTCGCGCGAGACCGCGACGCTGGTTGAGTGGATGACGTGGCTCTCAATACCGCGCTCGCGGAGCCAGCGTGCCAGCCAGAATCCGTCTCGACCAGCGGGCTCTGAATCGGGCATTGGGAGTGGATCGGCGGGGGAGGCTCGACGCACTATTCCAAAGTTACGGCGGTTGGCAAGGGCCATGAAAGGACCGTCCGGATCCGTATGCGATAGTCTTCCACGCTTGAACAGGGACGGCATGCCCTTTTTCGGTGCCGGTGCGCATCCAGTTCGCTCCAAGACGAAATCGCCTATCGCCATGCATTTTAGGCGATCGGCCCTGGAGTGTCCGGCGATGGGCAGGGTCCGATAACGATTGCGAGCGATCATGGCTCCGACTGGGAAAGAGCCGGAGACCGAAAAATTGACCTATGCTGCAAGCGCCATCGACAACCCGCGTCACGCCGGCTTCGGCGACTTGGCGGTCGCCAGCCTCTGTGCCGCGATCGGCCTTTCGGGCGTCTCGATCACGTTCCTCATCGCATCTTTGTGGCCGGACTGCGCGGCGCTGATCATAGCTTCGATGGCGACCTGACCCGGCCCTCGGGCCGCACCGCCAGGCGCGTCCGGTCCTCGGGCCCTACCTCGCGAGGCGGCCGTCGCATCCGCCGGGTGACTGGTACGAGCGCACCATGAAGTCTTCGCTCAGTCGACGAAATGCTTCGACATGATCATTCGCCGATCCAGCTGTCGTGCCCGCGACCCGAACGGTTTGTTGCACATCTTTCGTGGGCAGGTACACGCGCCCATCCAACGCTATGCGGCGCTTTTGCCCGACATGCGGCATCCCGATGTCGAGCGCGAGTTAGTTGATCTCGCGGCGATGTTGGGAGTTGATTGACTTGGCGACTGGTCGCCCGGATCGGCCCTGTCACGGTGCAATTTTCCAGTCAACCCCGCCCATACCGCAGCGCAAGGGAACGGAGGGTACATAGAAGATGGGCTCGGCGGCCCGGCCGCCCGCCGCGCCGAGCGCGACCAGCCAAGCAAGCAATTCCACCGTCCCACCATCGCCGGCAGCTGTCATCTTCTCAACTGTGACCTCGCGCAGGATGTGTTCGAGATCGCCGATGGTGAGCAGGTTCAGGAACCACCGATCGAACACCTCTTCGACAGTGAAATATTTGGGCCCACCTGGATCATGCGACAGCCCCCCGGTCGCCATGATCACGATCCGCATCGATTGGGGCCAGGCACGAATCACCTCTGCCAGCACGCGCCCAAACGCGACGCAGCGCTCGGGTGCGGGCAGCGGCTGCACGACACAATTCATGTGGATTGGAATCAAAGGTACGTCGAATTCGGGCGTGAGAAATTTCAGCGGCACCGACCAGTTATCATCGAACTCGAGTGTCTCAGAAAAGGCAAGATTGACGCCTTTTCGAGCGCAGTCGCGCACGATGGTCCGGGCAAGTTCGGGGTGACCAGCGACTTCGTATTCAGGCACGTTAATCCAGTCTCGAAACCACTCCGCTGGCCCGCGCCAACGCTTGGCGGTGCCGACGCACCAATCGGGAATGTTGTCGAGCCGGAAATTTAGCAGATGGTCGTTGGCGATCCCAACGATCACGTCTGGCCGCGAAGCACGAAGCCGATCGGCCATACGAGCATAGCCCCCAAGGAGCTCGTCCTGTTCGTGCTTGGGCGCCTTGTCGAGCCAACCCTTCGCCCCCGGCGCATGAGACGTTGCAATCACCGAAGCGATGTTAGCCACTAGCGTCGCCTTCTGCATGGTGCAAGCGGGCCATCCGGCCCCGCAGCGCAGCGAGAGCGGGACAAACTAGGGTTGTGTTAAGCCCGCCTTTACTCTCCTTCGAGATAATTGGCGGCGGATAACCATTTGGGAGACTGTCGATGCTCCGCGCACCATTTTGGAGTGCTCTCCTGCTCGGCGCGGCGCTCATGCCGAGCATCGCTCATGCCACCGCCGATCACGGCACCGCCGATGAAGCCAAAGCGATGGTCGAGAAGGCGGTCGCGCTGATCAAAAGCGAAGGGCCCGAGAAGGCCTTCGCCGCGTTCGACGACCCCGCCAACAAGGACTTCCACGACAAGGATCTCTACATCTTCGTCCGCTCCATGGACGGCAATACAGTCGCGCACGGCGCCAACAAGGGGATGATCGGCCACACCTCGCTCGATCTCAAGGACGCCGACGGCAAGCTCTACAACAAGGAAATGATCGACGACGCGAAGACCAAGGGCAGCGGCTGGGTGGACTATCGCTGGCCCAATCCCGTCGACAAGAAGATCGAACAGAAATCGTCCTATGTCGAACGGGCCGGGGATTACGTGGTCGGCGCGGGTTTCTACAAGTAACTCAAAAGCGCCTCGAAAGCGGGAGCGGAGGGAGATGCGCGTGGTTAGGCGGTTCAACGACCTGTCGTTGCGGCTGAAGATGTCCGCAGCGCCGGTCTTCCTAGTCGCGACACTGTTCGGCCTCGCCACCTATGCGCTGCTGCTGCTCGCCAGCAGCGAGCGCTCGGTCGATGCGCTGAGCGAAGGCGCGTTCAAGCGCGCGGCGCTCGTCGCGGCGCTCGACAGCAAGGTGAGCGGCATTCATGCGCGGCTCTACCAGCTCATCTCCGTCGCCGCCAACGACAGCGACGCCGCGAAGGCAAAAGGACTTGCCGACGAACTGACGCGGCAGCTCAACGGGATCGACGCCGCTTTCGCCGAGATGGGAGCGAGCGTTGCGGGCGACCCCGCGCGCGAACGACTGCGCGATGCGATGGCAAAAACGCTGAAGGACTACGCCGCCGCGGCGAGCCAGGTGATCAACATGTCCTCAAACGCCGCCTACGCACTCGTCTTCGTGCAAAGTGCGCAGCAAGCCTTCGACGCCTTTGCCAAGGAGCAGGCATCGCTCGCCGCCATGGTCGAGCAGGAAAAATCCGCGCTGGTCGAGCATAGCCGCACCGAAGCCGAGCATGCGCGCGTCGTCTTCATCGGCGCCACCCTGCTCGCCACCGCGATCGCCCTCGGCGCCACGCTGGCACTTGGAACCCTCATCGCGCGCCCGGTGGTCGAGATCGCCGCCCTGCTGCGGCGGCTTGCCGGCGGCGAGCTCGAGATCGAGACGCCCTATGCAGGCCGGCGCGACGAGATTGGCGCCATCGCCGCGGCGCTCGGGGTCTTCAAGGAGACGGCGCAGGCCGCCGCGAAGCTCACCGCCGAGCGCGAAAGGCAGCGCGAGCAGCAGGCGCAACGCGCGCAGAATCTGGCGGCGCTCGCCGGCGACTTCGATCGCGAAGTCAGCGGAGTGCTCGAGACCGTCGCCGCAGCGGCGGCGAAGTTGCACGCGACCGCGACGGCGATGGCGGATGCCGCGGGACAAACCAGCCGGCAATCCGGCGCTGCGATGACCGCTGCTGAGCAGGCGGCCCACAATGTCAACACCGTCGCCTCGGCGACCGAGGAGCTCGCTTCCTCGGTCGAGGAGATCGGTCGGCAGGTGGCGATGTCGACCCAGGTCGCGGGTAGGGCCGTCGACCAGGCCGCGCGCACCAATGCGACCGTGAAAGGCCTTGCCGAGGCGTCGCAGCGGATCGGCGCGGTGGTGGCGCTCATCAACGACATTGCCTCGCAGACCAATCTCCTGGCCTTGAACGCTACCATTGAGGCGGCGCGCGCCGGCGAGGCGGGCAAGGGCTTTGCCGTAGTGGCGAGCGAGGTCAAGTCGCTTGCGACCCAGACGGCGCGGGCGACCGAGGAGATCACGGGTCAGGTCTCAAGCATGCAGCAGGCAACGGAGCAGGCGGTCGATGCCATCGAAGGCATCGGCACGACGATCGAGTCCATGAGTAAGATCGCCACCACCATCGCCTCGGCGATCGAGGAACAGGGCGCCGCCACCTCGGAGATCTCGCGGAACGTGCAGCAGGCGGCGGGCGGCACTAAAACGGTCTCGGACAATATCGGCGGGGTCGCCGATACCGCTCGCCGCACCGGCGGAGCGGCGAGCCAGGTGCTCGAAGCCGCGACCCGGTTGAGCGAGCAATCGGACGCCTTGCGTCGTCAAGTCGACCGCTTTCTCGGGGCAGTCAGAGCGGCCTAATCCCCGGGGCTCGCAGCGGGTAGCTGCTTATCGTGGAATGCCCCCGATGATGGGATCCAAGCAAGGAAGTGAGAAGCGTGAGCGAGCGAGACCATCATTGGAACGGCCGGATCAGGCGATTCCCGGACGCCTGAAGCCATCCGGTGCGCCAGGGCCCGTTCGGCCTCCGCTTTACGACAAGCAACACGGCGATCCCGACTGCCGTGGCGAGGGTCGCGCCTTTGGAACATCCACAAGCTCCGCGAAGAAGGGCAGACGGAATCGCGATGCGGGCGCAAAGCTTGGGATCACAGACCGACGCTGCCCTGCATGATGCCGCCATCGGCGAAGATCGTCGTGGCGGTCAGGTAGCTGGCGCCCTCACCGGCGAGGAACGCCACGACGTTGGCAATCTCCTCCGGCTGCGCCATGCGGCCCAGCGGAATCGCAGCGTTCAGCTTCGCCAGCAGCGCTGGATCTTTCATGGTGGACAGGTTTATCGGCGTCGCCACTGCACCCGGCCCGACGCCGACCACAGTGATGGCGTGCGGCGCTAGTTCGACCCCCGCGGTCCGCGTCAGCATCCGCATGCCACCTTTGGCGAGGCAATACGCCGTGTTGCCTGGCATCGGCCAGTCCTCGTGCACCGAGGTGATGTTAATAATCCGCCCGCCGCCGCCCTGCTTGATCATCTGCCGAGCAGCAATCTGGGTGCCGAAGAAAGCGCTCTTGAGGTTGATCGATAGCACCTTGTCGAAATCGGACTCGGTGGTGTTCAGCACAGAGGTGCGGGTCTCCACCCCGGCATTGTTCACCATGATGTCCACGCGGCCGAACTTCGCCACCGCCGTATCGACCAAACGCTGCAGGTCCGTCACTTTGCTGACATCGGCGTCCACACCGATCGCGACATCGCCCAACGCGACGATCTCGCGTTCCAGTGCCTCGGTTGCCTCGGGATGCGCGATGTAGTCGATCACGATGCCGGCGCCGATCCTGGCAAGGCCAAGCGCGACCGCTTTGCCAATTCCGCTGTTCCCGCCGGTGACAATCGCGACTTTGCCCTTGAGCGTCATGGCAATTTCCTTATGACAGGCTCCTGATGCGCGCGCCCATTCCGGGGCCTGGACTGCGACAAAACACTTCCGGGACCATCGGGGATTGTCGCACCCGAGCTCCGATCGCAGACCCGATGACCGCGGGCGGCCGGCAGTAGAGCCCCACTGGGTCCGACTCTCGAGTTTACAGAGTCACCGGTCCTGCCGCCAGTGCAAGGATAAGCGGCGCGCTGCTGCCCGCGCCTCGCACGTCGGCTAAGGACGCTACTTTAGTTCCGCGAGAGCCGCATCGATCCGCGTGAGCATCGGGGTCTGCCCGAATTGCGACAGAATTCGCGTTGCTTCGATCAGATGCTCCATAGCAGCTGTGGGCCTGTTCTTGGCCTTGTAAAGCAGACCGAGGATCATTTGCGCCCGGCCTGTCACGTGTCCATCAGGATGGAAGCGCGGGTTGGCCAAGACATGCGTCATCAACGTGCGAATGCGCGACGATGCGGTACCCATCACCCGGAGAAGAATTGGGAGATTTCTCAGCAAGGTCGTGAATGGGAGCTTTTCATTTCCCTCAATGATTTGTAGGTACACCTCGCCGAGGAACAAGCGATACCAATCCGCAGCCGCCCGATAACCCTCGCTCTCCCGCTTCGATATTGTTGCTCGAGCAAGCGAATTCCCTCACCGATGTTTCCTTGAATCACCTTTGCCACTCCGAGAAAGGCGTCGCTCGTGGTCAAGGAATAGAGGTCACCGTCCGCAAAGCAGCGGCGGCGAAAGGTTTCCAACAACGCCAGCCCTTCGTCGGTCCGCCGCAGCAATATCAGGACGCATCCCTTTATGTTGAGAGCGGTTTCGTCCGTCAACTTCGCCAACTGCCGCATGAGCGTGAAGGCCGCTTCTTCCCCCGACCGCTCCGAAAAGGTCGTGAAGCCAACCACGTCGGCGAACAGGACTGTGATTTGTCTCCGCTCAGCGTCCACGCAGCCCTCCCCAGGGCCGAAGCGCGTAGGGTACCACACCCAAGGGGGGAAGCATCCAGCCACCGAGGCTGGACACGCATGGCAACCGTCACGGATCAGAGTATGGCGTGCTTTCTCGGCGATCGGCAGGAATGCGCCCCGCTATTTCTCCAAGTGGGCGCGTCAGCTTCCGGCACGATCCCGACCTGTGGGCTGTCGGCGCCTCCCAAATATGGCCGCTCCGATTTGAAAGCTGACGTCGATTCACAGCCGGCCTAAATGGCTGTTCAGGATCTCCGCTGAATCTGCGCAGAACTGAGAGTCGCCTTGCTGCATCTCGCCAAGCTCCCCGGATGCGACCTGGCCAGCATCAGCGTCAGGGACACCAGGCGGCGGGAAGCTGTATCGCCCCTGAGCATGTCCGACTTCGAAGAACCGGACACATGGTCGGATGCAAGTTGCATCGAACTCGACGACGATTTTGCCATCGGCGAGCCGGTCGATGTCTGAATCACCCGGGCAGAGCGGACTCAGCCCTGCCCGCTCTTTTGGGCCGCTCGGTGCCAAAAGCTGTCTTGAAGGACAACCGAACCTGAGATTTACGCCAGCCCGATGCGCTTGCCTCCATGTCGAAAGAGGGCTACTGCGTCAGGAGCAAACCGGAACGCGTCAAGAAAATCATCGCTAGAGTATCGAGGTAGTGTCTTGCGGATGGTCGCGGCGAAGGCTCGGCCTTCGTCCAGTCTGCCCGCCAGGGCAAGACAATGAGCGGCGATCGCCAAGATTATTTTGTGCGCGTTCGGCCGCGCCGCCGCTCGCAAGGCCCATTCGGCGGCCTCGTCGAACTGTCCCAGCCGGACGAGGGCCATCGCCCTTGCGCCCAGCATGCCGAAGAGCAGCGGGTCGAAGGGACTCAAGAGGCGCGAATAATCGGAGGATTTGATGGCGAGACCCGGATCGCCGGACTGGGAGTGGACGAAGGCCAGCGTATAGTGGCCGAGCGCAAAGTTGGGACTGAGGTCGACCGCTTGCTGCAGCTCCTGGAGCGCCTCGTCTTGGCGGCCGCGCAGCCACAGCGCCCGCCCCATCGCCCAATGCGCCGCCGGATTCTTGTCCTCGGCAAGAAGGCTCTGAGCCGCCGCTTCGGCGGCACGATCGCTTTCCGTTTCGCGGTCGGCCCAGCGCTGGAAGGCGTTTTGCCAGTGCGTGAAGGACAGGCCCGCATGGGCGCGAGCAAACGTCGGATCAAGCTCGACGGCACGGGTAAAGTAGCGCTGGGCGAGGGCGTTTTCGCTCTGCGTGAACCGATACATGTGCCAGAGGCCGCGATGATACGCCTCCCAGGCATTCAAGGAGCTGGGCGGTTTGAGGATCGCCCGATTCCGTTCGACGGTCTCGATTTCGGCCGCAATCGAGGAAACGATGCTGTCGCCGATCCTGTCGAGAACCTTGAAAGTCCCGTCCGCCTCAGGGTGGTAGGCTTCCGCCCAGATGATGCGCGCGGCGCGCACCTCGATGAGCTCAACCCTCACGGTGAGCGCGCGATTGTCGTCTCGTCGCACCGCGCCGCTGGCGACGTAGTCGACGCTCAGCGTTCGACCCGCCTCCTCCGGGGCAACACCGCGCTCGGCGAGCGCGAAGACCGAGCCGCGGGCGATGACGAAGAGATCCCGCAACTTGGCTAGCCGTGTGATGATGTCGTGAGTGAGGCCATCGGCGACGCCGCCGCGCATGCCTCCCGCGGCTTCTTCGACGAAGGGCATCACGGCGAGCGAAGCGCGGTTTGCCTTCCCCAAGGCAAGCTCGGCTGATTCGTTCGGACGGTCTGTCGAAGGTCGATCGACCAGCCCCGCCGGCGCCTTTCGGATCGCTCCGCCTTCCTTGATCGATCGCCAAGCCGCGCGGATCGGTGCAAAGCTCAGCCCTTCGGACTCGAAGAGCCGCGCGGCCGCCGCGAGATGGGCTTCGCATAGGGCGATCTTTCCCCGCCGCGCCAGCCCATTCAGCAGCGTCAAATGCGCGCGCGGGTCGAAGGGGGCGATCTCGAGCCATTTCTCGAGCGAGGAGAACGCTTCGTCGGACCCCATCGGGAGCTTGGCGGCGAGTTGCTCCAGGATGGCCGCGTGGCAAGCGGTGAAACGCCGCCGCTGCGCCGCGAGCCAGGTATTGAAGTTCGGACTTCGGTCGATGTCGAGGCCTTCGAGGAAATCACCGGCAAAGTGGTCCGAAAGCGCTCGGAGCCGATCCAACCCGATGCTCTCAACCCCAGCGTCGGTGGCCGAAGCGATCTCGAGCGCGTCAACGCGACAGTCTCCGATGTCGATCGCAACCGTGCCGTCGGAGGCCAGGATCCTTTGACGATGCGGCTCGTCGAAGACACGGCGGAGCTTGCTAAGGCACCAGCGCAGCTCGCCCCGAGGATCGTCGGGCACATCCCATAGGAGATCGCACAGGCGGCTCCGTCCGATGGGCTTCGGCGAGAGGGCGAGATAGGCAAGGAGAGCACGCACCTTGCGCGAGGCGGGCAGCCTCAAAGGCACGCCGTCGCGGCTGACGGCCAACGGACCCAACATCCGGACGGAGAGGCCGGCCGTCACGGCCTCAACGACCCGGGGCGCAGAATCCACGCCCGTTTCCACGCTATTTCCCACGGTCCTCTCTCCACTCTTAGCCTATCACTCGATCCCTGGCGCCGCTACCTGCGGTCCGCCACAATAACCCCGCAGGTCAGGTACGGCAGCCGGGACTCAAGGAGAGCTAATCATGGCCCCTAAGACAGCCGTCAGAACGACGTCAGGCCGCGGTCGTCTCTTCGACAGCATCCTCGATACGGTCGGAGATACGCCGACGATCAGGGTGAACAACCTGGCGCCGGAGCACGCGACCATCTACGTGAAGGCAGAGTTCTTCAATCCGGCTTCCTCGGTAAAGGACCGGCTGGCGCTCAACATCATCGAGGAGGGGGAGCGCAGCGGAGCGCTCAGACCTGGCCAGACCGTCGTCGAAGCAACCAGCGGCAACACGGGTATCGGGTTAGCCATGGTCTGTGCACAGAAGGGCTACCCCCTCGTTGTGACAATGGCCGACAGCTTCTCGATCGAACGGCGCAAGCTGATGCGCATGTTGGGTGCCAAAGTCGTTTTGACCCCGCGCGCCGCGAAGGGCTATGGGATGTATCAGAAGGCAGTCGAGCTCGCCGAGGCGAATGGCTGGTTCCTGGCACGACAATTCGAGACCGAGGCCAACGCCGCCATTCACGAAGCGACGACAGGCCGAGAGATCGTCGGTGATTTTGCCGGATCGCGCCTCGATTGGTTCGTTACCGGTTACGGGACGGGCGGAACGATCGCCGGGGTCGGCCGCGTGCTGCGGCGGGAAAGACCGGAGACGAAGATCGTCCTCTGCGAACCCGCAAACGCTCAGTTGCTCGGCAGCGGGCGGCCGCAAGAGCGGACGACCGGCGGCGCGCCGGCGACAAGCCATTCCGCATTCGAGTCGCATCCGATTCAGGGATGGACCCCCGATTTCATCCCCTACGTGCTGCAGGAAGCGATCGACCGGCGGCTCTATGACAAGGTGATGCCCGTTGCCGGCGCGGATGCAATCAAATGGGCCAAAGCGCTCGCGCATAAAGAGGGAATTTTCACCGGCATCTCCGGTGGCGCGACCTTTGCCGCGGCGCGTGAAATCGCCGAGAGGGCGCCGGCGGGATCGGTGATCCTCTGCATGCTTCCCGATACCGGCGAGCGCTATTTGACGACGCCGCTTTTCGACGACATCGCGGCCGAGATGAGCGAGGAAGAGTTGGCGCTTTCCCACTCGACCCCGGGGTTTCAGTTCGCAACCTGATCACCTCCGTCGCGGGAAAAGACGAAATGCGGGTTCAGCAGCGCGCGGCCGACGCATTTACCGAGGAGACGCTCGACCCTGGGAACTGGCGCGAGGCGCTGGCGCTCTCGCGCCAGATTGTCGAGGATGCGGTTGCTTACCTCAGGGATGTGCGTGATCGTCCGGTCTGGCGACAGATGTCGCCGGAGGTGCGCGCCTGTTTCCTCACTCCCCTTCCTCGGGCTCCCCAACCCCTCGCCGATATCTATGGGACTATCACCGAGACGGTGATGCAATACCCCATGGGCAATATCCATCCGCGTTTTTGGTCCTGGTACATGGGGACGAGCAATTTCACCGGAGCGCTGGGCGAATTCCTTGCCGCGATCCAGGGCTCGAATGTTGGCGGCGGCGATCACGCGGCGGCGCTGATGGATCAGCAGGTGGTCAACTGGTGCAAGGAGATGATCGGCTTTCCCGACTCGGCGAGCGGCACGCTCGTCAGCGGCGGATCTATGGCCAATCTCATCTGCCTTACGGTGGCGCGGAACGAGAAGTCCGGGGTCGACGTTAGGGAGCACGGCCTCGGCGCCCTTAGAAAGCCCCTGCGCTTCTACGGCTCGGACCAGATTCACGGTTGTCACCGCAAAGCGATGGAAGCGCTCGGGCTCGGGAACTGCGCGCTGCGCCGGATTCCGACCGACCGCGAATTGCGCATCGATATCGGCGCGCTCCGTTCAGCGATCGCCGAGGACCGCGCCGCCGGATTTCAGCCCGCCTGCATCATCGCGAGCGCCGGAACCGTCAATACCGGCGCGATCGACGATTTGGTCGCCACGGGCGCGTTGGCGGCGGAAGAAGATCTCTGGCTCCATGTCGATGGTTGTATCGGCGCGCTCCTGGCGATAGCGCCCGAAAACGCCTACCGCGTCGCGGGTATCGAAAGAGCGCATTCGGTGGCGCTGGATCCGCATAAGTGGTTACATGCGCCCTTCGAAGCCGGCTGCGCGCTCGTCCGCGACGCCTCGGCTCATCGCAAGACATTTTCGGCGACGCACGAATATTTGGCGACGACGGCGCGCGGCCTCGCATCGGCGCCCTGGCTCCATGAATACGGCTTGCAGACCTCGCGCGGTTTCAAGGCGCTCAAGATCTGGATGTCGCTCAAGGAGCACGGCATCGAGAAGTTCGGGCGTCTGATAGACCAGAACATCGCCCAGGCCCGCTATCTGGCGGAGCTTATCGAGGCCGAGCCGGTTCTGGAGCTGGCTGCGCCGACGAATATAAACATCGTCTGCTTCCGCTACCGGCGTCACGATTTCGATCGTGCCGCGCTGAAGTCGGTCAATAGCGAAATCATGCTGCGACTGCAGGAGGAGGGCATTGCCGCGCTCTCGGATACGACGGTGCATAGCGAGCATTGCCTGCGCGTGGCAATCAACAATCACAGGACGCGGCGCGGTGATCTGGAGCTCCTGCTAAAGGCGGTTGTCCGTCTTGGCGACGACATCGTGAGGGGTTCCCGAGCGTTACCTCAGGCGTGATCATTCGTCCGTATTGGCCGTATGGCCATATCGGCCTATTATGTGACTCTGGGGGGCAGGGTCCTTCCGGGGCGAGGCATGAAGGGCAGGCTCGACGGAGCGGCTGTCGTGTCAGCCGGGGCAAGGATTGCGGGGCGCGCCGGGGCTCGGCCACGACGACAACCGGAGAGCGAGGCTTGGGAAGCGAGCGCGTCGAGCGGCGACTTACCGCTATTCTGGCGGCGGATATCGCCGGCTACAGCCTGCTGATGGGCACCGACGAGGAAGGGACGCTCGCCGAGGTCAAGGCGATTCGGCGCGAACTGGTCAATCCCAAGATCCAGGAGCATCGCGGCCGGATCGTCAAGACCACGGGCGACGGTCTGTTGGTCGAGTTCGCAAGCGTCGTCGATGCGATACGCTGCGCCATCGAGCTCCAGCGCGGCATGGCGAAGCGCAATACCGGGAAGGCGCAGGAGAGGCGGATCGAGTTCCGCATGGGCGTTAATGTCGGCGACATCATCCTCGATGGCGGCGACATCTTCGGCGACGGGGTCAACGTTGCGGCAAGGCTCGAGGGGCTGGCGGAGCCCGGCGGCATCTGCGTTTCGGCGCGGGTGCAGGAGGATGTCCGCGGGAAGCTCGATATCTCGCTCGTCGACGCGGGCGAGCATCAGCTCAAGAACATTGCATGGCCGGTGCGGGTGTACCGGGTGGACCTCGCCGCCGAGTCGCCGGCGAGGCCGGTGCTCGCGCTGCCCGACAAGCCGTCCATCGCCGTTCTCCCCTTCGACACCATGAGCGGCGAGCGGGACGTGAGCTATCTCGCGGATGGAATCGTCGAGGCCACCACCGCGGCGCTGTCGCGCATCCGCTCTTTCTTCGTCATCGCGCGCAACTCCGCCTTCACCTACAAGGGAAAGGCGACGAATGTGCGCGATGTAGGCCGCGAGCTAGGCGTCGCCTATGTCCTCGAGGGCAGCGTGCAGAAGGCCGGTAATCGCATCCGCATCATCGTCCAGCTCATCGAGACCGAAGGCGGCGCGCATGTCTGGGCAGGACGCTATGACGGCACAACCGATGACATCTTCGATCTCCAGGATCAGATAACGGAGCAGGTGGCCGGCGCACTGCAGCCTTCGATCCGCATCGCCGAGATCGAGCGCGTGCGGCGAAAGCGACCACAGGACCTGGGCGCTTATGGCTACACCATGCGGGCGATGCCGCATGTGTGGGCGCTGGAGAAGGAGGAGAGCGGCAAGGCGCTCGATCTCCTCGACAAGGCGCTCGCAATCGATCCCGACTATCCGCTTGCGCTCTCGCTCGCCGGCTGGTGCCACGCGCAGCGCTCGGTCTACCAGTGGGCCGAGGACATCGGGCAGAGCCAGGCGCACGCGCTGAGCCTGGCCGAGCGTGCAGCTGCCATCAGCAGCGACGATCCACTCATCCTCGCCGTGCTCGGTGCCGTGCACACCTTCGTGCGCAATCACGGTACGGCGCGGGTCCTGCTTGAGCGGGCGGTCTCGATCGACCCAAATGCTGCTTGGGCGTGGAGCCGGCTCGGCTGGCTCGACAACTACGCTGACCGGCCGGACCAGGCGATCGAGAAGTTCGAGCGCGCGTTGCGGCTGAGCCCGCTCGACCCGGCGAACTTCAACAATCATGTCGGCATCGCTTCCGCGCACGAGGTGGCGGAGCGGTATGATGAGGCGGCGGGGATGTATCGGCGCGCGCTCGAAGAACAGCCGCACGCGCTTTGGATCTACCGCAATCTCGCGTCATCCTTGGCCGGCGCTGGGCGCATGGCCGAGGCGAGGGAAGCCTTTGCCCAGGTCATGCGCGCCTATCCGGAGCTGACGGCGGCGAAGTTCCGTCATGCAATGGTGTTCTCGTCGACGACACTGGACCGTATCGTGGCGAATCTTCAGAAGCTCGGTCTGCCCGCGTGAGCGGGTGGCCGACCAAAACGGGCCGATGTGACGTCGGATTCGCCAACACGCTCGAAACGGGAACAACAACCTAGTGGTCCGTTCAACCCTTCAGCCGTCTCACACGAGTCAAAAGATGTGGCGCGACGAGTGTCTCGGATCACTGGGTCCCACTTCTATGAGCCAACTTGAAGCCTTTCGCGAGGTGCCTCACGCGGGCAAGGTTCAGTGAGACGGATGCTGTCGAAGTCAGACGGCCAGCCGTGACGCGCTTTCAGCTCGAGGCGTCGTCGCATGGGACAGAGGCGAGCCGCACAGCAATCTTCAATGGTCCCTGCCGGCGTGGTGCCGAGTTCGACGATGGGCAGCCCCGCCGCGGGGCGGATCGGCAGGCGCCCACCCTGCGAGGGGGCGTTTTCATAAGGAGGGTCGGCGGCACGTCTCCTCTCGCCTGCCTGCCTATCGAGCTGGTTCCATGGGGCGGGTGGCCGTTAGTTTCGCTGCGGTCGTCGAGCGCGGCGATGGCAGTTCAGGCGCCTCGCTGAGGGCAACCGATGGGCTGGACGAATTTGACGCGCCGCAAGCTCACGGATCTGCCCCTTGGCGTTCTGATCTCAGTGTGTGCGCTTGCGGTTCTGAGCATCGCGGTATTGTGGACGGCCGTGCTTTACGACGAGCGCGCTGACCGTGACGGAGCACTACATCAAGCTGAAGTGCAGACACAGAGCATCGCCATTGCGTTGCGCGAACATGTGCACGGCGTCATCTCCAACGCGGACCTGATACTGCAGCGCGTCGACGACAGCTATCTGCATTCTGCCAGCCCTTATGCTCTACCGGATTGGGTCGCTCAGTCGCAATTTTTGCGGGAGACGCTGATACAGGTCGCCATCATCGGTGCGGACGGACGCGCACTGGTCTCGACGCTTCCTGGTTTGGGACAACTCGATCTTTCCGATCGTGAACATTTCCGCGTGCATCTCGATCCCGGCGCACCGCAGCCCTTTATCAGCCGGCCGGTGATCGGCCGACTCTCCGGTAAGCCGTCGATCCAGATAACGCGGCGCATCGAGCGCCCTGGCGGCGGCTTCGCGGGTGTCGGCGTCGTCGCGCTTGATCCCGCCTACTTCAATCGCTTCTTCGAATCTATCGACCTTGGCCCTAACTCCTTAGTCTATCTGATTGGGCGTGACGGCGTGCTGCGCGCTCGCTCGAGTCGAGTAGCAGGTCCCAATATCGGGATCGGACAAGACTTCAGCGGTACGCCGGTGATGAAAACACTCCTGTCGGGGCCGCAAGGGATCTACCGGGCACGTAGCGACGTCGACGGGATCGAACGGATCTACGCCTTTGCCGCCGATAAGAACTACCCGGTAATCGTGGCGGCCGCGATGGCCATCGACGATATTCTTGGCCCGTACCGCTGGGCGGCAAACGTCGAATTCTCCGCTGCCCTGGCGTTGAGTGCCGTCATCTTGTGGCTCGTCTATCGCTCCACGCAAGAGCTCTCGAAGCGCGTCGAACAGGAGAAGCAGCTACGCCAGGCGCAGAAGTTCGAAGCGATCGGGCGGCTCACAGCTGGGGTGGCTCACGACTTCAACAACATCCTGACGGCGATCGAGGGAAATGTCGAACGCGCCTGCAAATCCGAAATAGACCCCAACGTGCGCAGGCTTCTCGACAATGTCGAGCGAGCCGCGCGGCAAGGAGAACGCGTCGTCAGCAATCTCCTCGCCTACTCTCGACTACAGCGGTTGCGGCCGGAGGCGGTCGATGTGAACGCGACCGTAAGAACGGTTGTTGAGCTGTTACAGGCGGGCCTTGGCTCGAGCTGGACTGTTCGTTGCGAGCTCGCGCCACTCCTGCCGCCGGTGACGGCAGATGCAGTACAGATCGAGACGGCGCTTCTCAATCTCGCGATCAACTCGCGTGATGCAATGCCGGCGGGCGGCACAGTGGAATTCGAGACCAAGTTCGTGGCCGCCGACGAAGAAAGCAAGCCGCACGATCTGGCGACCGGAAGTTACGTCGCGGTCAGCGCAAAGGACAACGGAATAGGAATGCCCGCCGAAGTCGCGGCAAGGGCATTCGACCCATTCTTCACGACGAAACAGCAGGGGACCGGGCTTGGCTTGAGTCAGGTCTACGGACTGGCAAAGCAGCTCGGGGGGACAGTCAAGATAGACACAGCACCGCACCGCGGCACAACCGTTACAATCTACCTGCCCGTCACGGCGACGCAGATCGTACAGTCTCAAGGCGCAGCGGCCGCCGTTCGGCCGCCGCCTACGGACTCTTCTACAATGCCCATGGTTCTTGTCGCCGATGACGACGCGCAGGTGCGCGAATTTATCTGCTCGACACTGGCCGACGCGGGCTACAAGTTCATTGAGGCGTTCGATGGACCCTCTGCCCTCGATGCTCTCAAACGGTACTCGTGCCAGTTGGCGGTCCTCGACGTTTCCATGCCGGGGATGTCGGGAGTTGATGTTTATAAGCGCGCACGAGAAGGCGGCTGGAGCGGGGCCGCGCTTTTCGTCAGCGGTTTTACAGATCCGACCAATGTCGCGCGTATTCGAGGCGAACCGTTTCTCGCGAAACCTTTCGGGGTTCAGGCACTGAAGGATCAGGTGGCGCGCATCGTCGCCGGGACGTGCAAACCGCCTCTCGCTCCAGGATCTTAAGGCAATGATCCGTGCCCGCGTGCTGCTACTCACGTTGATCGGCGAGTTCTTTGCTGCGGTGCACAAGTCTGCAGTTGGCAGTGCGCCCCGAAGGCGCGAATCACCAGTGGAGGAGGAATCCACCCAGAGAGTTGTCGATTGATCTGTTCTAGGAAGAAAACGGCGGTGTTGCGTTCTCCGCGCGACGGGGCCTAGTGTTGTGACTCTAACGCTTGTTTCGCACGGGCGACCTTTTCGAGGATTTGGCCCGCGGACTTGGTCCAGATGAAGGGCGTGGGGTCGGTATTGTGGTTCTGCAGGTATTCCATGATAGCGCTCTTGAGCTCGGCGACGCTCGTGAAGGCGCCGCGGCGGATGCGGTTTCGGGTGATCTCGGCGAAGAACCGCTCAACCATGTTGAGCCAGGAAGCCGAGGTCGGCGTGAAGTGCAAATGGAAGCGCGGATGCGCTTTGATCCAGCGCTTTACGGCTGGGGTCTTGTGAGTGGCGTAGTTGTCGACGATGAGATGGAGATCGAGACCGGCGGGGGTCTGCTGGTCGATCAGTTTGAGAAAGCGCAGGAACTCGCGATGTCGATGGCGCGGCATGCAAG
>Ga0335075_10006013_pt1 | contig 18753 bp, 19 predicted proteins | sample Lox_Sample_24_FD_206723 | JGI IMG/M metagenome (GOLD analysis project Ga0335075, IMG submission 206723) | Soil microbial communities from Loxahatchee National Wildlife Refuge, Florida, United States - Lox_Sample_2.4 | ecosystem: Environmental > Terrestrial > Soil > Wetlands | place: USA... | reverse complement strand
GGGCCGAACTCACAGTCGTCGCCGACCAGCAGCCGACCGCCGCGCTCTGCCATGAGCAAAGCGCCGGGATACAGCACGTTCCCGCGGCCGAGCGTCAGCAGGCTGGCGGCATCCCGCTGAATCACCACTCCCGGATAGACGACGGTCTGCGGTCCGATCTGCACGCCGCGGGACACCAGAGTTGAGTACGCATCGAGTATCCGGACGCCCTGGTCTGCCAGCGCATCGGTCTCCGCCAGCGGCAGGAAACCCAGAGCGGTCCTGTGCTCATCGTGGCGAAGCTGCATCTATGCGCTCCCGTGCTAGGTACTCGGAGGTGAGGCCGCAGACGGCCATTCCGCGAGGACGATCTCGGCGCCGCCATCTGAGGTACTGGTAACCGTGAACCGCGCCAGCCCGCCGGTCGCGAGATCGGCACCGGGGTCGGGCTCGCCGGTCAGCGGTGGAACTGCGGCCCGGATGCTGGCACCATGGGCGACGACGATAGCGGTCCCTGTCGCTCGGTCAGCGACGGCCTGCAGCGCACGGCGGATCCGGTCGGCCAGTTCATAGCCAGACTCGCCGCCAGGGAAGCGACGGTCAAGCTGACCATCCCGCCAGTCGGCGAGAATCGCGTCGTAGCAGCGCCAGGCCGCATCATCGTTGCGGCCGTCGAGGTCGCCGACGTTGACCTCGCGCAGGTCCTCGAGTTCCGCTGCGACCGGCAGGCCGAGCCTGGCGGAGACGATGTCGGCCGTCTGGCGCGCTCGGCGGAGGGGTGAGCAGATCAGAAGCTGATACGGATGCCCGGCGGCGCGCGGGGTGTCGGCGAGCAGGGTCTCGGCAAGCTCTCCAGCCTGTGCGATGCCCTTCTCGGTAAGGTCCCCGTCGTAGACCCGGTAGGAGAGCCGCCGCGACAGGTTCGCCGCGTTCTCACCGTGGCGTGCCCAGTAAAGGTCCCGGCCCGCGCTCACCCGGGCATCGGGTACTCGTCCGCGTTGAGTACCCAGCCTGGCCGCTGCGAGAAGTCCAGTCGCGGCGGCGCGAAGATGTCGATCAGGTGGTTAGTCCCCGAGGCGAGCGACTGGGACGTGTGAACGGCCGGCGGCGGGATGTTCGGCGTTACGTTCAGGTGGTCCTGCCGGTATGAGCCGTTCGGCGTCATCGCCACCGCCGCACCCGGACCACTTAGGCTGGCCATGGCCTGCTCCTGACCCGCAGATCGATGAGCGCATGCACCATCTCGAGGCTCGGTGCGGGAACGCCCACCAGCCGCGCCAGCTCGAGGGGGGCGGTCAGCAGGGCATCCGTTTCCAGCGGCTTGCCGGCTTCGAAGTCCATCAGCATCGACGTCTTGTGATCGCCGACGCGCGCTGCGCCGTCAAACCTGCGCTCGACTGAGAGCTTTGGCGGGTGCCCGAGCCTGGCGGCAACCTCGGCGGTCTCCCGCATCATGCTGAGCACAAGCTCGCGGGCGCCCGGGTGCTCAGCGATAGCTCCCATCGTCGCGCCGGTGAGGACGCTGACCGGGTTGAATGCCACGTTGCCCATCAGCTTGAGCCAGATGTCGGACCGTAGATCGGTCTCGACGGGGCACTTCAGGCCGCCGGCCACCATCGCCTGGCTGAATGCGGTGCACCGGCCGGAGATCGTGCCATCGGGCTCGCCGATCGAGAACCGCGTGCCTTCGATGTGGCGGATCACTCCGGGCGATTCAATCTCCGTCGAGCTGTACACCACGCAGCCGACGGCGTGGGCAGGCGGTATCACCGCGGAGACAGCTCCGCCCGGATCAACCGCCTCGATGCGGCGGCCCTCGTAAGACCCGGGGCAGCCATAGAAGTACCACCACGGAATGCCGTTCTGCGCTGCGACCACGCCAGTGCCCGGCTGCAGCAGCGGCGCCAGGAGAGGCCCGGCACTCGCGTAGCTGTACGCCTTCAGACCGAGGAAGACGATGTCGACAGGCCCGACCTCCGCCGGATCGCTGGTCGCGTGCGGATGCGCCGAGAAGTCCCCTCGCGGGCTGAGAACGGTCACGCCAGAGCGCCGCATGGCCGCCAGGTGCTCCCCGCGCGCGATCAGGCTGACGTCAGCGCCACCCCGGCACAGAGCGGCGCCCACATACGCGCCGATTGCGCCCGCGCCGACGACCGCGACCTTCACTGTTCTGTTACCAGTGCCGCCAGGTTGCGCCGCTGGATCTTGCCGGTCGGCCCCTTCGGGATCTCGGCCAGGATCGTCACCCTGGCCGGCCGCTTGAAGGCAGCGAGCCGATCGGCGCAGAACGCGGTGAGCTCACGCGGTGTCGCCTCGCCAGTGAGCACGACGACGACGCCCACCTGCTCGCCGTACTTCTCGTCTGGCACGGGATACGCGGCCGCCTCGGCGACTGCGGGATGCGCGAGCAGGACATCCTCCACCTCATACGGCGAGATCTTCTCGCCAGCCCGGTTGATGAGTTCTTTCAGCCGGCCCACCAGCGTGAGGTAGCCGTCGGAGCTGAGCTTGCCGACATCCCCGGTCCGGAACCATCCGTCGGCGAAGGACGCGGCCGTCGCGGCGGGATTGTCGAGGTACTCGCTGACGACGGATGGTCCGCGGACCGACACCTCGCCGTCCGCTCCCGCAGCCACGGGCTGCCAGTTGTCGTCGAGCGCGGCGACCTCGACACCGGTCGCGCGCCCGACAGTTCCTGGCCGGCGCTCGCCAGGCGGCAGCGGATTCGACGCCATCTGGTGAGCGGCCTCGGTCATGCCATACGCCTCGACCAGCGGGACGCCGACCGTGTCCTCGTAGCGCTGCCACAGCACCGCGGGCAGCGGTGCCGAGCAGGAGCGGACGAACCTGAGCCGGTGCTCAGGCAGGTCCCCGGCGATCGTGAGCAGGCGTGCGTGGATGGTCGGGACCGCGGTATACCAGGTCGCGCCCTGGCTGACGATGTCGTCCCAGAACGCGGACGGCCGGAACCGCGGCAGGATCACCGTTCCGCCAGTGGACAGCGTCGCCAGCACCGCGGCGACCAGGCCGTGCACGTGGAACAGCGGCATGACGCACATCGTCACGTCGTCTCCGGTGAGGCCGTAGGTCTCCGCTACAGCGCCGGTCGATGCGACGAGGTTGCGCTGCCGGATGGGCACGGTCTTCGGCTTGCTGGTGGTTCCGCTGGTGTGCAGCAGAAGTGCGAGCGCGTCCGGGTGACCGACAGCATCAGCCGGATCGCCGCGGAGGCCATCGATCTGCAGCAGGTTGTCCTCAAGCTCCATCACGCTGACCGCAGCTCCCGCCTCCGTCGCAGCCGACGCGGCGCTGGCGGAGCCGTCGTGCAGCAGGCGGGAGATGCGCAGATCGGTGAGCTCAGCGGTCAGCTCGCTAGCGCTGAGCGCGGGGTTCAGCGGGGCGGCAGCCGCGCCGGTGGCGGCAAGAGCGAGGAACGCGATCACCAGCGCCGGGCCGTTCGCCGCGACCATGGCGACCCGGTCATCTGGCCGCACGCCGAGAGCCGTCAGCCGGCCTGCCGCCCGGTCGACCGCGCCCTGGAGAGCGGCGTACGACAGCGAGGCTCCCGGTGCCACCAGGGCGGGATGGCTGTCGGATCGCGTCACGATCTGACGGAGGGGAATCGGCTTCGGAACAGTCATGCTGCTCGCCTCCTTCTCCGTGCTCATCGTAGATACCTTGCCGCGCCCGCACGCCGGCGGAAGGATCGGTTCAGCGAACACTGGAGGATCCATGGGGCGCAAGCTGCGCGTCGCCGTCATCGGCGGAGGCATTGGCGGACTCACCGCGGCACGAGCCTTGCAGCTCCGCGGTTTCGACGTGCGCGTCTACGAGTCCTCGCCGGAGCTCAAGGAGATCGGCGCCGGCGTCGCCCTCGGCCCGAACGCCATGAAAGCGCTGCGGTCCCTCGACCTCGAAGATCAGGTCCGCGCGATCGGGTACCAGTCGAAGTTCCAGCACCTGCGCACCTGGAAAGGGCGGCTGATCTCAAAGACTGACGCATCGGTGACCGCTCAGAGATTCGGGGCGAGAGCGTGCACGATCCACCGCGCCGACCTGCTCGACGTCCTGGCCCGCTCCGTTCCGTCCGAGGTGGTCACCCTTAGCGCTCGCTGCGAGGCAGTCACCACGGACGGCTCAGTTCCCGCAGCGCGCTTCACGGACGGAACGCAGATCGAAGCCGACATGATCGTGGGCGCCGACGGGATCCACTCTGCAGTCCGGGAGAGCCTGTTCGGGCCGGACGCGCCCAGGTTTACCGGCAAGATCTGCTACCGCAGCGTGATCGCGGTCGCGGACCTTCCGCAGCAGAGCATCGAGCCGTACGAAGGTCTGTGGCTCGGCCCGCACGGCACGATCGTGATCTACGGGGTGCGCCGCGGCGAGCTGATCAACGTCGTGGCGCACTATGACGACGCGACCTATCAGCACGAGTCATGGATCGCCGAGTGTGACCGCGGCGAGATCCTCGACCGGTACCGGAGATGGCATGCGTCGCTGCAGGAGGTCTTCGAGACAGGCAAGACGTGGTACAAGTGGGCGCTCTACGACCGTGACCCGACCCCGGCGTGGACGAAGGGCCTGGCCACCGTGCTTGGCGACGCTGCGCACCCGATGCTGCCGTATCTAGGTCAGGGCGCGGGGCAGGCGATGGAGGATGGCTGCGTCCTCGCCGCGGCCCTCGACCGGCTGGCCGAGGACCCGGCCGGCGCGCTAGCGCTTTACGAGAGCTCCCGTCGGCCGCGAGCGAGCCGGGTGGTACTGACCTCGAGGGAGAGAGGAAACGACAACCATCTCGTCTCCCCCCTCGCCGCGCTAGCGCGGGATGTGCGGATCGCGGTCCGGAAGCGGTTCAGTACGGACGTGACCGGGCGCGGCGAGGCGTGGATCGCCGAGTACGACGCCGGCTCTCCGACGGTACTGGCTGGCTAGCTCTGCAGCCCGTCCCAGGACCAGCGCGGGACGGTCAGCCCGGCCGGGACGTCGGCGGCTGACACCGGGTAGCGCGTCATCGAGATTGTGGTGGCCCAGGCGAAGTAGTCGTGCAGCGCCCGTTCCAGCTTTTCGTCCGCATCCAGCCCGGTGTCGGCGAGCGCATGGTCGAAACAGGCGATCGCCCGCTCGTCCATTTCCACGTGCTCGCCGCACCCGCTGTGAATCTGGACGACCGTCGTCTCGTCGCCGTACTTCCCGGTGAACGCGGCCGGCCCGCCGAGCGCCTCGGCCCAGTATGCGGCCAGGTGCTCGGTGTGCTGAGGATGAAATCCGTGGCTGAACGCGTGGCTCACGATCTCGTCAGCCATGACCCGCGCGTGCCAGGCGTCGGCCAGGCGGCGGATGCCCGCCTGGCCGCCGGCCGCCTCGTAGAGAGTCTCCATGTTCCCAGCATGCCAGGCATGCCAGGCGGACTCGGGAGGTCAGCCCGAGTGAATCAGGACTGAGTGAAGTAGTGACCTTCGTCGAGGTCCTCGATCAGGCCGGGGTGTTCTGGCTCTCGCTTCGATGACAGCGGCTGTCATGATCGCCTACCATTGAGGTATGGGACGCTGGGAGCCGGGTGCTAAGGGCCGCCTGATGGAGGCGGCGATGGAGCTGTTCCTGGAGCGCGGCTACGAAAACGCCACCGTCGCGGACATCGCCGAGCGGGCAGGGCTGACGGAGCGCACGTTTTTCCGGCACTACGCCGACAAGCGCGAAGTGCTGTTCGCGGGCGCGAGTGAATTGCAGGAGCTCCTGGTCAGCAAGGTTGTCGAAGCTCCCGCGGAGATGGCGCCGGTCCAGGCGATCGTGGAGGCACTTGTCGACGTGGCCGCCATTGTGTTCGAGCCGATTCGCGAGTTCGCCGTGCAGCGCCAGGCCCTGATAACCGGGAACACCGAGCTGCGCGAGCGTGAGCTGATCAAGCTGGCGACGCTCGGCTCGGCCGTCGCCGAGGCACTGCGGGGACGCGGCGTGAGCGAGTCGGCTGCAAGCCTGGCAGCGGAGGCCGGAATCGCTATCTTCAAGATCGCCTTCGAGCGCTGGACTGGCGACTCCGTCACGCAGCCGCTGGCGAAGTACATCCGCGAGGCGTCCGACGAGCTGGCGCTCCTGACCACCACCTCGGCGAACGGAGAGACCGATGACTGACTGGACCACGGAAGAACTGGACAAGGTCGGTTCAGCAGACGAACTCGAGATCGCGCCGCTCCGTCGTGACGGGACTCTGCGTGCGTACCTGCCGTCCAATCTCGATCCGATGCTCCGGCCTGAAGCCGTGGAGACGACGCTGCGGCTGGTGCCCGCTATCTGATCAGGTACACCGTGAAGTTGCAGCCGTGACCCTGCAGCGGACCGGCCACCGCATGTGCCCGACCGGGGGACGTCGTGATCCGGTGGTTGTGCCACCAGGGAGCCCCGATACACCCGAAATCCTCGGCGACGTTAGTGACCTCATCTATGTATGACAGCCGGCGGAAGGACAGCAGCGTGAGTCTGCGTGCCGGGGCTCGCAGCCGCGGCGAAGCCCACGGGCTCGTGCCGAACTCCGTCACGATACGGCCCTGGATGAAGTCCAGTACCGGCTTCTTGCTGGGACGTGACTGCACCGCGTAGTTAAAGCCGTTCGGGCCAGCGCCGGCGTCGACATCCTGATACGGCGGAAGGTCGTCGGACATCCAGACGGCGATCAAATGATCGGGTGCGATCGGCGCGCGGCTCAGGTTCCCGCCAGACGCCGGGCATCGCCGCCGCCCGGTTGCGTTGGTCGCGCAGATGAGCGCGTGCGTTCGCCGGCTATAGACGTCGAACACCTTGTGATAGGACCGGTGCGCTGGCCTGCCGCCGGCCTTGCAGGTGGCGTCGGTACACGCTGAGACCCGGAGGTCCAGGACTTCTCTGGCGGTCCACAACTGCACCGAGACGCCGACGCTCCCAGTCTCGCGCGCGAACAGCCATGGGCGCGGCAGCCTCAGCCAGATCTGGAGATAGTCCAGGTGCTTGCCGTTGATGACGTAGCCCGCGTCCGCGGACGGCCGGACGCTGGCCGCGGCCGTAGATGTGCCGGCCGCGCCAAGGAGACTGAGCCCGGCGAATAACGCAGTGATCCGGATCAGACGCATCGCTACCCCTCGTTTCCATCCTCCGCCAGTTTGACCTCCGCTAGTTTGACTGACCGGGCGACGAAGAACACGGGCTTGCGGTCCGCGTCATGGGCAGGGTCCCAGTCCGGCCGCGGCAACGGCTCGACGATCTGGTCGAGCCAGAAACCGTGCCGGCGGAGAGTCGCGTTGTAGGTGGACAGCATCCGGTGACTCGCGCCCACCTGGCGGCGTAGCGACGAGCGGCCACCGGTGGCGGTCCACCGGCCTTCGTCGTAGTAGCTGCCCGCGTCCGGCCAGGAACCGGAGATGTCCGGGCCTCCGGCGAAGCACGGATGCAGGACCGAGAAGACGAACCGCCCGCCGGGGCGCAGCGCACTGGCGATCGCAGCGAGCGCCCCGTCAAGATCGTCGATGTCCGACAGCCCGAAGCTGCACGTCGCCAGGTCGAACGCCGCGGCCTCCAGGACGCCGCTGATCGTCACGTCCGAATGGATATAGCGGATGCCGAGCGGCTCATCGTGCTCGATCTGCCGGGCGGTGGCAAGCAGGTTGCCAGAGATGTCAATCCCCACCACGTTCGCTCCGCGCCGGGCCAGCTCGCGGGTCGTGCGCCCGTGGCCGCAGGCCACGTCGAGGACGCGCAGGCCAGCCACCGGCCCGGCCAGGTCAAACAGCGCTGCAGAAACCGAGTCGTCGACGGAATCGAACCCGCTGACGTAAAAGTCGACGACCGCGTCGTACCGGGCGATGCTCATGAACCGACCGTAAGCCTGCGCGGCTCGCCGGTCAGCAGAGTTCGCGGCGGGCGGACAGCCGAGAGGTGCTCGGGCGTTGCGGCCGGCCTGACGGAGGTGATGCACTCGGCAGGTGACATTCGAGTTCGGGATCTTTGACTCCTTCGACCTCGGCGACTCGACGCCAGGCCAGATCATCGCCAGCCGGCTCGACTTCGCAGTTGCCGCCGAGGCTGCCGGGATCAGCCACTATCACGTGACCGAGCACCACGGGACGCCACTGTCTGTCTGTCCGTCACCAGCACTGTTCCTGGCCGCGCTCAGCCAGCGGACCACGACGCTGCGCATGGGCGCACTCGTGTTTGTGCTGCCCGAGCATGAGCCACTGCGCCTGGCGGAGGAGATCGCCGTCCTTGACCAGCTCACGAGCGGCCGGCTCGACGTGGGCGTCGGCAGCGGCGTGAGCCCGTACGAGCTGGCCTACTTTGGCGTGGATGCGAGCGAGGCTCGCGATCGCTATGCCGAGACCCTCGCGGTGGTGCTGCAGGCGCTGGAGACGGGTCGCATGACGCACCGCGGCAAGCTGCTCCGGGACTACGACGTCGAGCTGTCGGTCGGACCTGTGCAGCGCCCGCATCCGCCGCTGTGGTACGCCTCGAGCAACACCAGCAGTGCCGACTGGGCTGCCGCCAGCGACGTGAACTTCGTCGGCCGCTGGAACGGCGGCACGTTCGCAGCCGCCGCTGAGAGCTACTGGCGGACCTGGCGGGAATCGCACCAGGAGGATGACGCGGCCCGGCCGCGGGTGGGCGTGGCGGCGAATGTGTATATCGGATCGTCAGACGCAGCGGCGGTCGCCCGCTACCGTCAGGCCAGCGACGTTCACTTCCGGCAGTTGCTGAAGCTCTGGCATCAGCACGACAACCATCACTTCGACTTCATGGCTGACGTGGATGCCGGCCTGGCCAGGGGGACAGCGCTGGCTGGCACGGCCGAGACGGTGCGCGACCTGCTGGTCGACCAGGTGCGGCAGGCGCCGGTCAACTACTTCGAGGCGACCCTGGCCTTCGGCGACCTGACTCCGGCCGAGGCGCGCGACAGCCTCGCCGCATTCGCGCAGACGGTCACGCCGGCGGTCAGGGACGCGGCCGCGTCCCGCGACCCGGCCTAGAGAATCGGCCCGGAGAATGCAGAGGAGTGGGACACGTGCCTGACCGGCTGACGACGCAGGAATTCGAGGCCTCCGCTGGCGTCGGGGACTGGCGGGTGATCTGGGGCGGCAACTGGGCGTGCGCGCTGTTCCGGACCGGGTCGTTCGCCACTGGCGTCGCGCTCGTGCAGGCGATCGGTGACCTCGCGGCTGCGAATTACCCCGACGTCGATCTGCGGCCGGAGAGCGTGACCGTCCGGCTTTTTAGCCCGGACGTTGATGGACCCACGAGCCGGGACGTTGAGATGGCCCGGCAGATCTCGGCCGCCGCTCGCGCACTTGGCGTGGCCGCTGACCCGGCTGCGGTGCAGCACGTCCAGGTTTCGATCGACGCGCTTGTCATTCCCGACGTGCTGCCGTTCTGGCACGCGGTGCTCGGCTGTTACGACGAAGTCGGCGACGCGGATCTGGCCGACCCCGAGCGCCGTCTGCCGTCGTTCTGGTTTCAGCAGATGGACGCGCCGCGCCCGCAGCGCAACCGCATTCACATCGACGTCTACCTGCCGCGCGACCAGGTGGAAGCGCGCATCGCGGCTGCGCTCGCGGCGGGCGGCCACATCGTCAGCGACGCGAACGCACCCGAGTGGTGGACCCTGGCTGACTCCGAGGGCAACGAGGTCGATCTTGCTGTCTGGGGCTAGAGATGACCTCCTGGCGGCCGCAGCCGCCGGGGACGAGACAGCGTTCGGTGAGCTCATTGACCCGCACCGGGCTGAGCTGTGCGCGCACTGCTATCGGATGCTCGGCTCGCTGCACGACGCCGAGGATGCGCTGCAGGAAGCGCTCCTGCGCGCCTGGCGCGGCTTGCCTGGCTTCGAGGGCCGCAGCTCAGTGCGCACCTGGCTGTTCGCTATAGCGACGAACGCCGCGCTGGATATCGCCAGCCATCGCTCTCGTCGCGAGCTTCCGGTTGACTTCGGTCCGGCTGCCGGTAGCGGCGCCGGCATGGGCGAGCCGATCGCGGATCCGATCTGGCTTGAGCCGTTTCCTGACCGGCTACTTCCCGAGGAGCGGTACGAGCAGCGGGAGAGTATCGAGCTTGCGTTCCTGGTCGCGCTGCAGGGCCTGCCGCCGCTGCAGCGTGCCGTGTTCCTGCTCCGCGAGGTGCTGGGATTCTCGGCGGCGGAGATCGCTGGCCAGCTCGGCGGCTCAGTGCCGAGCGTCACCAGCGCATTGCAGCGAGCGCGCGTCCGGGTGCAGCAGGCGAAGTGCGGAGAGAGCCAGCAAGCGACACTGCGCGCGCTTGGCGACGAGCGGCTGCGGGATACGGTCCGGCGGTACTCCGATGCGCTCGAGCATGGCGACGCTGACGCGCTGATCGGCATGCTGACGCAGGATGCCACCTGGTCGATGCCGCCGATCCCGACCTGGTTCCGCGGCCACGCCGCCATCAGGTACTTCCTGGAGCGCTGGCCGTTCACCGATCAGTGGCGGCATGTGCCGGTCCGGGCCAACGGGCAGCTTGCGCTTGCCTGCTATGTCCTGGATCCGGACAGCGGCAGCTATCGTCCGGCCGTCGTCGACGTCCTCACCATGGCCGGAGAGCAGATCTGCGGCGTGACGGCCTTCATGACTCTCGACGGGTTCGGCTGGCCGCAAACGGACAGTCAGCTGACCGGCACCGAGCTATTTGCCCGGTTCCGCCTGCCGCCATCACTGGACTAGCGCCGGCCGACAACCCGGCGGAGCATGCCGGGCAGCAGGTGCTCACGGCCGATCTCGGGAACAGCGGGGTCGGCGGCTGCTTCCAGCTCGTTGCGCAGCCGGTCGACGTGGCTCACCAGTTCGCCGCGCAGCGGCCAGCCCACCGGCCGGTCAGCCGGGTTGGCGGCCAGCAGGCTGCTCAGCCGGTCCTGCCGGTCCCTGGCCTTGCCGAGGTGGTCGCGGAGCTCGGACTCGGCGTGCTGGCGCTCTTCCGGATCTGGTGTGGTGGCGAGCTGCACATACTCCTCGATTGATGCGGAGAGCTCCATCAGCACTTCGGCCAGCCGGTGGCGATCCTCATGCTCACGTACCGAGCTGTCGCCGTCGCCGAGCCTGGCCAGGTCGGCCACGGACCTCGCCAGGCCCCGGACGATGATCGAGGCGTGCTCAAGCGTCTCGAGGCTGTCCTGCAGGACGACCGTGTCCACCGGCTGGCTGAGGCTGCGCGGGTTCAGCACGATGCTCTCCTGCGCCTGCTGAACCGCCTCGTCCACCCGCTCGATCTCCTGCGCAAGCGCGCGCGCCCGGTCCAGCCAGCGGCCGGACATCTCGCGCGCTGAGCCGTTCCGCAGGCCGGCGGCCATCTCGTTCAGCAGGTTGCACATCTTCATGCATAGCTCGTATATCGCCTCGCGAGCCGACTCGGTCTTCGGCTTGGCAAGCACCAGCCCGGCCAGCAGCCCGGCACCTCCGCCGACCAGCGTTTCGACGATCCGGCCGTCGGCCGCCTCGGCCCTCGTCGCGCCGACGGACAGGATCAGCATGGCGCTAATCGGTACCTCCAGCACCGTCTCGCCAAGCCGCAATGAGTAGCCAATGATCAGCGCGGCCACGACCGTGAGCCCGAGGCTCCACCAGGTGAAGCCGACGAGCTTGGACACCGCGACTGCCACGAGGACACCGATCACGACAGCTGCCACCCTGGTGATCGCGCTGCGGACCGTCTGGTACAGCGTCACCTGGGCGACCAGCAGCGCGGTCAGCGGTGCCAGCACCGGCTGTGACGACGTGTACGGCACGGCCAGCGCGGCAACGTAGGCGAGCAGCGCTGTCACGGCCAGCCGCGCAATCTGGACGACCGTCGGCTGCGCCCGGTAGCGCACCACCATCAGGGTCTCTGGCGTGCGCCGGGCGACGGTCTTGGCCGCCTCGCTGACCTGGCCGGCCCGTTGCAGGCTGGCTGCAGGGCTCACGGCCGCGTCCGGGCGGGGTGATCGGGGGGAACGGCCACGTTTCCTCGCTACCCGGTTCGGGCGGGCTGACACCGCACCCCAGCAGGCCTGATTCGGGTTGCCGATCTCGGGTACGGGGCATCGTGCCGGCCAGGAGGCGACCGCGCTAGCTAGGGGGCCAAGCGATGAGCGGCTTGTTCGGTCCGGAAGGGTCCGGATCCAGTCCTTTTGATGATTTTCTGGCGCGGATCTACGGAGCGCAGGCTGGCCCGATGCGGCCCGGCTACCGGGTCGACATCACCCGGCTGATGAGCGGGCCAGCGCGCGAGCTGATCGGTGCCGCGGCGGCCCACGCGGCCGAGAACAGCATCGTTGACCTGGACACTGAGCAGCTGCTGTGGGCCGCTGCCACCCTCGAGCCCACCCGGCACTTCCTGCAACGGGCCGGCGCAAGCCCGGACGCGCTGACCCAGGCCGTCCAGGAGGACGAGCGCCAGCAGATGACAGCAGCCGGGGCCACCGGGCGGCCGCCTCAGCTCACCCCGGGGGCGAAGCGAGCGCTGCTGGATGCCCACCAGATCTCCAGGTCCCTGGGCTCCACCTATATCGGCCCGGAGCACATCCTGTTCGCGCTGGCAGTGAACTCGGAGTCACCTGCCGGGCGGATGCTGGGCGCCGCGCGGGTCACGCCGGAGTCACTGCAGGCAGCGCTGGCCGGCCACCAGGTCCCGCAGAGTGGTGGCGGGCGCGGCGGTGCTACCAGCGCGGGCGGCCGGTCCGGCACCCCCACCCTGGACGAGTTCGGCCGGGACCTGACCGCGCTGGCCAGGGAAGGCCGCATCGACCCGGTCATCGGCCGGGACAGCGAGATCGAGCAGACCGTCGAGGTGCTGTCCCGCCGGGGCAAGAATAATCCGGTGCTGATCGGCGAGGCCGGAGTCGGGAAGACCGCGATCGTCGAGGGCATCGCCGAGCGCATCGCCGCCGACGACGTGCCGCAGACGCTGTCCGGCAAGCGGGTGATCCAGCTCGAGTTGTCCGGGGTGGTGGCAGGAACCCGGTACCGGGGTGACTTCGAGGAGCGGCTCAAGAAGATCATCGACGAGATCAGGCAGCACAGCGACGAGCTGGTCATCTTCATCGACGAGCTGCACACGCTCGTCGGCGCCGGGGCCGGCTCCGAGGGCGGAATGGACGCAGGCAACATGGTCAAGCCCGCGCTTGCCCGTGGCGAGCTGCACGTGATCGGCGCGACCACGCTGGATGAGTACCGGAAGAACATCGAGAAAGACGCTGCCCTGGCCCGCCGGTTCCAGCCGATCCTGGTGCCGGAGCCGACCACCGAGGACACGCTCGCCATCCTGCGCGGCCTGCGCGACCGGTACGAGGCGCACCACGAGGTCCGGTACACCGACGAGGCCCTATCGGCGGCAGTGGAGCTGTCCGACCGCTACATCACCGACCGGTTCCTGCCAGACAAGGCGATCGACCTCATTGACCAGGCAGGCGCGCGGGTCCGGCTGCGGAACAAGACGCCGGCCCTTGAGCTGCGCGACCTCGAGCGGAGGAAAGAGGAGCTGCGCCGGGACAAGGACCAGGCGGTCGCCAGCGAGCAGTACGAGCAGGCATCCAGGCTGCGCGACCAGATCGACGAGGTGCGGCGGCAGATCGACCAGCTCGGCAGTGACGAGAGCGCGGTTCCCGAGGTCACCGTCAGCGACATCGCCGAGGTGGTGTCCCGCGCCACCGGCATCCCCGTGCAGGAGCTGACGGAGGAGGAGCGGGACCGGCTGATGGGCCTGGAACTGCACCTGCACGAGCGCGTGATCGGCCAGGACGAGGCAGTCTCCGCGGTCGCGGAGGCGGTCCGGCGCTCCAGGGCCGGGCTCGGCGACCCGCGGCGGCCAGTCGGGAGCTTCCTGTTCCTCGGCCCGACCGGGGTCGGCAAGACGGAGCTGGCCCGGGCCCTGACGGATGCGCTGTTCGGCGCCGAGTCGCGGATGATCCGGCTGGACATGAGCGAGTTCCAGGAGCGGCACAACGTCGCCCGCCTGATCGGCGCGCCACCCGGCTATATCGGGTACGAGGAGGCTGGCCAGCTCACCGAGGCCGTCCGGCGGCACCCGTACTCGGTGATCCTGCTGGACGAGATCGAGAAGGCGCACCCGGATGTCTTCAACATCCTGCTGCAGGTCATGGACGACGGCCGGCTGACCGATGGCCAGGGCCGGACGGTGGACTTCCGGAATACCGTTCTGATCATGACCAGCAACCTGGGGTCCGACCTGATCATCCGGCAGGGTCCGTCCCTGGGGTTCGGCGGGAACGACGCGGCCTCGGCAACCAGCCAGGAGGGTGCGCTGCGGGAGCAGCTGATGCGGCGGCTGCGCGAGTCGTTCCGGCCGGAGTTCCTGAACCGGATCGACGAGATCATCGTCTTCCAGCAGCTCGACCGGACTGAGCTGCGGCAGATCACCGAGCTGCTGCTGGACGAGACGACGCGCCGGCTGCATGCCCAGGACGTCGCCCTCCACTTCACGCCGGCGGCGGTGGACTGGATCGCGGACCACGGCTTCCAGCCCGAGTTTGGCGCCCGGCCCATGCGCCGGACGATCCAGCGGGAGGTCGACAACCAGCTCTCCCGCATGTTGCTGGACGGGCACATCTCGGCTGGTCAGGAAGTCACCGTCGACGTCCAGGACGACCATCTGGCATTCAGCACCGCGCTGCAGCACGCCGGCGTCTAGCGGTTTCTGTTCGCCTTCTGGCGGGACTTGTGGTGCCGATGTGGTCAGTGTGACGAAGGTCACAGTACTGATTTAGGTGTTTCCAGCATGCCTGACGTGTTTGAGGCGTCTACTTGTTGACTGTCCGATAGCACCCAGGTTCGTGATGGTTGCTCTTGAGTAACGCGTCGCCCTGACCCGCGGCACATCCGCATGGGCCTGCCCCCGGCGCCCTGCTTTGCCAGCATCGCCGCCGGCACCCCGCCCTGGGTCTTAGCCGAGCGCACCCCGCGCGCGACCCAAGGCTGATCTTGCAGTCCCGTCAAGCTCCCGGCAGGCATCGAGCTCCTAGTCGGCAACGTCGCCGTCCCAGCCATGCCCGCCACCACGCCCCGTCGAAGCTGACGCTCGGCGTAGCCGCCGCGACCGCGACAACGCTCGCCGCGATCTCCACGAGTGTGGCGTTCGCCGCGTCGTCGCCAGCAGGCCCGGCCAGCATCGAGCCGCCACATGACCTGACAGTGAGCCAGGCACACCAGCGCCACCATGCGCGCACGGTCGGTGCCCGGACCGGTGCGGCTGCGCAGGCCGCGCCTGCACACCACGCCACGACGTCGCCGTCGGCGCACGCAGCCACGCCGGCCGCGACGGCGACCCGGGCTCCTGCCGGGAAGTCCGCGCCGAGCGCGAGCCCGACGCCGAGCCCGTCGGCGACCGCGTCGGCCAAGCCATTCCTGATGTACGACTCGGCCACACCGCAGGACATCCCGGCGGGCCAGGTGGTCGCGACCTACGCTGACGGGCCAAACCCTGACTACCCGTCGCAGGTGACCGACGCGAAGCAGGTTCTCTGGATCGACATTTCGGCCGCGGACCCGAACGCCAACGTCCTGGACATCGAGCCGGGCTGCGCCACCCCGTCCCAGGCGCCCGGCTGGGTGGAGAGCCGCCTGACCGCCGACCCGGACTCAGTGGCGATCCTCTACAGCTCAATCTCTGAGTGGTCGCAGGTCCAGGCAGCAGTGTCCAGCCTGCCGTCAGCGATGCAGTCCAGGATCCGCTGGTGGATAGCAGACCCGACAGGGTCGCCGCACATCGTGCCGGGCTCGGACGCCACGCAGTGGTACTGGGGCCCGAACTATGACATCTCCACCGTGCTTCCGGGCGAGGGCTTCTAGGGCCGCCGCGAGCCTCGGCGCCTCGCGAACCCCCGCGCGAGCAGGAAGATGACCGGGATCGCCAGCCAGGCACGCGGCTGATCATGGATGGCGGTCAGCACGAGAACGACCACGATGATCGCCAGAGCTGCGGGCAAGGCCAGCTGGCGACCCGTCCATGGCGCCCGCTGCGCCAGCCCTGTCGGGGGAGGCGGGGGCATCATCGGCGCCGATGACGGGCCAGCGGAAGAGAGGTCAGCCGCAGAGAGGCCAGAGGACGGCAGGTCAGCGGTCAGGTCCCGGAGTTCCGGCAGCGTCCTCGCGCTCAGTGCCTTACCAGTCCGGTCGTCGAGCTCCTCGGACGTGATCCGGCCCGCCTGGAAATGCTCGCCGAGCGCGGTGACCACCGCGTCGCGGTCGGCATCCGAAGCCCGCATCGGCGGGAGGCGGCCGCCATCCTCGATCATCGCAATCTGCCAATCTCTGCCTGGGCTGCTATCACTGTCTCAGACCGCGGGGCCTGCGGCGACCTTCCGATGTCACCTGCTATGGATGACATCTGTCATGAGCTGGCGTTGCACGGCATGTGCCTCATGCCGGACACAGCCGTGAGGCAGGTCATAGGAAGCTTTTCCGGATTCCGGGCATGAGTCTCAGCTTTTCCGGCGTTCACACTGAGTAACCGATAGCACCCATGCGCGTGACGATTGCCCCCGAAGCAAAGCGTCGCCTTGTCCCGCGTCACGTCCCGCGCGCTCTGCCAGCGCCGGTGGTCCGGCCCGGTAGTGCCACGGGTGTGTCCGTGAGCGCCGTACGCGCCCCGAACAAAGGCTCGTCTTGCTGTCGCGTTTCCCCTCATCCAAGTCAATTGCCCAGACTGCCCGCCAGCTGGCCGGCCAGCCGACCCGGCTGAAGATCGGCGCTGCCGCCGCGACGCTAGCGGCGGCTGCAGGGGTAGCGGCCGGTGCGGTAGGCGCGGCTCCGGCTCACGCGGCCGTCCGTACCACCCTTGCCTCGGTCAGCACGACCAGCGCCATTAACGAGGCTGGCGACCTCGTCAGCTCGGCCAGGGTGCCTGGCCAGGTCCTGGCAGGGCCGGTCCTGACCGGCCGTTCTCAGGCGGCTCAGCAGGCCCTGAGCCAGGCCGGCGGCACCACGGCGAGTCCGCTGGCACCGGCCAGCGCGGCCTCGACGACGCGTCAGACTCCGCTCGCGCCCGCCAGCAAGGCGAGCACGCCCGCTGTGGTGAGCACGCCGGGCACGCAGCACAGCTCGGCGTCACCGCAGAGCAGCGCGGCTCCGGCCACCTCCCAGCCGGCCCAGTCCCAGCCGGCCCAGTCCCAGCCGGCCCAGTCCCAGCCGGCCCAGCACCAGGCGTCCAGCACGCCGCAGCAGCCGTACCTCTTCTACGACTCGGTGACGCCGAACGAGATTCCGTCAGGCAACATCGTTGCCACCTACGCCGACGGTCCGTTCGCGGTCCAGCCGTCACAGGTGTCCGGAGCCAAGTGGGTGCTGTGGATCGACGTCAACGGCTCCGACCCGAACGCCGAAGTGCTCGATGTCGAGCCGGGCGACGCCACGCCGTCGACGGCCGCATCCTGGGCGCAGGCGCGGCTGACCCTGCACCCGAACGGTTATGCCGTGGTCTACACGATGCTCTCGGAGTGGCCAGCGGTGCAGCAGGCCATCGGCACTCTGCCGCAGTCGATGCAGTCCCACGTCCGCTACTGGATAGCTGACCCGACCGGCGTACCGCACGTCGTCCCGGGCGCCAGCGCAACCCAGTGGGACTGGGGGCAGGACTACGACATCTCGACTGCCCTGCCTAACTTCTAGGCTGCCTTTCCAGGCAAGGCAGTACCGCGCACGGGCCGCGTCCGCGGACGCGGCCCGTGCGCGTTCCGTCACCAGGCCGTCCAGTGCCAGACTGGTGTCGTCGCTGCGATCCCCTTCTCGGCAATGGAGGTCACCATGGCACCTGAATCCGACATCCTCGGCGGTCCCGAGCCCGACGAGGAAGGCACCGATGTGCTCGGCGGACACGACGTAGCCGTGAACGAGGACGAGCTTGGCGGTCCGGAGCCCGACGAGCAGGGCACGGACGTCCTCGGCGGTTCTGACCTTTCTCCGGAAGAGGACGAGCTTGGCGGTCCGGAGGCTGGCAGCACCGACGTGCTGGGCTAGATGCCCTTTTCCATCGTCTGGATCGTTGACGCGGAGCAGACGGACGCAGGGGCATTTCCGGTCATCGTGCAGATGGCGGCGGTGACGTAATTGGCCGCGCCGAGTTCGGCCTGTCCGATCGGGCTTGTCGGCTCGTGCAACGCGGCGGCGACCTCCGCCCAGCTCTTGCCTGCCAGGATTGACGGGTCGACAATCGGCGTCTTGAGTACGACCTTGTTGCCGAAGTCGATGAACGGGTAGCTGACGCCGTCGGACGACGAGTCGTACTTCTCCCACAGGGCCATTTGCGCGCTGGTCGTCGCCTGCAGGACGTTGCGGTTGATGTCTTCGTTCTCGACCGGGGTGAACGTCAGGTACTTGCTGGTGTAACCGGCCTTGTAGAACGTCAGCGTCGGCGTGTTCGGATACGAGTCGGACGGCGACGAGTGGAAGCCGCGCAGTGCCGTGGAGAAGTGGCCGAACCTGCTCAGCGCCACCGCCATCGACCAGCGCATGGCCGCGCAGAACGGGCAGAACTCGGCACCGATGTAGAGCATCTCCGGCTTACCGTCACTGATGAGCCGCGAGTTGCTGACCCGCAGCAGCGGCGGGGCTCCGCCCTCGTCGTTCGTCAGCCAGGTTCCGACAGATCCGGCGCCGACGCTGTACTGCGTGCCGGCCGGCACGCCGGTGACGTCGCTGGAAACGCTGGCCGGCAGGACCGTGCCGCTGGTCCCGTTGTTGCCGGCCGCCGGCGGCGAGTTCTTGTTAGCGGCATAGAGGATTACCGCGATGACGACGGCGAGCACGGCCACGACGCTGC
>Ga0335075_10006012_pt1 | contig 18754 bp, 14 predicted proteins | sample Lox_Sample_24_FD_206723 | JGI IMG/M metagenome (GOLD analysis project Ga0335075, IMG submission 206723) | Soil microbial communities from Loxahatchee National Wildlife Refuge, Florida, United States - Lox_Sample_2.4 | ecosystem: Environmental > Terrestrial > Soil > Wetlands | place: USA... | reverse complement strand
CGTCGCCCCGGCGCTCTGCCAGGTCTCATTCTGGAACGATCTGTTCCTCGTAATGATGCACTACGAAGGCAACCCCGCCATCCAGCTCCTCCGCCGCTGGCGCCGCGAGCAGCATTTCCAGGAAGAGCAGGACCGCCTCCCGACGATGGACCAGTCATGGCCGCCGGTCGATGTCGGCGGCGGAAGACGCGACATCATTCGGGTCATGGGCTTCTTCATCGGCGAACCCCCGGTCGAGCCGCCCCTCATTCTGGCCCCGGAACCACCGCCCTGGGTACACCCCGCAACGAACCCACAAAGCGCGCCAGGCAACCCGCCCAAGACCACCGGCCCGCCCTGACCGCACCAGCAAACCACCACCACCCACCCAACGGGGCCGGAACACGGCCAGCCCCGCCGTACCGATTCGTCCCCCCTGTCCTCACGGGTCCCATGTTATCGGTGGCGTCACAGCCGATCCGCCGGACCAGGAAAATCCCCTCTCCGGCGGAATCTGCCGCTCTCCCAAAGATTCATTCCGCCGATCCAACGCCGATCGGCCAGCCTGCCGACCAACTCAAAACGCGTCAGCGAACCACCGACCCACGGCGCCAGCCTCCCACCGCCCGGCCTAGCCGACAGCCAGGCACGCAACCCCCAGCCCCTCACTCCCCGGTTCGCCGCTCCTTCGCAACGCCAAGCCGCGCCTCCATATCCACGCGCAGCTTTTCAAACATGGTCTCGGTCACCGGATCGATCGCCTCGGCGGCGGTCAGCAACGCTTCGAGAGTCTCGCGCAGCGCAGCCAGCAAAGCCCGGTCAACCGTATGCCGGCCGAAGTGACGGGCCAGGCGATCAGCCGCGTCAGCGTGGCCGCCTTCCCGCAGGCGATCGATCAGCGCTTGCTCCCGAGGTCTCAGATCGTCCGTCACGAAACAACCATAATCATCTCCGAGAATACCTCATAGTCAGTACCGGCGATCGCCGCATTGATCCCCGTCAATGACAGATGCGTGATCCGACCCCTCGGTCATCCGAAGCGTATCAGCCGCCGCGCAAAGCGGCTGTCAGGCTTTTCCGCAGACCAGAGCAGCGGGGCATGCAGATTGGACATGGCCGCTGCCGGGATTTGGCGGTGGAAGGGTTTAGCGGGCGACGTTAGAGTCTAGTCATTGGTTACGGCGGCATTGCCGCCAGTGTTCCGGCCCTCGCGGTCGGAAAGGGGCCTCTGGTCCCTGCGTCTCCCAGACGTGAAGCCTCCCTGTATACTTGCCCCCGGTTAGCGCCGGGGGCAATTTTTTTCTCCCCGTAACCAAATCGACTGCTCTTTTATTGCAGCGCCCCCAGGCTCGTTTACCGGGCGTCGCCTCCTCGACTATAACGCCCAATTCACGCTGCCAGCGCGCTCCGCGCCCGGCCCCGCGCCAGCACGCCCTGAACCAGCCCGTCAATGTCCTCCGGCCGCGTGCGGTGATTGACGATCGCGGCACGGATCGCCAGCCGCCCATCCAGCACGGTGGTCGACGGCGCGGCGATCCCCGCTTCCTGCAGATCGGCCACGATAGCGGCGTTCAGCGCGTCCAGCCCCGCCCCGGCGGCGCTGTAGCGGAAGCACACGATGTTCAGCGCCACCGGAGCCAGGCGTTCCAGCTCCGGCGTGTCGTCGACCCGCGCCGCCAGCCGCTGTGCCAGGTCGCAGCTTTGCTGCACTGCCGCGCCGATGGCGTCGGCACCATACACCATCAGCGTCAGCCATACCTTCAGCGCCCGGAATCCCCGCGACAGGTCCGGCCCCAGGTCGCACGGCCAGGTGCCGCCCCCCGCCAATCCCCGCGACTCGCGCCGCAGATACGCGGCATCGCCGGCAAACGTCCCCAGCAAGGGCTCAGCCGACCGCGTGATGAAACAGCCCGCGTCGTACGGCACCTGCGCCCATTTGTGGAAATCGAACCCCACCGAATCGGCTTGCTCGATCCCACGCAGCAGCGGGCGCAGCTTCGGCGCCAGTATCGCGATCGCGCCGAACGCCGCGTCCACATGGAACCAAAGCGATTCTTCCCGGCAGAATCCGGCCAACGCCGCCAGGTCGTCCACCGCCCCGATATCCACCGTCCCGGCGGTGCCCGCCACCAGGAAAGGCACCAGCCCGGCGCGACGGTCCCGCGCCACGGCATCGGACAGCAGGTCCAGCCGCATCCGGCCGTCCGCGTCGCACGGCACCATCCGCAGCGAGTCACGGCCGATGCCGGCAATTTCCATGGCGCGCGGAATGCAGCCATGCGCCGCGGCCGAGGTGTAGGCCGCAAGCCGAACCTCGCCCAGCCCGGTGCGCCGCACGCCGGCGCCAAGACGATGGGTCCGGGCGGTCAGCACGCCGATCAGGTTGGCCATCGACGTGCCGGTCACCAGCACCCCCGCCGAGCTGGCAGGCAAGCCGAGCATTTCGGCGGCCCAGGCAATGACCTGGCGCTCCACCTCGATCGGAGCGTGGTCGCGCCCGCCCAAATTGGCGTTCAGCCCCCCGGCCAGCAACTCGGCCAGCATGCCGATCGCGGTGCCGCCGCCATGCACCCAGCCCATGAAGGCCGGATGCAGGTTGCCGGTGGCATAGGGCAGCACCAGCCGGCGGAATTGCTCGTACGCGAAGGCGGCATTGCCGGCACCCCGCGGCAGCGGCGCGCGCAGTTCCGCCCGCAGCGCGGCGGGCATCGGCCGCCACACCGGGCCGTCGCCCAGTCCGGACACGTGGTCGAACATGTCATCCAGCATCCGGTGGCCGAGCATGCGCAGGTCGCGCCAGTCGGTGGGATCGAGACTCGGCATGGCGGGCGAATTGCTCCGGATGATGGCAGCCCGATATCGGCGGGCGCGACGGACGGTCGGATCAACGCGGCGTAAGCCTCGGGGCGTGTGCCAGCCTTGCCGGCCGGGGGGCAAGTGAATATCGCGAAGGGCGGCGCTTCCCTGGCCGCACCGGCAACCCATATTGCCAGCGTCATGATGGGAGTCCCTCAACCCTGCGGACGGGTACCTGGCACGACGGCGGAACCCGGCATCAGGATTGGGGTACTGCTCAGCAATCTCGGCACGCCCGATGGCACCGATTACTGGTCGATGCGCCGCTACCTCGCGGAATTCCTCTCCGACCGGCGCGTGATCGAGCTGCCTCGTCTGCGCTGGCTGCCGATCCTGCACGGCATCATCCTGACCACCCGCCCATCCCGCAAAGGCAAGGACTACCGGAAGATCTGGAACACCGATCGGGACGAGAGCCCGCTCAAGACCATCACGCGCTCGCAAGCGGAAAGGCTGCGCGCCAGACTCGCGGCAAGCACGCCCATCGCGGCAAGCGCGTTCATCGCGGCAAGCCCGTCCGCGGCAGCCGCACCGCAGATCGTCGTGGAATGGGGCATGCGCTACGGCAACCCGTCGCTCGCATCGGCGCTGGCCAGCTTGCTCCATCAAGGCTGCGACCGCGTTCTGCTGGTGCCGCTCTATCCGCAGTATTCCGCCGCCACCACGGCCACCGCCTGCGACAAAACGTTCCAGGCGCTGGCAACGATGCGCCGGCAGCCCGCCCTGCGCGTCGCGCCACCCTATTTCGAAGATGATATTTACATCGAGGAACTCGCAAATTCGGTAACCGGCCATCTCGCCGGACTCGATTTCGAACCGGAAATATTGCTCGCGTCCTTCCATGGCATGCCGGAGGAAACGCGCGCCAAGGGCGATCCGTATTTCGTGCAATGCCAGAAGACCGGCGAATTGCTGCGTGAACGCCTGGCTCTTCCGCCGGAGCGCTTTCAGGTGACGTTCCAGTCCCGTTTCGGCCCGGCCGCCTGGCTGACGCCCTATACCGACGCGACGGTGAAGTCGCTGGCGGCGCGTGGCGTGAAACGGTTGGCCGTGGTGACGCCCGGCTTCTCGGCGGACTGCCTGGAAACGATCGAGGAAATCGGCGAGGAGAACGCCCGGTATTTCCTCAATGGCGGCGGTGAGAAATTCACCCGCATTCCATGCCTCAACGACAGCGAAGGCGGCCTTCGCGTGATCGAGTCCCTGGTGCGCCGCGAGCTGGCAGGCTGGCTGTGACCTGAAATTCGGAACCTGAAGTTCGGAACCTGAAATTCAGAACCTGAAGCTCATACCAACCCGCGGAATGACCGACGTACGCGGCTGCGGCCCACATGTCATTGCGAGGAGCGAAGCGACGAAGCAATCTCGGTCGAGCGGCGCTCAGACGAGCGTGTGCCGCGCGAACGAGGTTGCTTCGTCGCTTCGCTCCTCGCAATGACGTGGGGAGCGCAGCCACGAGTCAGCCATTTGGGGGTCTGGTATCAGAACCCAACGTTCGAATCCCAACGTCCAGAACCCGACGATTATCGGCGCGCCTCGCGCCCTACAGGCTGAACCTCTCGCCCAGGTAAACCCGCCGCACGTCCTTGTGCGCCACCACCTCGTGCGGGCGCCCCTCCATCAGCACCTGCCCGTCGTGCATGATATAGGCGCGGTCGATGATCTCCAGCGTCTCGCGCACGTTATGATCGGTGATCAGCACGCCGATGCCGCGATCCTTCAAATGCCCCACCAGTTCGCGGATCTCGTTCACCGCGATCGGGTCGATACCCGCCAGCGGCTCATCCAGCAGAATGTAGGACGGCTGAGTGGCCAGCGCGCGGGCGATCTCGACGCGCCGCCGCTCGCCGCCGGACAACGCCAGCGCCGGCGTGCGGCGCAGATGGGCAATGCCGAACTCCGCCAGCAGCTCGTCGCACATCACGTCGCGCACATCGGAATCCGGCTCCACCACCTCCAGCGCCGCCTTCACATTCTGCTCCACGTTCAGGCCGCGGAACACGCTGGCCTCCTGCGGCAGATAGCCGATTCCCAGCCGGGCGCGGCGATACATCGGCAGCGAGGTGATGTCCGCATTATCCAGGCTGATAGACCCGGTATCCGGCTTCACCAGCCCGGTGATCATGTAGAACGTGGTGGTCTTGCCCGCGCCGTTCGGCCCAAGCAGGCCCACGACCTCGCCGCGTTTCACATTGATCGAGACATTCCGCACCACCGGCCGCTTCTTATAGGTCTTGCCCACCCCGCGCGCCGCCAGCCCTCCGGTGCCGAGCAAGATTCGCAGTTCCGGCCCCGAACGTTCGGCGGGACGGCGCGCAACGAGGGCGGTCGTGCTCGCGCCCGCGGTCATGGCTGCTTCCCCGGCGCCGTCGACTGCCTGCCGGCGGATCGCGTCCGGGTGCCGCTGCCGGGCGCCGCGGCGGGTGAGGCTGCGCCGGGTGAGGCCAGCGACTGGTTGGTCTGGTCGTTCGGCACCAGCAGGCCCTGCACGCGCCGGTCGTTGGCAGCCAACAGGCGCGAGATGCCGGTCTTCATGTTGACGATCGCCTCCGACCCGTTGAGCTGGTTCTGGCCGCGCGTGATACGCACGTCGCCCGCGATGCGCGCGATCCCGGTATCCGGCACGTACACCGCGCGATCCCCGGTCACCGTGTCGGTCACGGTGCGCACCAGCACATGGCCGAACACGTCGACCTTTTGCAGCTTGCCGGAACTCAGCAACGGGTCACCCTGCGGATTGGCGGGCGCGCCGGGATGGTCGGCCACCGGCGTTGCCTGCGGTGTTCCTGCTCCGGGTGCGGGTTGGGTATCTGTCGTATAGGCCACCAGCACATCCCCCTGCAGCCGGCGACCGTCATTGGTTATCACGACCGCGTCGCCGCGCGCCACCGCCATATGGCGCTGCGACCAATATTCCAGGTCGTCGCGGGCGGTCAGTACGTCGTTGGGCGTGGTCAGGCGCAGGTTGTGGCCGGTGACCACCAGGACGGCCTGGTCCAGGTCATAGGTCGCCTGGTCGCCCCAGACCTGGTCGGTCTGGGTGTAGATGTGGACATGGCCCTCGGCCTGGACGCGGTAGACCTCGTTACCCCCGGTGTCCTCGTCGCCGGCAAGCCCCGATTGCGGCGGCTGCGCCGCGGCGTGCGCTGCCTGTCCCTGCGGCGCGGCAGGCTCGCTGCCATCGGACGCGGCACCGGCCTTCTTCCGGTACCAGGCGATCAGCCGGTCCGCGGTCACGGTGACATTGCCCCGCACAGCCGTCGCGTCGCCGGTCGCAACCACCTCCTGCTGCTGCTGCAGCCACTCGATTCCGCCCTTGGCGGTGATATCGATCGGGCCGCCATGCGACAGGTCGATCTGCTGCGCCGCCGCCTGCCCTGCGCCAAAGCACAGCGCCGCCAGCACGACCAACGCCCCGCCTGCACGGTCGCAGCCCCGAGGCAGCCATCGCCTCACCGCGACGCCTCGGCCTGCACATGCGCCACGGCAGGAGGCGCCGGCGGCGAATCGGTCGGTGCCGCGGCCGGAGCAGCGGCGCCAACCGTCGCGCCGTTCAGCACCAGGTGTGCCGGGCCGCCGAACTGGACGTTCGCCCCCTTGTCCAACAGGGTGAAGCCCACCGAGTCCAGCGTGCCGAAGGGGCCTTCCGCGTGCACCGGCTGGGACCCGGCGGCAGCGCCGTCCTTCAGGTCGACCGCGGCACTGGCGGTCACCATCGTGGTGCCGTCGTCGCGGTACAGCGTCACGTCATGCGACAGGTCCAGCTCGTTCAGGTGCCGCATATAGACGCCGTCCTTGGAATGCAGCATCAGCCAGGTGCCGTCCTGCAGCGTGATGTCCCCCTTCGGCAGGGTCAGGTTGACGCGCTCCGGCCCGTCCTGCTGCGCGGTCGCGGCGGTGAGCGTGTAGGGCCGGCCCTTGTCGTCGATCCCATGATACCGCGCGTCGATCAACTCGCCGCCCTGCACCTCGGCACTCACCTGCCGGAATGCGGCGCGGGCTTCCTCGGCGGCACGGTTGAACTCCGGCCACAGCGCGATGGACGACAGCAGGACCAGCGCCAGCGCCGGCAGCAGCATCTTGGTGAGCCTGATCGCAAGCTGCCGGCGCGCCAGATGCCGCCGCGACGGCGGCCGGCGCATGCGGGCCGCCGTCGCCGCGATCAGCTTGGCGCCGGGGCGCCGGTCGGTGACGGTCGTGCTCATGCCAGCCCCGCGCGCAGCAGGTCGTGGATGTGCAGGATGCCGACCGGGCGGTTGGCCGAATCGACGACGAACAAGGCAGTGATCGGACGTGCGCGGGCGTTCATGGCGTGCAGGGCCTCGGCGGCGAGTGCCTCCGGGCCGATGGTGCGGGGCGACACGGTCATGATCTCGCCCAGCCGGCGGGACAGCAGGTCCGGTCCCATGGCGCGGCGCAGGTCGCCGTCGGTGACGATGCCGACCAGCCTGCCGCCCGGATCCTGGACGCCGAGGCAGCCGAACCGCTTCTCCGTCATCAGCAGCAGGGCGCGGTCCATCGGCAAATCGGGCGCGCCGAGCGGCACGTCGTCGCCGCTATGCATCAGTTCGCGGACGCGGCGCAGCCGCGCGCCGAGCCTGCCGCCCGGGTGGAAGCGCCCGAAATCGGCGGCGGTGAAGCCGCGGCGGGTGAACAAGGCCACCGCCAGCGCGTCGCCCAGGGCCATCTGCATGGTGGTGGACGTGGTCGGCGCCAGCCCCATGGGGCAGGCCTCGGGCGCGGCCGGCAGCAGCAGCGCCACATCGGCCGCGGTGGCCAGCGCCGAGCCGGCGCGGGCGGTGATCGCCACCAGCGGCAGGGCGAATCGGCGGGTATGGGCAACCAAATCGGCGAGTTCCGCCGTTTCCCCCGAATTGGACAGCGCCATCACCGCATCCCCGGCGACAACCATGCCCAGATCCCCGTGCGAGGCTTCCGCGGGATGCACGAACAAGGCCGGGGTGCCGGTCGACGCCAGGGTGGCGGCGATCTTCCGGGCAACATGGCCCGACTTGCCCATGCCCGACACGACGACTCGGCCGGCGATGCCGCCCAGCAGATCGACGGCGCGGGTAAAGCCCCCATCCAGCCCGGCCGCGAGCGCACGCAACGCGGCCGCCTCGGTGGCGAGGACCGTGCGCGCAACGTCCAGATCAACCCGGCCTGGAACGACGGCAACAGCGGCGGTCATGTGGAGACAGGCCCCCCGGTGGTGTTGCACTGCGGCGATCTCTATGGCCCCCGAGGGCGGCCAGGGTCAACCGCCACAACATTGCGAAGCGTTACTTCTCCAGCCCATCGTGCGGCACCGACAGGATTTACAATGACTGATCCGGCGCAAGTCGAGCGATCCTATTGCACTGACGGAGTGCTGCGCGCGTGATGCCCCCGTGATCGGGCGATATTGCGAGCGTGATTACGCGCACGCCGCCACTTGCAGCCCGGCACGCAGCAACCATTTATGCGAACCCGCTGAATGACCAACGTACGCGGCTGCGTTCCCCACGCATGTCATTGCGAGGAGCGAAGCGACGAAGCAACCTCGGTCGAGCATCGCTCAGACGACCGTGCGCCGGTGCGATTGCCCAATGATCCCGTGGCACGATGCCATCGCGGCGCAAGCGAGGCGCCAGCGGCAAGTATTGCCGGGACAGGCGAGGCGCCGGCTATCGCCGGACCCGATAAGGCGCTGACTATCGCCGGACCCGATAACGCGCCGGCACGGAACCGCCAAAACGTGCCATCAAGCGGCAGGAACCTGAGCGGATCGCTTCGGCGGCTTCGCAGCCGGCGGCGGGCTCTTTCGCTTGTAGCCGCACCACGGGGCGGCGGCGCAGCGCCAGCATTCCGGCAGCCGCGCTTTGCAGACATAACGCCCGTGCAGGATCAGCCAATGATGCGCGTCACGCAGCATCTCGCTGGGGACCCGGCGGATCAGCGCGTCTTCCACCTCCCGCGGGGTCCTGCCGGGAGCGATGCCGGTGCGATTGCCGATCCGGAAGATATGCGTATCCACCGCCATCGTGCTTTCGCCGAACGCGACGTTCAGCACCACGTTGGCGGTCTTGCGCCCGACTCCAGGCAGCTTTTCCAGCGCCTCGCGGTCGGCGGGGACCTGTCCGCCGTATTGCTCCATGAGCTGGCGTGACAGCTCCACCACGTTGCGTGCCTTGCCCTGCCACAGCCCGATGGAACGGATGTGGCGAGCGACCCCGTCGGCGCCGAGTCGGACCATCGCTTCGGGCGTATTCGCTTCGGCGAACAGGGTGGCTGTGGCGCGGTTGACGGAGACGTCGGTGGCCTGCGCCGAGAGCACGACGGCGACCAGCAGCGTGTATGGATCGACATAGTCCAGCTCGCTGCGCGGATTGGGGTTGGCCTTGGCAAGCGCCGCCAGGAACCCGCGCACGTCGTCGCGCGACATGGCGCGATAGGGGCGCACGGCGGTCTTCCTGGCGGGGCGCGGTCCTGTCGGCATGGGAACGAGACTGGCGCGGTGGCGGAGTCGGGTGCAAGCGGGATCGGAGGAGCAGGCCAGAGCCATCGCATTAAAGCTCATCGCACCGCCACGACCCAGGTAGCGACTTTCATCAGGCGTCCCGCGATTCCCACACGCAACAAAGACATCACTTCTAACACAGAGGCCGCAGAAAAAGCGAAAAGCCACAGAGTTTTTATACCAACCCGCTGAATGACCGACGTACGCGGCTGCGCTCCCATGTCATTGCGAGGAGCGAAGCGACGAAGCAACCTCGGTCGAGCGGCGCTCAGACGAACGCGCGCCGCGCCACCGAGGTTGCTTCGTCGCTTCGCTCCTCGCAATGACATGCGGGCGGCAGCCACGAGTCAGCCATTTGGCGGTCTGGCATTAGAGTTGTATTTTTCTCTTCGCGATCTCTGTGGCTTTAGCCTTTTCTGCGGCCTCTGTGTTAGAATACTTTTTTGCTTCCGCGATCAGTACCAACGCCCCCCACTACCCCCGCCACTTTTATCCCGGTGGCGGATCGTCGAACCCGTATCGCTCCAGCTCCTCGAAGCTGCGCGGCTGCACCGTGTCGAACAGGGTGGCGAGGATATCGGGGACGTGGCGGTAGAAATCGCCCATGTCCTTGAAGCGCTGGAAATCCTCGGTGGCGACGATCTCTGCGCCATGTTCCCTGATCAGCGCGGCAATGTCGTCGTGCTGCGTCTTCCACCAGGCGGCGAGCTTCACCCGTTGCAGCGGCGTGGCCGCCTGGGCGTCCGGCAGCGCATAGACGCGCACGCGGCGGCGGAAATCCGCCTCGTCGCGGCGGCTGTGGTTCCACACCTCCCACAATTCGAACATGCAGAACGCCGAATGCAGGTATTTCTCGCTGAGGATGACGAACACCCGGTCGCCTTGGCCGATACGGCGCATGAACGGGGTGATGCGATCGCCGGCGCGCAGCGTCGTCTTGTCGCGGATGATGCGCACGCCGCGTTTCTCCGCGGCAGCGCACAAGTCATCGATCACGGCCTCGCGTGCGGCGCCTTCGGGCGTCGCATCGCCCCAGGCGTAGGAGACGAAATATTCCGTGGCCTCGACCGGCGCCGGCCCGAACGTGCCAGGCGGTTGCGAAGCACCCGACTCCAGTTTCACGGGCGTGCCGGAACCGCGAAGCGGATCGAGTTCGGCTTCGGCGGGCAATCGCACCGCGCCCGCCCCGATCCGCGTCGCCCGCAGCCCGTCGCGATTGTTCCGTTCCTCGATCCACGCCGCCAATTGGTCGCGCAGCACCGCCGCCTGGCCACCCTGCGTCCGCACCGTCAGCCGCCCGTGCCAGCCGTCCGACATCGTTTGCTCGATCAGCGCGTGGCTGTGCGTGTGCGTTTCATACACGCACACGCCGCCGCGCCAGTACAGCGCATCCACTCCGGCCGCGCCGCCGATCTCGCAGATCAGCCCGCGCACCAGGCCGGGATGCAGCATTTCGTAGTCGAACGAAACGGTCTCGCCGGGCAGCGCCGTGTCCCAGCGGCCGTCGAGTTCGTCCTGCACCGCCTCGCGTTCCGGCAGCAGGTCAGGCGCGATGTATTCGGTAACGTCGTCGCGCCGGCCGCTCGGCCCTTCGCGGTGCACGAAGCACACGCCGCAGGACAGCATCATGTCGAGGAACAGGTGTTGCTCCGCCTCGGTGCGGTCGCCCCAGACCAGCAGCTCCAGCAGCGGGCGGGTGAAACGCCCGCGCAGCCGCTTCAGCTCGCGATAGCATTTCTCGCGGTTGAACACGGCGTAGATCGCATCCAGCGCCCAGCCCTGGTCGAGCACGATACTGTCGCGGAACAAGCCCGCGCGGTGGAACACGATGCCGGTGTCGTGCAGGTATTGCAGCAGGTACTCGGGCGAGGACACGTTGCCGGCCTCGTCGCACAACCGGCGAAAATGCTCCGGCGTGATGGTGCGGTATTGCCGCTGCTCCGGCGGCACCCTGGCGTCGGCATCGCGCAGGTCCTGCAACGCGCGCTGCACCTTCAGCCGGCCGATGCCGATCTGCGCCAAGCCCTGGCGTTCGCGCAGCCAGGGGACCGCCTCGCGCAGCCGGCGGTCGAGTTCCGCGCGCCCGCGGTCGATCTCGACGGATTGCTCGGCGAGATCCATTCCGCGCTGGCCGAACGCGTCGGCGAACCGGCGCACGCGGCTTGACGCGACAAGTTGACAGATGCCGGCCGGTCGAACCCGCCGAGAGAACGTCCTGCGGGGAACCGACGACAGACGCCCGGCAGTGACGTCTGATGCAGAACACGGGTCAGAAGAAGCTATGGGGCGAGCGGTGGGAGGTTTGGCATCATCATCGCTGGATAGAACTGATGGATGATCCCCATGACCCAAGTTGACGACCTGAGCCGTTCCTTCGCTGCCTTTGATGGTTTGTGCCACACCTCCGGCGGCTGAGAAAGATACCTAATCAGATACTATTTTTCTCGCGTCCAACGATATGACGACGTCACTTTCTGCTGGCCCTCATCCGGCGGTCTCGTGGCAGGGAGTGAACGTGGGACTACCGGGTGATGCGGGCGTCGGTCGGGAGAGCGACCGCGCGGCTGGTCGGTCTGGCCGCCGTTCGAAATTCTCAGATGTACCAAAGCGGCAAGAAAACGCGCCCGACAAGCCCGTTTCCTCTAACGAGTAAGACCTTCAGCGTTACTTCTCACACTGCCACAGGTTCGCAACAACTCTTCCGTCCAATGGCACCCAAGCGGCGTGGGCGAGCCCAGCGTGATGAAGGATCGCGCGGTATTCTGGGCCCGACACCAAATGCCAATACGGCATCGGTTCATCTGCCACAGCGACGACCAATAGGGTCTGCCTTGCCCCTGGAGTGCAGAAATCGCGCATCGCCTCCTCGAGCTGTGGCACGCGGCTGGTGATGATCGGCGGAAGACGCGCCGGATCAGTTCCAGCCAAGCGCGCGGCCCGCAACAAGTACTGGCGCGCGGAAACCCAACCTTGGAGGTAGATGGCATTCACTTTCGGATTTTGTCGCGCCAGCGCTTCAAAAGCCGCACGATAGTCGGTCGTAAGCCAAGCTGGGCGTAAGCCGGCGCCAAATTGTAAACCCTCGCTTGCGACAAACAGTCCTGCGACAAGAAATGCAACCTTGGCCCAGCGAGCTGGCAGACGAGCCGTTCCCGCACCTGCGAGCCAATAGGCCCCGATGGAAGACGGCAAGAATAGACGGGATACGAAGACCGGCTGCGACAGAATCGAAACGACGGCGAATATCACCGGCGGGAGGGCGGCGAGTATCAGAACCAGGAATGTGGATCTTGCTATTTCTGGGGTATTGCGCCACGTCGCGGGTCTCAAACCACCCGCGATACCAATGGCGGCAGCGACAGTCAGGAGTGGCGCTAGGACATATGCAGCCTTATAGGTGCCACCTCCTGCGAACATCCCTATCAGCAGGAACAGATTGGTGGAAATCGAACGATCATGGACCCAGAAAGTACCCTGCAGCTTGCCCCAGAAGTGAAACTGAACGACCGCCCAGGGTATGTAGATCACCACTACGAACGACTGGGCGGCGATCCACCATGCGAGATTGCGTCTATGCACACCACGGCAGGTCAAGCCGAATGCCAGCCAACCGACGTTCTCAGCCAACACATACACCGGCCCTACAGGCTGGGTGTAGCAGAGCGCCGCAGTCGCAATCACATAACCAACAAGGCGGCCAACGCTGGGACGGGTTAACAATGAAAGCATCTGACGCACCGACAGCAGCGCTACCGCCGTCAGCAGCGTATACATCCGGGCATCTTGCCCTTGGAGTAGATGGACTGGAATCAGCGCTACGCCGAAGGCACCGGCGAGGCCCGCCGCCGGGCCGAGAAGGCGGCGACCAACATCCCAAGCCAGCCAAACACTTACTATGCCGAATAACACAGATGGCAAGCGTACCGCCACCTCGCTATAGCCGAATATCGCAATCCATATATGGAGTATCGCGTAGTAGAGCGGTGGATGATAGTCCCAGTAGGGACCAATCCAAATGTGTAGGAAGGACGGCGCCGAGAAATCCAGGCTATCGAGTTCATCGCCCCAGAAGCCCCGAGCACCAAGACCATGAATGCGCAATATCGCTCCTACGACCAGCAACATCCCCACAGCGGCGCGCATCTGCCACGTGGCGAACTCGGTCTGAGCCAACTGAGAGTTCGTGCTCCCCGCATAGCCTTCAGGTAAGGCGCTGCGGTAGGTCCGAGCGGTATGAGATTGCATACTTTAATGCTGCTTCCTGCTTCCGCGCACCTTAAAATAGCGCATTGCTTAGGGATTTGCAACGGCGGCGCGTCAAAGCCACAGGGTAATCGCTCAAAATACCCCTTGACATGAGCGCCTTGCAGGCTGGCCGCCGCACGAGATTCCCGGCACCAACAAGACATGATGCCTACCCCGACTTTCCCAACTCGCCCCGGTTTCCAGGAATTTTGCCCGTTCAGCGCGCTGTGGTCCACCACGGCGCAATGCTCGGGCCGCTCGGTGTCCTCCGCGATCGGCGGCGCCCACGCGTCATCCAGCGGCCGGTCGCAGCGCGTCTGCACGATCAGCGCCGGGCTGTCCCTGGCGGCGAGGTGGCGGACATAGGCCAGCCAATACGGCAGCCGCCTGTTGCGGAAGATAATGCCGTGGTCCGTGTGTTCCTGCTCGTTCTCCGTCTCGCGTGCCCGGACCAGCAGGAAGATCGCGCTGGTGCGCAGGAACAGGGCATGGGTGCCATGATACAGGTCCTGGCCGCCGAAATCCCAGATGTTCAGACGAGTGGGTGCATCGCCGGTGTCGAACGTAGCGTAGGTGGCCTGGATGCCGTGGGTGGAGGGTTGGGTGTCGTCATAGGGTTCGTTGCGCAGCCGCCGGCAGATCTGCGTCTCGCCGACGCGGCCGTTGCCCAGGACGATCAGCTTCACGTCGGTGGCTGCTTCGGCGCCCGCTGCAACGTCGCGGAAATGCGCGCGAACGGTGCCGAGGCAGTCGTCGTCCCAATTCTGCGACAGCACCTCCGCTGGCACGCCGGGAGTGTCCGCTTCGAACAGGATCAGCCGTCGCAGCGACGCCAGATCCCGCACGGCGGCCGGTCGCGACCGCAGTTTGCACCGGCTGCAATCGAGCGATTGCAGCGGTGAGGCCCGCCAGCGGCGTCAGATCGGCCAAGTCTGTCACGCAAACAGACAACTGCCGCAACTCGGACAGCCCCTGCAGCTTGCCCAACTCGGCTGCCAGCGCGTTCGGAACCGCCGCGGCATCGTCCCACTCGTACGCTTCGTGAACCGTGCCGTCCAACAGCCGAATTTCCCGACCGAGATTCAACGCCCGCAGGTGCCGCAACTCGAACAGCTCCGGCGGCAGCGAGGTCAGGCCCAGCCCGCCCAGGTCGAGGAACCCCGTCCGCGCCTCCGCCTCCGCGGCGATGCGCTGGCGGGCGATGCTCTCTCCGTCGCGCCCCTCCGGCATGGCGCGGACTCTGCCACGCCCGATCATTGCGCGTAAGCCGACATATCCGGGGCGCAATAGACTCGGCTCCGCCCCGGCGATCCGCGGCACCGGGGCGAGCCGTGCCGCGGCGCCGCCACGCCCGCCATCCCACCACCCCCCTCCGGCTTACCCAGCTCCGCTCAGGCTTGCCCGTCCCAGGACCCGACAGCCCTCACGACGGCGCACCTCCCCCCAGCAACCCCGCAATGCGGTCTACGAACCGCGCCGCCACGTGAATTCCGGTCACGGCCGTCTCCCCGGGGCACGACGGCGTCCGGCCCGAGTTCGTCGTCGCACATCGCCTTCAGGTCATAGGTCCTTGGCAGGAAGCGCCGAAGCTCCGCGTCGATACGCGGTTCATTGACCGTCAGCCAGGCAAACTCCCTGTGCGCGCCCTTGTGGGTTTTCGCCACCTTCCCGGTGCGTTCGAAGATCAGTGCTTCGGCAGCCTGCCAGCCCGCCAGATAGAGCCGGGCGGCAATATGCCTCCGTCCGCCTCGACCGCTCGGCCCAGAGAAATAAGGCTCAGTCCAGGGTGCCGTTCATGTCGCGGGCTTTTCATAGTCCCTCCCGGCGATCCCACTACGCATCGACACGTTTTAGAACAAGCCTACGTTGCCGCCCCGTCCGCCAATCCAAATCCCATCGCCAGCCCCCTCCCCAAGCCCAAGCCCCACCCCACTGTTGCCCCAACCCCGCCCCACGCTACATCTCCATAATGCCAGCCCCCGACTCCCCCGCCAGCAACCTCCTGTTCGAGGCAGTCATCGTCCCCCACCGCAGCCTCACCCCGCGCGGGCTCCTGACCCTGCTCGGCGCCATCACCGGCATGGTCGGCCTCACCGCGCTCCGCTTCTGGCTGATCGGGGCATGGCCGGTCGCCGCCTTCTCGGTGGTGGAGGTCGGCCTCGCCATCTGGCTGATCTGGCTCAACGCCCGCAGCGCCCGCGCCAGCGAACTGGTTCTGCTGTCGGAAGACGGCATCCGCATCATCCGCACCGACCCGCGCGGCCGGCGGCAGGAACGCCAACTCAGCACCGCCTGGCTGAACGTGGTGGTCGAGGAGACCCCCGGCCGCGTCCCGCGCATCATCCTGGCGGCCCGCAACGTCCGCGAAGAGATCGGCACCGTCCTCGGGGAAGCGCCGAAGCGTGACCTCGCCGCCGCGCTCAGCGCCGCGCTCTACCGCGCGCGCAACCCGGTCTTTGATAATTCACAACTGCGTGACTAGCCGGGCGCTTCCAGCGGGCCCATCGACTTGATCAGCTCGAACACCCGCTTGCGCACCGCCGGGTCGGTGATCCGATAATAAGCGCGCACCAGCTCTAGCGTTTCGCGCCGGCTTAGTGTATCATCGCCGAAACCATCCGATCGTTCCGGGAATCCGACCCCACGCCGGCCCATCGGCGGATCAAGCGAGTTGGCCAGGCTGTCCGGCAGGTCATCGAAAAAGAAGCTGATCGGCACGTCCAGCACCCGCGACAGATCGAACAGCCGCGAGGCGCCGACACGATTTACGCCGCGTTCATATTTCTGCACCTGCTGAAACGTAAGTCCCAGCGCTTCGCCCAACCGCTCCTGCGACATGCCCAGCAAGGTCCGGCGCAGACGGATACGGGACCCCACGTGCACATCAATAGGACTAGGCCGACCTTCACGGTCTGTTCCTGAGATTTGCTCAGCGCGTGACATCCGCGAGTCCCCTTTCGGTTCTTCCCACATCGGTACACTCATGGTACACCACCTGCAACCGTGCGGGTTTTCCCGCAGACTATGGGGGACATTCGTAAACAGACAACCGCGAATTGTCAAGCGTGTGATACATTTCTTAGCTTCGGCCATATAGCCGATAATAGTCTAATTAAATCCACATACTCGTGTGGTCACCCCCTATCCCGGGTGCGCCGCCGAGGCACCAGCAACCCCGTGGCCAAAACGACCGCCGAGAACAAAAGAGGTATGGCCAACCCAAACCGCGCAAACAGGGTGGGCGCCAGCGCCGGTGGCAAAGGCACGACCAGAGTGTCGGCAACCGCGCGCGGAATCTGTGCCAGTTCGTGTCCCCTGGCGTCGAAGGCGGCAGTGATGCCCGTGTTGGCGGCGCGCAACAGCGGCAGGCCCTCCTCCACCGCCCGCATCCGCGCTGCCTGCAGATGCTGGCGCGGGCCCGAGGAATCGCCGAACCAGGCGTCGTTTGTGATGTTGACAAGCCAGGCCGGACGATCGCTCGGATCGACCACCTCGCCGGGAAAGATCGCCTCGTAGCAGATCAGCGGACCGACCGGCGGCAGGCCGGGTACGTGCAATGTGCGAGGGCCGGGGCCGCGCGCGAAACCGCCACCCGGGACAACCTGGATGCCCACCGGAAACCAGTCCGGCTGGTACTCGCCGAACGGCACCAGGTGCCATTTGTCGTAGATGGCGGAGACCGTGCCCGAACCTGTCAGGGCGAGCAGGCTGTTGCGCGGGCGCTCGTGGCGATCATAGCGCACCGTGCCGATCAGGGCCGGCGCGCCGCCGGTCGCCTGCATGATGGCCTGGCGCGCGAGCGCGTCGCGGTCCAGCAGGCCCGGGAAGGCGGTTTCCGGCCAGACCACGACAGCGGGGCCGGGGCCGGCGTGCGCGATGCCCGCTCGAGTCAGGGCCAGGTAGCGCTCGAAGATGGCAACCCGCAGGCCGAAATCGAATTTCTGGCCCTCGGCGACGTTGCCCTGTACCAGCACCACCTTCAGCCCGGGCGCCGGCGGCATCGGCTGGTCCAGGCGAACGATCCCCGCGCCGGCCCATGCCGCCAGCGTGACGGCGCCCGCAACCATCCAGCGGCGGCCCAGGGCGGGCGTCAGCGCCAGCAGCACCGTGACCAGCGTCAGCCCGTGAATGCTCACCCAGGCGGCAGGCTGGATGAACACGTCGCCGAGCCGGCCCGGAAACTCCCAGACGCTGCCCAGCAGGTTCCAGGGGAATCCGGTGGCCACGAACTGGCGGGCGAGGTCGGCCAGAACCCAGGCACCGGCCAAAGCGCAGGCACGCGGCCAGCCGGGACGGGCGAAGCGCGCCACCCAGGCCGCCGCCGCGATGAACAGCGCGAGCACGCCGGAAAGGGCCGGGACAGCGATGGGGACGAACCACCAGAAGCGGGCCGCCTCGATCAGGATCGCCTCGGTGATCCAATAGAGTCCGATCAGGTTCAGGCCGAAACCGAACCACCAGGCGCGCCGCGCCGCCACCGCCGGGCGCGGTGCCGCGTCGATCAACGTCAGCAGGCCGGGGAAGGCCACCAGCAGAACCGGCAGCACATAGAGCGGCGGCAACGCCAGCGCGGCAAGCGCGCCCAGGCCGAGTGCCGAGAGGTCGGCACGAAGGCCGCGAAGCGCGGCAAGGCGGGCGAGGAAGCGCGTCGGAAGCGCCGGGCGCGACCCGGCCGCAGGATGAATGCCGGGGTCCCCCCTCCCCTCGTGGGAGGAGGACAGACGGAGCGGACCAACATCGTCAGCCTTGCCCCGATGCGCCTCTTCCCCACACCCCCCTCCCGCAAGCGGAGGGGGAGTCTCTTCCGTCATGCCGGCCTCATCTCCCGCTCGCGGTCCGTCTCATACCAGCCCGCCTGATGATTGACTCGCCGGCCGCCCCCGATCGTCATGGCGGGCGCAGGCCCGCCATCCACGTCTTTGCAGCACGCAGCAAGAATCGCGGATGCCGGCCTTCGCCGGCATGACGCAGAGGGCGGCGGTCGTGCGTCAATCATTATGTTGCCTGGTATAATACCAGCCCACCTAATGATTGACTCGCCGGCCGCCCCCGATCGTCATGGCGGGCGCAGGCCCGCCATCCACGTCTTTGCAGCACGCAGCAAGAATCGTGGATGCCGGCCTTCGCCGGCATGACGCGGAGGGCGGCGGTCGTGCGTCAATCATTATGTTGCCT
>Ga0335075_10006010_pt1 | contig 18756 bp, 13 predicted proteins | sample Lox_Sample_24_FD_206723 | JGI IMG/M metagenome (GOLD analysis project Ga0335075, IMG submission 206723) | Soil microbial communities from Loxahatchee National Wildlife Refuge, Florida, United States - Lox_Sample_2.4 | ecosystem: Environmental > Terrestrial > Soil > Wetlands | place: USA... | reverse complement strand
AGACGCTGTCTCAGTTCATGAGAAGCGGTGTGGCGGGCCTTACCCACCAGGACCAGAGCGTCGCGCAGATCGCCGCGGCGCTGGATGCGATCGAGGCCGGCCGGAGTGTGCTTGAGCCAGGACCGCTGCGGTTCCGAGCCCGCGACAGAAGCGGGCTGTGCGAGCTGTCGCCGCGGGAGAAGGAGATCCTCACCAGGATCGCCGACGGACAGAGCACCAGGCAGATGTCGTCCGCGATGAACATCACGGTCGATACCGTTCGCACCTATGTGAAGAACGTGCTGGCGAAACTCGGCGCGCACAGCCGGCTGCAACTCGCCGCCCTCGCCAGCAGAGACGGTCTGCTGATCGATCAGCCGAAGCCGGCTGACGTCTCGCCTCCGGCGGATAACCGGGTCAGCCGGTCCGGCCGCACGGCGCTGCCTGAGGAGAGGGCGAGAGCCCGGAAACGGTGATGGCGCCTCTGTCCGCGACGCCGGTGCGGCCGGCGATTCATGTGCTCATCGTTGACCAGCACCTCGCATTCCGTGATGCCCTGGCCACCCGGCTACAGAGCGAGCCAGACATGAGGGTGGTGGCGAAGGCCCACTCCGCGCAGTTCGCCCCGCGCGTGCTGGTCGGGCGGTCAGCCGATGTCATCCTGCTTGATGCCGAACTGCCGGATGACTCCACCCTCGCCTTCTGCTCGGACCTGACACGGAACGGGGATGACTCGCGCGTCGTCATGGTCAGCACAGCTTCCCATCCGGAGCGGATCGTGGCCGCGGTGCGCGCCGGCGCGGCGGCCTGGGTGCGGAAGGATGAGTCGGTCGATCATCTTCTCCGGGTCATCCGCGGCGTTGTCGGCGGCGACACCTGGGTATCCCCTCGCGACCTGGGCGCGGTGCTGCGCCTGCTCATCGAGGATCAAGACCGCCGCCGCGATGGCGATGACCTGCTCGCATCCCTCACCCGGCGTGAGCGGGACGTCTTGTTCCTGCTGGTGGAGGGCGTCGGCCGGAAAGAGATCGCGGAGCGGCTGCAGTTGTCCGCGAACACGGTGCGCACCCACCTGCACAGCCTCATGGTGAAGTTCGGAGTGCACTCCACCCTCGAAGTGGTGGCACTGGCGCGAGTCAGGCTGAAGACGTGGATTCGCGAACCGCACCAGCCCGCTGTGCTGGACGGCTTATGCGAGGGGTTCCCGTTCCGCCGCAGATGCGCCTGCGAAGCCTGGTTCCGGTCACCGCCGCCGCCGGGGCGGCCGTGATCGGCTACGCGGCGGTGGAACGGAACTGGTTCGTCCTGCGCCGGTTTGAGATTCCCGTCCTGCCCGCGGGCGCTGGCCCGCTGCGTGTGCTGCACATCTCCGACGCGCACCTGACTCCCGGCCGCCGTCGGCTTATGTCCTGGATCCGCTCACTGGATGTCCTCGAGCCGGACTTGGTCGTCAACACCGGGGACAGCATCGGGCACCCGGAGTCGGTCAGATGCTTCCTGGACGCACATGGCCCGCTGCTCGGACGGCCAGGTGTCTTCGTGCTCGGCTGCAACGACCTGTACTCGCCGGTGCGGCGTAACCCGGCCCGGTACCTGGCGGGGCCGAGTTCCCGCTGGCTCGATCTGAGTAAGCAGCCCGACCTGCCCTGGGAGAAACTGCGTGACGGCATGGCTTCGGCCGGCTGGCTGGACCTGAACAACCAGCGGGGTGAGCTGACGGTGGGCGGGCTCGGCATCGCGTTCGCCGGGGTGCATGACTCGCACGTTAGGCGGGACCGGTACGAGGAGGTGGCGGGTCAGGCTGACCCGGACGCTGACCTGCGAGTCGGGGTCATGCATTCGCCCGAGCCTCGCGTGCTCGACCGGTTCGTGGCCGACGGCTACGAACTGCTGCTGGCCGGTCACACGCACGGCGGCCAACTGCGCCTGCCGGGGTACGGAGCGCTGGTGACCAACTGCGGGCTGGACCGGAAACGGGCCCGTGGCCTGCACCGGCACCCCTCGGACGGCCGCGCCTGGCTGCACGTGTCCGCGGGCCTGGGCACGTCCCCCTTGACTCCGGTCAGGTTCGCCTGCCGCCCCGAGGCCAGCCTGCTCACCCTCGTGCCACGCGATTCAGGAAGCCGACGTCCATGACTGAGCCGGACCTCCGCATCGATCCGCTGACGGGCGCACACGTCATCGTGACTCCGTGGCGGCAACAGCGGCCGAACCTGCCCGGCGGGCAGTGTCCTTTCTGTCTCGGCGGCCTGGAGGCGTCGGATCCCTATGAGGTCAAGCACATCAGGAATCGCTGGCCCGGGCTTCCTGATGGGCGCGCCGAGGTGGTACTGCACAGCCCGGAGCACGGGTCGTCATTCCGCGAGATGGGGTTCGAGGGGACCGCCCGCGTCATAGAGCTGTGGTCGGCACGTACTGCCACGCTGGGAGCGCGGGACGACGTCGGTTATGTCTACGTCTTCGAGAACAGGGGGAGGCTGACCGGAGCCACGATCGACCACCCGCACAGTCAGATACTGGCCTTCGGCCTTGTGCCGCCTATCCCAGGTGCCGAGCTCGCGCGGGCGACCTGCGGCCTGTGCCGCGATCGCGATGACGAACTGACCGTGTCACGTCACACCGAGTGGCTGGCCAGCGTGCCATGGGCGCCTTCCTGGCCATACGAAATCCTGATCTTCCCGCGCAGCCACGTCGCCGATCTCCCGGATGCGGGCCAGCGGCTGCGGGCTGGACTAGGAGCAATCCTCGTGGAGTCGATGATTCGCCTCGAAGCGCTGTTCGGACACGACACCCCTTACATGCTGTGGATACATCAGCGGCCGACCGACGGAAACGACTGGCCCGCCGCGCACCTTCATCTGCATCTGGCGCCGGTTATGCGCGGACCGGGGACGATACGGCATCTCGCCTCCGCCGAGCTGGGCGCGGGCATCCTGTTCAATTCGATAGATCCTGGTGAGGCAGCGACCACACTACGGAAGGCCGGCGAGGAGGCAGCGGGCCATGACCGCTTACGCAGGCAACCATGATCTGGTCGTTGAGCCCACGGCCGATATTGACGCGAGCGCAACGCTCGGGGCGGGGACAAAGGTCTGGCATCTGGCCCAGATCCGGGAGAACGCGCGTCTCGGCTGCGACTGCATCGTCGGCCGAGGCGCCTACGTGGGCCCAGGAGTGACGCTAGGCAACAAGGTGAAACTTCAGAACTACGCGCTCGTTTACGAACCTGCCCGGCTCGAGGACGCTGTCTTCATCGGCCCTGCCGCTGTGCTGACCAACGACCTTTTTCCCCGGTCGGTTGATGTCATGGGAGCTCTCAAGCGCCCGGGGAGCTGGACGGCGAGTGGCGTAGTGGTACGCGAGGGCGCGTCGGTCGGTGCGCGCGCCGTTATCTTGCCAGGCTGCGTGATCGGACGCTGGGCGATGATCGCCGCCGGCGCGGTGGTGACCCGCGACGTGCCCGATTTCGCCCTGCTCATCGGTGTGCCCGCGCGGCACGTGGGGTGGGTGGGCCGCGCGGGTGGACGCCTGATCCAGGGAGAAGACGCCCGGTGGTATTGCCCGCAGACCGGTGAGCGGTACGCCGAATCGGCCGGACGGCTCGAACTGCTTAACGACGGCTTACCGGTACGGTCAGGCCGCGGCCGGCGGGCTGCCGTCGACGGGCTTCCTGAGCACCCAGACAGCCGTATGGCCCAGGTCGCGAAGCGGCCGTGGCAGGAGGCTGCCCGTCACCGGCGCGATGCCCACTCCGATGATGTTCTCGACGCTGAACCCGAGATCGCGCTCCAGGGCACGCGTCAGCGCCGGGACGGCGAATCCCCGGACATGATCCCCGTCGCTGACGTGCAACGTGGTCGGCTGGCGGCCGGCCAGCAGCAGCAGGCGGTTGTGCGCGGCTGCCAGGTTCGGCACGGAGAGGACCAGGTATCCCGCGGGCCGGATGATCCGGCGCACCTCGCGAAGGGCAGGCATGACGTTCTTCACGGTGACAAGCTCACGATTCCAGACCACGACATCGAAGTGACCCTCGGGTGCCGGCAGCCTGCCGGTCTCGAGGTCCGCTTCTTGGAACTCGGTCACCTCTTTGGCGTCTGGATCGCGTCGATCGACCTGATCGTAGATGACCGTCCGTTGCGGCCTGGCGAGCTGTTCACGGAAGAGCAGGACCTCGGGACCGTGCGGTGGCTGGATCTCCAGCAGGCGGCCGCAGGCAGGTGCCAGACCGCGGATCGCAAGAGCGATTTCCCTGGCCACGGACAGCTCAATCAGGCTGTGCCGGCGATCTCGCGGGGAGGAGCTGCTCATTGATGCTCGCAGCGCCAGGTAATGCGGGCTCGCTTCGATGGCCCGCAGACCGCCGGCACGAACCGCCCGGCGCTGGCCGGCCGAGCCCGCCGGCCCGGGCTCGCTGGGGCTCTTGATCGCTAGCCCCCACAAACCCTCCGGCTCCATTAGCCCTGGCCCGGTGACATGCCGGGCAGCCAGCCATGGCCGCGGCCCGGCCGCGGCAGCGAAGGCAGCGAAGGCCAGGCTGTGGTCGATATCGTCGACCACGACTACCCCGCCGGGCCGCAGGGCTCCCCATGCGGACTCGAGCTCGAACTTCTGATTTCGCCCCGTGTGCAGGCTGTCATGGACGAACAGGTCGATCGCCCCGAGTTCGGCGAGCAGGCCAGGAAGCCGCTCACGGGCGGTTCCCTGGACGTAAGACCAGCGCGGCCTGAGGTCCTCAGGGACAGCGATGCCAATTTCGGAGTGCAAGGCGGAATCGACCGCTGGCAGGTCGACGCTCCACAGGTGACCGTGGTCGTTGCGCTCCAGGCCCTCGAGGATCACCCGGCTCGTGAGCCCGTGCGCGACCCCGGTCTCAACCAGGGTCTCCGGGCGCAGGTGAGCGACGAGACACCAGATGGCTTCGCCGAACGCGCGGTCGCCATCGTTCCACCCGCCGTACGAGGCAATTCCGATGCGTGCCCCGGCTGCCGTCAGGTCGGCCTCGGTACGCTCCCAGACTTGGCCGAACTCCGCCGCTGCCGCGCACGGCCACGGTACCGCCAGGGCCGCGTGCAGACGTTGTGCCCAGTTTTCGGTCACGCCGTAGCGCGCGCTCGCTGGCTGGCCGGACGCCACGATCTCACGCCTGTCCCAGTGCCTATCCCAGCGTCCGCGGACGCGTTCCACGCCCTGACCGGGATGACGCAGCATTACCGCCGCCGCTCTGACCGTGTACCCGACGCGCATCAGCGTGTCCCCCTGTCATCCGGCGCAGCCGTCGCGAACCGTACCCGTCCGTTAGCCGCCGCGGATCCCGCGATCCGCCAGTCGCCGTCGCCACAGCAGATCTTCGAAGCCGCGCGGGTACGCCACCAGGTGGCGACTTCGCTCGGCAGCGCGTTCCACACGGTGTCGTCTCCGGCGAATTCATCGAGGAGCCGCCGGTAGCCATCGGCGATCCGCGGGTCGTGCGCGTAATCGGGATGCGTAAGGATAAGCGCCATCCCGTTCCGTTCACGGATGAGGTGCGCTTTCCGCAGCCATGTGTCGGCCGACGTATTCTGGAGTATCGCGAAAAGAGTATGATCTTGCGCCATTGTTATCGGCAGCTCGACCAGCTCCTGATTGAAATAAGGCAGGTAGGTACAGCACCCACCGGGTTGCGGCTCGTACGGGTCGGTGTCGGTGTACGAGGAGTCATAGTCGAAACCCAGCATGGGCATGAGATCCCAGTGCCGCTGGGTGGCGGGGGACCGGAATCCGACAGCGCCCCAGCGCTTCGCGTAGGCGCGCATTTCCGGGAGCCGCCGGTTCACGGTGCGCCTCGATTCGAGATCGTGACCATCATGCCTGAGGCCATGGACTCCAACTTCGCATCCTTCGGCCTTGAGCACGCGCACGACGTCATCCCCGGTGTGGTAGCGCAAGGGAACGAAGTTCCACGATGACTTATAGCCGCGCTCCCGTTCGATGCCGCGGAGCAATTCCATGCCCCGGTAGCCCGCATCAGTCTCCACGTCGTGCGTCAGCACAAGTGCCCAGGAGCGGCCGTTCGGCCAGCTGTCCAGGAATGGCACCGGGGCGCCGGCCAAATCACTCACCAGAGCGAACAGCCAGGCATAGAATTTGTGTAGGCTTTCTTCCAGGGGCCAGGCGGGGAATGACGACTTGCTTTGCACCCGTGTAAAGACGCGCCGCATCCGCAATTGAAGTGCGCGAGGGAGCACGGGCCGTGCCAGGTAATAACTTCGCAGCGCGAGCGCACGGGCGGCGGCGGATGTCGGCGATCGGCCAACGTCCCGGTATCCCTCAGACCAGAAATAATGCATCACTTCGCCTGGGTCGAAGGGAAGGAACACGTTACCTTCGACGTCGCGCCAGATCGCTGCGACCGGATGGAGGCCGGAGTCAACGACCGCTTCGGCGGGATGCCAGCCGCGCCCGAGGCCGCCGAGCATCGCACGCGCCGCGGCATCGGGCATGACGCGCCCGAACAGGATGAGATCCGCGAGCCGGTAGCGGCCAAGCCGACACGCTTTGCCTCCCGGGCCGTCGATTGTGTCCGGCCGCAGCCAGAACAAGGAGCGGCCGCCCCGCCCGGCTGTGCGCAGTCGCCCTACCGGCGCGGCCACCTGAGATTGGCCGGGCGAGGCATACGCGGGGGATATGTCATAAGGCACCCGGAAGTAATCGAAGAACTCGAAATCATGCGACGACTCGAACATCACATTCCCGGAGGCTGGGCAGCAGTCATAGTCCGCGCTTGACGGCGAGATACGGCAGCAGCGCGAGCTCGTACAGGCCAGGGAGCGGGTCGCGCAGCGAGAAGACCGCCTCGGTGCTGACGGAGAACAGCGTGCGCACGTAGTCACGCGTTCTCAGTTTCCCGGTGCTGATATCGCGCACCGCGTTGGGCACGTCGGTCGTCAGCCTGATCCAGCGCACGCCGGGCCGGGCGCGCGCCTCGCTGACATGATGGCCCAGCTGATCCTGGAACAACAGGTAGGGAAAATCAACGCCCGCGGCGCTGCCGAGGGTGTGATATCCCCAGGTGCGGGCGTTGACGTCGAGAAGCTTGTAGGCGCCGTCGCGGGGGTCGCGCTTGAACTCCAGCTCGACGAGCCCGTAGTAGCCGATCTTCCGCAGGAAGTTAACCGACGGTTCGTCGAGGTCGGGAAGGCTGATGGTCTCGACGAAGGTGCTGGCCCGGCCGAAGTCGGATGGATGCTGGCGGCGTCGGCGAACCGTCATGCTTGCCGTCGGCTGACCGTTCAGGAACAAGGTGCAGTACGCGTACTGCTCTTCTCCTCCGCCGGGTATCAGCTCTTGCACGATGACCTCGCCGTCATTGACGATCCCGGCAGCCCGGCGGAAGGCATTGGCAAGTTCCGCGCGGCCGTCCGCACGCCAGGCCTTCGCGTGGGTCGTGTAGAAGAAATGTTCCTTGACGGCGGGCTTGATCACCAGCGGGCCGTCAGCGTCGATGGCGTCGAGGTCGGCCGCGGAGCGCGGGAACCATGTCCGTGGTATCGGGATCGACAGCTGTTCCGCGAGCCGGTAGGTCTCCCGCTTGTCCCAGACATACCTGATAGCGGGCAGACCGGGCGTGGGTATGCGAAAGTCCTGGCTGAGCGTGTCGCGGTTCGCCGCCAGAGCCGCGACGTTCTCGTCCCTGGTGGGATAGACGACCCACCCGGAGAGCCCGAACCGCCCGCGTGCCAGGGTCAGGGCGTCGAGCAGCGACGACTCGCTGCGCAGGTCGCGAACGCGGACCGTATGCCGCACGAAGCGCGACGCCCGCGAGATCGAGGTCTCATCGTCGACGACGCACACCGGGATGCCGTGCCGGCCCAGGCTACGGGCGATGCCCAGCCCCTGGCTGTCGCCGCCGATGACTACTCCGCCCGCCTGGTCGGGTCTGACGGCGCGGGCGCGAGGTGTGCTGCCGCGTCTGGTGATCACTGCACGCTGCCCGTCGTGGCCACGTCGGCGGGCTGGGCATCGGGCCGATCCGGCGGCCGTCCTGCCCCTGCCTGTACCAGCGCGTGTCCGGTGTACCACCCGCCGGACACGAAGCGCATGATCGGCCCGAAGCTCCACGCGGCCGGGGCACCGACGAAGTGCAGCCCGGCAACCGACGACTCCATGCCGCGTCCGAGCACGGGGTAGCCGCCGACCCGCTGAACGCGTGCCAGCAAAGATGGTGCGAGGAAGGGGTAACAGGAGATGTCGACGCGGTATCCCGTGCCCAGTAGCAAGTGGTCGGCCGTGCGCTGCGCGCCGTCGGCGAACCTGACCGTGAGGCCGCTGCCGTTCGTGCTCACCGACACGATGGGTTGGGTCATGGTGATCGGCACGTCCCGCAGCCGGGGGACCAGCCAGGCGGCGCCGGCGGGACGGATCGACCGGTACGCGAGCGGCTCCTGGATCCGCCGCGGAAGCCGCCGGAAGGCGCCGGGGGCGGCGACCAGCCGGGACAGTCCCATCGGCCCGACGTCCGTGGGGGCGTACACCAGCGGTGCCAGGCGGCCCAGCCTGCGGTGGTACTTGCCGCCATGCAGCCAGTTCACATGATCCGCGCGGACGACGACCTCGGCGTGCGCGCCGCTCTCGTGCAGCAGCGCGGCGGATTCCAGCGCGCTCTGGCCCCCGCCGACGACCAGCACGCGCGCCCCGGAGAACCGGCCGAGATCCCGGTGGTCGCCGGTGTGCGACGCGACCTCCCGCGGCAGTCCGTCGGCATAGGACGGGCGGCTGGCGAACGGCTGGATGCCCGCGGCCACGATCACCCGGCGGGCATCAAGTCGCGAGCCGTCGTCGAGCAGCAGCCGGAATCCGCCAGGGCCGCCGTCAAGCACCTCCACCCGCCGGCGGTCGAGATCCGGTACGACCTGCTGCTGAACCCACATGCCGTACTCGATGAACCGCTCTACCGGGACCGGCCTGGCGATGCGCGTCCTCGCATCGGCGCAGTAGGCGTCGAGAGACAACGGCCCGCGGAAGTCGGCTATGCACGTCGCGGTCCAGTTCGACCGCAGCACCATTCCCGCCGGCATCGTGCGCCAGAACGACATCGGGTCGCCCAGCACCCGGACGTCTGCGTTCGCCTGGCGAAGGTACGCGGCGGCGGTGAGCCCGTATGGCCCGGCGCCTACGATGGCGACATCGGTTTCTGGCATGGTCCCCTATCCCGTGTGCTTCCGTGTCATGCTGATCCACCCCGGAAGAGGGCCGGGATGGTACCGGCCAGGATGGCAAGGTCGAGGCCGAAGGAGCGGCGCCGGACGTACTCGACGTCGAGCTCCAGCTGCTCCCGGTACGACAGCTTGCTGCGGCCGCTGACCTGCCACAGGCCGGTTATGCCTGGCTTGACTTCGAAGCGCCGGCGGGCCTGCTCGCCGAACATCTCCGCCTCCCAGGCAAGGACTGGTCGCGGGCCGACAAGTGACATCTCCCCCGTGAGCACGTTGAAGAGTTGCGGCAGCTCGTCAAGGCTGAGCCGGCGCAGCCAGGCCCCGACCGCGGTAATCCTGGGGTCGTTCTCGAGCTTGTAGAGCCCGCGCTGCCCGCCTGCCGACGGCTGGCCATCGGACAGCAAGCGAGTGACGTACTGACGATGCGCCCGATCGCAGTTGTTTACGTACATCGTCCGGAACTTCAGCAGTGTGAACGGCCGTTTGCTGCGGCCGAGCCGCTCTTGCCGGAACACCGCGGGGCCGACCGACGTCGATCGCACCAAGAACCACACCAAGGCCAGCAGCGGCGCGAGAATCACGATGGCGGCGAGCGAGCCGATGAGGTCAAGCACCCTTTTTGCTACTGCTTGCCAGTCCGCCAGCCCTGCCACCCGTGCGTCCCTCCCTCCGGCTAAACAGCTCTGCATTTCTCCTGTATTCTTTTCGGGAATTCCTGGCTGCTTATAAGCGGCATTCCGGGTTGTCGCGGCAGCGGCGTATTTTCCCGCACATATAGTCGCATGTTCGGCTCTGAGCTGGAGCAACGACAACCCCCATGCGACTGAGGGCGACTACGGCAGATAGGGGATGCCCTAATTGGCGGCGCGCCCTATCTTGACATTCAACTAATCGTGCCGCCATGCCGGGAACGCGTCTGCGAAAGTTCTGATCGCAGGGTAGATCCGCGGCCCAGGGGGGTGGTCGGAATTTACTGGGGAGCGGGACGTGCGTACAGATCGCGGAGGGTGGCGCTCGTTCGCGAACGTGGTTCCCGGGCGTTCGCGGCTTTCGCGTCCGGTCAGGTCCGGCTGATGAAGTCCGGGACTAAGCCCGCCGTCAACGGGAGCGAACCCGCCGTCAACGGGCGGGTCGTACCCCACACGACGTGCCTTCATCGGCACGTTTCCGCCGAGCTGGCGATCACGCCGCGCGTGAGCGTGGTGATCCCGGTGCTGAATGAGGCGGCCAACCTGCCGCACGTGTTTGAGTCGCTGCCGGCCTGGGCTAACGAGATCGTCTTGGTAGACGGGGGGTCGACGGATGACACTATCGCCGTCGCCCGTCGCCTGCTGCCCGATGTCACAGTGGTAGTGCAGCCCGGTATGGGTAAGGGTGATGCGCTGCTGGCCGGATTCGCCGCGTGCGGCGGCGACATCATCGTCACCGTCGACGGAGACGGGTCGACCGACGGCCGGGAGCTCATCAGGTTCGTCAGCGCCCTCGCGGCCGGCGCCGACTTTGCCAAGGGGTCACGTTTCGTCAGCGGCGGCGGCAGCGACGACCTGACCTTCAGCCGTCGGATCGGTAACCGGGTGTTCAGTGTCCTGGTCAACCGGATGTTCGGCACGCGCTTCACCGACTTGTGCTACGGCTATAACGCCTTCTGGCGCCGTCACCTGCCCGCCATGGCGATCGACTGCAGTGGGTTCGAGGTCGAGGCCTTGATGCACATCCGTGCCGCCAGCGCGGGCCTGAGCATCCAGGAGGTCCCCAGTTTCGAGCGGGCGCGGATCCACGGGGCAAGCAACCTGCGGGTTGTCAGGGATGGCTGCCGGATCCTGGCGCTGATCGTCAGGGAGCGTCTCAGGAGCCGGTCACGGCAGGCCGCGGGTGACTCCCTTGCCCGGCCACCAGGTGACGGTACGGCCGAGAAGGCTGCCGTCCCGGCACAGCGAACTTCGTCGGCGACAACGAGCATGGAGAACAGAGGCAATGGCAGGGTCACCAGCCCTACTCACAGCCAGACTGGCCATTGAACCCGCCGGATGGGCATACCGGAGACCGATAAGGACCATGCCATGACCAGCCGGCGCATCTCCGTCGTCATTTGCGCTTATAGCGAAGGACGCTGGGAACAGATCCGTGCCGCGGTCGATTCGGTACGTGCGCAGAGCCTTCGAGCAGATCAGATTATCGTCGTGGTCGACCACAATCCGGTCTTGCGCGCACGCTTGGCGGCCGCGCTGCCGGATGTGACTGTCACGGAAAACCAGGAAGCCCGCGGATTGTCCGGGGCGAGGAATACCGGCATCGTTCGATCTCGCGGCGAGATCGTCGCGTTCCTCGACGACGACGCGGTTGCCGAGCCTGACTGGCTGAAGTTCCTCTCCGACCCCTACGCCGACCCCTCGGTCGCCGGAGTCGGCGGCCTGGCGAAGCCACACTGGGAGACCCGGCGGCCGTCGTGGTTCCCCGACGAATTCGACTGGGTCGTTGGATGCGCGTATCGCGGAATTCCGCGCTTTCGTGTTCCAGTGCGCAATCTGATGGGCTGCAACATGTCGTTTCGACGCGAGATTTTTGAAACTGTCCACGGCTTCAAGGACGGCATTGGGCGTGCTGCGGGCAAACGGCCGCTCGGCTGCGAAGAAACGGAATTGTGCATCCGGATCGGGCAGGCCTGTCCCGCTTCGGTCCTGCTTTTCGACGAAAGGGCGGTGGTCCACCACCTGGTCCCCTCGGCTCGGTGCAGGTTCTCCTATTTCTGTTCCCGGTGTTTCGCGGAGGGGCTCTCCAAAGCCCGGGTGGCAGCCAACGTCGGTGCGCAGGACGGCCTGTCTGTGGAGCGCCGCTACGTCCGCAGCGTCCTGCCCCGTGGTGTCGCTCGTGGCCTGGCGGCCGCGGTGCACGGAGATTTGCAGGGACTGTGCCGCGCGGGGGCAATTGTCGCGGGCCTGGCTGGCAGCGCGGCAGGTTACGCGGCGGGCCGGGCGAATTGGATGGTTCTCGTAAGGAGAAACCATGAATGACGGCGATCCGATGTGGGTGGGCCTGCTGGACCTCGACGACAGTGAGCCTCTTGCGACGATGGGGGGCGCGGCAGGGAGCGGGCATCCGCAGGGGCGCGTCCTGGTCCGGATGCACCGGCAGCCTCTTGGCTACATCGGCCTGCCGACCATGCCTGAGCCGGGATTGACCCAGCGCGCCCGGCAGGTCGCGCAGGTGGCTCTGGCCGAGCCGCTGCGCCGTCACGCCGAGTGGGACAATTCCTCGCTCCCGCCAGGCGCCCAGGAAGCCTGGCTGTCCCGGGCCGGCTGTCACCGGAATTACCAGGGTCTCGAGACGGAAGGCGTGACCATCGTCGTTCCGACCCGGAATCGCACCTCCATGCTGCGGGGATGCCTGGGAGCGCTGCAGTGCGTTACCCACGACCCGATCGAGATCCTGGTCGTCGACAATGGCCCCGCCGACAGTTCGACGCGGGAGCTGGTTACCGCCCTGGCCGGGTCCGACCCGCGTATCCGCTATCTCTACGAACCGGAGCCGGGTGTGTCCAGGGCCGGCAACCGCGGCATGGCGGAAGCCAGGTTCGACATCGTGGCCTTCATGCCCGATGATGCCCTGGCCGACCCTGGCTGGCCGTCGGCCATCGCGGCGGGATTCGCCCTCGACCCCGAGACAGTGTGCGTCACTGGCCTGGTCGCGTCCGCCTCACTGGACTCCGGCTCCGAACGGTACTTCGATGCGCTCTATGAGTGGGGAAGGGTCTCCGAACCTCGCCGTTTTGACCTGGCGGAGCACAGGGACCCGTCGCCGCTCTACCCATTCCGTGCCTGGCTCTTCGGAACAGGCGCGAACTGCGCTGTCCGCCGCAGTGCCGTCGCGCGCGTTGGCGGCCTGGACCCACTGCTGGGCCCGGGCGCTCCGGGCCGGGGAGGGGAAGATCTCGACATATTCGTCCGGCTCGTCCTGGCCGGCGGCCGCATCTGCCATCTGCCGTCGGCCCTGATCTGGCATCGGCACCGCGCTGACACCCAGGCGCTCGGTGAGCAGCTGTTTTCCTACGGCTTCGGGCTTGGCGCCTACCTGGCGAAGCATGCCATGAACCGCAACCTGCCGATCGGCGTCCTTGTCCTGAGAGCGGTCCAGGCGACCAGTGTCACGTTCGGCCGGCAGAAGCATGCTGCCCGGGCGAGCAACTTCGGAGCAGGCGGAGGAAGACTCGCGCTGCGCGAATGGCTCGGCGTCCCCGTAGGCGCAATGGCGTATTTTCGGGCAGTTCGGGCTGTCCGGCCGGAGCCCGGCACCTCGTGAGCACCACGCGCAGCCCATGGGTCAGGCCGCGGGCACCCACTACCCCTGCCGCCGCCGCGCGAGCTGGGTTGGGCAGGGCGGACGCCGCCGTCCGGCAACTGGCCGGGAAGACCCTGGACGGGCTGCGAAGCCCGCTCTACCGCAGCGGCTACGCGCTTCTCGTCAATGCCGCCGGGACAACGGTCCTCGGTGCCGTCTACTGGGCCGTCGCGGCCCACTTGTATAGCGGGCAGGCGCTGGGGCGCAGCTCTGCGCTCGTTGCCGCACTGATCCTGGTGTCAAGCTTCGCGCAGCTGAACCTCCACAGCGCCCTGTCCCGGTTCTTGCCCCAGGCCGGGCGGTCCGCCTGCCGCCTCATCACCTACAGCTATGGAGTGAGCTCGCTCACTGCCCTGGCCCTCGGCGTGGCGTTTGTCGCGATTCTCCCCCGGCTGAACACGAACTGGCAGTTCCTGGACGGTTCAGCGTTCCTTGCAGTCACGTTCGTCGCCGGGGCGGTCGTGTGGGGGGTGTTCAACCTGGAGGACGCCACCCTGGTGGGGCTGCACCGCTCGGTCCTCGTCCCGGTCGAGAACGTGGTCTACGCGGCGTGCAAGCTGCTGCTGCTCGTGGGCATCGCTGTGTCGCTACCCTCGACGGGCATCTTCGTGTCCTGGGTGGCGCCCCTGTTGATCATCATTCCGGCTATCAACTGGCTGATCTTCCGCCGCTACCTGAAAGGCCCGGACTTCGCTGCCGCGGCTGCCGGGCTGCGCGCTCGCGAGGTCGTCCGCTTCGCCTCCATCGATTACGTGGGCGCCCTGGTCGGCCAGGCTTCGGGGAGCTTGCTGCCGCTATTGGTCCTGTCGGTGCTGGGAGCGGCGGCAAACGGCAGCTTTTACATCGCTTGGTCGATCGCCGCCGGGCTGACGTTGGTGACAGCGAACTTCGCGTACGCCCTGCTGGTCGAGGGAGCAACGGCACCTCATCGGCTGGCGGAACTGACCCGGGGCGTCCTCTTCAGGTGCGCTGTGATCACCGTGCCTGGCGCGGCTCTCCTGGTCGTGGCGGCTCGCCCCGTGCTGCGTATCTATGGATCCGCGTACGCCGCCAACGCGTCCTTGCTGCTCGGGCTGCTCGCGCTGGCCGCCATTCCCACCGGCCTCTTGTCCGTCGCGTTCTCACTGGACAGGCTAGCGGGCCGGGTCGGCCGCGCTGCGTTGACCCAGGGGGTGCTGGCCGCGTTGACCTTGGGCGGGAGCTGGCTACTGCTGAGGCGTATGGGCATTAACGGAGTGGGGTTTGCCTGCCTGGGCGGGAGTCTCGTCGTAGCGGTGGCGAGATTTCCGACGATTGCCGCTGCGATCAGGCCACGGGCGGATCCAGCACCCGTGCCCGGCGCGGCAGGCGCAGCCACTGTGGCCCTCGATGAAAGGGGGTATGGCTCTCATGTGGGCGCAGCACTGGCAGCCGAGCCTGAGCCGCTGGCGGCCTTCGACAGGCCGCCGGGCCAGGAGCCGCACTCCCATCGGGCTACCACGCTCGGGCTCAGCGCCCTGTTCGGAGCCTCGCTCGCGCTGGTCGCGGCCGGCTACGTGCTGGATATTGGCGCGCTCCGGCTAGCCGGCGTCCTCGGTGCCGTGTTTTTCGGTGTTGGCACGGCACCGCTGCAGTTGTCAGAGCGGGCGGGGCTGGTGACCCGGCTTGGCGTCGCCGGAGTCGTGGGATTGTCGGTGCTCACGCTCGTCGGGAGCGTGATGGTGCTGACGCGGCTGTGGCACCCACTGCTGGCCGCGGTGATCATCGGGGCCGTCACGGTGGGCGTACACATCCAGGCATGCTGCCGCACCCTCCCTGGGCTGCGCGGCTCAGGAGTCTTCCGCCCGCCGCGGCTCGGCTGGCGGGCTGCGTTCGACAGTTCCATTGCGTGCAGTGTCGTCGGAACGGTGCTCTGGTGCGCCGTGGCGCTCGGTACCGCCCGCATCGTTCCGGGTGTCGGGGGATTCCTGCCGGTGATCTCCCCATTTTGGTATGCGGGTCTGGTCTTGCTGCTGGCGGGGATCGCGCTCGCCCGCGGCAAGAGCGAGGCGCACGCGATCTTTGCCCTGGTGTCGCTGGTCGCGGCGGTCACGCTGACACCCGCCCTGGTGTATGGCATGCCGAGGTCGCAGTCGGCTGCGAAGCACGCCGATCTCGTGCAGTTGATACTGAGTGCGCACCACCTCGACCCGGGAGCCGGCATCTATCAGGCGTACTCCGGCTTCTTTTCCGCGATCGCCTGGGTATGCGACCTCGCCGGAATACACGACTCATTCGGCCTCGCCACGTACTGGCCTTTTGTCATCGGGCTCGTTGGCCTCGCTGAGCTGCGGTTCTTCTTCAGGCAGCTGTTCCGTTCCAGATACCGGATCTGGGCCGGCATGACCCTTGTCGTGCTCGTCAACGCAATCGGCGCCGACTACTTCTCCCCCCAGTCAGTCGGATTCGTTCTCGCTGTGGGCGTCTACGGACTGGCGCTGGAGCGCAAACATCCCGATCTCAGCGACCGCATGCGAATGGCGCTGCTAGTGGCCGCCGGCTGCTCGCTTGCCGTGACACACGAACTGAGCCCGTACGTCGCGGGCGGCGTTCTCACAGTCCTCGTCATCTTCCGGCTGGCACGGCCCTGGTATGTGCCGGCGACGTGTTTCGTGCCGGCCATCTTGTGGGCAGTTCTCAACTGGCGTGTGACGTCGAACTTCGTGTCGTTCGATATCGGGGACCTGTCCAATTTCACCCCGCCGAAGACGACGTCAGCCCCCGGCCTGCAGCGCCTGCCAATCGTCGGCGAGAGTTCTCAGGCGTTGCTCCTCGGGCTTCTCGTGCTGATCGCCCTGGCTGGTGTCGGCTTCATGCGCACCATGCGCCGTCCGCAGGCGTGGGCTTTCATGATCAGCTCCGGCGTGGGACTCATCGCGATCAGCGCCAACCCCTACGGGAACGAGGGAATCTTCCGGGCGGCGCTGTTCGGCATCCCGTGGCTGGCGCTGCTCGCCATGGCGGCTATTCCGGGCAATCCGCCGCGCTGGGTGCCTGCCGCATTCGGCGCCGTATCAGTGGGGCTGCTCGCGACGTTCCTCGTCGCGCTGTTCGGCTTGGACAATGCGAATGTAATCCGTCCTGCTGACCTGCAGGCTTTCCAAGCCTACGAAGCCGACGCGCCTGCCAGCAGTTATATCCTCAACCTCTCCTACGGTGATGTTCCGACCAGCGCCACATTTCCGCAGCAGCCGAGCCACGATGTGGCGTGGCCCGCAATGAGTGCTAGCGCCCAGGCTCGCCGGCCAAACGCGGCAGATGCCCGAGCCCTCGCTCAGGAATATATTCGCTACGCGACACAGAATGGAGGACCGTCGCGCGATCTCTACGCTATCTTGTCGCCGGCGTCCGCAGCTTACTCGGTTGATTACGGCCTCGAAACTCTCGCGCAATCGCAGGCCTGGCGGAGGCAGATAGCGGCGAGCCCCGACTGGCGAGTGGTGTTCCATCGTGACGGGACCTACCTGTTCAAGGTTGTCGTGCCCGCACCACACGTAATCCAGGGGTCCACATGATCCCGCGCAACCCACGGCCGCTACGGAGCCGACGGTGAACCGCCGCACCTTCCTGTCCGCGGCGGCTGCGACCGGGGCGACGGCGGCACTGGCGCAGTGCACGTCGTGCGGCGGCACCGCGACGGCGCGGCCCGCGTTTCGCTACGCGTTCGCGGATGACTTCGAGGGACCAGCGGGCAGCGCGCCGGATCCGTCGAAGTGGGCGTACGACCTAGGCGGCGGGGGATGGGGAGGAAAGGAGCTCGAGGTCTATACCTCCTCCCGGGAGAACAGCTTCCTGGACGGAAACGGGAACCTGGTGATCCGCGCCACGAAGAGCGTCCAGACAACCGCCGGCCGGAGCACCACCGTATACCGAAGTGCCCGGCTCAAGACCCTCGGGAAATTCAGCAAGTACCACGGCACGTTCGAGGCTCGCATAAAGCTGGACGTCGCGCGCGGACTATGGCCGGCTTGGTGGATGATCGGGGTCAACTTTCCGAAAGTGGGCTGGCCCAAGTGCGGTGAGGTGGACATCCTGGAAAACTACGGCAGCAGCTTCCTCGTGAACACATCGGTGCACACCCCGGATAACGCGGGCACCAACGTGCTCACGGATCAGTCAGCGATTACCGTCGATGATGAATGGCACACCTGGCGCGTGTGGTGGGATCCGGTAAGCGATGGCTTTACCTTCTACAAGGATGGTCTGAAGTATTTGGCTGTAGAGCCCGAACAGATGGCGAACTGGTGCTACGGCTCTGGGGTGCCGATGTTCATGGTCCTGAACCTTGCGATCGGAGGATCAGCTGGTACCCCGCCGGACAGTGTGCAGTTCCCTGTTGACCTGCTGGTCGATTACGTCCGGGTCTGGTAGTTATGCGAGTGGCATTCCTCATCATGAACCATCGTGACCCGGCGCAACTTACGCGGCTCGTCACGACACTGCGGCTGGAGTTGCCGGAGGCTCCGATTATCGTGCACAACGATAAGTTCCGCGCAGACATCGCCGCGGCCGCGATGGATTCAATTGAGAATGCTTACCTCTTGACAAGTGACGAACCGATTTACTGGGCGGACTTCACCCTGGTAACAGCCTTTTGGCGTTCGCTGGCGTGGATGATTGAACATGTAGAATTCGATTGGGTAATTCTCTTGTCGGCGCAAGATTACCCCATCAAATCACTTGCCGGGCTGGGCGGCTATCTCGCTGCGACCGGTGTGGACGCACTCCTCAACGCCACGCCGATCGGCCAGCTCGGCACGCGAGAAGACCGGAGGAACCGGCGCCGTCGCTACCTGTACCAGTACCGGCCCGCGGGGTGGTCGCCTGGACGGCACACCGAGCTGCTCACAGACATTTTCAACAATGTACAGCCCTACGTTCACATCTATAAGCTCTCGGACCGGATGCCGGGGCGTGTCGGTTTCCGTGCCCGTTCGACTCCATTCACGGAAAGCCAGCCCTGCTGGTTTGGATCGGTTTGGATCAGCCTTTCCCGCCGTGCGGCCCAGTTCGTGGTTACTGCTGCCCGGGAGCGATCGGGCTATGTTGAGTATTACCGGCGGACCATACACCCCGATGAGTCCGCGACTGCCACGCTGATTTACAATTCGTCGGAGCTGCGCATCGAGCCGCATGACATCCATCACGTACGCTGGACGCATTCCCGGACTGGGCACCCCGATGTTTTCGTCGCGACGGACCTGCCAGAGCTCCTCGCGGCACCAGCGTATCA
>Ga0335075_10006009_pt1 | contig 18757 bp, 17 predicted proteins | sample Lox_Sample_24_FD_206723 | JGI IMG/M metagenome (GOLD analysis project Ga0335075, IMG submission 206723) | Soil microbial communities from Loxahatchee National Wildlife Refuge, Florida, United States - Lox_Sample_2.4 | ecosystem: Environmental > Terrestrial > Soil > Wetlands | place: USA... | reverse complement strand
ATGGAAGCCATAGGCCAGCTCGCCGGCGGGGTGGCGCATGATTTCAATAATATTTTGACCGTAATCCAGGGCCACGCCTCCCTGCTGACTGCTGCCAAGCTCGCCCCGTTGGAGGACAAATCAGCCAATCAAATTGTCCAGGCCGCCGCGCGCGCCGCCGGCCTGACGCGGCAATTGCTGACGTTCAGCCGCCGCCAATTGATCCAGCCCAAACAATTGGACATGAACAAGATCGTCGGCAATATGACGAACATGCTCGGCCGGCTCCTGGGCGAAGATATTGCCCTCCAATTAAATTATTGGCAGGCGCCAGCCAGCGTGGAAGCCGACGCGGGTATGATGGAGCAGGTGCTGTTAAATCTGGCAGTTAATGCCCGCGATGCCATGCCAAAAGGCGGCCAGCTTGCCATTCGCCTGACCGTTACCGACGTGGACGACGGCTATGTAGCCCGCCAGCCCGATGCGCGGAAGGGCACTTTCGTGTGCATCAGTGTGACTGACACCGGTACTGGCATTGCGCCGGAGAATTTGCCGCGCATTTTCGAACCCTTCTTCACCACAAAAGCCATCGGTAAAGGAACCGGCCTGGGTCTGGCGACCGTGTACGGTATTGTCAAACAACACCAGGGCTGGATTGAACTGGAGAGTTACGTCGGCAGGGGCACCACGTTTCGCATTTTTATTCCCTGGATCAGCAGCGACAGGGTCGGGAACGAAAAGCCGACCACGGCCATCACGGTGCGCGGCGGCCAGGAAAGCATCCTGCTGGTCGAGGACGAAAAACCCGTGCGCGAACTGGTCGCCCGTGTGCTCGAGCGCTACGGATATAAAATCTTCCAGGCAGACACCGGCGCGGACGCGCTTCAAGTCTGGGCGCAACACAAAGATCGAATCAAATTGGTTCTCACGGACCTTGTTATGCCCAACAATATGAATGGCCGGGAATTGGCCGAAAAACTGTGGGCGCAGTCGCCGGGCCTGAAAGTCATATTCACAAGCGGCTACAGCGCTGACATCGTGGGCAAAGATTTTAAGCTCGACCCGGAACTGAACTTCCTCCAAAAACCCTATCAGCCGCAAGCACTCGCCCTGACTATCCGCCGTTGTTTGGATGGCAAGCATAAATAAATCGGTCCGATCCGACTGATCTGTCGGATCCGTCCGATCTCTTCACCTCGTCCTTCCAAACATAAATTCCCAGAGCCACGTGGAGCGCAATAGATGCTTTCCCAGGCTGGCTTGAACGCTTGGCGCAACCATCATCCACTGGAGAATCCGCGCCCACGCCAGCCGTCGTGAAAAAACGGCGTTACATCGGGTGGCAATTTGACGCCGCGCTTCATTCCAACTGATTTGGCCGACGCCGTACGCGGCGACGGGACCCAGGGCGATTTCCGCGGACTCAAACGCCATGGACATGCCGTTTCCCGTCACAGGCGGCGTCATCGTCAAGGCATCGCCGATCCGGCATTCATTGTTCGCCGCCGCGCGCCGTGGTTTCAACTGGATTCCTGCGACGGAACAAAACGATTCGGGTTCAAATGGCGCATTTCTTAAGCGTTCCCGAAGCGACGAGCCGGTTTGCCCCATCAGCCACTCCATTTTTGATTCCGGACGATGTTTGTCCGGCCGCGCTTTGAACAGGCCGCAGACGTTCACCTGGCCATCGTTGATGCGGTTGACGCCAACGTAGCCGTCCGGCATCCGATGCATTTCCAGGTCGGCCTCCAGGTTGACGGCGCCACCGCTTACAACATGTGCCTTGACGCCAAACCAGCGGCTTTCATTTTCCGAAGATTGGAGACGCCGTCCTGTCGCGGACACGACTCCTTCGCCGCAGTGATCTGCGCTCCAGCGGGACCGGACTTGCAATTGTCCTCCCAGTTGGCGAAATATGCCTGCAAGCAATGCGTCCATTTTGAACCTCGATAGACAAAGGGCAGGGGACGACAGCTTGCGGACTGGAGATCGCGCGCCATCGGAAATAAACATAGCTGTCCGGGCGTATACCGCGCCGGCTTTTTCGAATTCAGGCAGCAAACCGAGCCGTTCCAAAACCGTGTGCCCATGGCCGCTGATAAATTCACCACAAACGCGATGTCGCGGGTAATCGCCCGATTCGTAGATGGCCACAGGAACGCCGCATTGCCGAAGGCCGATGCCCAACGTCAATCCTGCAAGACCGCCGCCGATGATGGTAACAGGCCGGGACATTCTATGGGTTCGCCCGCCGGGCGATGAACAGATGGCTGAACAATCCCGCCGGTCGCTCAATTAAACTCCAATCTATTTTGTTCGGCCAAATGGCGCAAAGTTCGTTCCCACAAAATCCCGCGCGAACGCTGATTTCTGCGTCATGGCGGGTTACCGGGCCGCAGCCGATGACCCACAAAAGCCTCCCGCTGAGCTTGGCCAGCCACGAGCGGCGCGGTTCGAGGGCGACTAAAAGATTGGTAGTACGAGCCGCCAGCCCGAGCATTTCAGTGAGTTCTTCATCCCGGAATTGATGGAGAAAGAGATTGAATACTATGGCGTCGGCGCCGCCGGCAGACGCTTGCCGGAGCCATTCAGTCGCCGTCTTGATTTCTGTGTGCACATGCCAGCCCAAATCGTTGAAGCGGGCTTTAATTTCAGGATCAAAGGAATCAAGACGATCCACAAGCGTGACCTCTGCCGATGGCCATTGCTGCCGCAAACGATTGGCGACGCTCAAAAGAAAATGTCCGTCACCCGCGCCAAGTTCCACGATTCGAGGGGCGTTGCGCCCGCGCAAGTGTTCCAACAAGGCGCGCGCCATAATCGGAGGGTGTCCCATTCCCAGGTTGAGCAGCCGCAAATCGCGGCGCGAACGCAAAGCGCGCGGGTCATTCGGTGGCAGTTCGTCCAGTAACTCAGGTTCTACAGCGCGGCCGGCGGGGCGTTTCATGACCGTTCCACTTCCAGAAATGCGCCATAGCAGCTGAAACCCGCCCCAAACGAGGACATCCACCACAGGCCGTCCGGTGCTCCGTCCGCAAGCGCCGCCTGAAGCGCAAATAGCACAGTCGGGCTGCTCATGTTTCCATAGTCGCGCAATACGGCCTGGCTCCAGCGCACGTCATGGCCGGACAAGTTGAAACGCTCGCGAAGCGCCAATAGAACGTCGCGGCCGCCGGGGTGAAAGATCCAGCCGTTGACCCGGGTTCGCGCAACACCCGCGCGCGCCAAGACGTCCTCAAATAAAGTTCCAACGCTTTGCGCCGCCAGCGCCGGCACCTGCGGCGTGAGAATATTGCGGAGCATCCCGGATCTTTGTTCGAAACGGAGCGCCTCCCGATCAGCAGGTTTCATGAGTGAACCGCTGGAATTCCATTTCACGCGGCAGCCGCCGTTTGCCTCCGGCGAAACCACAACAGCGCCCGCGCCATCCCCAAACAGGCAGGCGCTAATGAGAACACCCGCGTCATCGTCCAGGTAAAAGGCTGCGCTGCAAATTTCCACGCAAATGGATAAGGCCCGCCTGCATTGGCCGGCCGCGATCAGGGTACGCGCGGTTTCCAGGTTCGGAATCGCCGCGCCGCAACCCTGGCCAACTAAATCCAGGGCGATGACGTCCGAACGCAAACCAAGCCGTTCGACCAGGTAACTGGTGAGGCCCGGGCACAAATAGCCTGTGCAGGTGCTCACGAGAACGGCGTCAATGTCGCGGCATTCCGTTTTTGATTGCGCCAAAGCGCGTTCAGCAGCCAATGAAGCCAGGCCCGGCGCGTTTCTGATGAAGCGCTCGTGCAGCGCGTCCGGGTTTAACGCAAACGCCTCGTCCAATTTCTCAAGCGCGAAGTGACGGGTGGCAATGCCATTTTCCCCTGTCAGCACCTTTTTTAAAATGGCTTTTGAGCGGGCATTTAGCTCATGGAAACGCGGGCAATGTTGCACCGTTTGCCAGCAATCCACCTGGCTATAACGTTGCGGCGGAGTCGCCGTCCCGATTCCGATGATAAACATGCAAACTTAGCGGATAGCCAGCGTTGCCGGATTGGTTTTCCACGAGGCCGGTCCGGCACAGCATTGCAGCAACGTATGGCCGAATAACGACGTCGTGGTCAGTCCCGAAGCCATGCAGGCAATTTTATTGTTAAAGAATTCGTGCATGGCATCGGAAATTTTGCCCGGAAACTTTTTCTCGAAAAACATTCCGGTTTTATACATGGCAAAAATACGCCCGTCGTAGAAAAATTCAATGAGGGCCATCCATGACTTGATGTGCTTTCGCATTTCCTGGGCGTAACCAGGCAGGTCATGCAGGTTTTCGGCCAGCAATTCCGCCGACCGCAACGCCAGCCACATGCCCGGCGAAAGCATGGGATCGACAAATCCAAAAGCGTCCCCAACCATGACCCAGCCCGGGCCGTGCCCAGTCGTGGAAACCAACTGGTAATTGGCATACGTCGCGATCTCCGTGACCCGCTTGCGATTTTTACCCGCCGCCGACAGGAGCGGATCATGATTAATGATGCCTTCGAGCCGTTCCTCGGACGTGGCGCCAAATTTCGCGGCGTCGTCCTTGTTTAACACAACGCCCACGGACAGGCAGTCCCGCAACGGAATACGCCAGCACCAGCCGTTTTCCAATCGGCCGATAATGACCTGGCCAGGCGGCGTCTGAACGTCGAAACCTTCATAGTGGGCAAAATAAGACACATCCTTGCGCGGACCCAATTCGGAAGGAATTTCAAGCGTGCGCGCGAACAACCGGTTTCGGCCGGTAGCGTCCACCAGGAGGTCGGGCTGTTTGCCCCCGAGCCATGGAGCCTGTGAGAGTGTCTCCTCCGCCAATCGTATTTGGTTTCCATCCACGCGCTCAACCTTGGCCCGCACTTTGGCGCGTTTGGCCCCGAGTTCTTCGGCGCGCTTGTCCAATAATTGGTCGAAGGCCGGGCGCGGCGAATTGTACGCGTACGTGGGCATGGGAGTGCCGGTGAGCGATTGAAAGGTGAAATCAATCCGGTCAGTCGCGCTTAAGGTAAAACTGACGCCCGGTTTATGCTGGCAGATGTCCGCGACCCGCTGCTCCAGGTCCAATTTTCGCAATACAGGAATGATGGCGGGAATCAATGATTCGCCAACGATGAGGTCGGGGCGCCGCCCATCATCAAAAATCGTCACGTCCATTCCTTTGCTGGCAAGAAAGGACGCCAAAGTGGAACCCGAGGGACCGCAGCCGATGATACCAACAGTTTTAATGGAATTATTTTTCATTGCAGCATCGTCCTCATCGCTGCACAGAATGGTTCGGCGCGGGCATTTTGGGCAAGGAAAAAATCAATGGGACGAACATGGGGAGCCTCTTTCGAATTTTTTCGCATGCAGCGGGACCATGAACCGTAGCGCAGGTTTCCAAACCTGCCGTATCGCGGGTTTCTAAACCCGCTGACCGTACGACGCCACATGACTGTCGATTCGCATACACGCGCCACGGCGTTCCGGTTCGTGGTGAGCCCTCTTTCTTTTCAAGAATGCATTGTGACCCTCGACGCACCTTGCGCGCTTGTTATACTGGCATCGGCGTAAAGCACGATGAATAATGAATACTACAATACACACACATGAAAGCATTCAGTCGCTCTGGCCTTTGGACGTCGTTTATTATACTCTTATTGTTGATAAATTTTCTCTGGGGATATTGGAACAACCGCCACAGTTCGATCCCTTATTGGGTTATAAAGCAATTTCAATTCGAGCGCGTTCGTGACAACAATGGCGCGCTATGTTTGGGCATTAATGACGCTAGGACGGGCAGGCCGATCCTAATCGAGAGGCAGCTTGGTCTTGGAGTTGATGGTATGCCCGCGGAGATCGATTATTGCTTCCGAGGCACGAACGTATTAGAGATTTTTAACGCGCCGGGCCGATTGCCGCTATACCAATTTGAATTTCATGGTCGCGGCAAGAGCCAGGTATGGTGGCTTAATCTAGGCGGCGGTTCGTTCTTTACACGGCGGGTTTCCTATGACACCAACGGTGAACTTTCCAATGATGAATTGTGGTACGATCAAGCCTGGCACAGCGTTGATCGGCGAAACGGGACAAACGGCATTGTCATAAATGGGCAGTGGCATAGAATCTAGTATGACACAAACCATATGGTGACGACAGAACCAGAGGCGGTCCCACCGTGATTCGGAGTTGAATTCCATCTTCCATCTTCTATCGTCCATCTTCCAATGGCATGGCAAGGAAAAGCGTCATGCCTCTTGACGTAATTTGGGGTTGGGGGAAATGATGTGTGGCAGTGATAAATTTGGGCCTTCAACAAGCAAACGCAAACGTGCGTAAAAATCATAACCACTGGATAGACTACGCCGTCCTTGGCATCGTTTGCAGCCTGGTAATCGCAATTTTCGCCTGGGTCGCTGAACCGAGCTTGACCCGTCTTCCTCATTTCTCCTCTCCGGGTGGCAAAAACTGTGATGCCGCTTGACGTTATACCGAGGATTAGCCAGTCTGAAATCCAAGATTGCCTCTGATTGGCGATCGAAACAAAGAACCCGTTAAACGCTATGAAAAAAAATCAGTTGTTGGTTTGTTTGGTTTCCAGCGTAGCCATTGCCGGTTTTTCCGGCTGTGCTCCGAAATCGAGTGACAGTTCCAGTCAGCCCGCCCAACCAGCCATGGCGGACGCATCGACCAATGCCCCGGCCGCCAAAAAGCCAAAGGACAAACGGCCAATCGAACAGCGGTTAGTCGTGGGCATGACGATGGACCAGGTCAAAGAGGCCTGTGGCAACCCAAAGAATGTTGCCATGAACAGCGACGGCTCGGCGACGTGGATGTACAACGACTCCGAAAAGGCGTTCATTCCCAATTACACTCTCTTTGGCGGCAGGATCCATTACGTTACTGTCATATTTGGCCCGGACGGCAAAGTCAGAAGCTGGTCGTCCGGCTCCAACGGGATGTATTAACTGATCGGCTTTGACGACGGGGTTGGATGGCGGTTGCCGTATCCAGAAACGGTGCGTCTGGCGGTTCGCCTGTCGACCCTCATCGTTCGCCACCATTGCCACCAGCGCAACGAGTCGGCCAGAGGTCGAATTCGGCTCCTTCGCGTGCCGGCAATGGTCCTAATGGGAACAAACTCGACCGGTTGGCCGTCTGCCAAAAATGCCATCAACATTTCGGATTCGACTTCGAAACGTTGCGCGCTTAGATGCAAATCGGTCCAGGTTTCAAGATGAATCAGACGAAAGCCGGACTGAGTGTCAGGGAGGGGGCAGCCGGCGCATTGGGAAAGTTGCTTGCTCATCCAGCGGTTCACAAATCGCCGCAACCACGGCATCGTTTCGGCGCCTCCCATGCGATTGCCAATCACGAGCCGTGCGCCGGTGTGTTCGGCGCATTGGAGCAGGGCGGCCACATCGACAGGGTCGTGCTGACCGTCGCCGTCAAGGGTGACAGCCCATTCAGAGCCAAGGTTATGAACGTAGGAAAGGCCAGTTTGGAGCGCCGCGCCTTTGCCCAGGTTTCGATCATGGTTCAAAACTATTGCGCCGGCGTTTTTGGCTTTAACAGCGGTTTCATCCGTCGAGCCGTCATCCACGACAACAATCATATCCAGATGCCGGCGCAGGTGGCGGACGAGTCGGTCGATGGTCGGCGACTCGTTAAAACACGGGATGACAGCAGCCGTCATTTAAAAAGCCTGGCTTTCCCGTCCGAGCCCACTGCCTGGATGATTTCCTTGATGTCTTCCTTTAGTTTGTCTTTGGCCGCGCGGGCAATGCGCCAGACATGGTGCTCATGTTTGAGCGTCTTGCTGAGTTCGTTGAAATAGCGGATGTAATTCATGCGCAAACCCTCGCCGAAATTGATTTTGGTCATCCCGGCTTTGACGCATTTGGAAATATCGGACATCGAAATGCCGCAGGTGCCGTGCTGCACGAGGGGCGGTTTCACGGCTTTGCGAACTTTGGCAATCAATTCAAAGTCCAGGCCGTGTTGCTCCTTAAAGATACCATGGGTGCTGCCGTTGGCGATGGCGAGCAGGTCCACATCCACTTTCGACGTGAATTCTTTGGCTTCGGCCACACTGACCTTGGGCGCGCGCTGTTCCGAGTCGTCGGAACTTTTGATGATGTGGCCGATTTCGGCTTCGACGCTGATGCCCAGCGGCCGCACCAGGTCAATGATTTGCTGCGTTCCGCGGACATTTTCGTCGAGCGGTTTGTCGGCATAATCAATCATAACGTGGTTAAATCCGGCCCGGACGGCGCGCATGATGGATTGCGGCGTTTTGCCGTGATCCAGCGCGATGCACACTGGAATAGTCGTGCCTCCGGCGAGAAATTTCATGACCGTGCCGGCCCAATCGTAGCTGCGATATTCGAGGTTGGGTTCGTATTCGGCGATGATGAGCGGCGATTGCAACTCCTCGGAGGCTTCGACGATGGCGCGGCCAACGTCATAGCTGCCGCCGTTGTTGTTGAGGGCGGGAATGCCAAAGCCTTTGGCTGCGGCGATATCACACAATTGTTTTGCGTTAAGAAGCTTCATATTTTTCTGGACTGATTTTTGGACTGAATGTTTTTTCTGAAGACTGGCCAAGGGCCTTGTCTTCAATGTTTTGACGTTCACGCGTCAAAGTGTTTGCAACTTCCTCGAAGGTCCGGGCAGGTTTCGGCGTCATAAGACTGACGATAAAATGCGCCGCGAAACCGGGGATGGCGAGAATGACAGCATTGTTCCAAAAAGCGTTTGCAAAGAAATTCCTCGCGATCAATGTAAGTATCGGGGTGATGATCAATGCCGCCATGGCGCCTTGCCATGTTGCCCGCTTCCAAAAACGACCCATCAAAATAATGATGGCCAGGCCGCTCATGGTTAAAGGCAGAAAGGTTATGACCGTATCGACGATAGTTCCTGAATGAAGGGCAACGGATGTGCAGAGAACAAACGCGCATACCAATACAATTCGGGCCGCGAATAAAGGACGATGAGGGTACCTGCCCCCGGTGACCAGCGGATAGATATGCCGTACAAAGAACGTGCTGATGGCCATAGCATTCCCGTTCGCGCACGAAAAAATGCCGGATGCCGCCGCAATAACAACGAAGGCCGCCAGCCATGCGGGAAGAACATGAATAACCAGCCACAGCAAGGCTTTATCGGACTCTTTATCTGTTAACGTGGGATTCAATTGGTAGGCATACATGCCCGTTATGCCAATGAGAACGGCGAACGCGATGACAATTAATCCAGCGCAAACCATGGACCAACGCGCGCCGCGTTCGGATGCCGCCCCAAACATACTCATCCGCCGGCCAGGATCAGCAATGACGCTGAAGACCAGAGTTAGAATCATCCCGCCGACCGCCCATTTGCCATAGTGCGAATAGGAGTCCACGCCAAATAGGGAAAAATAAGAGTCCGGAACAGTTTGTCGAAGCCCGGACAGGCCGCCGTTGTGATGAAGGGCCATTACGGTGACGCAGACGAATCCCGAGACCAAAATAAACGCCTGGACGAAGTCCGTATAAACCACGCTTTTGAATCCTCCCGGGATGGCAATGCTCGCTATGATGATGCCCGTAATGATCACGCACGCTTCGTTGGACATCCCCGTCGCCGCTGCCAGCACTTTCGATCCGCCGATGATTTGGGCCGTCAGCCAGCCGAATTGGGACGCCCACAATGTGACATTGGTAAATTCGATAACGACGCGCTTGCCTTCGTAATACGATGCCACTTCCTCGACGATGGTCATGAATTGATAGCGGCGCATCACTGCAAAGAGCAGTCCGGCGAGTGCCGTGCCGACACCCAGCGCAACAGGCCATGCGCTGCCGGCCCAGCCGTGATGATAGGCCAGACCCGAACCCCCGATGATCACGCCCGTGCCGATGCAGCCGGCGGTGATGTTTCCGGTCAGCACCCAAAATGGAAGGCTGCGCCCGCCCACGAGATAATCCGCGGGCTTTTTGACCCTGAACATCCAATACGATGAAACCGCCAGCATCAGGCCTCCGTAAAGTATCAGGCCAATGTCTATGGCAGTTCTCGTGTCCACAGCTTACATGACCTGCATGCCCATGACCCGGGCCAGGCGCTTTAAAAACGCCGCGTGATGACCCTCCACCACGGCGACGTGATGAGGCATGCCGGCGTGGCAAAGCTCTTCGAACCATTCGCGCGGATCGCAGTTCATTTTTGCCAGGGCATTGGTCATCATCAAATGTCGTTTGGGTTTGACAGTCTCGCCTTCGCGCGCGCTGAAAATATATTTCCCGTCGCAACGCCAGAAACGATAGGCCGTGATGGGCATGCCGGCGCGGATGGTGGCTTCGATGCAGGCTGGTTTTTTGATGTTGAAATGGCGCGTAATGCGCGGACCGCCCGGTGTGCCCACCGGTTCGCACATGGACATCGGCGCGGCCCCGCCGTGCCACAGGGTAATCGTCTGATGATCGTGTTCCAGCCAATCCGATAAATAGCAGCGTCCCAGCCCAAGGTTTTCAGCAATCCAGGCGCACAATGAACCGTCAGCGTCGCCTTCGATGCCGATGGCGCGGCCTTCATCAGTCAGCCGCGCAACGCCCATGTAAGGCCATTGCCCAAATACGTTGGGCATTTCCGGCCATTCACGAATCGTCAGCGTGTCCAAATTTTCGGTTTCGAAAAAGTGCTTCATCGCCAGATACAGGCGCGATGCCATTGGCAAATCCTCGTCTGTGGTGTCCTTGTGCGGGTATCCGAGAGCTTTTACCTTCGCGACGTCCGCATTGACAGCGTCTGCCTGAATTTCATTCACGACGTTGGAAAATTCAATCAGGCTGTAGGTCTGGATTTGCGCGCCTGTGCCGCGATGAACGCTGAATGGATCAGCGCCCATGGCGAAATAACCGGGCGCCTGTCCGCCGATGATGCCGATGCGCAATGTCTTGAAGCGATGCACCATGGCGGCAATCCGGACCGCTTCTGAGAATTGGCGTTGCGTGTCCGTTTGGTCAGGGTCGCCGTAAATGAGTTCAAAAGAATGCCCCATTTGCCGCAGGACCGACGCCCAGCAATGAACGCCGACCAGCGAGCAGGAGCTGATCATGTCACCCTGCTGATTTTCCGGCGTCGCCCACAGTATCAGCGGATGCGGCCAAAGCTGCGCCAGCGTGGGCGCCAGGCGCCCATCGCCCATCGTCGCCTGGAGCAACACAATCGCATCGACTTTTTGCTCGTCACAGGCAGCCATGCAACGCCGCAGGGAAGCGTCGTCAACGGCTTTCTCAGAGGGTTCAAAAACGGAAAAGGTTGAACGTTCGAGCATTTGCCGAACGCGTTCTTCCATTTGTTTGCCCCAGTCCATGTCGAAACCGGGCCGGCGGCGGCCAAGAAACAAGACGCCGACCTTCAGTGGGTTGTTCATATTCCGAGTCCGAGCGAAACGTGTTTGGTTTCCAGAAAAGCATCCATGCCTTCGATGCCCAATTCGCGCCCCCAGCCGCTTTGCTTCATGCCGCCAAAGGGGCATTGGCTGGTGGTTGGCACACCATCGTTGATCCCGATCGTTCCCGCTTCGAGCAATTCCATCAGCCGAAACGCGCGCTTGAGGTCGCGGGTGAAGGCATAGGCGGCCAGGCCATAAGGCGAGTTGTTTGCGCGTTCAATGCCTTCGGATTCCGTTTCAAACGGGCAAATCGGAGCGACCGGCGCGAACGTTTCGTCGGACATGCAGAGAGCATCGGCTGATACATCCGCCAGGACTGTGGGTTCCAGAAAATAGCCTTTGCGATCGAGGCGCTTTCCGCCGCACAGCAATCGCGCGCCGTGTTTCACAGCGTCTTCTATGTGCTCGATGGCCTTGTGCAATCCCTCCTCGTTGATGAGCGGACCGACGAGCACGCCGTCTTCAAGACCGTCGCCGGTTTTCATCGCGCGAGTCTGGGCAACGAGTTTTTCAACGAACTTTTCATAGGCACCGCGCTGAACGTAGATACGGTTTGACGCAATGCACGACTGCCCGGTGTTCCGGAACTTCGTAATCATCGTGCCCTCAACCGCTGCATCCAAATCCGCGTCATCAAACACCAGGACCGGCGCGTGACCGCCCAATTCGAGCGAAAGCGGTTTGACACCATTGGCCGCGCCCTGGATGAGTGATTTGCCCACTTCGGTCGAGCCGGTGAAGGTAATTTTGCGGCAGAGCGGGTTGTCCAAAAATTCCTGCGCGATGTCGCGCGCGGAACCGGCCACAAGTTGAAAAACCCCCTTTGGCAGCTTTACGGCGTCCACGCACTCGGCGAACACGGCGGCGCAGACGGGTGTTGCGCTCGCCGGTTTCAGGATGACCGTATTTCCCGCAGCCAATGCCGGCGCAATTTTGCGCAACGCCAGGACCAGCGGAAAATTCCATGGGCTGATGGCGGCCACGACGCCCATCGGGGTCTTGATGGCCATGTTGCGTTTGCCGTCGGTCTGGTGGGGAATCACACGGCCGTAGGCGCGCCGCGCTTCCTCGGCGAACCAGCGCAGATGGTCCACGGACATGGCCATTTCGCCCGCGCTTTGGGCGAGCGGCTTGCCGTTTTCCATGGTGATGACGCGCGCAAATTCGTCACGGCGGCGTTCCAATTCGTCCGCAATTTTTTTGAGATATTCGCCGCGTGCCTTTCCGGTCAGGGCGCGCCACGCCGGAAACGCCGCATGGGCATCCTTCACGGCCTGCGCCACAGCCGCCCGGTCAATGGCGCAAACCTCCGCAAAAACCTCGGTTGTGGCCGGGTTGACCACGCGAATTGTCTTTTGCGATGTGACAAATTGGCCGTTCAAGTACAGCGGGTACGTTTTCATGCACAAATTCAAAATTAGACACGAATTTTACAATTAACACGAATCAATTTCGTGTTCATAGTCCGATTCGTGTTACTGCTTCGGCACTTTTTTCCAATCGTTCAAAAACATTTCGATGCCGATGTCTGTAAGCGGATGATCGTAAAGTTGTTTCATCACGTCGAAGCTCATGGTGCAAATCTCAGCGCCCGCCAGACCTGCCTCAAGAACATGCAGCGGATGACGCACGGCGGCCACAATGATTTCCGTTTTGTAACCGTAATGGCCGTAAATGGTTTTGATCTGGCGAACGAGGTCCATGCCGATATGGCCTACGGCGTCGAGACGACCGACAAATGGGCTGATATAGCCCGCTCCCACCTTGGCGGCGAGCATCGCCTGCAACGGTGAAAACGTGACTGTGACGTTGGTTTTGATGCCTTCGGCCGTGAATTGTTTGACGGCCTTAAGCCCCTCGCGCGTATTGACCACCTTGATCACCGCGTTCTTGTGGATTTTTGCCAATTCGCGCCCTTCCGCCAGGATTTCCTCGGCAGTGAGGCCGATCGTTTCGAGGCTGATAGGACCGTCCACAATGGAGCAAATTTCCTTATAAACGTCCGCCGGGCGGCGGCCGGTTTTGGATACGTGTGTCGGGTTGGTGGTAACGCCGTCAATGATGCCCCAGGAATACGCTTCCTTGATTTGAGCGACGTCGGCTGTGTCAATGAACAACTTCATAGTTTTGGTGCTTTATTTTGGTTGAGAATTAAATGTCTAGATGCGTTTGGGCCTGGGAAAGTTAACAAAATTTTTCGCCCCGCTGCCAGCGAGAACGGCGGCTACATCCTGGCACACTGCCGCAACGACCCGCTCCTGCGCTTCGCGCGTGAACGCTGCGATATGCGGAGTCAGGATGACATTTTCCATTCCTGCAAAGGGTGTCGAAGCGGGCGGTTCCTGCTCGCGCACGTCCAGCCCTGCGCCGGCAATTTTCGATTCCTTGAGCGCCTGCAACAGGCCCGTTTCATCCACGACTTCGCCGCGCGACAAGTTGAAAAAGAACGCAGTCGGCTTCATCCGGCAAAACCGTTCATAATTGAAAAAATTCCTGGTTTCGGCCGTCAGGGGAATATGGCAAGAGACGAAATCCGCGCGGGAGAGCAGGGTGTCCAGGGACAGCAATTCGGCATGGGTTTCGGCCACGGCCACGGCATCCGGGCTGATGTAATTATCGTGCGCAAGAATGTTCATCCCCAGCGCGCGCGCCCGCGTGGCCGTCAAAAAACCGATGCGTCCCAGGCCAATGACGCCGAAATTCTTCCCGTAGAGCTCGGCGCCCATGAAACGCTGGCGTTCCCAGCCGTTGGCATGCGCATGTTGGTTCGCAGAAAAAACCTTTCGTGCCAGCGCGAGCATCATGGCCAGTGTCAATTCCGCCACGGAAATCGAATTCTGATCCGGCGTGCTGGCTACGACAATACCGCGGGACGTCGCTGCGGGAAGCTCGATATTATCGAGGCCCGCCCCTGCGCGGCCAATGACTTCCAGTTTTCCGGCTGTGGAAAGCAAATCCGCGTTGACCTTCGTTTGATTGCGGACAATCAGGGCGCGGCAATTCGGGAGCAATGCCTTAATTTTGTCCGGGGATTTCCAGAGGGTTGGATCAATATGGACCTCATGTTTGGATTTGAGATCGTCAACCCAGCGGCCGGAAATGTTTTCGGTAATTAGAATCATAACTAGCTTACAGTCGCGGGCTGCGGGCTGGCAGCTTCTTCCAGTGTATATTTAATGCGCAACTCCTCGCACAACGTCTTCAATTCTTTTCGCGTTGCTTCGTCAATGGAAATGCCTTCGGCCATGTTTTGCCGCGCTTTTTGCCAGGAACGCTCGCCTGGAACCAGAATTTCATTTACTCCCGGCCGCTTGCGGCAGGATTTAATTTCGTCAATCGCCTTGTCCAATCGGCGCTTGAATTCGTCAACTTCCATGAATGCGCTGATGTCCAGGAGGAAGAAGAAATGACCCACGTCCTGTTTGCAGTCCATGTTTTTGTACATGGAGCCAATCGCCGGGCCGACTGCTGCCCCGGACAACACGCTTGAAAAAATTTCCACCAGCAACGCCAGCGCATAACCCTTGTGACCGGCCATGGTAAGCACTGTCCCGGCCAAAGCGGCCGCCGCGTCGGTCGTAGGCTCGCCTTCGGATGTCAGCGCCCATCCCAATGGGATGGGTTGCCCGCGCTTTTGTGCCGCGATGATATTGCCTCGCGCGACGATCGAGGTGGCCAGGTCAACTTTTACCGGCCATCCCTTGCCCGTGGGAAAGGATGCGGCAATTGGATTTGTCCCGAAGAACGCCTGGCACGCGCCTTCAGGAGACATTGCCGGTTCGCAGCCTGTGGTTGCAAACAGAATCATGTCCTGTTTTGCCGCCCGATTGCAGTAATAGGAAAGCGCGCCAAAATGCTGCGAATTGCGAATGGTTGCGGCGGCAACGCCGTTTCGTTTTGCCTTCGGAACCAGTTTTTCGAGGGTTTTGACGGCCTGCACCTGTCCCAGTCCGTTGCCCGCGTCCACTGCCATCGCCGAGCCGCGACGGCGCTCGATCATCAGTTTTGCCTTCGGATCAATCAGTCCTTTTTGGATGCGGCGAATATAGATGTTCAGGCGCGAGATGCCGTGTGTGGACGTGCCGTGGATGTCGGCATCCACAAGCGCATCGGCCAATATAGCTGCGTCTGCCTTGCGAACACCCGCTTTGGCGGCTATCGCAGCGGCGAGGTTTTTTACCAGATCAGGATTGAAACGGTCGGACATGGGATTGGATTATTGCCTTGGTGGAATAGTGGATTGATGGAGTTGAACGCGCGTGGCACTCAATCATCCATCAATCCGTATATCCATTCATCCAGTTCTTATGCGCTACGATACAGTTTCGTCATTACAAACTCCCGGTGTCCGAGAGCTTCGGCGTCCGTGAGCCGGCCGTTGGCGGTTCGAATGATTGTTTCGATCAATTTGTCGCCCGCTTCGTCCACGGTCATTTCGCCGCGCAAAATGGCGGAAACGTCCAGGTCAATGTGTTCGCTCATGGTAGAGCAGGTGAGGGGATTTCCGGACAGCTTGATGACAGGTTCAATCGGGTTGCCGATGATATTGCCCTGGCCGGTTGGAAACAAATGGACCACAGCGCCCGAAGCAGCCCACAACGTGACAGCCTCGGCGGCGGCTGATGAAGTGTCCATGAACCAGAGTCCTTTGCCTTTCGGCGCTTCGGCGGGCTTGAGACAGCCGACAAATTTTGTCTTGCGTCCCAGTTTTTCGATATTGCCCAAAGCTTTTTCTTCGATGGTCGTCAGACCGCCGCGAATGTTGCCTTTTGTGGGCTGCGATTCCGAAAGATCATTCGTCTTTTCCTTCATGATCATGTCGGTGTAATCCTGGAAGATGGCCGTAAAGTGTTCCGCAACTTTTGCATTGGCCGCCTTGGCTTTGACAATGTGTTCGCCGCCAGTCAATTCGGATGTTTCGCCGAATGAGGCTGTGCCGCCCATTGCACAAGCTTTGTCAATGACGTTCCCGACCGTTGGACAGGATGAAAGGCCCGTGGTGGTGTCCGACTCGCCGCATTTGACCGAAATATACAACTCGTTGAACTTGCACTCGGTTCGCTCCAATTCACTGGCCCATTGCAAAAATTCTTTGGCCTTCCGGGAGGCGTTGGCGATGGTCTGAATGTCTCCGTGGCGCTCAATCGAAAAGCCGGCCACCGGCTTTCCGGTTTTGGCGATGCCGTCGACGATACGTTGTGTCCAGCCCGGCTCAATCCCGATAACGACGCACGCGGCGACATTGGGGTTGGCTCCGGTGCCAATCATTGTGCGGAAAAACAGCTCCAGGTCTTCTCCGAATTGCAAACGCCCATAAGCATGGGGGAGGGCCATCGTGCCCTTGATGTTGTTTGCCACGGCTTCGCACGCGGCATTGGAAATATCATCCACGGGCAGAATGACAACGTGATTGCGGATGCCGACGCGCCCGTTTTCGCGGCGATAACCTTTAAATGTAGGAATTTTCATAAAATCGTTTACCAGCGCTTGGTTTTTACATTGTGAACGTGAACGTGCTCGCCTTTTTTGATTGGCGCGACCACCTTGCCGATGTCCTCGCCGTACTTGATCACCGTGTCGCCGGGTTTGAAATCCTGCAAAGCAACTTTATGGCCCAGAGGAATGTCCATTGACACTTTTACTTTGGGTTTGCTCTTGCCGTGAAGCGAGCGCCCCGAAACCTCGGAACCGGCTTTGATGTCAACGACGGCCACGCCGACGTTGTCTTTGTCTTCGTGCATTAAGAACTCAATCATGGGTTTTCCGTTATTTTTGGTGGGTGATGATTTATTTCGCATTGAAAAATAAGAGTATAAAAAAATTTTATGTGATTTTCAGAAATTTAATCAATCCTAAAATGACCAGCGCGATGACCAGGGCGCTGATGGCCGCTGCCACCAAAGGCCGCAGGCCGGTTTGTTTCATGGCCTTAAACTTGGTTTCCAAACCAACGCCTGCCATGCTCATGACGATGCAATAACCGGACAACGCCTGGGCAACGACCGGCAGGCTGTATTGCTTGTCAGCCGCTGCGGCGCCCGCTGCAGCGACCTGGTCGGGAAAGTGGATCGAGACATCCGGCAGCCATCCTTTGGTCCGCAGAAACGCCAAAGCCAGAAATCCGAGCACAAATTTGGGGAACATGGACCAGTAGTTGATCTTCCCGTGACTGACCGCCTGGTGCTGTTTCGATTTATTCCGTGCGTAGATAAAGCCGACGATGAAAACAATCGGGGCCAGAAGGCAAATACGGGCCAGTTTTACGATGGTGGCCTGCGCTCCGGCTTCCGGGCCATAGGCGAATCCTGCGGCCACGACTTGCGGCAACTGATGAATGGCTAAACCGGCCCAGATGCCAAATGCCTTGTTTGAAAGGTCCAGCCAATGGCCGAGCACCGGCAGCAAAAACATCGCGATGAGCCCCAGCAGGGTGACCGTGGCCACTCCAAACACGACGTCCGCCTCTTCCGCCTCAATGACAGGAGCCGCGGCAACGATGGCCGTGCCGCCGCAAATGGCGGTGCCAATGCCCAGCAACGTTCCCAGCTTGCCGGAAAGCTTCAACCACCGTGTCAACAGCAGCATTAGAATGAGCGCCAAAATGACCTCAAGACAACTCATCCCGACACCCACGGCGCCCATCTTCAGGATTTCTTTAAAATCCAGTCGCGCGCCAAGCAGGATGATGCCCAGAGGCAGAAGCTTTTTGACTGAAAACTTGATGCCGGGCTGAAGCTGTTTTGTCATCGGCAAACAGTTTCCGGCCACCATACCGAGAAGGATGGCAATCATCACCGGCTCGAACGTGGGATGGCCATTAATCAAAAAGGGCCAAACCTGCAATCCGGACGCCCAGTATGAAACAATCGTGAAGGCCAGGCAGAGGATCATGCCCGAAAGGGGCGAAGCAACCGCCGGTTTGGAAACCGGCAGCGATTCCATCTCCGGCGTGCCTTCCATGCAATGGAGATACTCGGCCCAGGCGTATTCGGAACGGGCGGTCGTCGCTTTTGTTTCCATTTTACTATTAAAAAATTACTCGTGAAAATTTGAAATCAGACGGGTAGCTTAGGCATACCATGGCCTATACGGCAATCACAAAATAAAAGCTTGGGGATGGCCCCCAATCATTAGCGATTGCTTTGGCGGATGCACCTGCGGGTGAAGATTTTGGGGTTAGGTGAAACATTTTGGGATGCTGGCCCGTCCATTGGGTATGCCGCAAATCAGCAAACGCTCACCGAAAATCCGATTCGAGTTTGTTCCAGCCAAGAAGCAATCCATCCTCGGAGGGTTGCCGGCCATTGAGGCGCTGGCCCAACGGTTTGGCCTTTGGCAAAA
>Ga0335075_10006008_pt1 | contig 18757 bp, 16 predicted proteins | sample Lox_Sample_24_FD_206723 | JGI IMG/M metagenome (GOLD analysis project Ga0335075, IMG submission 206723) | Soil microbial communities from Loxahatchee National Wildlife Refuge, Florida, United States - Lox_Sample_2.4 | ecosystem: Environmental > Terrestrial > Soil > Wetlands | place: USA... | reverse complement strand
CCGGGGCGTTCAGGGCTCGGTGCGCGGCGGTGACCAGGGCGGCGTAGTCGGCCTCGGACATGCTGGCACGGTCGCCCTTGCGGCGGCGGTGGACATGGACGCGGTAGAAGAACCGGCCCGGCCGGCCCGGCTTGAGGCGGGCCATGCCCGCGACCGACAGTCGCCCGGTGTTGCCGGAGACACGGGTCACGGGGGTGTGGCCGCGGGGTGCCCAGGTGCGGGCCTTCCCCGGCCGCCGGCCTCGTCCTCGAAGCAGATCCACGCGCCGGTCAGCGCCGCTAGCCTCGTGCCTTGGCCCAGGTCACCGCCCGCCACTCGGCGATCGCGGCCTCGTCGCGCTCCACGGCCCGGTGGACCGGGACCTGGGGCGTGTAGCCGAGGCGGTGCAGCAGGAACGACATCCCGCGCAGCGTGTAGGAGACGCCGAACAGGCGGGCGGCCAGGGCGGCGGCGCGGGCCAGGGTCCAGCGCTGGTCCTGGTCCCAGCCGTGCGCGGCCGGCCCGGCCTCGAGCGCGGCGCGCAGCTCCTCGAGCTGCCCGTCGTCGAGGCGGCACGGGCTCCCGCCCGCTCCCTTCGACGTCAGGGCTTCCTGGCCGCCGGCCCGCCAGGCGCGGCGCCACTGGTACACCGACTTCGTGCTTACCCGCAGTGACCTGACGATCTGCACCGGATCCGCGTCCTGAGCGAACATCTCCGCGGCCTGCAGCCGCACCTTCTCCCGCCGGGCCCGGCCCTCAGCCGTCAGCCCGCCTCCATCGGCGTACCTCACGAACCAGGCATAACCCCGCCAGCCGCCCGAATCACGCAGGCTCGCCGAGCGTAACCGACCCGGCACCAGACCTCAACCTTCCAACCCCTGTAAGCGTCCGATCTACGGCAATATCGACCTTATGAGCAGCGACGGGAGCGAGAGGAGGAACCTGTGGGTCCCACTGTCCAAATTGCTCCGCGTGTCGGCGTGGCTTCCACCAGGTTTGGCGCTGGGTTGGCTCGCGACCTTGGCCACGCTTATTCATAGTGTCGCCGTCGCGCTGGGGGACTGGGCAGCGACGGTCTGTCTAGTCGTACTTCTCTTGCTGCTTGTTCGGCGCCAGCCATCACCACACAGGGACTCTTCCGGCGCTGTCCCCTCCCAGCCTGTCTCCGCGGGCACGGCGGTGACCGGTTCCCCTGGCCGCCAAGCCGTCCCATCAGCCACCGAAGCGCGCTCCGGCGGCGAAAATCCCCCGCTCATCACGCCCCCGCTCATCACGCCAGACAATCCTTCCAGTGTGCCGGGCATTGCGGCGGTGCCAGCCTCCGCCGATCCGGGCGCACCCGCTGACAGCATGCACCAGGCTGGCCCCTGGCGCTCGGTCAGCCCCATAGCGTCGGAGTTCCGGATTCTCACCGCTGGGCAAGTCGCTGGGGTGTTCGGCGTTGAGGAAGCCATGGTTATAGAAGCGATCTCTAACGGACATCTTCCGGGCAACCAGTTCGGGGGGAAGTGGCTCATTCACCAAGGGACGCTAGTGGGCTGGTTGCGTGGGTCATACCGCGAACCCACCCCAAAAGATCCCGGTGCTGAGGGCCGGCGTCCTCCAGTCGGCTTCTTACAGCCCCGTGCGCACGACCATCAGCGAGATGGCAGGGCAGTCCGGGACTGACCGTTGGGTCATGACCAACGGTATCTTCCAGGTCGGTGGCTGCTATCTCGTCACTGCCGCGTGTCTCGCGGGCGTGTGGGCATCCGCCCGTGCAGGCGGCGGTGGTCTGCTAACGAGGTTAGATCCCGGCGAATCCGACTGGCTGTTAATATTCGACACGACTAAGTGCGAGAAGCCGAAAAGCTTGGGGGATTGATGGCGCGGTCGGTGAGCCACGGGCTCGGGTTCGGTAATGGAAGCATCATAGATCTAGGCGGGGGTTGATAGAGTACCGGCAAACAGGCAAGCTGCTGCCAGCCTTCAAGGTCAACATCGCCGACATAACTGGGTTCTCGGTCCGCAAGGCTACCAGGCAGGACAAGAAGAACGGAGCGAGCGCACTACAGCAGGTGTTCGTCGTCCAGGGCGGCGGGACCGAACTCGCTGCGTGTCCCGTGAACTACGGAACTGCGCAGAAGATAGAGGCGTGGATCCGGAAACATCCATCCTTCCGCGGGAACGCTCTGCACGATGCGCCAGTTCCAACGTCACACGGCACAGCCCGGGTTGACCTCGCGGACCAACTAGCCAAGCTGGCGCAGCTTCGCAGCGCCGGAGTGTTGTCCCAAGAGGAGTTCGACCAGGCGAAGGCGAAGTTGCTCAGCTAGCGTTCACTGCGAGCAAGTGGCGCCGCCGGAAGTGCTCGGTACAACGCACTTGCGCCTCCAGAGATCGTCGAATCAGCACCACCCTCCGGCAATCTTGGAAACGTCCACTCATTGTCTACCTCGCATCCTGGCAGCGAAGGAGTAGATTTATCCGGCCGGAACTTGACCGACGGGGAACGGCGAACATCATGATGACATCTAATGTGATTCTGACGGGGCCGGGCGGCGACATCGGGCCGCGGGACCCAGCCATGGGCGAGTACTCGCTCGTGGTGCCGCCAGCTAGGTGCTGCTCGGAGGTAAGTGGCGACTGGCGCGTTGTCGTTCGGGTGAACGATCACCTGGTCAGCCGCCGGATTTGCAATGGGGGGAGACCATGGTCTGCGCTCACAGGTGATGGCACTCCGTCGATCGGCATCAAGACGAAGTCATCTGGCCCGCATGGCCTGCGACCTTGCAGGAGGAGATAGATGCGTCCGTAACGCCGCTATCGGGCCTGCAGGCACACTGGGACGAGGCCACTGGCCGACTGCGCGATTCAGCTAAGTGGATGGCGACCGTGATTGGCGCCTCGCTGGCAGCGTTGATCCCGACTGCGCCGCTCACCGGCCTTAGCCGACACCTAACACTTGGGCCTGCCATCGTCGGGCTTGTCGGTCTCCTTTTCATCAGCGTCACGATGGTGCTTGTGCTTCAGGTCATGCAGCCGCAGTCAGTTGACTATAACGACATCGAAGAAGCCAACGCGTCCCGCGGTCTTCCCGGGAGGGTGCACATGCGCAAAGCGGTCGCCGGAACTGCGCTGTACAAGTGGAAGGAGGACATTCAAAAACACTCAGATCTCTATCTTCCAATCGGCGTGAACTCGCTAGCCATGTTGCGAAGGCTAATGATCGTCGAAGAGCTCACTCTTGTGGCGATTTTATGCGCTGAGCAGAATGTGAGAGAGACTGCACCGCGTAATCTCTTGAGACAGGCCAGCGCCGCACGTTCCGCTCGATTGCATGAGCTGCGTGCTACTGCGGCAAGCGTTGTCACGCTGGGGGTCTACTACCAAGTAAAGCGAAGCAGCGGCATCGCTACGTACCTAGGAGCGACATTCGGCTTCTTGGGAGTCATCGCAATCATCGCAGCAGTAGCATGGCCAGGTCACTAGTTAGATATTGGTCGTTCGTAGCTCAGTCTGAGACTATCGAAGAATCATTGATGCATTGATACCCCGGGCTGCACATATCAATGGCGATGCCCGCAGGATCGGCGATCTCCGTGTAGCTGATCACCGTAGCGTCCCGCCCTACGGCAAGTCGATCGCCTGCACGCCATGCACCGAATTTTTGCGCGGGGCGGTCGCAGGGGTCCGGTTCTCGCAGGTCAGAAGATTATGTCAGTCTGGGCGCGCCGCTCTGAATCTGGCGAAGTCCGGGGTCGTTGGCGCTTGGTTTGGCTCTGGCTTGGGGCCTCTCGACCGCGGAAGGCTCTGCACCGTGCCAACGCATCTGAGGGCTTGTCGCTAGTTCACTACTGGTGAGTCGTTGTGCGCCAAGTAGTCGTTGATGCGGATTCGCATTGACCGGTCCATTGTGTACTCGAGGATCTTCGACGCAGGCACCCAGCGGACCTCGCTCGACTCGCTGCTCGGCGTCGGCTGCCCCGCCAAGCGCCGCGCGGTCAAGACGATGGAGAACTCCTGCCGCGCCTCGCCGTTGCTGGTGTAGAGGATCACGTGCTTGGGGTCGGAGTAGATTCCGACGACGCCGGTGATCGCGCACTCGATCCCGGACTCCTCGAGCGTTTCGCGGACCGCAGCCTGGGCGACCGACTCGCCGAGGTCGATGGCGCCGCCGGGGACGGCCCAGTTGCCGTTGTCGGTACGGCGGATCAGCAGGATCTCACCTGCGTTGCTGACGACGACCACGTTGACGGAGGGGACGAGGCTGTTGGCAATCGGCGCCTCGGGGGAGTCGTAGTAGTCGATCCTCTGTCGGCTCACAAACGCGTCCGCTCTCGAGCGGATGGCGGCCGCGACTTTCACCGTGGCTGCTCTAGCCGGGTGACCTTAGCTCGCCGCGCTGCCGACGCGGCCTGGGGATTGAGCCGGGAGTAAAGATCATCAAAGCACTCAGCTAGCCCGCCCGGGCCTACCCGGAGTACTTCTCTATCAGGAGCGATCGCCCCCTGGAAATCCCACACGCTGACGATCTGGCCGTCGGTGATGACGTAGTAGGCGGGGATGACCCACAGCGCGTAGCTGTGCGCCTGGTCGACGGCTGCCTGGAGCTGCTTTTCGTCTTTGACGAGCCGCTTGCACTCCACGAGTACCAGCGGCTCGCCGGCCTCGATTTCGTGCTTGTCGTCGCCAAAATACAGCAGATCGGCCTCGACGTGCCCGGGGGTGCTTCCCCTGGCCCATCGGATCCCGAACCCAGCCGCTTCCTGCTCTTCGCGGTATCCAAGTCCGTCTCGGAACAGGGGCGAGGCGAAGTGCATCTCGACTTCCCTCTCGCTGTCTGCCCGAACCGATGCCATGTGCGCGAACCACTCCGCCGTCGGCGCCGGGTCCGGGCTGGCTTCCACGACTGGTGCCGGCACCGGCATCGACATGACCAGCCAGTCGTCGCGCCCTGCGTCTTTGAGGGCAGGCTGCACTTCGATCCCGGCTTCCGCCATCAACTGCTCGATCCTCTCCCGGCGCTGGGCGTTCAGCACCTGGTAGCCGAACAGCTCCTTAAACCGGTGGGCCCTGACCCTCCGCACTCCGCGCTGGCTCACCCGGATCGACTGGGCGATCGTCTCGATAATCTCGGCCGGGTCCTTCTCCTTAGCCATGCCGGATCCCTCCACTCACTCGCAGAAGCCGCAAATATACCGCCAATCTGATGGGGATTTCCGGATCTCAATTTCGCCCGACGCTGAGCCTCCACACGCCCAACGCAGCGGTATCGTCTGAGGCGATCCGAATAGGTCTCCTCCGGTCTCCACGAAACTCTGCGACTGTCGCGCTGGGTTCGACGCGGACTGCAGTCCCAGTAACGAACTCAGTCAACCGAGTCTGGGATACGCACAGCAGCATGGTTGCACGTTGGGCGATGACAGCGCCCGTAGCTCAGCGCTTCCGCGGGCGGGCCATCCAGAACGCGTAGGCGGCGGTCTTGCGGGAGGCGAGCTGACCTCTCAACGCCGGGATTGCCGTGGCAATTCCGGCGAGGATTGCGCTTAGCGTCAGTTGGGGAGTCGAGGTCCCGCCGACGAGGACGCTGCCGGTTGCGATGCCGGTCGGCGCGACGAGGTCTAGCGAGCGGCTCCTCAGCAGGTCCTGGCGAAGCCGGGAGGCAGCTGCGCTCAGGTCGGCGGCAGCTTCGGAGACCGCGCGGGCGCCGCCGACGACATCCCCGTCCTCGACGGTCCGCAGTGCTGAGACAGTGGCGCGGCGGAGTTCCTCGACCCGCGGCTCGCTGCTAGCGATCGACATAAGAGTGGCAGCGGATGCATCGGGCAGCCACGGTACATCCGCCCAGGCGGCGCCCGATATGTCATAAGTCGATGTGCCGGAGAGGGTGCCGCGGAGTCGACGAAGAGCACGAGCGCGGAAAGGGCTGGAAGTGAAGAGGTCGGCTCCGAGAGCATTGGATACGGCGAGATCGACATCGAGAGATTTCGTCAGCTGCGAGACGGCCTGTCGTCTGACTGTGGCCAGCCACGGATCGTAGTCGAACCTGGGGTCGTAGCGGCCCAGCAGTCTGCCACGGACGGGCACTAGCCCGTTGTCTGACTGATCTGCGCTATCAGGCTCGCCGACGGCGTGCAGATAGAGCATTTCGTCGTGCCGATAGTCATCGACAACATGCACGAATGCTGCCTCGCGCGCAGTCGGGCCTTCGAGCACGACCTGCTGTTCCGCCCAGGTGACGTACTCGCGCCGTGCAAGGTCTACGGCGATCATCTGGTCGATTTCCGCGTCGACGACGGCGACTGCGAGATCCGAAAATACGGGGATCACAATGCCCGATTCAATGAGCGGCCGCAGGTCGAGCATTTCGGCAAGGACCTCGCGGTAAGGCTCCAGATCTTCGAGTCCAGCTGCCGCCGCTGAGCTGAGGCGGTCTGCCGTCAGGTAATGATCTGCCCACAGCAGCGTCTGTCCGACGAGCTTGAGGATGTTCGACTGGTCGCAATACAACACCATGCGGTGATCGGACTGACTACCGTCCAATTGCAGCCTATCGAGCGTGGCACGCGCCAGTCCGAGCGCACCGTCGGCTAGATCGGGAATGAGGTCCTGGAGCTTGCGGTCGTGGAGGCCGGCGCGGACTGCCGCAGGGTCTGTAATGCCGTCCATGTCCAGAAGGGCATAGCGAAGCGTCCCAATACTTGCATAGTCGAGCGGCTCTCCTGCGGGGGCAGCAGCAAGGGCAGCCGTGATGTCGTCCACGGTAAGAGGCGGAGCTTGTGGCGTGGGCTGCTGAACGGTGAACGCTACCGGGCCGCTCACTTTGAGCGCATCGCGGTTCATGGAGAGGGTAGGTGACAGGTAGATCACGTCTTCTGTGTCTGGGGGCGTAGGCGCGCCGGGAGGTGATAGGTGCCGGATCATGTGACAGTCCTTGTACTTGCGGCCACTGGGACACCAGCAGGGATCATTGCGAGCGAAAGCCGAGAGCGGGTCGATCACCCTGACGCGGCGGCGAGGATCGTCGCTTGTATGTGACTTAGCCACCAGGGTTACCTTCCTCCGCTTAGGTATTCACATCGGGTCAGTCCACCGCACGTCGCGTCCTGCCCTCAACGGCTGAGAAGGACGGGGACGCTCGCCGCCTCTTCAGCAAACTCGCCGGATTAGGGGCGAACGGGCCGCGCGGAAGGTGGGCACGTTGCAGCCACCATGATGCCGCCTACGTCGATGTTGGCGACATGGGGGTGGTCACGGCGCCCGACCAGGGCATCCTCGACTACGCCGCCGCCAACGCCCTAGTGATCATCTCCGCTGGCAGCGATTTCGGCGAGCTGTTGGCCCCGCCCTGCGGGGCGACACGACCCTCGGTCGTCCTCCTCCGCTCTGCCTCCCGCCTCACGTGCGACCAGCAGCCAGCGCTATGGGCGGCAAACTTGCCAGCGGTAGCAGAAGACCTGGAAGCGGGTTCGATCGTCACCGTCGAACGGAGTCGAATGCGAATCCGGTCACTGCCCATCGTGCCTGTCGGCTGACGTCTGACTCAAAGCAGTGGTTGAGCGTCACGCAGCTGTGCTATAAGTGCGAGCCCTGCTTCGGTTACGAGGTAGTTTTGCTGCATAGGGGGGCTGTAATCGTTGACGATTTCGTTGATAGTTTTCTTCACCACTGGCCGATGCGGCAGAGGGGTCAGAATACCGTCTTCCAGCAGATAATGAATCAGGATCTCGAAGCCGCCTGGTAGCTTGACTGTAAGCCTGTCGCCGCGATTCGTTTTTGGTGACTTGATGAGAAATGCCAGTATGCGGCGCTCTGTCTCTCCATACCTAACATTGATAATCCCGAGATTAGCTTTGATCTGTCGAAGCGCTTTTCTGTCGAGCTTGCGCGGGCCTTCGCCTTTGAGTCCGTGGCAATTGGCACAAAGAACAATCATGTTTGCAAATTTATGTTCTTTGATCCTGGTCCAGTCTTCTATGTGATCTATCTCAAGCGGACCTATAGCGCGGCAGGTCGGGATGGCACAACGATACCCGGCCTCGATGAAGAGCGCGCGCTCGAGATCGGCTGGTATCGAGTCTCTGCCTTGGGGCATGAGGGAAGTCTAGCCGCTTCCGGCGGTGCCGCTCCGCGTCTGGAAGTCTTAGACGCGAGGCATTAGACCAAGCGCCTGCACCATCTGGTCCAGTGCCGCATCGTCTACCTGATGTGAGCCCGCACCCTCCCGCTCTGCCAGGGCATCCATCTCGTGGCGGCGCTGCGATGCCCCCATAGTCTGGGCGAGCGTTCCCGGTGACAGCGGACCACCGTCTTGCTGATATGCGGCCCAGGTTCCCGCGCCGCCTTGAGTGTCGCAATCAGTACCTTCGCTACGAGAATCGCCGACGGCTGTATGTAGCCGCCGCACCGGCATAAAGGCCGATTGCGAGATTGCGGCATCGAGGATCGTAATTCCTATCTGCGGTACTGGTCGCGACCTGCCGCATGGTGCAGCTCAATAATTATTCGAGTCATGGCCTTTGCTTGTCCTTACTCGCCCTCTGTGCTTAGAGATAGTTTCGGGCTACCGGGCCGATCTTGGGATCAGACGCTATGAATCTGCGTAGATCGGGCGCTGTGATCCGTTTGGCTTGCCAGCCTAGTCCGCTGTCCTCGAGAGCCTGAGAGAGTTTCTCCTGGTCAACGCTCGGGTCTGACTCTTCTAGGAGTGCGTAGACGCATTGGTCGCCGGACGCTGGGCAGGACTTGGCGAGGATCGCGACGAGTTCGGGCCAGCGGATGTGCAGGACCGCGAGCTTGGCGATCGCGTTGAGATCCCCGGTGCTGGGTAGGTTCTGGAATCCGCGTTCGGAGTCAATCATGACTAGGAAACGGAAGACATTCACGAATCGCTTTATCTCCCGTGGGTTCGCTGCGAGCCAGGGAGTGGCCTGGCCGATGATTTTCCTCACTTCGTTGTTGTCGATTGACAGTTGTCTGTCGATGACCTCGCGCAAGGCCTCTGCGACCGCGACCCTGGCCGGTGCGGTCTGGTCGGTCTCAGAGAGGGCCTGGCTCATAGAGAAGGCCTCGCCCAACTGCGTTCCCTCGGGGATTTGCTCTTGTAGTTTGACGAACGCATCCGCAGGCCCGATCGTACCCGGCTCCTGGTCGCGTGGATCGGCAACGGTGCCCGGGAAGAGCGACATGAAGTAGCTTCGCGTTCGATCTGGTTCCATGGCCGGGAGTGTGAGGGGCAACTGCACGAACTTCTCGAGGAACTTCCAGCCCAGGTGGTTAGCGCCGTCTCCTTCCGCCTCGCGGCTATGGTCAAGGGCTTGGGCCAGATCGGAGTATGCCGCTTGGATATGCGCGGCGACCATCTCTGGCTCCATCGCTGCCACGAAGATCGCGTTCGGATACTCGCCGGCCAGAAATAGGTTGATGGCCTCGATGACCTGGACGACCGTGCCCGGTGAGCATCGGTCTAGATCATCGATGAAGATCACGACCGGTCTCTGATCAGTCGCGACCAGGTCGAGCACGCGTTGGACGTCGGCGCGCACAAGGTAGAAGAAGCCGGCCTTGCTCGCGTAATCGGGGGACTTCACCACTTCCTCATATGCGCCGTGCCCAGATTCTGCGGCGGACTGGGCTGCCTCGCTAGCAGGTCTAACGAGCTGCGCCACGCTGCCCCTGACGCGGGTCCGCAACACGCGGAGAATCTGGATAACGGCCACCACAGCGAGGACTGGCGCCGGCCCTCCCGCTAGCAGCGTTATAATCCAGCGCGGGATGCTGGTAAACAGCAGTGTGAGCCCGACCACGAAGACGATCAGCGCTGCCAGGGCGTACGGGAGAAGCCGGTCGAGGACTATGCCGTAGATCTTGCGGCGGACCGCCTGCTCGTCGACCCGCTTGGCGTTAAGCCTGAGCCAGAAGTGCTCCCGCTCGGCGACGGACATACGGCCGGTGATCTGCTTGGTGATTTCATACGCGAGCCCTGCCCAGACCTGCTCGCCCGTTTGGTACATCCACGGGTTGAACCAGACAGTTGGCCGCCAGCCAGCCATGTCGGGATCCTCATCAGGCCGTGACTGCGGATCAGCCTCGATCGGCTGATCGTCCGGCGATTCCGGCGCCGCCCGGAGGGCGCGGAGCACGGTTCGGTTTTGCACCCGGTCATTGGCTTGATTGTCTCGGGACTGTTTGGGCAGGAAAGTCAGCCTGCGCGCTGCGGGCGTGAGGTGGATCGGGCGGAGCCTCGATTCCTGGTCACCGAGATGCGTGCCATCTGGCCATTCAAGGAGGCTCTGGACCATCCGCATCAAAGATGTCTTACCGGAGCCCCAGGATCCCTTGATGCCGATGGTGAGCGGAGGCTGTGTGTCTTTGTGCTGGATCGCCCGGGCGATCGCCTTGGCGTACGCGTCATAGCCGACGCTATCGGTGATTGTCGGAAAGTCTCGTCCGACGGGCTCCTGTCCGTAGCGATCTGATGCGGACTCGACAGGGAGCTCGTCGGCGAGGCTCGACGGGGGAACTAGGATCTGCAGTTCGACGGCGGCACCGGCAGCGGCATCCCAAAGCGCCACCGAACCGTCATCGGCGCTGGTGGCTACTCGAGTGCCGTCAGGGCTGCAGGCCACCGCCCGTATCGGATGGTTGAAGTCGCCGCGGATCTCGACTTCGGTGGCGTCCAGCGAACAGAGGCCCAGGTTCGCGCCTCCGATTGCGAGCCTGCCGTCCGAGCTGTAGGCCAGTGCTCGAATCGGATGCTCGGGACTGTCTAGTACGCGGATCAGGGAACGGGAGTGCGCGTCCCAGAGCCGAGTCGTGTCGTTGCCGCCGCTGGCCAGGACATTGCCGTCCGGGCTGAAGGCCAGCGCCCACACCCGGCCGGAGTGGCCTCTCAGACCTTTGGCCTTGGAACCCGGGTCCGGGTCCCAGAGGCGCACGGTTCCGTCATCGCCGCCGCTGGCGAGGATGCGGCCATCAGGGCTGTAGGCGAGCGCCCTGACGGCGCCGGAGTGCCCGCTCAGGGATCGAATCTCGGAACCGGAGGCCGGATCCAAAAGACGCACGGTTCCGTCATCGCCGCCGCTGGCGAGGATGCGGCCACCGGGGCTGTAGGCGAGCGCCCTGACGGCGCCGGAGTGCCCGCTCAGGGATCGAATCTCGGAACCGGAGGCCGGATCCAAAAGACGCACGGTTCCGTCATCGCCGCCGCTGGCCAGGGTGCCCCCATCAGGACTGAACGCGAGGGCCGGGCCGATTCCACGGACCACCAGCGCCTCAGCGCCTGTACCTAGGTCCCACAGTCGCACAGCGCCAGCGCTGCCGCTTGCCAACGTTTTGCCGTCCGGGCTGTAGGCCAGCGCCCGGACCGGGTCGAAGCGCGAGTCCTGACCAGGCAGACTCTGATGTGACGACAGACCCTGGTTCGGCGGTTGCACGAATCCCGAGTCTGCAGACGCGTCCTCTATGACGGTTTGAGCCGTCGGCTCCGCAGGTTCAGGCCAAGGCTTTGGCCGTCGTGACCAGTAATCCTCTAGGTCGGTCACACCTCGAAAGCCGCGCACGCGCCGGTCGAAGGTAACCTGCCAATGACCCTGATCCCCAGTGCCGAACCCTGACCACCCCCAGTTCTCGGACTGGAGATACAGCGGCACAAGCCTGGTCTGCCGGGCCTGGTCACTGTCGGAGAGCTGCGCAAAACCGCTCAAGCGGGCGAGGTCCAAATCGGTCAGCGTAGGGAGCTTGCTGGGATCGTCCGTAGTGGGAATCCACTCTTCTTCGGTCTTAACGGCCAGCCGGATGAAGTCTAGAAACAGCGACAGCGTCACCTCCGCGCCGCTGCAGCCGGCGCCACCGGCCACGGTCAAGCCAAGGCTCTGGTCATTTCGCGGCACTACCCGATCACCCGGATGGATGCCGTAGACCAGTCCGGCGGGAAGCTCGGGCAGCACGGTATCAGCTTGGATGCCGACCCGGTCGAGGCGCTTGTCCAGCTCAACGAAAACAGGCCACCGCAGATTCTCGGCGGCAAGATCCCAGATCGCTCGCAGAAGTGACAAGCCGACCGGGGAAGGCGGGACAGGCATGCTCATACCCAGATTCTCCACGGCATCGTGGCCGTCCGCCTAACCACCGACACAATCGCTACACGCAGCGTTCGCCGTCGGCCCCGATCGGCTGGAGGAGCGGTCGGCGGCGCTGCCGACTATCGGGGCCAGGCGTACAAAGCGTGGGGAAGGGAGCAGGAGGTCAGGAAATAAGAGCGCTGGGGCATCGCTGAACCCCAGGGCGACCGCCAAGATGACTCTAATCGCTGCAGGTCATGACTTTCGTGGGAGGTACGCCCGGAGCGCGGGCAACGTGCAACTGCTGGGACACGCGGCCCAGCCCTCCTTCCTTGGTTGTTTCGCTTTGCGATCTCCTCTTCACGCCCGTCCTTCTTAAATGATCTTGCTCACCGATTTTGTCATCATTGATCCATGATTATCGAAGCCGTCACACCGATTACCGACGTCCGCTCGGAACTTTTAAAACGACTATCTCAGCAGTAATTGGCCTGCACTTTTACCGGGCGGCTGAATAACCTTCATTGGCTAATCTATTTATGGAAAACGCGAGTCCCGGTGAAGCTACGCTGCGCTGATCAGCGCCTGCTGGACGTCCGCTACGAGCTGCCGTTCGTTCCGCTCGGACCGGCGATAGATCACCTTAATAGAATTCAGTTGCGCGAGCTTACTGATATCGGCAGGAAGCTGCTCTCGCGTGGGCATCTGCGCACCGTCGATGAGTATCGGGATAATAGGAATGGAGCGCTCTAGTGCGGTCCTGATTTCAAGCCGCACCCAATCGTCTCCGTCTTCACGACTCTGACTGCTTTTCTTTATTCTCTTCCCCGAGCCACCTAGGGCCGATCAGAACAACGAAGAAGGCGCTCGACCTCAGGGCCGAATCGATGTCAGCAAAATCACCGCCTGGGCGAACGATCTCCAGGGCCGTGAAGACGGGGGTGCCTGCAAGGCGTTGGGCAAGCTGGCCCCTGAGCATGCGCCCGAGGTCAGCGTCCTCGTGACGGTAGCTGATGAAAACTCCAGGCGTCGAGGGCTTGGAGTCCGGAGTCCGCCGCAGCCATGACCGCACTTGTCGGAGGGTCTTTTCGGGTTTCGTCTGCGCGCCCGGGGCGGCCATCTCATACCCGGGCGACGTTCTCGCGGACTCTTCGACGGAGGCAGCGCCTGCGGACGGCTGCTCCAGGGAAAGATCTTCGTCCTGGAAGCTAGTCCAGTCGACGTCAAAGCCGACGGCGAGCGCGTCCGCTTCGATCCACGCCACAGTCGCGTCTGCGCTTAGATGGTCTACAGGGTCGTACAGGGTGACAGCGTCGCCTTCGTGTAGAGCGAGCAGCTGCTCAGCAGACACTCCGCCGATGACGCGGCCTTTGTCGTCGCGCTCGTTGTAGTCGACCTCAACGCCGGTCATCGTCACCTCCACGTCGCGTCTGCTGGCTCACAGGGTTAGTCTGCGCCGGCCGGAACACGTCTATGAACGCTTGAACACGCTCCTCTAGTACGGCAGCCGCCAATCGCTATCTGACCAGGGCGTAGTTGCGTGCCAGGCGTGCGCGTTGGTGGAACCAGCGTGATCGTGCCTGGTGGCGGCGTCGCCATTCGAGCCAGCGGGCGGCGTGGCCTGGCGGTTCCGGGCGGCTGAGGGCGGCGGCGAGCAGGCGCCTGATCTCGCGGACGGTGAGCGGGATCAGCCCTGGGTCCGCAGGCGGCTGGTCGGCCGGCGTGGCGGCCGGCTCCGCCTGGCTGTCCGTGCGGTCCCTGAGCAGGGCGGCGGTGACAGCGCAGATCGCGAGGGCGGCCATGACCAGCACGGTGTGCCGGCGGATCGCGGTGTAGAGCCGGGCCTGGCACTGGTCCAGGCCAAAGCAGCCCTTTCCGAACTCGAAGCTCTCCTCCGCCGGCCAGCGAAGCCCCGCTGCCCTGATCAGCCGCGACTTCGGCGCTGGCTGCCCTTCCGGGACGAAGCAGTAGTGAAAGGCGAGCTCGCCGGTCTTCAGGTGCCGGCGGACCAGCAGGCTGTGCTGCGGGGAGGCGGCGCCGAGCCAGGCCCAGGCGTACCACCGCTCGCCCTTCGATCCCTTCCCGGCCGATCCCATCTCCCAGGCCTTCTTGTTCTTCGGCAGTTTCCTCACCGCGTCCGCGCAGGTCATGGTGATCCCCGCGGCGAGCGCGACCGTGAAGGAGGACGCGACGCGCAGCACGTAGGCCTGGCCGCGGCCCTCCAGGAACTCCCGCAGCTGGGTGCAGCTGCCGTAGACCTCGTCGCCGCAGACGAAGTCGAAGAGCAGCCCGTCGGCGTAGGCGTCGTCGAGGACGTCGATGGCGAGCTGGCCCTTCGTGCGGAACCGCAGGTCCAGCGGCAGGCCGGCGGCCAGGGACTTCACCGGGTCCATGATGTCCTCGGCCGGGATCCACTGGCGGGCCCCGCACAGGGCGTGGCCGGTCTTCTCCCGCACGTAGGACAGGTGCACCGTGTTGATCCCGTTCGCGACGCGGCCCGCGCAGCCCATGTACTGCCGCTTCACGCCGGAGGTCGCGGTCCCCTGCTTTTCCTGACCCGTCTCGTCGAGCGCTCCTACCGCCAGCCGCCGGCGCCGCGAGCGGCGGGCCGCGGCGTCCAGGCCGGCAGCCGCGTGCTTCCGCACCTGGCTCATCGCTGCGTCCTCGTCCCACGAGGCGCGGTTCAGCAGCCGCTGCGACCGGTCCGGCGACCGGTCGCCCGCCTGCTCCGCGACCGACCAGCCGTTCGCCGAGGCCACGTCGCTGACCAGCGCGTTCAGGTACTTCCCGGCCTGCTGCCACGTCTGCGTCCGAGCGAAGCACGACCGGACCAGCCCCATCAGGGCAGACCTCTCCCGCAAAGCGCGGCCAGCGCCTATCCTGGCAGCAGCAGCCGCCTTAGATGAATTTGTCCTCACAAACAACATGATTCCGGGGCGGCTGCACCCATCTCACGGGAATCTCCCGACCCGCCCGTCCCCGCAGCTCAGGACCCAATTGGCGGCTGCCGTACTAGTACTACAGCAGTAGTTCGTTATGGATTGCCTGCCTTCGTCGGTAGTGACTTGTTCTGGCCTGGTGCTGGTGACGTCTTCGCCAGGCGGACCAGGCCCAGGCGGTCGCGCGGCCCGGAACGGCTGTGATCAGGTGTGCCAGTAGACGGCGGACCTCCGCGAGCGTGACCGGGATGAGGCCGCTGCCAGGGCTTTTGGGGCGTTCGCCGCCGTGACGGCGAGGTAGGCGTGCGCGAGGACGGCCAGGGTGGCGTGGCGGTACCAGGCGTCGTAGCGGCGGACCTGGTAGTGGTCGAGGCCGGCCTCGTTCTTGGCCGTCTGGAAGCACTCCTCGACGGCCCAGCGGGCCCCGGCGACGCGGATCAGCTCCTCGTCCTCGGTCCCGGCCGGGGCCGCGCACAGGTAGTAGGCCAGTTCCAGCTCGCCCTTGGCGTTCGGGGTCAGCGAGCGGCGGACCAGCAGGAACCGGGCCCAGCCGGGCGGCTCGGTGCCGTCTTCGGGCAGGGTGGCGGCCGCCCAGTCGTAGACCCGGGGTCCTTTGGACCCGTTGCCGCAGCTGCGGCGCTTCCATGCCTGGTCCGGGGCGTGCGCGGTCAGCACGTCGGCGCGGGACCTCCCGGCGTCGCCGGCCACGGCCTGGCTCTTCGGGACGGCGACGACGTAGCCCGCACGGCGCTGCTCCAGCCAGCCCCGGAAGCCGCCGTCCTTGCCGTAGGCCTCGTCCGCGGTCACCCAGGCAGCCGGGACGCCGGCGTCCAGCGCCCGTTCCAGCATCACCCGGGCGAGCTCGGGCTTCGACGCGAACTGCACGTCGTCCGGGACGCCCGCCTCGCGGCAGCGGTCCCGGTCGTCCGTCCACGACTTCGGCAGGTACAGCTCCCGGTCGACCAGGGCGCGGCCCTTCGGCGAGGCGTAGGCCAGGAAGACGCCCAGCTGGCAGTTCTCCACCCGCCCAGCGGTGCCCGAGTACTGCCGCTGCACCCCGGCCGACCTGGCGCCCTTCTTGACGAACCCGGTCTCGTCCACGATCAGCACCCCGCTAGCGTCGCCCAGGTGGCGCGCCACGTAGCCGCGCACGTCGTCGCGGACCCCGTCGTCGTCCCAGGACGCCCGGTTCAGCAGCCGCTGCATCCTGTCCGGCGTCTTGTTCCCGGCCGCCTCGGCCAGCGTCCAGCTGTTCTTCACCGCCAGCGGCGCGAGCAGCCCGCGCACGTACGCCCGCGCCTGCAGCCGCGGCTCAACCCGCGGAAACCGGTCTGCCACCAGCGCGAACAGGTCATCAAGCCCCGCGACCCACATCGCCAGATCATCGTCGTCCAGCACACGCAAACACTATCACGGGCAAAATATAACGAACTACTGCTGTAGTACTAGGAACGTATCAACGCGCTCAGGGTCGGCTTCAGTCCCCAAAACCACCCTGACATGGCACGGCAGCCGCCTGTCCGGGATCAGCTTGCAGTTGATGGCGAGGAGCTGGGCGGCTGTTGTGACCGCGATCATAGGATTCGGGATCGGACTGACTGCTGCGATGTCCCTGATCAGATCGTTCTCGCTCTTGGACGGGTCATAACCGGCATAAACCGAAAGCGAGTAGCCGAGCTTCGTCTTCCTCTTCTTCAGCTCATTGGCCCGCTTTGCCTGCCCAATCATGTCCTTCAGTCGCCCTGGGGCGTGCGGGTCACCTCCGCGTACCACCAGTGCGTCACCCGGGATGCCGACCATAGTGCTCAAGTGTAGCCTGCGGTAGAGGTCGGCGGAGGCCTTTGCAGGATGTATTAAAAGAAAAATGTAGCTATACACATAATACGTGCCGCATCAACAATCGACTCGAATCAGCGGCCGGATTCGACTACGTATTGATTACCTTTGACGCATCTTCCAAGGAACTAGCCTAAAGCGTGCGATCCTTGACCCTGTCTTGAGAATTATTACTAGTCATTCAATTCTCTCAAATCAGGTAACCGCCGATAAAGGTAGAGACTTTCGGGGCGCACAGGCGGATATCGCGTGCCAGATCTTGGTCGGCCATACCGTCTACGACCGGATCACAGTCACAGTTAGCGACAACTATGTGCCTACCAGTACCAGGCACAGCCGACGACCCATGCCGGGATTTGCTGCTAATGGAGGGTCTGGATGCTTATTCGGTGGCTGCCCGTGCCCGGTCCAGGACGCCAGCAGTGGCGCCGACGTACATGTCCAGCGTGATCCGATAGTTGGCATGCCCGGCCATCCGGGACACGTCAGTAGGGTCAAGTTTCCAGGTGAACAGCGCGGTGGTGCAGAACACGTGCCGGAGGCTGTGCCAGGTCCACGCGCCGATACCGTCGGCGCCGCGCCACCCGGCCTTGAGGTAAGCGAGTTGCAGGATCCTACGGTTAAAGTTCGACGACCGCCAGTATCCGCCTCTGCGGCCGGGGAAGATCAGACCGAGCGGGTTACTCCCGGCCTCCTGTTCGGCGCGGGCCTCTTCAATGCGGGCCGTGAGCCGCGCAGCCAGCAGGTAGCCGCCGGGCGTGCGCCGGGGATAGATCGTCCGGCGGAACTTCCGGTTCTTCGGCGCCTCGAGGTACAGCTGCCCGCCAACCTCGACGACCTTGCGATCAACGGTGATAACGCGGGCGGCAGGACTGACTTGCGCGATGGTGAGGGCGGCAATCTCACCCCAGCGCAGCCCGCTGTAGGCGGCGAGATTGGCCATCAGTTCGTCACGCTCCCCGAGAGCCCGCTCGGCCAGGGCCTGGCCGAGGTTGGCGATGTCATCATGAGCTGGGATCTCGGCCGGGTCGACCCACAGGGAGGACTCGCCCGCGACGCTCACGGTTGGAGCGGGCAACGGGCGGTCCCCGGCCTGCCAGTGAATCTTCGCCAGGCGGGGGTTGGTGAGGTACCCGGCGTCGATCCCGGCCGTGACGAGCGCGGAGACCATCCGGTGGACCCGGTCGCCTTCCCCGGCCGTTGGCGCAGCGTTGACGATCTTCTGGGTGTGCTCGGACTTGATGTCCTGGCAGGTGACCGCGCCAATGAACGGGACGGCGAACCGCTCGCACAACCGCCGTTGGGTGTCGGCGTGCTTACGCGACCAGCGATCGCGGACCGGCAGGCGATCGGGGTCAAGGTAGTGCGCGATGAGGTCGGCGCCGGGCCGCCGCATATTCGGGGCGTCGGCCTGCAGTCTCTCTACGACCTTCTCGAGCTTCGGGGCCAGCTTCTCCTGGGTCGCTGCCTCACACTGATGCCGCTCCCCAGCCTCGTACCAGACCGCCCGCCACCGTCCGCTGTCGGACCGGGCCGGGTAGACGGTGATCCCGCACTCTAGCTCGATGACCTCGCCGGCGCCACGGACAGAGTTTCGTCCCGCGCCAACCGCGAGGACCCCTGGGCGGACAGGGCCGGTGGCCTTCTTCCCGCGGGTGCTGAGTCGCGCGGCACCACTACGGCCCGACTGTGGGAACTCTGTGGGGAGCTCCGCCTGGCCGACGACCCGTCCGACATTCCTGCGGACAAGTTGTGGGGAATCTGTGGGGATCTTCGCCGGATTGGGCGCTTCCTTCATCATTAGAGACACTCTCTTCCAGCCATATGTGCAGGTGAGAGAGCTGACGAGGCGAAATTGAAAGGTGGTCAGGGGCGGGGTCGAACCGCCGACCTTCCGCTTTTCAGGCGGACGCTCGTACCAACTGAGCTACCTGACCTTGGCGATGTGGCGCAAGGCTC
>Ga0335075_10006007_pt1 | contig 18758 bp, 24 predicted proteins | sample Lox_Sample_24_FD_206723 | JGI IMG/M metagenome (GOLD analysis project Ga0335075, IMG submission 206723) | Soil microbial communities from Loxahatchee National Wildlife Refuge, Florida, United States - Lox_Sample_2.4 | ecosystem: Environmental > Terrestrial > Soil > Wetlands | place: USA... | reverse complement strand
GACCAACGCGAATTCTTGTGATGCACTTCGAACATCATGATGGCTGTAAGAGACTAGAGACATGTCAGCATGGCTCTGCTATATAGGAAACAGTCTACCAATGGTCGCGCGCACGTACAAGCCAACCGGGCATGTCCTCGAGCACCGCGGCAGGTATGCCTGACAGGTTCATAGATAGATCATGAACTGCGTTCCGGACATTCAACACAGCATTTCGCGGTATTGTAAAGATTATCTCATCTTCCTCAAAGTTACCAGTAGCGGCTGTGCAATTATCAGCAAATATCCATTCTGGCTTTGTTGAGGAAGCGGCAGATTGCAGAACTCACTAATTCCTCGCCCTCGACCTCGGCCTCTTAAATCCGTCAATGAGCACTTCTTGCTGATTTGGAAGCCATTCTCATGCAGCCAAGCAAGGAATGTATTCGTATTTGACTGGAAATCATCTTCAGCCATAATATCGAAAAAGGGACTTTTTAGGAGCTGGAGAGTTCGGGACTTTGAATAATCTTGTGGAGGTTTAGAGGGCGCACTAGGTCATGCAGCCGTCTGAAGCGACCACTCTGACTAGCCTGAGGTATTGACGCCACTATGAATTTTCGACGACCTATGGGAGATCAGGCAGGTTTTCTTTGAGAACAAATTCATGTATTGAGATTTACAGAAATCAAGATTGTTGTGGATGTCTTCAGTAAGCGAACTATGCTGAGGCAGCATAGACCAACATCATATGACTTTCCAACTTAAATTATCCAAGTCAGCTTAGGGCCAAAAGTTACAACACCTGATATCTCAGTGATGGAGATTTTCACAACAGGAAAGGAATGGATAGTATAAGGACTCAGAGTTGGCCCAGCGCCATACTTTCTTAATTTGAATTTTGTAACGTGTCTCACTTGAAGGACCAATATTATCATTTCTTGACTCTTATCGATAAAGCACCCCGCCCTCCCCACGTCAGCTTAGACGCTTCTTTGTGCCCACTTCTGATCTTGATTTCTTGTTCGAGAAATCGGCGCCTCCTATAGATATTGAGATGATAGCTCTTGGGTTGGAAGGCAGTGCCAACAAACTTGGGATCGGGGTAATAGACCATCCTTCTTCACTCAAACCGGCTCGAATCCTAAGCAACATACGCCATACCTTTGTATCACCACCTGGAGAAGGCTTCCTCCCTAAAGACACAGCCAAGCACCACCGCTCATGGATCGTCACTATCATCAAGCAAGCCCTCGCCGAAGCTGGCGTTCGCCTTGCTGATATTGACTGCATATGCTACACCAAAGGTCCTGGGATGGGAGCGCCTCTCCAAAGCGTTGCCATCACCGCTCGTATGCTCAGCCTCCTTTGGGGAAAGCCACTAGTAGGTGTAAACCACTGTGTAGGACATATTGAGATGGGGCGCGAGATCACAGGAGCCCAGAATCCTGTTGTTTTATATGTCAGCGGAGGGAATACCCAGGTTATAGCATACGCCGAGCAACGGTACCGCATTTTTGGTGAAGCGCTGGATATTGCTGTTGGTAATTGTCTAGATCGATTTGCTCGAACTTTGCATATCAGCAATGATCCGGCACCAGGCTACAATATTGAGCAGCTGGCGAAGAAGGGAAAGATACTGCTTGACCTGCCGTACGCGGTCAAAGGAATGGACTGTTCCTTTTCAGGGATCCTTGCTTCTATTGATATCCTTGCTGCGGAGTTGAAAGCGAATCCGGAGAAGAGGGACGAAATCACAGGAGAATTAATCACGCCGGCTGATTTGTGCTTCAGTCTACAAGAAACTGTGTTTGCCATGCTTGTGGAGATAACAGAGAGAGCTATGGCGCATGTTGGGAGCAATCAAGTCTTGATAGTTGGAGGCGTAGGGAGTAACGAGCGCCTACAAGAAATGATGGGCTTGATGGCTAGGGATAGAGGCGGCAGCGTCTTTGCGACTGATGAGCGGTTTTGTATCGACAATGGCATCATGATTGCACATGCTGGACTCCTTGCATATGAGACAGGTTTCAAGACTCCATTGGAAGAGAGCACCTGTACCCAACGATTCAGGACGGACGAGGTACATATCAAATGGAGAGATTAAATCATTGCCTTGAACATGAAGTCCTGCGCAAACAATTACATCTGAAACCCGTCCTCGGAATCATCGTCCTCTTCGAGGATAATTTGCGATAGCAGACCTTGCCCTTCCTTCCGTTTGCCTCGATCCTTCTCAATGTACTCTGAATAGTCCTTGGACGTCTCCTCTACCCTGGCCCTTGCTTGATTACTTCGAATCGGCGTCGAGGCCTGCCATGCATCCTCAAGACGCTTCTTCTCCCGTGCTGCACGCACAGAAGCTGCTGTGCGACCTGACTGTTCAGGTGAGGCATGTAGATTCAGGGCCTTCGTCAACATACTTGAAGAGAAGTGGAGAAGGGAGCCTGTGAGAAGTCCAATGAGTGCCGCCACGCCTAGGTATATATACAGTGTCTATGGGAAATCAGCAGATTATTTAATGGAGGTATCCAAAAAGAAAATAAATGGCTTTGTTCAGGACCCTCCTCATCCCGAGGTTGTCCCAAGCTATACAAGTTTGCTGAACACATATAAACGTGACTTAATATTTAGGTAGAAAACATACTTCGAATTTGCTGAAAAAGTAGATTGGGATGAGAAAGCCATGCGCAATATAGGTTGCGAGATGAGTTACAGGGGCCAAGATAACCAGCAAGAAGCCGAGAATGGCGTTCAATGAGCCCCAGATGAAGTAGAAGATCGTTCCCAGGCAGAGGATGACGTAGTAGAAGATGCTACGAATGACTGACGACCATGACATATCCACGGGTTACAAGTTGCAGAAGAGATCATCATAGCATCCCTGGTGGACAAAGAGACATTTATCGAAATTTCGTCGCATGCAGGACGTCTTGTGGCGAGGGGGATTAGAGATGGAGGCTGAAGCGGAGCGGCCATACTATACGCCGACGTCAGTCTAAACGACGGTGATAAACCAAAGTGGCAATGATAAACGTGGTCAGGTAGTTGGGGGGCTACATTTGGGGAAGTTCTACGTTCTACATCTCAATGAGAATCCTCCCTACTCTGTATTATCCTTTATTCTTTATTCCTCCCAACGGGCTCTGCACTGCACTTTCAACCAGTCGGCTGGCTGTCGATGGGCACGCTTAGCTTTACTCACTAGTTCTTCCCGGGCTTCGTCTGCATATTTGTAGGCACTGCGCATCTTACCCAATTCAGTCCTTCGAAAGACATCTCCTCACGTCCAGGCATACCATACCATGCAGTGACCTAGCCTGACAGTCACCAATCATCATGGGGAATAACCCTTCAGCCAATGCGAAGCCTGCCACGGCTTCCCCTGCAAGCTCGACACATGGCTCTTCTGCGCCGTCCGCTGTTCGTCGAGAGCCCAAGCTACGTGACAGCATTCAAGCCCAGAGAGTAGCCGCTCCTCCAGAACCTTCTATGGCGCAGGCCCGCGGAACAAACGTCACACATGGAGCTCGAAAGCCAAATTCTCAGTCGCCGGCGAACGCACAACCACTACCCGCAACCCACCATAGCACCTCTTCGCCAACAACACAGGAGCGAACAAGTGGGCAGCAATCAAAGACAGCAGAACATAAGGTAGACGTCAGAGATCTACCAAGCCAGCCTGTCGCCGTTCCCATCCCTACAACGAATACTACAACAGAATCCGCAGTCGCGAAGTCACCATACTCATCCTCCATGGAGGCTAGTGTACCCCCGATTGACGCCATGTCATACCACCTCACAAGACCCCCGCGACTTCCTCTTCCGATCGAAGAAGAATTGCATACTCCAGGCTCCCCAATAATCGCCCCCGCCGATGCTGATGCACCTCTTCTCAATGTCGAGGCAATTGAAGATGAAATTCTTCCTCGTCGTTCTTCGGCGCTAAGCAGCACAACTGCAGAAGATGACGAGGATGCAGAGGAATTACATGTGGATAAGACGAGACCTGTGGTACCTACTGATTTTGAGTGGCGAGGAGGAGGAGAGAAGGTCTATGTGACTGGTACGATATTCCAATGGAGCCGGAAATCAAAACTCTATCCTGTGTAAGTGGTGTCCTAGGCTTGCAAAATCGTATCACGTGGAGCCAATTCACCTACTACCTGAGCAGTTTCTCTACGTCTATCACCACCCATTTCTGGTTCTAGTGAATATGTGATTCAAGCTGACTTAGTCTCCTTAGAGCGACCCAGCCCGGTGTGTTTAGGGCTACAATATTGGTTCGACCTGGAACACATCACATTCGCTTTATCGTCGATGGGAACATGACGATTTCTCCTAAACTGCCTACGACTGTTGATTTTGGTAACAATTTGGTCAACTATATTGAGGTCAGTGCCGATGATGTCCCTCCTGATGGCTCGCTTGCCACGGAATCCATGGGTACACCAGTTCCTGGGGAAAGAAAACAGTTAGAAAGTCAACCCGAAAAAGCTGCTTCCAAGGCCACAGAAGATGAGACTCCTGCTGCACCACCGCCAAAGACAAAGCCTGTGATCCCTGCAAAGCATTATACATCAAAGATCCCCCAGTACCTACTTGATCTTGATAAACCTGAGGATACCAGTGCTTACCAACAAGCCGCTCATGCCATTGAGAAGCTTCCTCAACAACCAAGTCTTCCAGGCTTTCTAGGTAAACCCATATTAAACGCTGCAACTCCCATGAAGGACGATAACAGTGTCCTCAATATGCCGAATCATACCGTACTGAACCACCTGGCTACTAGCAGTATCAAAAACAACATCCTTGCGGTGTCAGCTACCACAAGGTACAAGCGGAAGGTCAGTTGCATCAATTTGCCGTGTTTCGCCTTACACTGACCTAGTAACACAGTATGTGACCACCATCATGTACAAGCCGACTACGGACGACGACAACTAGAATCGGGTCTAATCTTGATCTCCTATCTGGTGGAGTATGGAGGATAGGTTTGGGATAAGGATTCTAGCTGGCTGTAATTGCAATTCTCTGCCTGGTAAATTTGAGTGTTCATAGAGCATTTTCACCATGTCACGAATAGGTTAGAACGATCAAGTTTCGATAGAATTCTATTAGCCTTTTATTGTGATCTTGCCTCCAGTCCTAAGCTATTATCAAACGTAGCCCATGAACCTGTCATGATCGACATATGTAATCACTATGAACGTCGCGCTAGCAAAGCCGATGCAAATTCCCCCAACGCTCCGTCTTTTGTAGCAAGTATCTAGTACCTCGTCACTCCGAGGAGTGATAATTGCCATATTAAGCCTTACCGGCGGTATACGTCACGCTCCCTACTAAGCGGATCCCGTTCACGAACTCTGTCCCGTTCGCGCTCCCTCGCGGGGCTCCGACTTCTGCTCCTCGTTCGGCCATTTCGTCCGCGATCATCATAATCTAACCTGTCCCTGTCGCGGTCGTGGCGGCGTTCATCTCTATCATCCCATCTCCGGCGATCGTCCCGGGAACGATCCTCCCTCCTGCCTGATTCCGGACCATAGCTGGGTATGTAAGTATCGACATCTCTTGGGCCACCAGGAACTCCACCGGCGCCCGCCCTACTCCTAGGTAAAGCACGGTCACGGTCACGATCCCTGAATTCTGGTCGTTCAGATCTTGATCCATCATAAGAACCGCCCCAATTTGCAGGGTTAGTTGTAGGCGGTGGTCGAGGTGGAAGCCTGGTATCAGGTCTTCCATCCCGCTGCCAAGCGGGCCTTCGTTCTTGCCCAGGAGGTGGTGGTGGTGGACCGTCAGGCCTATAGCTGCCATATGGTAAATTCGGATGTCGGTGACCATTATGATGAGCTCTGTTCACCCCACTATAATTATCACCAAATCCAGAGTTCCCACCGCCACCATCACCGGCCCATCCACCGGTCGGTCCCATTCCAACGGTACCACCTTTTGGCGCGGGTGGAGGTGCTGCCTTCTGTCCACGGAACTTCCGCCGGTCCAATTCATGAGACTCCTCAAAGCTGGGGAGGCTGCCGGGCTGTGCCGGCAGTGGCTCATTGCGAAAATATGGATGTTTTAATGCGTCGATAGCATTAATTCTTTTCCGCCAATCAAGACGTAGAAGCTCATTTAGGAGCGATATGGCTCCTGAGCCATATCTAAGGAAAGGTTAGAAGTGAGATAAGAGACGGCGGAGCTAGACATACTCTCTAAAGCGTTGTGATAAAGTCGGTGGTCGAGGTCGAGGATTCAACCCTTCCGCACCTGGCAGTGACCGCCAGCCAGGCATGTTCTCCTCTGTTGGAGTCCCCACCAAGTCGAAGATAATCTCTAGCTGCCTAACATCACTATCACCTGACAGAATCGGTTTACCCACGAGCATCTCGCCAAAGACACAACTAACATAATTAGTCACTCTTGCTATCCAGCATGCTGAGGCAGAAACATACCCCACACCCCATAAATCTATCGCAGTAGTATATTTCCGAAGGTGCATCAATAATTCCGGAGGGCGATACCATCGTGTTACGACCAGGGTGGTGTAATCTCTGCGCGCTTCACCACCTCCACCGCCAGCCTGTGGGACAGGTTCGTCGTAGTGTCTTGCAAGACCAAAATCTGCAATCTGCAAAATACCCTTGTTGTTGATCAGGAGATTCGCCGCCTTCATATCGCGGTGCAGAATGTGGTTATCATGTAAATATCTCGTACCTTCCAGCAGCTGAAGCATATAGCATTTAATTTGTGGCTCGGTAAATTGAACACTGGGATTCTCGAGTAGGCCTGAAAGATCATGGTCCATGTAAGGAGTGACCATGTACATTATCGCACGTTTTCGTTTATCACCTGGTCCATTGCTAATGAGTTGCACGAAGTAATTGGGTCGCTTTGGGAAACCTACTGCCTTTTTGAGCGTGTTCCACAGCCATTTCCTCTAGCTTTAGAATGTTTTCATGAGATAGCAGCTTTAGTAGTTTGATCTCGCGCAACGCCGTTATGGGAAACTGTATTAAGAATCAGCCCAGTCCATGGCCTTAAGAAATACCGAAACAGACCCCATCCTTCTCGTTGTGCATCAGGATCTTCTTCAAGGCGACGATAGCTCCGGTTTTGCGGGACTTTGCTCGATGTACCTCACTGTAGTACCATGCGATTAGCAGGATGAATCACGGTTGGAGGCTATACGTGCCCAAAAGTGCCTTCTCCAAGCTTTCCTAGAATCTCGTAGTCCGCAATTCTCGAGCATCCGCGAAATTGTTTGGCGATACGTTGAGCTTGAGCCGGCTTTACATCATTTGGACGTGGGGACACGCCATTGCTCTGCGGACTTGTCGCCATGATAGGCGTGGTCGGACAGATTGATACGAGCGCAGACTTTTGCGAATCTTCAAATCCGAGGGTCTGAACAATGCGATGTGCTGTTTCTATCGATTCATAAATTCGCGAGAGGGGATTCAATCAGTTGGAACTGGACTAGAAGATAGAACTGAGATTGAGGCAACCTGCAGAGCCCATCCATATAGAGGTGGCGCGGTTGGATGGTTTCTGCGCATGGTACATCGTTTTCGCAAACGCTTCTTATTGAAGCTAGTAGTCAATAGTCGTCAGCAATATGAATTGCATTCCGCTAGAATAATTGTGAGTAGTCTCGAAGGCTTCGTGATAGATCGATACTGGCCCACAGCTGCACGTTAATCCTTGCGGCTCCGTGATTGCCGCTTTAATGAGCCTCATCCGCAGCCAATCACGTCGATGTACATATATATATACGAAGTACTTCGCAGAATTGTCGACCCTCATCACCAACCGCCAACCGCCATACAATTTGCTGCTCCGGGATCAATCCTCCTGCAGAAAGTAAGTGTTCACCCTCGAAAATAATGCACGATCTGGCTGACTGTATCATGAAGCACAATGGCAGGCCCGCCTCACCCGGTAAAAATCCATCCCGCCCGACCTCTTTATCGCTTCGCTGCGACAGGTCTCGGTGCAAGCATGTGGTTCTTCGTACGTCTGCCAAATTAAGTGACAAGACTCTAGCTGATCATCTTGCAGTTGATGTATCGTGCGAAGAAAGATGGTGGGTTGTCCGAAACAACACAATGCGCCACTAACACTATCTATTAGGGCCTGCGTTATTAGGCTGGCGGCACCCGTGGGAGGGTCATTGAGGAGGTTTGACCGCCAGGGGAATGGATTGATCATCGGTACTATCGAATAAAGACGCATTGGTTGAAGAACGCGATTTGCTTTTATGAGATGCACAACGATGGACTTTTAGCGCAGGAGGCATATCTTTGCTGAGAGGCAATACTTATGGCTATCAGACTGCGTGTGTATATCAATGGAAAGATCCTCGGCCCCCGAAAAGTCTTGAAGTCTATTATTGGAAGTGTGAATTATCTACAACGTGGAATTGCTGGGTTTCATGGTCGTGGTTTCTCGAATAGATAATGTGCAACTCCCCAGGTATCACCGCCTTCATATGCAAAAAGCTCCGCACATGCCATATAGAAGATCTGCCATCGATAGAACCACGTGGCCGTATTCTTCTTGCCATATGTCTCCTCCAAATGGGGCCAGATTTCCTTCTTGCCTGCTGTCATTTTGGCAAGCCAATCCTGCCTTCCAGTTAGCATGATCTATAATTGGAAGGGGGGACTGAAGCTTACTTCACATGTTTTCGCATAGTTTATACCAGAAACCCACCATTGTTGTTGAAGTTTCAGGTCCCTTTGGAAGTAAAGTAAGAGATCCGTGCTAGGCATAGTGCCTCCAGAAAAGAAATAGGTGCTCATCCAGCCCTCCTCGAAATCATACGGTGTGTCCTTATGAGCGAAGATATGCACGAAAAGCTTTCCCGCAGGCTTCAGAGCACTTGCAACTTTTGCCATGAGAAGTTCATAATTTTTCATATGTTCAAACAACTACAGGGTTATTGTTAGGAGAAACTTGCTATTTGAATTGGTGTGGTCGTACCTCAATGGACACAACCCGGTCGAATGCTTCCCTTTCAAACTCATAATCGACCACGTTGCCAGTGATCACTATAACATTTTTCAGACCTTTTTCTTTGGCTTTGGTGTCAATGTATAGCTTTTGTGTCCTTGAGTTGGAGAAAGCGGTAATCTTGGAGTTTGGTAGAATCTCAGCAAAGTATAATACTCCAGATCCCCATCCACACCTAGTAATCAGTTGAGTATTTGGTGACATTATTTAAAAGTTTCTATAGAATCATACCCGAGATCTAGAATACTCATACCGTCCTTTAGCTCTGCCTTAATCACGTATGTCTCCAGCATGGCGATTTCTGCCTGGGCTAAAGTTTCTCCGCCTTTGGGATACAAGCAGCATGAGTACTTCATTCGGGGTCCCAAGCAAGCTGCCAGAACTCCTGTCCCAACCTCGTAATGCTGCTCATTGGCAGCAGCTGTCTCAATGGCAATTGGTTGGGTCCGGAGTAGGGAAACGTACTCCATCTTGCGCCTATAGGCCTCTTCAAGGGAAGTTGACTTAATCATTGCTATGCGGTCTCTTAACAGACGTCTGATTCCAAGGCGAATGACAGCATGAGGCAGATACCCGCCATCGAGAATCCAGTCTGATATCCAGCGTTAGCATTGTACTTATGACGTGTGATGGTGGCAGTTCTACCGTAATTCATTTTAAAGAAAATGTGCCTTAAATCTTAGTCTCGCCCTCATATGAAAAGAATTAGTACGAAGCTGAATGAGGAATTGCTTCCCTGAAATAAACTGACCCTCTCTACGAACATTCACGGCGTGCCAATGCGCTATGGTTATGTAGCGTGCGGACAATGAATGGTCTCAAACCATGTGTTTCGCTAGCCGTACACCAACAACAGATGGTTCTAAAACACCCAATTGGCAAAATATAGCGTTTTACTAAAATTTGGTACACTAGAAATGACTTTATAGTTATAAGTGATATAATCGCATTAAATTATGCTCTACTACTTTTTAGGCCTCCGTCTATCAAAAGTGTATTCATAAATAAATTCCACTGCAAATACAATCCACATGAACACCAAATGCTATTTCCGAGTCATTACTCTTAAATTATAGTACAGATACAGGTTTAGATGCGCATCTTTTCTTGTATGACCTTGTAGACTTTTCGACGCCTTGGCATTTTCCCTAGTCGTTCCTTGGCAGCGCCCAAAAACTTCGCAAGTCGAGGAAGAAAGTATTTCTCGGCGGACCATGCAAGACAGAAATAACCGCATCCAAGGACGAAAATGAAAATCCTAAAGCTAAGGGCCATATCTGTTAGCTGCATGAAACTTGCAAGCCAAACGGCGGGATCAAATAACATGTAGCAAGAGAATAGCAGAGTGGCCACGGTTGTTACCACGAAAGGCACTAGACGATCTTTGTTAGCAATATTCCTTCAATTCTGCAAGGATCACTGACAGTTTTGGGACAAAGCCTGCCGAAACGGCGGTCCAACACTAAGTACCACACCAGAGAAAATATACTCGAAGCATGACACCAAGAACAAGGTCGTGTTTTCCGAGTTCTCGATGTTAGACCTCGTTTTATCGAGGTGCGGCGGGATAAACCTATGAGTCTATTAGCTACATCCTTGTGATATATTGATAACTATGGCTAACCAGGGTTGCCTCCTCACTGCCTGGAACCCGACTGCCTGTATCAAGATACTGATTGCAATCTGACCAAGTAGGGGGGCCAAGACTTTCCGAGATACAAGATCTGCTGTAGGCCGTTTGCGGCATAGTATGGGGTAAGGCCCAGTCCAACCCACTATTGCACAGTAAGTAAAATTTCACGCACACCTGATGAAATTGAGACTTACTAAAAATAGCGATTGGAAGAATCAAGAGCAGATCTATAAAAAGAAACTGTAATGACTCAGCAAACGATTCACAGTATTTACTTAATGTGGCATACTTGGAAGTCCCCTAAGTTGGATGCAGAAGCATAAAGAAAGCTCACAGAGGTGAACTGTATTGCCGAGTAGAGACTCATATATTTGAAGCAGCTGAAACTTGTCACTAAAGCTGCTCGACCCTCTCTACATTTTGCGTCAGCTACATTTCGGAAATCCTCAGAGAGCAGTCATACCTTATCACTTCTGGTACACAGGTAATGTTGAAAACACGGCTGGTGAATGGAGCGGCTACCGAGGCCTCAGCCTCCGATAAAGAAATCCCAACATCGGCGGCTTTGAGGGCACCACAGTCATTTGCGCCATCCCCACAAAATCCACAGCAATAGTCAATACTCTGGAGTTTTTCTACCAGTTCATGCTTCTCATCAGGGGACATTCTGGCAAATACTTGACCACAAACTAGCACCTTTGGCATATTAGCAAGCTAAAATAAGTGGCTACTACTGTAGAGTGACTCACTCGTTGTAAGATATCTGCTGGCGCATAGTCGATGATCCAGCGAAAAATGTCACCACTCACAGCTAAAGAATAGTTTCGGAGATTTGATATATCGTAAGGCAGCGAAGCGTCACCTTCAACAGGCGGACGTAAAGGCTAGAGAGTCAGCTTTTGATTAGAAAGGATTTTATTAGGTCATACAGTAAGAGTCTGCTCGTCAAGTTGGTATATGTTATTGTCTATACTTTCCCAGCTCAATCTGGCCTTTGGATCTTGCGAATCACCTGCTCGAACATATAAGCGGCTAAAAGTCATCGGAAATCAGTGGCGGCAACAAACCTTCGATAAAATACGGCACAAAGCAATGGGCCATCTTGTCAATCAGGTGACATTCCCTTGCAACACTAATAGCGGTGAGAATGTTGTCGCCCGTACACATCACCTTACGAATTCCGGCGGCCTCTAATTCCTGCAAGACATCGGCTGTGGTTGGTTTCAGCTTGTTTTCAAAAATGATGAAGCCAATGAAATCCAGTTCAGATTCCGCCTCTATTCGTTTCATCTTCTGAACCTTCACCCAACTCAGCTTCGGAATGTGTTTAGTTGCGCAAGCAATAACTCGATATCCTCGATGTGTATAATATGCTAAGAGCTCTTCATAATCTCCTGGGACTATCAAATGTGAGCTTCTTGTTTGAACTGTAGGCCATCTTACTTACAACTCTCAGCTCGACAGATATCTTTCATGCACTCGGGTGCTCCTTTGACATATATATCACCTTCTTGAGAGCCGAAATTTCTCACTATTACGCTAGCCCTGCGAAGTTGTGACACGAACTCGAAGGATTTCAGGACACCAAGCTCTATGGGGGATTTCTTGTCAAGTGAGTTAGCTGAATAACAGAACTGAAATGGTGGATGCTTACATTTGCATTTGGAGCATTATCACTCTGATCTAAGTCATATTCCATGCCAGCCGGAGGTCTCGCAATTGATGGTGACAATCCATTACTCTCTTCGTCCTCCATGTCTCCTGCTCTTTGTTCGCCTTCCTCGAAGACCCACCCCGTGAAGTCAAACATTTTCAAATCCAGCGGATCTCCAACTAGCTCGCCGTCAACGACTCGCAGTGAATGACATGTTGCCATTGTATACAATACTGCTTTATGCGTTTCATAGCTGATAGTAGGGTCTCGTTCGTAAAAGGCTCCGGGGAGTAATGAAGGCACATCAATGAGTATTTCACTAAATCGATTGACTGGCTTCTGCGCCACACGAATACCAAGTACGTCGAGACCATCCTCCGTCAATGTTCCTGTTTTGTCGAAGCATACAATGTCCAACTTGCCTCCCACATTAACCCTCTGAGGACTTATGCAAAAGATCTGCTTCTTTCGTAGCCGCGTCAGGGCAAAGTTGGTACCAATGGACAAAGTAGCAGGCAATGCAGGAGGAACCACAATTGTGATAAGGTCCAACGCGCGAACAATAATTAAATGCCATGCCAACTTAAGGCGGACAAAATTGATGAACGATGCTATGAAGCCGAGCATCGCGATGCCACCCATGACGGAGATGTAGCGGAAGGAGTCCTTGTAAAACTTAAACCCAGAAGGCTTGGGGAAAAGCATAGATCGCACAAGAGCTCCCTTGGTCGTATTGAAACCAGTCCTTACGGCCATTGCCAGAGCAACAGCTTCATCATCCTTGTCATCCTGTGGCCGTCTTGCACGAATAATTTTGGTCCCAGCAAATAGAAAGTGCCTGGCAAGTTGAGGTGAAATGGATGTAGCTGCCGGATTAAGTATCTGCAAGGACTCATCGGTTGCTGGAACTTTTGATACGGGAACCGATTCACCTAGGAACTTTAACAATCATGTACTTTCAGTTTTGTGGAGCTCTTACCAGTTAACATGCTCTCATTAACGATACAATCTCCTGCAAGTAGAAGGCTATCGCAGGGGAATTGGGTCAAGGCAGGATCGGTCACTTCATACACATCCCCAGGAACTAGCTCGCTTGACGCAACATAACGCCCTACACAAAATTAGCTGTGCTTCTTATATAGCAAGAGCAGCGAGCCCACAGAAGCCGTTACGAAGGACCCTAACATCGCATTCAAACCTCGATATCTCCCTCAGTCGCTTCATAGTCTATTAAATCATCAGCACAGTCTCCAGAAATATGCCACATTATTTTACTTACAGAACGTGTCTCAATAAGGGTAGTGGTAATGCTAAACACAGAGATGAGGAAAATACACGCAGCGTAGTAATAATATTCGTCCACAGACCACAGGACCAGACTTGCAATCTGGAAGACGTAGAAAGGGTGAAACGCCTGCAACGGTCAGCGTCTGCCTGACGTAGTGGTGAGTATGTACTAACTTCATCAACAAGAAGCTGTGGAATCGACTTCTGCTCTATATCAATTAGATTTTTCCCAAATACGAGTTCTCGCATCTCTTTCTCCTCTCCATCTATTCCTGCCCGAATTGATTTCACATCTGTCCACATAGGATCTATCCAGCCATTACTCAGCACAAACCTATCGTTCAGTGGATGGAAGCAGAATCTGATATAGCGGTAATCGAGAATTCGAAGTTCAGACAGAATAGGGTCGTCGTCATCATCATCTTCTGTAATAGCATACTGCTTTTCAACGGATCCAAACACTGTAGAGAATGACCTCCCATATTCCTTGCACAAGACATCTAGTATCACGAATTCGCCCCATTGATTCTGAAGCTGTCAGCACAGCCTCTTTATTCCTTATTGGGAGACCTGTACTAACCTCAATAACCACCCAATCGCACTTGCTCAGAGGGGTAGGATTTCCAATCAAGCGCACTTTCCAGTGTGGAAGCCAACGCAATAAGAGGAAGGCAAGCCCGAATGTAAGCATACACATAATTGTATATAATGAGTGCCCTATCGTGCTGCTTCGAAAGCCAGCAATAACAATGGTTAGGTCTTCATTCACAATGTATATCTTCTGACTCCCTCTACTCCCTTGGCCAATCCTGCTCCCTTCAGTTCTCATGCTATTACTTCGAAGCAATCGATCACCCACAGAACCTCTGGAATAACCAGACGAGGTTCGTCTCAGAGACGCAAGTTCCCGGGCTTCCAAGTCGGCCGACAGCTCTTCAAACCGTTCATTATCGTCCTCGTCCTCGTCCAGTACAACCTCTTCATCCGGGAAGGGTCCAGTATCTTCTTCCTCATCGTCAGGATAGTATGTAAAGCTTGCGGTACTGTCTGCTCTATGACGACGGTGTGCAAAGGATGAGACACTCGTTGGGACACTGATGAAATAATTAGCAAACTATATAATTTGGCTTCCCTTGAAATGTCCTTGCTAACCTCTCCGATATTGGGCCCGCAAACACCTAAAATACGATTAGACTAATTGTGCAACCCAGCTATATAGTGACTTAAGTGCTTGTACCTCATCATGAGCCATCTCGACATCATCCAAAAAACTTGAGGTGCTCAAGTTCGAGTCACGTCGATACATCCTCCTATTAGAATGGCCATTGGCGGTAGCCCTAGAGCTACTTCGCCTTGGCCGATTGGCAGGTATGGACACAGAATGATCCATTCTGACAGGCCTCACGCCAAGGCAGTTGCAATCAAAGAGCGTCATAATAATTAAACGATCTTTATATGCGATATGCGATATCGATAAGAATCACGTGCGATTTTAGCGCATAGCGGGCTCCAAATTCAACAACTGAGAATTTCAACTCCAACAACCTTTTTTCACTTTCATAAATTCACCAAATAACTACAAGCCTCAATCCAACACTATCGACAGAGGCTTTTATTCTGTCTCCTCTCCCATCATACTTCCTCAGAATTACATTACCAATATTCCTCAAGATGTCTGAACCTATTCGCAACAAGAGACCCGACACCGTCCCAACGGCACCGTAAGTTCTAGAACCTGGTTCCCTGAACACATACCCGCAGTGACTGACGACCCATCCAGAACTCCTCAAAACACACCCGCTAACAATGCCCCCATTTCATCTCATGCCCAACAACCTGGTGTGTCGAGCATCAAAGAAGGTACTTCAGCTATATGTGCTTCCTTGGTAATCAGTAGAATACGAACTAATCTTACGTCTTGTAGAGGAGCCAGGATTCGCTGCTGCTGCCTCGATCTTCGCCCAAAATCCGAAACTTGTCCAAATGATTCAGGGTAAATTGGGTTCCCTTGTTGGCCGTTCCTCTGGATACGTTGAGTCCTTACCAGCTCCCGTCCGCCGTCGGGTGGCAGGCTTGAAGGGTGTTCAAAAAGAGCACTCCAAGCTAGAAGCGGAATTCCAGGAGGAAGTCCTACAGTTAGAGAAGAAATACTTCTCTAAATTCACTCCACTTTACGAGAAACGCGCGCAGATTGTCAACGGCGCAACCGAGCCAACTGAAGAGGAGATCAAAGCTGGTGAGGAAGATCAAGAAAAGGAAGACACGAAAGATGCGGCAGGAGAACCTGCAAAGCAGACAGAATCGTCCGAAGCCGTTGCTGGCATCCCTGAGTTTTGGCTTTCTGCAATGAAGAACCAAGTATCACTGGCAGAAATGATCACAGACCGGGATGAGGCAGCTCTCAAGCATTTGACTGACGTGAGAATGGAATACTTGGATAAGCCTGGCTTCAGACTCATCTTCGAATTTGTTGAAAATGAGTTCTTCACCAACAAGGTCATTACAAAGACCTACTTCTACCAAAATGAAAGCGGTTATGGTGGAGACTTCATTTACGACCATGCCGAAGGCGACAAGATCGACTGGAAGGCTGGCAAAGACTTAACTGTTCGAATTGAGAGCAAGAAGCAGAGAAATAAGAGTAAGATATCGAATGCTCACTTGTACGTTTATAGACTAGTAACAATTTTTCAGATACTAAGCAGACTCGCATTGTTAAGAAGACCGTTCCGACGGAGTCCTTTTTCAACTTCTTCTCTCCTCCTAAGGCCCCAAGTGCTGATGATACCGATGATGGTGGCAGCGATATTGAAGAGCGCCTCGAGCTTGACTATCAGTTGGGCGAGGACATTAAGGAGAAGCTCATCCCCCGTGCCATCGATTGGTTCACTGGCGAAGCCCTTCGATATGAAGAGCTTGATGATGAACTAGAAGAAGGTGACTTCGAGGATGAGGACGACGAGGAGGAGGATGACCTGAGTGAGGACCGCGATGACGACGAAGAGTCTGAGGAGGATGTAAGTCTAACCTCTGTTTCATACCCGCACACACGACTGACAAACTAGAAGGACGAGAATGCCAAACCTAAACAAGAGGCCGCAGAATGCAAGCAGAGTTAGATATGAGAGCCTCCGCATCTTTTGCACCAGTGTCTTTCTCGCGAATCAATACTTGGTCTTACAAAAGACAGATATGCATCTAGTACGAGCTACTGGATGATATCAGATTCCTCGGGTTTATTTTAGGTCGCGGCCTGCATACTTTTTTTTCCCTGCATACATGATAGTTTTCATTTCCTTCGTGACTCTAGACTATGCTAATTTGCTGCTGAGCTTTCCTCAATTTCTCAAAGTTGCGAAGAGCTGTTCATCATAATCAGAGTGCTGTTTGTAGAGCAAATAGACACTCTTGTCGGTTGTAGATGCGCGTTTTAAAAGTAAAATCTTGAAATAGATTGACTTCCGCATATCTGAGATTTAATGTGTGGCGTCTTACTGGACATGACCAAGCAGTGCTTAGTGGCTGATATCTTACTAATGCAACCGGTAAGGCTGAAGGGCCTGCGAGCCTTGTGCCCCGCCAAAATGACGCGACCACAGAAAAAAAGTTGATTTCAATAGAGTGACACCTACCTAGCTACTGACTCATCACCTTCCTGCCACAACACAGCAAATATGGCAACTCCTGCAAGAGATATTACTCCTTCTTCCGACAGACTCGAGCGGACTGTGTCACATAGTCTGAGCATCTCTCCTACGACAACATTCCATACCCCGCCTTCGAGTTTTGGTGGGGCACATCTCGAGAGAAGACCAACAGGCACACAGCCCCCGAAGCAGCTCAAACCCTTCGACACACAAGATATCAAAATTCTGCTCTTAGAAAATGTCAATCAGACCGGTAGAGATATTCTTGCAAGCCAAGGCTACCAAGTGGAGGCATTAAAGACATCCTTGCCGGAAGACCAGCTCATTGAAAAGATCCGGTAAAACCCTCTACCTAGGAGCTTATTGCGGATGCGTTACTAAATACAATCGCAGAGATATACATGTACTTGGGATAAGATCTAAGACTAAACTTACCGAGAAAGTTCTCCGCGAGGCAAAAAATCTCATCGTTGTCGGTTGCTTCTGTATCGGAACAAATCAAGTTGACCTCGATTATGCCGCAAGACATGGCATTGCTGTCTTTAACTCGCCATTCGCAAACTCTCGCAGCGTTGCAGAACTCGTTATTGGAGAGATTATATGCCTGGCCCGCCAATTGGGAGATCGCTCAAATGAAATGCATCGAGGCACCTGGAATAAAGTGAGCAATAAGTGTTGGGAGATCCGGGGAAAGACGCTTGGTAAGTACAGTGCTTGGCTTCTTAGCTCACCAAGGCTTAATATGCGGGTCAGGTATCATCGGATACGGCCACATTGGTTCCCAGCTCTCTGTTTTAGCGGAGTCAATGGGTATGTCAGTGATCTATTACGACGTAGTAAGCTTAATGGGAATGGGTACCGCGAAGCAAGTTCCTACGCTCGAGGCGTTGCTCAATGATGCCGACTTCGTGACTTGTCATGTTCCTGAGCTGCCGGAAACGAGGAATCTCATTGCTACTCCTCAGCTGGAGCAGATGAAAAACGGAAGCTATCTGATCAATGCGAGTCGTGGCAGTGTCATTGACATTCCAGCCTTGATCAACGCAATGCGTGTGGGTAAAATTGCAGGCGCAGCGTTAGACGTTTATCCCAGCGAACCACCTGCGAATGGTGATTATTTCACCAACAGTCTCAACCCTTGGGCTGAAGACCTGCGAAGCCTCAGGAATATTATCCTGACACCCCATATCGGGGGAAGTACTGAGGAAGCACAGCGAGCAATAGGAGTCGAAGGCAAGTATCATCCTTGACATCTCTCTTTGCACTGTCACTGACTACATGCCCTAGTAAGTGAAGCATTGATCAGATATGTCAATTCAGGCGTCACACTCGGATCCGTCAACCTTCCCGAGGTCAATCTTCGGTCATTAACTCTGGATGAATCAAATCATGCACGAGTAAGGAGTCAAACCTGCTCTTTATGTGAATACCTATAGCTAACTCGCTCGAGGTTATCTATATCCATCACAACGTCCCGGGTGTGCTCAAGAAAGGTAATTCCCAAGTAAAAAAAAAAAATTGTAGAAGATTTACTGAACAATTATAG
>Ga0335075_10006006_pt1 | contig 18759 bp, 15 predicted proteins | sample Lox_Sample_24_FD_206723 | JGI IMG/M metagenome (GOLD analysis project Ga0335075, IMG submission 206723) | Soil microbial communities from Loxahatchee National Wildlife Refuge, Florida, United States - Lox_Sample_2.4 | ecosystem: Environmental > Terrestrial > Soil > Wetlands | place: USA... | reverse complement strand
CCAATCCGCAACGAGCGCCGCGGTTTCGGGATAGCGCCCGAAAAATTCGTCGCGCACGTACTTTCCGTTGCGTGACTTGTACGTTTGATAATCGCCGTCGACCGTCTCGTTCATCAATTGCACGAGCCGCCCGGTTTTGTCTCGGGCGAGCAGCCTGTCCCAGCCGCTGCCCCAGATCACTTTGATGACGTTCCATCCCGCGCCGCGGAACACGCGCTCGAGCTCCTGGATGATCTTGCCGTTGCCGCGCACGGGCCCGTCGAGACGTTGCAAGTTGCAGTTGATCACCCAGATGAGGTTGTCGAGTTTCTCGCGTCCGGCGAGCGAGATCGCGCCGAGCGTCTCGGGTTCGTCCGTCTCACCGTCGCCGACGAACGCCCAGACCTTGCGGCCGGTCGTATCGCGCAGTCCGCGATCGTGAATGTAGTTCATGAAGTGCGCTTGGTAGATCGACATGATCGGCCCAAGGCCCATCGAGACCGTCGGAAATTGCCAAAACTCGGGCATCAACCACGGGTGGGGATACGACGAGACTCCTTTTCCGGCGACCTCTTGACGGAAATTCTCGAGCTGCTCTTCCGTGATGCGTCCTTCGAGAAATGCGCGCGCGTAAATTCCGGGCGAACTGTGTCCCTGAAAGTAGACGAGATCGCCGCCGAAATTCTCGGAGGGCGCGCGGAAAAAATGATTCTGTCCGACGTCGTACAGCGTTGCGGCCGATGCAAACGTCGCCACGTGACCGCCGAGTTCCGAACTTTCCTTGTTTGCGCGCACGACCATCGCCATGGCGTTCCAGCGCACGTAGTGTCGCAGGCGCGCTTCCAATTCCGGATCGCCGGGCATCGGGGGCTGCTTCTCGACCGGAATCGTGTTGACGTACGACGTCTCGAAGCCCAGTGACAGGCGCGAACCGCCGCGCTCCGCTTCTTCGACGAGTTCGGCGAGGAGATCGCGCGCGCGATCCGGCCCTTCGACGGCGACGACCGCGCGCATCGATTCGAGCCACTCTTTGGTCTCCTGCGGATCCGGATCGATTCTCAACATACGGTCCAATTCAGTTTCCGCGTGCGATTCCTTGCCGCTGGTATAGTCCTTTTATTGATCCGGATCGATCCAAATCGCCGTCGCAATCGCAGCGAGGAGGAGGCACCCGCCCAGCGCCGCGAGCGGCGAGAGCCGTTCCCCGAAGATCAGCAGCGCCAAGACGGCCGCGATGACCGGTTCGACGAGGGTCGAGAACGCGACCGCGCTCGGCGAGAACCAGCGCAGCGCGGCGTTCATGCCGGTGTGACCCAGAAGCTGCGAGACGACGGCCATTGCAACGATGCCGCCCCACGCGCCGTACGCGTGCACCGCGGGTGGGGCTTGATGCGCGACGGCCGCGGCAATGACGAGCGCAAGCGCCGCGACGCTGTACGTGTTCGTGACGATTTCACGCGTTGAACGGTGGGCGCGCACGTCGCGCACGAGCAAGAGATATCCGGCAAATGCGGCGCTGCCGGCGAGCGCGAGCGCTGCACCGAGCAGTTCGTGCCCGGGATGCGGCGGTGTGCTGCGGTTGCCGCTGGTAACCATCGCGAGCCCGGCGATCGCGGCGGCGAACGCCGGCGGAGCGAGCGGCGAAAAGCGCCGCCGCCGCACGGTTGCGTCGTAGAGCGTCGTCCACAGCGGCGACGTCGCGACCAGCAACGTGGAGACGGCGACACTCGTGTACTCGAGCGACGCGATCCAGGTTGCGAAGTGGATCGCAAGCGCACCGCCGGCGGTCCAGAGGATCGCGCGGTCGCGCGACGTCATCGTTGCGCGTGCTTGTGGGCGCAATGATGCTGCCGCGAGTAACACCAGGGCCGCGATACAAAGTCGCGCCGCCGCGACGGCGAGCGGCGGCGCGCCGGCTAGCGCGTAGCGTGCAAAAATGGCGGCGGCGCCCACGGCAAGTTGGGCGCCACCGAGGGTGAGGTACCGAAGCAGCGTTTAGCGCACCGGCTGTGGTGTCCGCCGCACGCCCGGAAGCGGCATGGGCGGCACGGGCGGCGCTTTATTGACGGTAATCGGGACCGAGGTCGTGCTGGGCGCCGGACTTGGCGCTGCGGTTGCCGGTGGTGCAGGCGTCGAACCCGAGCTGCCTGCGACCGCAGCGGCCGCCGCGCCCGCGGCTGCCGCGCCGGCGGCAATCCCGGTCGTCGCACCGCCGGCTGCACCGGCTCCTGCCGCAGCGCCGGTGCTCGCGCCGGTGGCGCCGGTGATTCCGAGGCTGCCGGCGTTCGCGGGTGCACCGAGTTCGCTGAACGGCGCGAAGGCCGATTGCGACACGGCCCCCACGCTGCCGACCAGCGCGCCCGCTGCCGAGGTGACGACGAGCGATTGGCCCGCCGCGAGCGTGAAGACCTGGCCGTTGACGAGCGTGACTTGGACCGGAAGGTTCGCCGACGAGAGCGCGTAGACGTTGACTTGTAGCCCGGCGGGTGCGCCGCCGACCGACTGGGCGGCAAAGATGTCGCCGACGGTTCCGCGGACGGCGATCTGGCCCGTCGAGGTCTGGAACTGATAGTCGGCTTGCGCGCCGGCGGGGTGATTCACGGTAAAGCGCATCTTGCCGACGACCACGAAGCGCGCGTGCGCGATGTCGGTTTGATTGAACGAGACCATGTGCACGTCGCTATTCGAGGCCATCTCGATCTGCGAGCTGTCCGGCAGCGTAATCGTCGCGAGGGAGTCGGGCCCCGTTTGCGCCCAGTCGTTGTCGTTGATCGTGGTGTTCGCCTTGACCGCGAGCGGGGTCGTCGGATTCTGCGCCGCGCCGTACGTGACGGTGCCCTTGAGGTTCTGCAGCGTCTTTTCACCGGCCGACGATGCGGCGAGCGGCGCAAGCGCAACGAGCGCTATAAGGAACGAGGCTGAAAGGCTCTTCATGAACGAGCTCCTCGAAAGGCGACGGGGCGTCCTGAAATCACCCGTTCGATTGGTTGCTTTTGCTCCCTTCAGTCGTTCGGCCCAAGCCGGCCGGATCGCCCGGCGCGACCTGGGGACCGGGCGACGGAGCGTCGTAGTTTGCCGATATTGCGGGAGCTCGCCATGCGGGCTGAGAGGGCGCTCAGCGCCGACCGCCATGACTGGTCCGGGTAATGCCGGCATAGGAGAGGAGAACCACATGAAGCGGTACGTCCAGGGGAGCGATCCGTCGATTCGCGTTCCGGTGCGTGAGATTGCTCTCACCGACGGCAGTGCGCACGTCGTCTACGACACGAGCGGTCCGTACACCGATCCTTCGTACGCGGCCGACCTGCGGAAGGGCTTGCCGAAGCTGCGCGCGCCGTGGATCGCGGCGCGTGGCCGCGGAGACGGCAACGTGACGCAGATGCATTACGCGCGTCGCGGCGAGATCACGCGCGAGATGGAGTTCATCGCGATTCGCGAAGGCGTCGAGCCGGCATTCGTGCGCGACGAGGTCGCGCGCGGCCGAGCGATCATTCCGAGCAACGTCAATCACCCCGAGAGCGAGCCGATGATCATCGGGCGCAATTTCCACGTCAAGATCAACGCCAACATCGGGAACTCGGCGGTGACCTCGACGATCGACGAAGAGGTCGAGAAGATGACGTGGGCGACGCGTTGGGGCGCCGACACGGTGATGGATCTCTCGACGGGCAAGAACATCCACGAAACGCGCGAGTGGATCATCCGCAATTCGCCGGTGCCGATCGGCACCGTACCGATCTACCAGGCGCTCGAGAAGATCGACGGCAAAGCCGAAGAGCTGACGTGGGAGATCTACCGGGACACGCTGATCGAACAGGCCGAACAAGGCGTCGACTACTTCACGATTCACGCCGGCGTGCTGCTGCGCTATATTCCGCTTACCGCAAATCGCGTCACGGGGATCGTTTCTCGTGGCGGATCGATCATGGCCAAGTGGTGCCTCGCGCATCACGAGGAGAGCTTCCTGTACACGCGCTTCGAAGAGATCTGCGAGATCATGAAAGCGTATGACGTCGCGTTCTCCCTCGGTGACGGATTGCGTCCGGGGTGCACCGCCGACGCCAACGACGCCGCGCAGTTTGCCGAACTGGAGACGCTCGGCGAGTTGACGCAGATCGCGTGGAAGCACGACGTGCAGGTGATGATCGAAGGACCCGGTCACGTGCCGATGCATTTGATCAAAGAGAACATGGACAAGCAGCTTGCGATCTGTCACGAAGCGCCGTTCTACACCTTGGGACCGCTAGTGACCGACATCGCGCCGGGTTACGACCACATCACGAGCGCGATCGGCGCCGCGATGATCGGCTGGTACGGAACGGCGATGCTCTGCTACGTCACCCCCAAAGAGCATCTCGGGCTGCCCGACAAACAAGACGTCAAAGACGGCGTCATCGCGTACAAGATCGCTGCGCATGCCGCGGATCTCGCGAAAGGCCATCCGCGCGCGCATCATTGGGACGATGTGCTCTCGAAAGCGCGCTTCGAGTTTCGCTGGGAAGATCAATTCAATCTCGCCCTCGATCCGGAGACCGCCCGCGAGTTCCACGACGAAACGCTGCCCGCGCCGGGTGCCAAGATCGCGCACTTCTGCTCCATGTGCGGCCCGCATTTCTGCTCGATGAAGATCACGCAGGAAGTGCGAGAGTTTGCCGAGCGCGGGATGGCCGAGAAAAGCAAGGAGTTCATCGAGAAGGGCGGCGAGGTATACGTGTCCGCGGGGTCTTAGTCGACCGCGACGGGACCATCATCGAGGACGTGCCGTATAACGGCGATCCGGCGCTGGTGCGCCCCGTGGCGGGCGCAAAAGAGGCGCTGGATCGCCTGCGCGGGGCGGGATTGCGCGTCGGTGTCTTGACGAATCAAAGCGGCGTCGGGCGCGGGATGATCACCGGCGAGCAAATGCTCGCGGTCAACGCGCGCGTCAACGAATTGCTGGGCCCGTTCGACGGCTGGTTCATCTGTCCGCATGCGCCCGACGAACCGTGCGATTGCCGCAAGCCCAAGCCCGGGCTGATTTTCGACGCCGCGAACCTATGGGGAATTGCGCCGTCGGAGATCGTCGTGATCGGCGATAAAGCAAGTGACGTCGAAGCCGCGCATAACGCCGGCGCGCAAGCGATCAAGATCGACGGCACTTGTGATATCGTAGCGGCCGTCATGCGGATACGTTGAGCTGCTGCTGCGCGGCGGTGAGCAACTCGCGGGCCGTCACGTCCCGTTCGTCGCGTTCCAGGAGACGGGATGCATAGAGGCGCGCGATCGTCCAGCGCTCGCTCGCCAGCGCGTCGCGCGCGATGACGAGCGCGGCTTCGCGCGCGATCGCCTCGAGACGCTGAAGACTCGGCTCGAACCAATCCCAACGCGCAGTTCGGGAGACGATGTCGTCGATATCGGCGCCGGCGATGCTATCGAGTCTCTCCACCTCGGCCGCATCCAACCGGTCGCGCATGCGAATCGACGAGAGGGTGCGCTCGGCATCCTCGAGGTCGACGCGCACTGAAGGGGCGAGCATATAGCCCCTACTCGTCGAGATGATCGCCTCGGTACCGAGGATCCGGCGAAGGCGCGAAATCGACGTACGAAGGGCACCCTGTCCCTCCGCCGACGAGGATTGCGGCCAAATCCAATCGGCGAAACGTTCCCGCGAGAGACCGGAACGGTGCAATCCGAGCGCCATCACCATCTCCAGTAACCGCTCGGGCAACGCCAGCGTCGCTCCGTCGCGAGCGACGCACTGCGAAAAGACCCTCACCTCGATCGCCGCTCTCGCTTGCGCGTACCGGCGCACGAACGCGGAGAGCATGCCGAGATCGTCTGCGCCGCGAGCGAATGCCGCGACCGCGTTTCGCAGCGGCTCCGAATCGATACCGGCTGCGATACGGACCGCTTCATCTACTGCCGAGTTGCGACGCTCGCCGTCGAGGAGAGCGGCGTAGGCGATGCGCGCGAGAATCCGGTGCTGCGGATATCGCAAAGCATCCGCCGTTTCGACACCCAGGCGCGCCAATCGCAGCGCATCCTCGCTCTCGGCGACCGATGCCGCGCCGATCAAGCATGCGTTGACGCGATTTTTATGGTTCTCCAGGCCGATCGGCTCGCCGGGGATTCCGCGCATGCAGGCTAAGACGAAGCGCGTCCCTTGATAGACGGAGGGTACGGCCGCAGCTTCGAGCCGCGCAACTGCATTCGCGTACGCGGCATCGTCGCCCCAGAACCAGTGGGAGAAGGCCGCCTCGCCCCAGACGAGCACGTCGCAGAGCGGAAGACCGGCGCGTGCGGCCGCCTCGATCCCGCTCGCGCGCGCGGCGGCTTCGGCAGCCCGGTCGCCGTGCTCGCGATGCCAATGGACGGCTACGTTGTGCTGGTACAGCGCGTTGGTTGCGTCGACCGCGAGCACGGGCGCAATCTCTCGCGCGACTGCGTCCATATCGACTCGGCGAGATCGCCATACGCTTAGCACCGCGCGCCATACGGCAAGAACAAGGCTGCCGAAAGGCCGCTCGTGTTCGCGCAGCGACCGTTCGAATTGCTCGAGGGCGGATTCTGCTTCGTCAAGGAGTCCGGAAACGCCGCAACCGTCGACATAGACGTTGAGAATCGCGGCACGCAGGCCGATCTCAGACCCCTCGTCGAGTTCGTGCCACAGGCGGCGTCCTTCATCGAGCCGCTTGAATATGCCGCGCGTATAGGTGCGCGCGTAGATCGAGGCGCTCCAAAGGTACGGAAACTCCGCCAGCGTCGCATCGTCGAGCAGTCCGATCACGCTCGAGAGGCGTGCCGACGGCGCGCTCACGACGTACCCTCCCGTCGCGGCGATCGCCGCGGCCGCCTCTCGTAGCTGTCCACATCGAGCAGAGAGCTCCGCCGCGCGTAATTCATCGCCCGCCCCAAGCGCGGCTCTCGCCGCCGGCTCGAGCACCGCGGCCGCGTCCCGGCGAGCGTGACGCAGCGCGAGTGTCCGTACGAGCGGATGGACCTCGAAGGTCTCGGTGGCGGGCCGGCGACTCACAAAGGGAAGCTGTTCCAAGACATCGAGTGCCGCGTCCTCGGAGAGCCCCAGGACGCGCGCCAGGTCGGCGCTCGTACAGTCTCCGATCGCTGCGCAGATCACCAGCGCCTCGCGCAGGTTTGGCGCCATCGTTTCGATGACTTCGTTGGTCAAGTACGCGTCGAGTGAGCCGGTACCACGTTCGGCGAGTTCGGCGACAGCTCGTTCGAGTGACTGCGCGCGCGCCGCTCGAGCGAGATAAAAGACGCCGATCGCCCAGCCTTGTGTCGTTTCCTCGATCCGATCGAGGATTGCCGTAGACGGAACCTCGCCGAATATGCGTTCGATGTCGTCGCGCCGCAGTCGAAGATCTTCTCTGCCCAGCAGGCGCGTCTCGTGCGGCGCCGCGTATCGGGTCGTTCGCACTCGTAACGGAGTACGCGAACAGAGGATTGCCGAGCGGGTCGGGTGAGGCCGGTCGAAGAGGGCGTCGAGCAGCCGCAGCGCGTCCGGAATCGCCGCCTGTTCGAGGTTATCGAAAATCGTCACCGACTCGGTGCCGTCGTCGCTGCGCCAGGCCGCGATTGCGGAGTCGATCCGGTGAGCGGCTCCCGCCTCGACGCTGAGCTTCAGGCGTGTAGCGACATCGGGGGGCGCGACGCGGCTAAGCTCGGTGAGTAGTCTCCCGGCGAGATCGCTGGCGTCGGTGACGCCGTACGCGTCGCAATAGGCGACCCGTTCCCAGCGTTGCGCGAGTGCGCGCGCGACCGTCGTCTTCCCCCATCCCGCTGGCGCCACGAGCAGCGTCAGGCGCGGACGGCTCGAGGGGCCATCCTCATAGACATGGCTGCGCAGCGGCTCGTGAAAATCCACTCGGTCACGGAATTTTTTGGCAACCGCGAGGGCACCTCTGCGCGCTGTAACAGTTTCGTAACGGCCTTCTAAGAGACTAAAAACTGCGCGGGGTTCCCGGAAGTCGCTGAGGCGGGTTGCCGGGTTTCGCTCGAGCGGTTTTCTCGTTTTCGCCGCGTTAATGATTTCTTTGACTTTAACGATGGGGGCAGGGCCGAATGGATCATAGATGCTCGGCACGTTTCGCATTTCTGTTGGCGGCCGCTGCCGCCGCGATCGCCGCTTGTACGTCGACTCGCGGTTACGTGCCGCCGGGGTCAGGGTCGGGCCCCCAGTCATCGGCGACCGCACCCCCGATTCCGTCTTCGGCACCCTTCACGAGCTCGACGCAGGCGCCGCTCGCCGCCGTTACCCCGCCGCCCGCGGGTCACACGCCGGTCCCGATACCGATCGCGCTGCCGACCGCCGACGGATATGGCGGCACGTTCACGCTCCCGGCGACCTCGATCGCCGCGAACACGAGTGCGATCGTTTCGCTCTCGAATCAAGAGCCGTCAGGAGTGCCTTCGACGTTCTTGCGTACCCGCGACGCGTCGTACCGGCGCGATGCGAGCGGAACGGCGTACGTCCCGATTCTCTTCTTACAGGTACTTTTCAGCGGTGGCGTCTCGCTCGCGAATCAACCGCCGGTCACGTTCAACGTGCCCTCCGCCGACATCGTGAGCGGCGCTTCATATTGGGTCGCGCTTTACGACTCCACGCAGCCGTCGCTTGGATGGCAACTTGGCTTCGAAGGCCCGGGAACCGCGTCGGGAACGAGTGTCGTCTTCACCGGCGGGAGCGGCAGCTTCAATTTCGTAGCGTTCAGCCCGTACGTTTTCGCGCTCTACGCGCAGAGCGCGTCGGCCCCGACTCCAACGCCGGCGCCGACGCCCACGCCGACGCCGGTTCCGACGCCGACGCCAACCCCGGGCGCGACGCCGACGCCGATTCCCTCGCCGCAATTCGGCGTGACGCCGACCAGCGTAGCGCTCTACGGTGCAGGGCAAACGGCGTCGCTTAGTGCGACCGGTACCGCGCCGTACTTCGCGCTCAGCAGCAACACGTCGATCGTGACCGTGTCGCCCAATAACGGCAACGGCCCGTTCACGGTTACGGCGGTCAGCGGCGGTTCGGCGCAGATCACGTTGGTCGACAGCACCGGAAAACAGGCGATCATTCCGGTGACCGTCACCTCGACGACCATCCCGGTGCAATAGGAGGAGCGTCACATGCGATATCGCTTTGCACTCGCACTCGCACTGACCGCGCTCTTTGTCGCCGCGTGCGGCGGCGGCGGCGGATCGTCAGGCGCATTGCCGCCCTCCTCGGGGGGCGCCTCCGGCGGATCGGGATCGGACAATTCTACCTCGGCCGTCACGGTTGCGCTCACGATCAAGATTCCCAATGCACCGAGTTCGACGAGCTCCGCACGGCGCCCGAGCTACGTCTCGCCGGGAACACAGTCGATCGGCGTCGTCGTGACCAATCAAGGTGCGACGCCGAGTCCCGCTCAGTACGTCAACGTTAGCTCGTGTCCCCAGGTCAGCGGCGTCACCACGTGCTCGGTCTCGGTTACGGCTATGCCGGGAGCCGACACGTTTGCCGTGACCGCGTACAGCGGCACCAACGGCGGAGGCTCGGCGCTTTCGACCGGCAGCATCACCTATACGGTGGTCGGCGGCGTCGCCAACGTCACCGACACGCTGACGCTCGGCGGCGTGATCGCGAGCATCAGCATAACGCCGGGCATCAGTGCCCTGCCGCTCGGGCAAACGACGACCCTGAACGTCGTGGCAAAGGATGCCACCGGCGCGACGATCGTCGGCGCCTACGACAACCCGATCGCTCTTGGGGGAACGAATCTCACCTTTTCGTCGACTTCGCTCGCCAACTCGACCGCGGCGTCGAGCGTGACGGTTGGGTGGGGCTACGGCTTCGCTGGGACGTCGTCGCGGACGATCACCGCAACCGGAGATTCCGCGACGGGAACCCTCGCGCTCGCGCCGGCGACGGGCATGGCTTATTACGAAACCGGCACGAACTCCGAAACGGATAACGCGGGTTTTAAAATGATCGCGGGCTCGAACGGCGATCTGTATTACACGTCGTTAGGCGTCCTCGTCTGCACGGGCCCAACAGGCGAGCTCTACTGTACCTCGGTCTCGGGCGCCGTTCATCAATTCAATCCAACGACGGATACCGACACGGAAGTCGCCCTGCAAAGTGAAGGTGTCGGATTGTTCTTCAGCTCCGACGGCGCGCTATGGATTGCCGGCGGCACGCAACCGACGCAGGGAGGACCGAACTACATCTATCGCATGGCGCCGGGATCGTTCTCTTCGGGGGCATTGACGCCGATCGCCGTTCCAACCACCGACGCGCAGGATCCGCCGGCGATGCGTGCGTTCGCGCAAGACGGTTTGGGCTATCTATGGTTCGTCGACGCCATCGGTGGTCGCTACATGAGCATCCCGGTCGCGGGACCGTACACGTCGGCTCCGATTGCGTTCTACGATTTACCCGGCGGTCCGAGCGGAACGCCGCAGATTCCCTTCGGGTTCGCACGTCAGATCGCATACGCCGGCAACGTGCTCTCCATCCCCGACACGTATAGTGGCGCGGTCGACGTGATCAATCCGTCGCCGTCGCCGCCGGCAGTCGTGGGGCAATACCTGAGCAACCTGCAAGCGTCGTTCGGTGCGGCCGGTGTCTACGATTCGGCCGACGCCTACGACGGTACGACCGACGGCACCACCGTTTATATCGCCAATCTAGGCAACTGGAACGCCGCCGTGCTCGCCGGCGATATCGAGGCATTCAATCCGTCGACGGACGCGTTTACGACCTTGCCGATCGTGCAGGGCCCCAATGGTCCGGAGCCGGGCGCGATGGGAAAGTCGGGGAATCTCCTCTACTATCAGGACTTCAACAATACGGCGCTCGGACTCATCAACGTCTCGAGCGACGCGGCGCGCCTGATTCCCATTCCGCTCGACACGTCGCCAACCGGGAATTCGGCGTTTTTCTTCCCGAACGGTGTTGCCGCGATGCCCGACGGGACGGCATGGTTCACCTGCTACGGCGAGGCGCAGACTTTCCAGCCGTTGTGCATCGGCCACACGGTATATCTCTCCGGATGGAGTGTGTGGCCGTCGTCGTCGATCTCCGTCATCGGTGCGGGAACGCAGGCGGCGCAGATCATGGGCATCATGGAAGCGCCCTCGAGCAATAGCGGCCCCTTCACCGAGACGAGCAGCAACACATCGGTCTGTCAAATTGCAAGCGCGAGCGATCACAACTTTATGATTGTCGGGCAGTCCGCCGGCGCGTGCACGGTCACGGTGAAGGACGCGAGCGGCACGACCCAGACCGTGAACGTCACGGTCACGACGACCAGCGGAACGGTTCAAAAGAGACGTCGCGGAGGGATTCTCTAATGCGCTCGATTACAATGCGCGCCTTGGTGCTTGTCACTGCTGCAACCTTGACCGCATGCGGAGGCGGCGGCTCATCGTCTTCGTCTCTCCCTCCGGCGAATCCGACGTCGGGTCAGAAGAGCGGTAGTGGCGCGACCTTCATCGTGAAAGTGCCGGCGAAGCCGGCATCGGGTTCGACGACCAAACATCCGCACTACATCACTGCGAACGTGCAAGGGATCAGCTTCACCGTTACGCAAGCGGCGAACCCGAGCTATTCGAGCTTCGTCTTCTATGCTCTCACGCCGCAGTCGACATACTGCACCGGCACGGTGTCGACGGGCCTGACGTGCACGCTCGCCGTTGCTGCGGCGCCCGGGAGCGACACGTTCGTCGTCGATTTGTACGACGGAACGGAAATGTACGCGGCATTCGTCGTCGCGACCGGCAACCTCACGCAGACGATCTTGGCACAAACGTCCAACGATATCAGCATTACGACCGATGGCGTTCCGACCGCCGGGATCATCGGTCTAGCGAATGCCTTTCCTGCGACGGGAAGCGCCGCCACGATAGCGCTGACCATCGATGTGACCGATCCCGACGGCGACGTGATCGTCGGCTCCTACGATCAACCGGTGACTTTGAGCGACTCGGATACCTCGGGAGGCACGAGCCTTTCGTCCACGTCGCTTGCCGGGTCGAGCGATACGAGCGGTGTAACGCTGAGTTACAATGGGGCGACGCTCACCGGTCCGGCGACGATTACGCTCACGAGCAACAGCCCGGCGCTCGCGAGTTACGGCTTGAGCCCGACGCTGAACACGGCGTCGTTTTCGCCGGGGTCCAGAGGCGTGAATCTCGCGCCCAGCGTGCTCTACTTCGCGACCGCGAGCGCGGCGGCGCAGACGCTCACGGCTACCGGCGCCGATGGCGGCACGGCGCCGTTTTCAGTGAGCAACAATTGCGGCGGCATCGTCAGCGTCAGCGGCTCGGGGCCGTCCTTTACGGTTACGCCGGTCGCGGCCAACACGGGGTTGTCGCAGGGATATCCGGCGTACTACTGGACCGGCGGTTCGTGCACGCTGATCGTTAGCGACTCGGAAGGCGATCAATCTACGATAGGCGTGATCGTCGGCAACTGAAGAAATTGACGAACGGTCATATAGAGAATCCCGGCTTAGCTGCTCGCTTTTCGTCATTTACCGGGATCCGCGGTCTGATTCGTCGTTCGCGGAGTTCACCGTGTCTATCAACCCGCGAACTACGTAGCGCTGTAACACTTTTGTAACACTGCCGCTCTATGATCTACGCAGGTTACAAATTTACGGAGAAATTGTGGAATGAATGCACGCCTCTTCGCGCTGCTCACGAGCAGCGTCGTGATTATTAGTTCCATCGGACCAGCCTGGGCCCAGGACGCGAACCGTTATGCGCCCGATGGTCTCGTCAACCGGCTCAAAGCCTGCACGCATCTGGCCAGCGGCCCGGACCGCGTATCGCTGCGGAACGAGTGTGACGTGCCAATCCACGTCCTGGCCTGTGCTACCGATTCCTCCGGTTGTGATGACGCCGACATTGACCCGGGCTCGGAACAAACGGTCAACGTTCACGGTCGCGCGGAGTTCTATGCCTGTCCGCAGCGCTCGAACGCAGTCGACTTAGACGACAACCCCGTTACGTCGGCGTTCGTGGCTCACTATCGCTGCATGTGGAGTTAAGGGTGATGAACAAGCACGCGAATCCTCAGGCCCGCCGCATCTGGATGATTGTGGCCGTGGCTTTAGCTCTATTCTTCCCTTGCCTCACCGGCGCGAGTTTGGCGCAAAGTTCCTCGAATACCACCCATCTTTCGGAGACCGCCTTCGGAAAAGGCCCGGATAAACAGACCGCCCACGACAACGCATATGCCATGGCAGACAGCACGCTACGCATCGCGTGCGGCGCTGCTGCGCTTGCCGCGGGAGGGACGTTCGAAGTTCAGAACGAGCAAGAAGATTCGACGAGCTATGGTGACTATAGTCGTGCGGGCTTCTGGACGGCGAACATCGCGATCGAGGGCGATTGCGTAATAACCACCGGCGGAAGCTGATCGAGATTCTGGAAATGCGGCGGATCGTCGGAAAGGCGATGATAGTCGTGTCGCTATGCGCGGTGGCATCACTGCAGCCGATCAATATCGCGCGGGCGGAGAGCCACACACCGGGCCTCGACGAACTTGGGAGCCAGGTTTCGACGCAGCTCTCCGTTTCCGATCTTTACACATCGACGAACAAGGTCTCGACTTCCGTTTCGTTCTCCGGCTGTTCATTTGCCGTCTCGATTTCGTATATTTATCCTGGATCTTTCACGACTGAGGGCGTCTCGCATCACTTAGACAACCTGTGGACTGGAAACGCCGGCGATATTGATCCAGCGAGCGTTAGCGTGCAGCCGATCGACGGCGAGGACGACAGCAAGGTGGTGGAATTTCGATTCGAAGCCAACGATGGGCGAAGAGCATTCACTTATACGGGTTGGCGCGGTCCTAAATACGTGAACTTTGTCGAGGTTTATACCGCTCCAACCGCTCGCTTGGCGCTCTCGTCATTGCGAACGTTGGCCACACGGTGTGCCGGTGGCACGCTTTAAGGTGTATCGGGTTTAGCGGCCGGCGTCGTCCAACCAGTAGTCGACGTCGGGAGCGTGCGCGTGCGATGCGCGCGCTGCCGTCCACACGCTGCGCGGTAGGCGAACGATGCTGCGCAGCTCGTTCCACGCACGTAAGACTTTGAGCACGTAGTGCTGCGTCTCGTAATACGGCGGCACGCCGCCGTACCGCGTAACCGCCCGCGGGCCGGCGTTATACGCGGCAAAGACGAGTTCGTAGCGATGGGGATTCGAGCCGAACTTTTCCAGCAAGCCGCGCAGATACCGCGCCGCGCCCTGAAGGTTCTCGGCCGGATCGCGCGGGTTGACGCAGATCGCGTGGAAGCACGACGTGCAGGTGATGATCGAAGGACCCGGTCACGTGCCGATGCATTTGATCAAAGAGAACATGGACAAGCAGCTTGCGATCCGTCACGAAGCGCCGTTCTACACCTTGGGACCGCTCGTGACCGACATCGCGCCGGGTTACGATCACATCACGAGCGCGATCGGCGCCGCGATGATCGGCTGGTACGGAACGGCGATGCTCTGCTACGTCACCCCCAAAGAGCATCTCGGGCGCGCGCAAGCGATCTTTGTTGGGCCAAAAGGTTCATTAGGCCAAGCAGGTGAGCGCATTCTCGGGGGCTAAGCGGCGGGGGTAGGCGGAGGCGCGATGCCCATGACCGGTTTAGGCTCCGTTCGTTTACTCTTTATGGCCGCGGCCTTGAGCGCGGTGGCCTTAGCCGCGTGCGGCGGCGGCAGCGGCGGCGGACCCGGGGCAGGCGCGCCCATGCTGCCGACGACGCAGCCCCCGGCACAATCGCCCGACAAGATCTCGCTTGTCATCAAGGTCCCACAGCCGAGCGGTACGGCGAGTGCGCGGCGCCGTCCGAATTACGTCTCGGCCGGCACGCAGTCGATCGGCGTGGTAGTCGCAAGTCAGGGATACTCGCCGAGTCCCGCCCAGTACACGAATCTCTCCAGCTGCCCGCTGGTTTCCGGCGTGACGACCTGCACGATAACCGTGCAGGCGATCCCGGGCAGCGACACGTTTACGATCACCGCATACAGCGGCACGAACGGATCGGGGTCCGTGCTCTCGGTTGGGAGCATCACGGCCACCATCGTCTCCGGTCAAACCTCGTCGCTCTCGGTTTCGCTCGGTGGCGTCATCGCGTCGATGACGTTATCGACGGTGAACGCCGATCTCCCGCTTTCGCAAGCGATGACCGTCAACGTCAGCGCGCAGGACGCAAGCGGCGACACGATCGTCGGAACGTACGACAATCCTATCGCGCTCTCGGGCAGCGATCTTGTGATCTCGCCGACTGCGCTGCCTGATTCGACGACGGCGTCGAACGTCACCGTATCGTGGGCGCAATCGTACGCCGGTACGACGGCGACGACGTTGAGCGCGAGTGGTGATAGCGCGACTGCCACGCTGAGCATTACGCCGGCGAGCGGCTTTGCTTACTACACGACCGGCACAAATGAAACCGACGATTGGTCGGGCCTCAAGATGATCGCCTCGGGCAATTATCTGTATTACGCTGCAGTCGGCAAAACTCAGTACCTCGTGGGCTCCGGATTCATCGCGGCCCTAAACGGTGCGGTGCACCAGTTCAACCTGACCACGCTGACCGATAGCGAGATCGCGCTGCCGAGCGAGCCTACGGGCTTGGCCGTCGACTCGACGGGCGCGCTGTGGATCGCGGGCGGCCCGAATCCGACGCCGAGCGCCAGCCCGTTCATCTATCGCTTGAGCAGCTTTAACGCGGGGAGCCTCACGCAGATCGCCGTGCCCGGGACAAACGTGCAGTCCCCCACGGATTCCACGTATATCCGCGCGGTGACGCCGGCGGCGAGCGGTACGAACATGTGGTTTACGGACCTTTTGGGCGAGCGTCTGGTAAGCATACCGGTCGCGGGACCGTATACGACAGGGGCAATAAGCACCGTCCCGCTGCCGTCGCCTCCGGCTGCCGCGCCGTTCGCCAATGGTCCGCGCACCATCGATTATTTGAGCGGCTCGAACGCGCTCGTCGTTGGCCTCGAAGGCGGCTTCGTCGACGTGTACAACCTCGGGACCGATACGTTTTCGCAGTACGTCACCAACCTCCAAACATCGCTAGGCGCTTCAACGCTCAGCAACCTGTACGACGCGGCGACCGACGGAACGAACGTTTACGTCGGCCAAGTCGGCGACGCGACTGCGTTTCTTGCGGACGGCGATATGGAGGAGTTCACGCCGTCGGACACCTTCACGACCCTGAACACCGTGAGCGCACCATTGACCGAGCCGATCATTCCGGCGTACGGCGATGGGCTCGTATATTATGCCGACTTCGGAATCGGCGGCTTGGGTTACACCAACCCCTCCACCGGTGTCTCACGCGTCTTCCCGATGCAACTCAACGATAATTTTTTCTACGGACCCGACGGTCTCGCCGTGATGTCCGATGGCACGGCGTGGTTCACGTGCTACGGCAATTCGGACCCGGAATTCGTCGCATACACCGTCACGTATCAACCGATTTGCATCGGGCACACGATCTACGAATCAACCTGGGGTTTGTGGCCATCCTCAACCGTCGGAATCGATGGCGCCGGCGCGGAAAGCGCGCAGATAGTCGGCATTATGGAGGCCGCGGGGAGTAACAGCGGTCCGTTTACGGTCACGAGCAACAACACGAGCGTCTGCACGATCGCCACGCCGGCTCCGACCAGCGATCACAATTTCACGATCACCGGCGTCGCTGCCGGCGCATGCACGGTGACGGTGAAGGACGCGAGCGCGCACACGCAGTCGATGAGCGTCACGGTGACGACGACGACCGGCACGGTCCAACGCAGACGTCGCGGAGGCATAGCGCTGCCATGATACGTGCAACTGGAGTGGTGCTGGCGATGAGCTCTCTCGTGCTCGCCATGACGGGATGCGGGGGCGGAAACGGCAGATCTCCTGCGTCAATACCGGTGGCGCCGGCACCGAGCGCGTCGTCCGCGGGAACGAGTGCGACGTTTAAGATCGTCGTCCCGTCGAAGACGCCGGTCAATGCGTCCCGGCACCGGCACTACGTAACCTCGAACGTCACGGCAATCAGCTTCAGCGTTTCCCAAGCAGGCTCAACTGCCGCGGGTCTCGTCTACTATCCGCTCAACGGGAGCGAGAGCTACTGTTCGAGCGGGACCTCGGGCCTCACGTGCACCGTGCAGGTGCAAGCTCCGCCCGGCACCGACACGTTCGTCGTCGACCTCTATGATTACGCCGTAAACGAAAACGAGCCGTACCAGGGTTACGTCGTTGCGACCGGCACGGTGACGCAAACGATCACAGCACAGAGTGCGAACACCGTCAACATCACGACCGACGGCGTACCAACGTTCGCCGTGATGGGGATGACCAACGCGTACCCTACGGCAGCGGGCAGTTATCCGCTTTCGCTCGATATCATCGATCCCGACGGCAATACGATCGTGGGTTCGTTCGACGCGCCATTGACTTTGACGTCGTCGAGCGGCAACGTCACGTTTTCGAATGCGACGCTCAATCAAAACAGCGACGCGACCGGTATCACCGTGAATTGGAACGGCACGGCGTTGGGATCGGCCGCGACGTTGTCGCTCAACAGTACGGATGACATCGTCACCGGCGAAACGGGCACGACCGTTCTTGCCTCACAGACCTTCAATCCGAATGGCAGAGGCATCACGCTGTCGCAACCGTATTTCATCTTCGCGACGTCGAGTTCATCGTCGATCAGTTTCACGGCCACGGGCGTCAACGGCGCGACCCTCGATCCGGGCTCGATCGATCAAAATCCGCCGACGCCGGCCTTCGCCTACGACTGCAGTGATTATTACGCGACGATCAGCGGGTCAGGCGGAAGCTATTCGGTGGCGCCGGGCGTACCGACGGTCTCGACCGGGCAAGGCGACGAGTTCGGAACGTGCTACGTCGGCATCATCGACGATCAGGACGACGAGTTCCTCGTGCCGGTCATCGTTGGCCCAACGCCGGAAGCCGAACCCTAGCGGCACGTTGCGCTGCGTTTCGTAATATCGCGGTACGCCGATCGGCGTGATCGTTGGAAACTAGGGAACCACTGAAATAGCGCGTGTCATCCTGAGCTTGTCGAAGGACGAGCTTGCTGTGTCATCCTGAGCTTCTCGAAGGACGAGCTTGCTGTGTCATCCTGAGCTTGTCGAAGGACGAGCTTGCTGTGTCATCCTGAGCTTGTCGAAGGATGAGCTTGCTGTGTCATCCTGAGCTTGTCGAAGGACGAGCTTGCTGTGTCATCCTAAGCTTGTCGAAGGACGAGCTTGCTGTGTCATCCTGAGCTTGTCGAAGAACGAGCTTGCTGTGTCATCCTGAGCTTGTCGAAGGATGAGCCTGTCGAAGGATGAGCGATCGCCGAGATCGCTCCCGCCCTTCGACTCCGGCGCTCCGCGCCTACGCTCAGGGTGACAAGGAAATGCGTTCGCCCTTTGATTCCGGCGCTTCGCGCCTACGCTCGTCCTTCGACAAGCTCAGGATGACAGGGAAATGCGCACGCCCTTCGACTCCGGCGCTCCGCGCCTACGCTCGTCCTTCGACAAGCTCAGGATGACAAGTGAGCTCAGGATGACAGGGAAATGCGCACGCCCTTCGACTCCGGCGCTCCGCGCCTACGCTCGTCCTTCGACAAGCTCAGGATGACAAGTGAGCTCAGGATGACAGGGAAATGCGTTCGCCCTTTGACTCCGGCGCTTCGCGCCTACGCTCGTCCTTCGACAAGCTCATCCTTCGACAAGCTCAGGATGACAAGTGAGCTCAGGATGACAAGTGAGCTCAGGATGACAAGTGAG
>Ga0335075_10006005_pt1 | contig 18762 bp, 17 predicted proteins | sample Lox_Sample_24_FD_206723 | JGI IMG/M metagenome (GOLD analysis project Ga0335075, IMG submission 206723) | Soil microbial communities from Loxahatchee National Wildlife Refuge, Florida, United States - Lox_Sample_2.4 | ecosystem: Environmental > Terrestrial > Soil > Wetlands | place: USA... | reverse complement strand
TACGTGGCCACCACCACGGTCGGCTACCCGGTCGACCTGATGAACAAGACCCGCAAGGGCCTCAACCACGTGGGCGCCGCGTTCCTGCACTGCTACACCCCGTGCCAGAAGGGCTGGGTGTACCAGACATCGATGACCGTGGAACTCGGCCGCCGGGTGGTCGAGGCGGGCCTGTTCCCGGTCTGGGAGTATGACCCCGAGACCCGGGAGTACCGCTACTTCCGGCCGCCGGTGCAGCGGCCGGTCACCGATTACCTCGCCATGCAGGGACGTTTCGGCCACATGCTGCCGGAGCACATCGCGGCCATGCAGCGCGGCGCGAACCAGAACTGGCAGGACATCGGCATGGACGTGCCAGCGGACCTGCGCGCCGGCGAGGACCCCGCGCACCACAAGCGGCTGGCCGAGGAGACGTACTCGATGCCGCTGAACCGGGGCGTCGGTGCCTAGCCGGGCGGGGCCGCCCGCCGTGACCGGCCAGTGGCAGGTCCGCTTCGACGGCGGCCACCAGCAGCGGTACCTGGCCGACCGGGCCGCGGTGCTGCGCTACGTGCTGGCCGTCGCCCCGCAGGCGGCCAGCAGCCGGTTCGAGGTGTACGCCGAGGCCGAGCCGGTGCTGCTGGCCGACGGCTCGCCGGGCGGCAGGCAGTTCGTGCTCGCCGAGGTCATCGACCTTGCCAGGCCGGGCGAGGCTGACCGGCTCCGGCGGGAGCTGGACGCGTCCCCGGAGTCACGGGCATGACCAGCCAGAACGGGCACGTCTCCCCCGCTCCCGGGGCGAGGATCATCCCGCTGCAGCCAGGGATCGCCAGGCCGGCCGGCGAGCGCCGAGCGCTGCTGCGGGACGCGGTGCTCCAGGTGGTGAGCCACCTGGTGGTCCGGGCCGTGCCGCCCGGTGAGCGCAGTGCCCTGTTCGGCCAGGCCGCCGACCTGCTGGACCTGGCCGGCTGGGGACTGGACGAACTGTTCGAGGCGAGCCAGGAAGGGCGGGCCCGCGACGAGCTGCTCGCCGCGCTCGGGCTCTTGGAAACCTAGGGCTTGCCGCGCGGCACAGGCCGCGCGGCGAGGGCGCCCCCGGCCGTCTCCTCCCCCCCGGGCGGCCGGGGGCTCCACCGCCCGTCTCGCAGGGAGCCAGGTGACCGACCGCTACCCGTATGAGCTGAAGCTGCCGCTCGCGCCGTACCGCTTCGTGTGGCGCGACCAGCCTGCCGTGGCGGCGCGAAAGAGCGCGACCGCGCAGTACACCGAGGAGCGCTACACCCACGCCGACGGCAGCACGACGATCATCCGCGAGTACGGCGCCGACGGCTCGTTCCACATCCTGTCCGACCGCGGCGAGATCGAACTCATCGACAACGCCCAGGACCCCTACGCCCCGGACCCGGTCAGCGTGGTGCGCCTGCCGTAGGCCGCGCCGGGTCCGGCCAGCAGGCTCCGCCGCGGCGTGCCCGGCCAGCAGGCTCCGCCGCGGCGTGCCCGGCCAGCAGGCTCCGCCGCGGCGTGCCCGGCCAGCAGGCTCCGCCGCGGCGTGCCCGGCCAGCCCGTGATGCGCGGACCCGGCCCGCACGGTATGCGTGCGCGCCAGGCGGCTGCCGACTCCGCCGCCTGATCGGTACATAGTTGCGTGTTCTGTGGCCGTGCCGAACGTAGGGTTTGATCATGCCGCGACCCGACCGGAGCAGCGCCCTCGACCACGTAGTCGTTGTCATGTTCGAGAACCGCTCGTTCGACAACCTGCTCGGCCGGCTGTATGAGCCGGGCGAGGTGGCGTCGTTCGAGGGTGTGACCGGCCGCGATCTCAGCAACCCGGTCCCCGGCTGGGCCATGGACACCGGCGGTGGGGCGGCGCCCGGGCTCGTGCCGTACGGGGCCGCGAGCGGCATGAACACCCCGTCGCCCGACCCTGGAGAGGAGTACCAGCACGTCAACACCCAGCTGTTCGGGGTTATCGACCCGCCGGGCAACCGGGGCGTGGCGGCCGACCGCATGCTCCCCCCGTACAACGCGCCGGCCAGCGGGGCGCAGCGGCCGACCATGGACGGGTTCGTCGCCGACTACATCAGCGCGTTCACGGCCGAGATCGGCAGGCAGCCCGTTCCCGAGGAGTACGCGCAGATCATGACCGGCTACGCGCCGCCGCAGCTGCCGGTCACCTCGGCGCTGGCCCGCGGCTTTGCGGTCTTCGACCACTGGTTCTGCGAGGTGCCGTCGCAAACGTTCCCCAACCGGTCGTTCTTCCACGCGGCGACCTCGTCCGGGTTCGTGGTCAACATGTCGCCCGCCGATTCGTTCCCCGTTCACAACGCGGCCGAGACGATCTTCGAGCGCCTGGACGCCAAGGGCCTGACCTGGCGGGTCTACTGCGACCCGCCAAGCCACATGTCGCTCACCGGCATCATCCACGCGCGCCGGCTGCGCGGCCGTTTCGCGACGAACTTCTTCACCACGGACCGGTTTCTGGAGGATGCGGCCACCGGGCAGCTTCCGGCCTACTCGTTCATCGAGCCGAATCTGCTGTACGGCCACAACGACATGCACCCGGCCTTCGACGCCATGTTCCCGGGGGTGGACCTGGACCCGCCGTCCGCGCTGCTCGGCGGCGAGGCCCTGCTGGCGAAGATCTACGGAGCGGTCCGGTCCGCCTCCTCACCGAGCGGGTCGAACGCTTACAACACGCTGCTCATGGTCTGTTTCGACGAGCACGGCGGCACCTTCGACCACGTGCCGCCGCCGGCGGCGGTGCCCCCGGACCCGGCCGCCTCGGCCGGGCAGATGGGCTTTCGGTTCGACCGCTCGGGGGTGCGCGTGCCGGCCATCGCCGTCTCGGCGTGGATCCCGGACAAGACAGTGATCAACGACGAGTACCGGCACACATCGGTCATCCGTACTCTCCGGGAACGCTGGCAGCTTGGCGTGCCGCTGACCGCCCGCGACGGGGCGGCCCGCGACCTCGCCCCGGTCCTGTCCCTCGACAGCCCGCGCGACCCGGACGGCTGGCCCGAGGTCACGCCGCAGCCGGTTCCCCCGTTCAACCCGGCGCGGGTGCCGCCCGAGGCACGCCTGCGGGGCCTGGGCAAGGCGGCCTGCTTCCCGGCGCTGGCGCTGGCCAAGCGCCTCGGGCTGCCCGCGCCGGACCTCAGCCAGGACGAGGCGATCGGCCATGCCGAAGCCATGGTGCTCATCAACGACGTCTGCGGGCGCCTGTTCCCCGGCCTGCACGTCCCCAGGTAGCGCTGCCGGCCTGGAGCGCGCTTGCCGCCCGATCGCGTGCCGCACGCGATCACGTGCCACAACGTTCGGCCACCTACCCGTGCGCGATCGTGTCCACGTGTGTCCCGTCCTGCCTCCTGCCCGTGGCCCGAGAGGGCCAGCCCGGCGCAGACCCCGTCCTCTATGTCAGGCCAGGCCGGTCAGCTATGTCAGGCCAGGCCGGTCAGCGTGGCCCGCCTGCCGAAGGCTCCGCCGCGCCCGGCCCGGACGGCCCGTGATACGCAGACCTGGTCCGCTCGGTGTGCGCGCGCGCCAGGTCGGCGGCCTTATCCTCGTCACCCGCCTCGATGGCGGCGACGATCTCGGCGTGCTCGGCCCAGGACTCGTGACCGCGTGCCGGGGCCACCCGCCGGTAGTACCAGCGCACCCGCCGCGCAACGATCTCGGACAGCTCGGCGAGCACGGTGTTGCCCGCGATCTCGGCCACCGCGGCGTGGAAGTCGTTGTTGGCGGTCACCGTGCGGGCCAGGTCTGCGCTCTCGACCGCGGCCGCGCCCTCCCGCCAGGTTGCGCGCAGCGCCGCAATGGCCTCGGGAGTGGCGCGACGGGCCGCGAGCCTGGCCGTGGCGCCCTCAAGAAGCTCGCGCACGTCCAGCAGCTGGTCGACCTCGCGATCGGTCGGCTCGTGCACGAACGCGCCCAGGCTCGGGCGCAGGTCGATCCATCCCTCCGCCTCCAGGCGGTGCAGGGCCTCCCGCACCGGCTGCCTGCTCACCCCGAGCTGCCGGGCGAGGTCCGACTCGACGAGGTGCTGGCCGGGCTGGAGCGTACCGGCCACGATGAGCTCAACGAGGACCTCGTACACCGACTGACGCAGCGGCACCGGCCGCTCGACCGGCCGGATCGGCCCGGCCGCGTCGTCGGCGGACATCTCGGCCATGTCATGGCTCCCCAGCGTCGCTTCCCGCCAGTATCTAGCCGACTGTATCCAAAATGCCGCCGGTCCTGCCCAGAGTCTGGTGCGTCGGCGGCGGTTCGGCGCCGCAGCCTGTCCCGGACCCAACTGCCGCGATGACGGGTGCGCCTTCAGCAAGGTACATATGTCCGCTACAGCCTGCGGCAGCCCGGACAACGATGTTCTCCATGCTCCCGCGCGCTGGGGGAAAGGCCATGAGCACTCGCCCGCCGCTGCCGCCGTTCACCGATCTTCGGCGCCCGCACCGAGTCCGAGCGCCAAGGACTCCCGCGCACTTCACGCGCGGGCGCATGTCCGCGCAAGGCCCAAGAAGGGGTATTTCATGATCTGGGTACCTCAGCAGCAAATACGACTGTCAAGGTACCCAGATCATGGTCTACGCATTTACGGCGCAGCCGGAAATGGATTATGGAGCAACCGTTAAGCGGAGACGAGCCAAAAGCGGCGCGGCTTCGCTGCGAGGGCGGCCCGGCCCGCTCGTCACTTGGCCGGCTCTGCACCGTCCGCGTAGGCCGGCTGCCACATGGCGTCCTGCACGGCTTGCACCGTGTTGCCGATTTTCTTCTTGCCCGCGGCGCCGTCCGCGATCGCGGCCTTCACCACGGCGATGGCCGACGTCGCCGACGACGCCCGCAGGTTCTCCACCGCGGGCAGCAGCGCGGCGCCGGGCTGGCTGACGTCGACCTGGCCGGCGACCGCCTCGGCCGCCGCGTGCAGCATCCCGTCGGTGACCTTGGACGCGCCGGAGACGATCGTGCCGAGTCCCAGCCCCGGATAGACCAGCGCGTTGTTCGCCTGCCCGAACTGGTAGGTCACCCCGTCGTACTCGAACGGCCCGATCGGCAGGCCGGTGGCGATCAGCGCGCGCCCCTTGGACCAGGTGATGATGTCGGCGGGCATGGCCTCGATCTTGGAGGTGGGATTGGACAGCGGGAAGAGGACCGGCCGGCTGGCGCCGGCGGTCATCGCCTCCACGACGTCCTTTGTGAACGCGCCGTGCGCCGTCGAGGTGCCGATCAGGATCGTCGGCCGCACCTTCTCGATCACGGTCTGCAGGCCGATGATGCCCGATTCCGCGCGCTCCTGCTGCAAGGCGGCCATCTGCGGCCAGCGCACCGCCGCCGCCGGGTCTATCACCGCCGGGGACTTTTCCCAGCCCGCTGCCTCGGCGGCGGGACGGACGTACGGGCGCTGGTAGTCCAGCATGCCGTGGATCATGTCGTCGGTGAGCAGGCCGGGCAGGTCGACGACCCAGATCTGCCGGGTCGCCTGGCCCGGGTCCAGCCCGTCGCGGACCATCTGGTCGTGGATCTGGTCGGCGATGCCGATTCCCGCGGTGCCGCCGCCGAAGATGATGACTCGCTGGTCCCGCCACCGGGTGCCGGTGACCTTCAGCGCGCTGTACAGGCCCGCCATCGCGATCACGCCGGTGCCTTGCATGTCGTCGTTGAAGATCCGGTACTGGTCCCGGTAGGTGACCAGGATCCGCCGGGCGTTGTCCGCGCCGAAGTCCTCGAAGTGCAGCAGCGCGTTCGGGAACCGCGACGACGCCGTCCGCAGGTACTTCTTGATGAACGCGTCGTAGTCGGCGCCGCGGACGCGCGCGTGCCGGTTCCCCAGGTACAGCGGGTCGTTCAGCAGTGCCTCGTTGTTCGTGCCGACATCCAGCGACACCGGGATCACCCGGCGCGGGTCGATGCCCGCCGCGGCGGTGTACACGGCCAGCTTGCCGACGGCGATCATGCTGCCGGCCACGCCCCAGTCGCCGATGCCGAGGATCTCCTCGGCGTCGCTGCAGACGATGAGGTCAACGTCTTCCGGCCCGAGCCCCAGGCTGGCGAACGCCTTGTCCATGTCGTCCGCTCTGTCGATCGAGAGGTAGAGGCCACGGGGGCGGCGGTACTCATGCGAGTAGTGCTCGATGGCGTCACCGATCACCGGGTCGTACACCACCGGCAGCAGCTCGGCCAGGTGATCGGCGAGCACCCGGTAATACAGCACCTCGTTCCGGTCGTGCAGCTGCTCCATGTACACGTTCTTGGCCAGGTCGTCGTCCTGCCGCAGCATCTGCTGGTAGGCGCGCTGGGCCTGCTGATCGAGCGTCAGGACGGCCGACGGCAGACGCCCGGTAAGCCCGAGGGCGTCACGTTCTTCCTCGGTAAAGGCCGTCCCCTTATCGCGGATGGGGTCTTGGAGTGCGGTCGGAATCGCCGGCGCGGGCCCCGTGCGCATGCTCATGATCTTCATCCCCCGTTCGCCAGGATGCGTATATCCGGCGCGTCGCGTGCCGGGTTCCGGCACGGCGCACGGCACGGTCCAGATCTTGCCCGCCCGGTTACGGATCAAGCCTGGCGCGTGCAGGGAACCCTGCGGCGCAGGCTCCTTCCCGGCCGGCACGGTACGGCAGTCCGGCCGCGGCCGCTGCCGGGCTGCGGGCTGACTGGCCAGGCCGGCTGCGGCTGGGCCTGCGTCTTCGGCTTCGACGGGCTCATTGCCCGGATTGCCCCAGCGTCACCGGGCCATCTCGCCGCGCATGCCCAGCGCGTTCCGGGGACCCACCGCGGCAGCGCGATGCAGGCGTCCGCACCCCCCTCTGGCAGGTTGCCGACGGTCGCCACGCCGCGGTGCGCGGTGGCAATGGCGGCAACCAGGGACAGCCCCAGCCCGCTGCCGGGATCGCGCGCCTGCTTCCCGCGGGTGAAACGCTGGAACGCGCGCGCCGCCACGTCCTCGCCGAACCCGCTGCCCTGATCGGCGACGTGCAGCCCGAGCAGCTCGCCGTCATCGCGGGCGGCCAGCGTGATCGTGCCGCTGCCGTACTGCAGAGCGTTGGAGACGAGGTTATCCAGCGCCTGCGCCGCGCGGTCGGGATCACCAAGCAGCCAGCGGCCAGGCGGCACGTCGCGGACCACGATCTGCCGGCCTCGTGTCCAGGCGGCGGCCCGGGCGCGGGCCGCGGCCGCCTCGAGCAGTGCGCGCGGTTCCAGCGGGCGCGGCCGCAGCGGAAGCCGCCCGTCGTCCGCCCGTGCCAGCATCAGGATGTCGTCCGCCAGCCGGCACACGCGGCGGATCTCATCGGCTGCCGAGCTGAGCGCGGCGCGGAGTTCGCTGGCGTCCCGGTTCCCGAGCAGCGCCAGCTCGACCTCCGTGCGCAGCGCGGTCAGCGGCGTCCGCAGTTCGTGGCTTGCGTCGCTGACCAGCTGCCACTCCTCTGCCTCCGGTCGCTGGTCACGACCGGGCGCGTCGCTGACAGCGCAGGTGAGCGGCCGCGCGGCGGCTTGTCCGACGCGCGCGCTCCCGGAAGCACTGAGCGGCTCTCGGGTACTGATTGTGGCGGTCATCTGCCCCCCGATGGATGAAGAAGCCCCGGGATGACCAGAGCATCACCGAAATGCGGCTTGAGCCTTCCGATGGTCTTGTTGCCGCACGCGCCGCGGTTGGCCCGCTAGGTGCGTGCTTGGCGTGCTCGCCACCGAGCGGCAGGGTGCCGACGGCTCCGCTGCCGCGGGCGTAACGGCTGCCGCGCGGGCTCGCTCAGCCGGTACCCGGCACCGCGGACGGTCTCGATGGTCCGGGTCCCGAATGGGCGATCGATCTTGTCCCGCAGATAGCGGACATAGACGTCGACAACGTTGGATCTGTTCTCATAGGCCATGTCCCAGGCCCCCTCCAGCAGGTCGTAGCGGGACAGGACCTGCCCTGCCCGGCGCATGAAGACCTCGAGCAGCTGGAACTCTTTCGTCGACAGCGGGATCTGCGTGCTCCCCCGGCTGACGACGCGGGTGCCGGCGTCCAGGCTCAGGTCACCGATGCTGAGCACCGGCCCGCGAGCCACCGGGCCGCGGCGCGCCAGCGCCCTGATGCGCGCGAGCATCTCGCTGACGTCGAACGGCTTGACCAGGTAGTCATCGGCGCCGGTATCAAGCCCGGTCACCCTGTCGTCTATGCCGGCGCGCGCCGTCAGCATCAAGATCGGCGTGTGCACCCGCGATGCGCGAAGCCGCTGGCAGGTCTCGAACCCGTTGATTCCGGGCAAGTTGATGTCCAGCACGATCACGTCGTACGGCGTCGCATCCGCCATCCAGAGTGCGTCTTCGCCGTCGTGTGCGGCATCGGCGAGTGCGGCCTGCTCCCGCAGTGCTCGCTGGATCAGGCCCGCCAGCTTGACGTCGTCCTCAACGATCAGCACCCGCATCGTGTCTCCAGGATCTCAGAGGCAGGTATTCGTGACGGATCCGGGAGCCGGGGCCGTGGGCGGGCGGCCTCTGGCCGAGTCCGCCGCGCCGCACGGCCCGAGGCCGTCCCGGTAGCGGCGCACCGCCGGGCGGCTACCGGACGATGATCGGCTTCCCCTTGTTCGCCGTGATCGCGGCCGTCGTCGACTGGTCCAGGTTCAGGTGCGCCTGAACGAGCTCCGGAGGGGTCAGCGCCAGCCACTGATTGAGCGAGACATCGGCGAACCGGTCGCTGCGGAACATCTCGAGGAACCGCAGCGGCTGCTCGCCGGTGTTCAGGATGTAGTGGCCCATGGCGAACGGGACGTAGCCGACATCGCCGGCCCGGTAGTCGAAGGTTCTCGCCTTGCCGCTGGACGCGAAGACGGTCATCTTCCCCTGCCCAGAGATGTAGTACTGCCACTCGTCGTTGGTGGGGTGCCAGTGCAGTTCCCGCATCGCTCCCTGGTCGAGCTCCACCAGCGCAGCGGCTATTGTGCTCGCGGCCGGGAAGTTGGAGGAGTCGACGATCCGGACCCTGCCGCCGGCGACCTCTACCGGTTCTTGCTCGTGCAGCCGCCAGGTCATGCTCATCGCCTCCCCGGCGGGCGCGCGCACCACGTCCTCGGCCAGCGGCGGCGGCACCTTGCCATTGAAGATGTACCGCTCGTGGTTGGGATCCTTCGGGATCCCCGACAGCGCGGACTCACTGACCCCGAGGTTCTTCGCCAGGACCTCCAGCGGCGTGTGGTCGAACCAGTCGGTGAGCAGGAACGTCTCGTTCTCCGAGAACATGCCGTTGTCGAAGACCAGCAGGAACTCGCAGCCGTCGGCCAGCGCCTGGATCGAGTGCGGCAGGCCCGCCCGGAAGTTCCACAGGTCACCGGGCCCGAGATCGTCGATGAAGTTGCGCCCTTCCGCGTCGATGGCGGTGATCCGGGCATGGCCGGCGAGCATGTACGCCCACTCCGCTTCCTTGTGCCAGTGCAGCTCGCGGATCGCGCCGGGCTTGAGCCGCATGTCCACCCCGGCCAGGGTGGTGGAGATGGGCAGCTCGCGCGCGGTGACCTCGCGGGACCAGCCTCCGGTCAGCAGCCGGTTGCGCGCGTCCGAGAACGAGAACTTGAGGTTGGGGATCGTGCCCGCATCCGTATCGGGCGATGCGAGCAGATCGGGATTCTGGCGCTCCAGTGCCACATTGCGCGGCCCCATGATGGTGGCGCCCAGCCCGTCACGCACCGGTTCCGGAACGTCACTTCGAGTCGGCTGTGCCATGACTGTCGCTCCTTTCGCTTCTGGCTGCCGCCGGCCGTCGTTGCCGCCGCCGGCTCGCCCGTGGCCGCGCCGCTCCTGCGCCGCGCGGCGTGACCGATCCTCCGCAAGCCAGATGAGATGAAAATGAGCGCCGCGGCCGGTGCCAGCACCGCGACGGCCGGTGCCGGGACGGTCACGGGCGGCAGGCTTGCGCCTCGGCCCGGGGCTCTCATCTCCAGCTCATGACCGCCTGCGCACGCTGGGAGCACTCCGGACCCGTCCCGCGGGCGGCCCGGGGCCCCGCACCAGCGAGCGTCCGGGGCGCGGCATCCGCACCGGGCGAACGAGAGGAGCAGCCCGGATGGCAGCCACCACGCAGGAGGCGGACCGGTGACCGTTACCCCCACCGAGCTGCCCCTGACCGGAGAGGACACCGCGCGGTCGCGGGACCGCCTGCATGTTCACCGGGCTCGCGGGCAGAACAGGCGCTGGCTGCTGCTGTGGCTGCTCGCCGGTCCCGGGATCCTTGCCATGCTCGGGGAGAACGACGGACCGAGCATGATCGCCTACACCGCCGACGGCGCCCAGTACGGGCTCGCGTTCTTCGTGCCGCTCATCCCGGTGCTGTTCGCGATGGCCTACATCTGCCAGGAGATGTGCATGCGCGTCGGCGCGGTCACCCACCGTGGCTACGGCGCGCTGGTCCTGCAGCGCTACGGACGGGCCTGGGGCTGGTTCGGCGCCGCCGACCTCACCCTCACCAACTTGGTCACCCTCGTAGCCGAGTTCGTCTCCATCCGCGTCGGGCTGGCCTACTTCCATCTCGGCTCTGGGATCGCCGTCGCGCTCGGACTGGCGCTGGTCGTGTTCACCCTCAGCGGCGGGCGCTACCGGCGCTGGGAGCGCATCGCACTCGGCCTGGCCGTGTTCAACGGCCTGTTCCTGCTGGCCGCGATCCTGGCCAGACCCCGCGGGGGAACCGTCGTGAGATCCCTTGCCTTCGTGCCTCCCGGCGGGAACGTCAACACACTGCTGCTGCTGCTAGCCTCCACGGTCGGCGCCACGGTGACGCCATGGATGATCTTCTTCCAGCAGAGCGCCTCGGCCGACAAGGGCATGACCGCCCGCGACGTCAAACACGGCCGCTGCGACACCGCGGCAGGCGCGGCCCTGGCCGCGGTCTTCGGGGGCGGGGCGCTGATCGCCGGGGCAGCGCTGCTCACCGGCAAGGGACCGGGCATCCAGGGGTTCACGGGCGCCGGGTTTCCCGGGGCGCTGACGCACGTCGCGGGCAGCGCCGCCGGAACCGTCTTCGCGCTGGGGCTCATCGAGGCCGGGGCGGTAGCCATCCTCACGATCTGCGCCAGCACCGCCTACGCCGCGGGAGAATGTGCGGGAGTCTCCCACAGCTTCAACAGCTCGCCGCGCAACGCCGCCGCCTTTTACGCCGCCAACATCGCAATCGCGCTGCTCGCCGCGGTGGTCATCCTCATCCCGGGCGCGCCGCTGCTGTCGATCGCGCTCAACGCCAACGTACTGGCGACCGTGCTGCTCCCCGTCAGCCTGGTCTTCATGGTCATGCTCGCCAACGACACCGCCCTGATGGGCCCGTGGGTGAACAAGCGCTGGGCCAACGCGATCGGGATCACCGTCATCGCCTTCGTCGGACTCTGCGGAGCCGCATACGGCATCGACTCCTTCCTGCAGGCGACCCATCTCATCGGCTGACAACCACGAGGAGCGCCCGTCATGAACGACGCACACAGCAGCCTCGGCGTGCCAGAGCGGGACCCGCGGCCAGCGCAGCGCTTCGATGACGAGCAGGTCGTGCACCTCGAGCGCGGCCAGCTGGTAACCGAGACCTCCCGGCCCGTGCCACGAGCCGCACTCAGCGCACGCGCCGCCGGCGGGCTATGGGCGCTCCGGGTCTTTGCCGCCCTCGTCAGCCTCATGGTCATGTACACGTTCATCGACCAGCTGCGCTGACGAACCGCGTTCGCCGACCGGCGCTGAGGACCTGATTGCTACAGGACGAGCTGAGGACCTGATTGCTACAGGACGATTTGAGTAGGCAGAAAGAGCCGGGGTGGCCCGTGGCTCGGCCGCGTCACCTCAGCCGATGTCGCGGCGGCGCAGGCCGAGCAGGCCGGCCGCGGCCAGCACGGCCGCCGCGGCGGAGAGCCAGGCCAGCGGCTCGGCGGTGAACGAGCCGCCGGGCAGCCTGGGCACGTGGGTGAACGGGGAGATGTCCTGGGCCCACTGGCTGAGCCGCAGCGTCGGCCCGAGCACGACCAGCGCGGCGGCCAGTCCCAGCGCCGTCCAGCCCGCAGCCACGCAGGACCTGGGCAGCAGCCCGAACAGCGCCGCGGCCACCCCGGCCACCACGAGCACCGCGGGAAGCTGCGCGAACGCGGCACCGATCAGGCGGGGCACCGCGGTGCCGGGGTCCCCGGCCCGCACCCCGGACGCCAGGCCGGCGGCGAGCCCGGCGGTGCCCAGGACCACGGCGGCGCCGGCACCGGCTACGAGCAGCTGGCTGCCGACCCAGCTCAGCCGGCCGGCCGCGGTGGCCAGCAGGAGCTGTTCGCGGTCCGCCGTCTCATCCGACCGCAGCCGGAGCACCACGGAGACCGCGTACCCGGCGACGACCACGCCGAGCAAGGTCATCATCGCCGCCAGGTACCCGTCGGTGATCGCCGGCTGCCCGCCCAGCCTGGCGATCGCGGTCCGCACCGCGGGAGAGCTGCCCAGCATCGAGCCGATGCTGCCGGCGATCGACCCGAACGCGGCGGCGAACACCGCCGCGCCGGCCGCCCAGCCGGCCAGGCCGGCCCGCTGCAGCCGCCAGGCCAGGCCGAGCGGGGCGAGCGGGCCGCGCAGCAGCCTGCTCGCGTTCGCCCGCCCGCGCCGGGGCGGCACCAGGCCCGCGTCAAGATCGCGCCTGGCGGCCAGCGCAGCGGACACGGCCGCCACGGCGGCGGACGCCGCCAGCGGCAGGATCAGCACCAGCCACCGGTCCCCCGTGAACGGCCGGACCTCGGAGGCCCAGCCCAGCGGGCTCGCCCAGAGCACCCAGCGCAGGCCGCCGCTCGTGCCCGCCGCGGCGCCGGCCGACATCATCAGGTAGGCCACGATCAGCGCGCAGATGCCGATCGACCGGGCGCCCCTTGCGGTGCCGGAAAGCTGGGCAGCGACCGCCGCCACCGCCGCGAACAGCAGCCCGGTGCACCCGATCGCGAGCCCGAGCGCGGCCGCGCCGCCGGCCGGCAGGCCAACCGCGGCCGCCCCGGCGGTGATCAGCGCCGCCGCCGCCGCATTGGCGGCCGCCGCGATCAGCACGCCCACGGCCAGCGCGGCGTTCCTGCCCACGCCGGTCGAGCCCACCAGTTCCAGGCGCCCGGCCTCCTCGTCGGCCCTGGTATGCCTGATCACGATGAAGATGCTCATCAGCGCCGCCAGCACCGCGCACGCGGCGCCGATCTTGTAGGCGGTCAGCGCGCCGGCCGAGCTGCCGTAGACCGGCCCGGCGATCGCGAGCGTCGCCGGATCGTGCGCGATGCCCGCGGTGATCGCCTCCCGCGACGCGGGCGTCTTGTACAGGTGCTTGAAGCTGTAGCCCGTGCTGACGACGAAGATCGTGAGCACGTAGATCCACACCGGCAGCATCACGCGGTCCCGGCGCGCCGCCAGCCGGGCCAGGGCACCGGTGCCGGTGAGCGAGCTCACGCCGGGACGCCTTCCATGGCGTTTCCCGGGAGCCCGCGCCCTGGGGCGGCATAGTGCCGCAGGAACAGTTCCTCCAGCGTGGGCGGCTGGCTCACCATGCTCAGCACGCCGGCGTCGGCGAGCCGCCGCAGCACCTCGCCGAGATTGCCGGTGTCCACCTCACAGCGCACCCGGGCGCCCGCGCCGCCGGCGCCAGCCCCGGCGAAGTCCTGGACGTCGAGGTCGTGCACCCCGGGGAGCCGGTCCAGCCCGTCCGGGCGCCGGGCGACGTCGGCGGTGATCGAGGTGCGGGTCAGGTGGCGCAGCCCGGCCAGGGTCCCGGACTCGACGGTCCGGCCCGCCCTGATGATCGTGACCCCCTGGCAGAGCGCCTCCACCTCGGAGAGGATGTGGCTGGACAGCAGCACGGTGCGCCCGGCGCGGGCCTCGTCCTCGATGCACTCGCGGAACACGGCCTCCATGAGCGGGTCCAGGCCCGCGGTGGGCTCGTCGAGGATCAGCAGCTCCGCATCGGCGGCGAGTGCCGAGATCAGCGCCACCTTCTGCCGGTTGCCCTTGGAGTACTCGCGCGCCTTCTTGGTGGGGTCCAGCTCGAAGCGGTCGAGCAGTCCGGCCACGCGCTTGGCGACCATGCCGCCGCGCAGCCGGCCGAGCAGGCCGATGATCTCGCCTCCGGTGAGGTTCGGCCACAGCGTCACGTCCCCCGGCACATAGGCGAGCCTGCGGTGCAGCGCGGTCGCCGCGCGCCAGGGATCGCCGCCGAGCAGCGTCACGCTGCCGCCATCGGCGCGCAGCAGCCCGAGCAGGATCCGGATCGTCGTGGTCTTGCCCGACCCGTTCGGCCCGAGGAACCCATGCACCTCGCCCTCGGCCACGCTCAGGTCGAGCCCGTCCAGCGCCACCGTCGTGCCGTACGACTTGCGCAGGCCGGCCACGGCGATAACCTCGGTCATGTCGGCAGCCTACACTGATTTCACAATTCCGTGAAAGTTATGAATGCTGACCACCGAACTCGGGGCGTGAAGCCTGAACGTTACGCCCGGGGCTCGACCGCGACCGGAGGGCGGGACAGCACGGTTTGACCAGGGACACGGCACGCAGCACGAGTGGCGATAGAGCGGGCCAGGACGCGCCGCACCGCGACGACCAGGCCGTCAGGCGGGACGACCAGGCCGTCAGACGGGACGACCAGGCCGTCAGGCGGTTTGTGGAGAGCCTGGCCTCCGCGCTGATGGAGATGGGCGTGCCCCGGATGCCGGCAAGGGTGTTCGCCGCGCTGCTGACCACGGACTCGGGCCGCCTCACGGCTGCCGACCTTGCGGCAAGACTGCACGTCAGCCCCGCCGCGGTGTCGGGCGCGGTGCGCTACCTGATCCAGATCGGCATGGCACGCCGGGAGAGCGAGCCAGGCTCCCGGCGGCACTATTACCGGGCGCCCAATGACGTCTGGGACGAGGTCATCGGGATCCGCGACCGGCTCATGGCCCGCTGGACCGGGGTGCTGCGGGAGGGCGTCACGGTTCTCGGTGCGGACACGCCGGCCGGCGAGCGGGTCGCCGAGTCGGTACGGTTCTTCGAGTTCGTCGGCTCCGAACTGCCGCTCGTCATCGCCAGGTGGCGCGGGCAGGGAGCGGCGGCCGACGGGCGGGCCATCGGCGACCGCTAACCGGGGGGCGGGGGTCACAGTTTCCGCGCAGATTGTCAAACTGCGTCGTGACATTGGTATGACTTGTAGAGGGAGAACGATGGGAGGCGGCCGACGTGGCGCGTGATCCGGGAGACCTCTACCAGGTGAGCCCCGATGCGCCCGAGTTCGATGACGTCCCGATGCTCTACTATCTCGACGGCTTCATCGACGCGGGCGGGGCGGGCCGCCTGCTCACCGCGCACCTGCTGAGCGCGCTGGAGCACACCGTGGTCGCCACATTCGACGTGGACTCTCTGATCGACTACCGGTCCCGCAGGCCGGTGATGACGTTTGCCAAGGATCGCTGGGAGGACTACGACGCGCCGGAGATCTCGGTCTCGCTGCTGCACGACACCGAGGGCACGCCGTTCCTGCTGCTGAGCGGGCCAGAGCCGGACCACGACTGGAACTCGTTCATCGCGGCCGTGCTCGCCGTCGCCACGCGGCTGCGGGTGCGCATGGCGGTGGGCTTCCACGGCATCCCGATGGGGGTGCCGCACACTAGGCCGCTCGGCGTCACCGCGCACGCGACCCGCGACGACCTCGTCGAGGGCTACCGCCCGCTGGTCGACCGGCTGCAGGTGCCGGGCAGCGCCGCGGCCCTGCTCGAGCTGCGGATGGGCGAGGAAGGCCGCGCGGCGGTCGGGTTCGCCGTGCACGTGCCGCACTATCTCGCCCAGGCCGCCTACCCGGCTGCCGCGGTCACGCTGCTCGAATCCGTGCAGCGCGTGACCGGGCTTTCGCTGCCCGGGGACGCGCTGCGCGAGGCCGCGCACCGCACCGACCTGGAGATCGCCAGGCAGGTCGAGGGCTCCGAGGAGGTGGCCGAGGTCGTGCGGGCCCTGGAGCAGCAGTACGACGCGTTCGCCGCCGGCGGCGACGGCGGCATGCTCGCCGACGACCCCGAGCACATGCCGACCGCCGAGGAACTCGGCGCGCAGTTCGAGCGGTTCCTCGCCGAGCAGCAGGGCCGCGGCGAGAACCCGGACGCCTAACCCCGCAGCAGGCCCCGGCGCAAACCCGGGACACCCGACCCCCCAGCCCGGCCCCGGCGCGAACCCGGACACCCGACCTTCGGGGAGCGCGCTCCGCCGTGGTCGTGCTCTGCGGCTGGAGTCGCGGTCAAGCACCGGCCGGGCCGGGCGGTACGGGGCTCCGCCGCCCGCTGCGCGTTCCTGTTCCGCTTAACGGATGGCCCATAACCCACCTTCCGTCGCGCCGGAAAGATCGAGGCCATGATCGTGGTAGCTGAACCGCGCCAGAAGGTACTCAGCTACCACGATCATGGAGCGCCCGGACGGCGGCGATTCTGAGCTCGCCGCGGCGCGGGCGCCCCGAACCCGCGCCCGCGGCCCCGGACGTCACCCAGGCCTCGAGGTTGCTGAGGCGGCCCCCGAGCCCCCTCGGCTAGCTGACCTCGGCCAGCTTGCCGGTCGCGACGTCGAACACGAACCCGCGCACCGCGTCGGTGTGCGGGACGAACGGGCTCGTCTTGATCCGGGCGACGGACTGCCGGACGTCGCCCGCGAGGTCGCCGAAGGCCTCGACGGCCCACGGCGGCTTGATGCCGGTCTCCGCCTGGATGGCCGCCTTGAAGTCGTCGTCGGTGAACGTCAGCATGCCGCAGTCGGTGTGGTGGATCAGGATGATCTCCCGGGTGCCGAGCAGCCGCTGGCTGATCGCCAGCGAACGGATCTCGTCATCGGTGACCACCCCGCCCGCGTTGCGGATCACGTGCGCCTCGCCCTCGGCGAGGCCGAGGATCGCGTACACGTTGAGCCTGGCGTCCATGCAGGCGATCACGGCCAGGGCACGGGATGGCGGCATCGGCAGCGGGCCGCTGAACTTCTCGACGTAGCGTTGGTTGTTCGCAAGCAGCTCATCAGTGACGGACATGCTGGAGTCCTCCCCTTCCTGTTCGCGCCCTACCCCCGGCCGCGGGTGGGGCCCGATGGCGGCGAGGCGCGCGGTGACCTCGCGCCGTCGGTAATGCCGTGCCCCGGTCCGCGCGAGCACGCTGCCGCCCGCGGCCCGGCCCTGGCCCGCCGACCTTGCCACAGCGGCGAAAGCCGTCACGTTCAAATTAATAATTTAGATCGGATTAATCAACATTTCGCTCCTTGCGTGCCGGCCGAACAATGCGACCCGCGTGCGCAAAAGGAGACACTGACCTGGGAATGTGCTTGTCAACGGGGGGACCATGCAAAGCTGGGATTGCCCGGGCGCCGTCGCGCCGGGCCGGATCCGGCAGGTGGGGCAGAGATGAACCGGGTGGCAGTGCGCGAGTTCGTGGCGCCAGGCCTCAGCGTGCCCCCCGGCGAGGTGCTCATCCCGACCGAGCTCGGCGATCCGGTGTACGGTGCGCTGCCGTGCCCGGCGGCCCCGCTCGTTGCGGGGACGCTGCAGCGCAAGGGCAAGCGCGCCGAGCATGGGCCGGCCGGGCAGTGCAGCGACCCGTCCGGAGACGAGGGCGGCCCGGTCCTGTTTGCCGCGACCTGCCAGCTGCGCGACGGCACCATGGCCGCGGTGGCGGCCGCCGCCAGCCGGGCGGACCGGGTCGCGGTCGCGGAGGCCCGCTCGGCCGTTGACGAGTGGGCGGGCGTGTTCGGGACGCGCAGGCTGCTGGCTGGCCCGAGCCCGTGGTGCAGCGGCGCCGTCCAGGCGCTCGGCCGCGCACGGCAGGCTGTCGCGGGCGGGCCCGTGGTGCACATTTACGGCCAGCTCGCGGCCGGGCCGGACACCACGTCCGAGCTCGCGGGCAAGGGAGCGGTGTTCGTCGGGTCGCTGGACGAGGTTCCTGACGGGGCCACCGTGGTCTTTCCCGCGCACGGGGTCCCCGCCGACGTGCTCGCCAGGGCCGCGGCCCGCGGCCTGGACATCATGGACGCGACCTGCCCGCTGGTCCGCGGGGTGCACGCCGAGGCGAGGAAGTTCGCCGAGCGCGGCGACGACCTGGTGCTGATCGGCCAGGCGGGCCACACGGCGGTCCCCGGCATCACCGGCCAGGCGCCAGCCAGGACGACCGTCGTCGCCACCCCGGCGAGCACGGCGGGGCTGCGGGTCGCCGACCCGCGCCAGGTCTCCTACCTGCTCCAGCCCGGCATCCCGCTGGAGGATTCGGCGCCCGTGGTCGCGGCGCTGCGGTCGCGGTTCCCGGCGCTGCGCGGCCCGCATCCGGACGGGTTCTGCTACGCGGCGTCCGACCGGGCGGCGAGTGTGCGCGCGATCGCCGCCGCGTCCGACGTGATGTTCGTTCTTGGCGCGGCAGACTCGCCGGACAGCCGGCAGATCTCCACCTTCGCCCGCGACTGCGGCGCGCACACGCACATCATCGCCGCGGCCGGCGACATCGTCCCTGCCATGCTGAGCGGGGCGAGCACGATCGGCCTGGCCGAGTCGACCTCGGCGAGCCGGGCGCTGGCCGGGCAGGTGACCGAGGCGCTGTCCGGGCTCGGCCCGCTGAGCGTGGCCACCCGCCGGGTCAGCACGGACGTGACCGCCGCCCCCGGGCCCGCGGCCGCCGGCGCGGAGGGCACGCCCGCCGCTTCCTGAGCCGGCACGCCCGCCGCTTCCTGAGCCGGCACGCCCGCCGCCCCTCTGCCCGCGCGCCCGCGACCCGTCAGCCTGCACGCCCGCCACCCCCCTGAGCCGACGCCCTATCGTGGCAACATCACCCTCGAGCCCAACGGAGGCAC